>JABAHR010003996.1_pt6 | contig 83465 bp, 67 predicted proteins | sample 7062101 | NCBI WGS metagenome assembly JABAHR01 (sample SAMN14534553, study PRJNA622989) | marine sediment metagenome | biome: marine biome [ENVO:00000428]; feature: marine pelagic biome [ENVO:01000023]; material: deep marine sediment [ENVO:00002113] | place: India: Gulf of Kutch | collected...
CTTCGGGCCGGCGCTAACGGTTGCCTCCCGCGAGGCTATGGAGGCCTTCGTCCGCGACAATCCCAAGGGCAAGCACGGCAAGCACGAATACCGGCTGGAGGATTACGGCCTCACCCGCGAGCAGGTCCACGAGCATTTTGCCGACTATATTGATCGCTACGAGGTAGAGGTCAGGCGCTGACAGGAGAGTGACCATGTCCCATGCTACCCGTTTGATGACCTGCGCCATTGTGGCCCTGGCCATGCTCGCATCCCCGGCACTGGCGCAGGAGGCGGAAGACCCGGACGCCGATGGCATTCGCGAAGACGGAACGATCATTGTGCGCGGCTTCGACCTGCCGCCATCGGCCTATCTCTCACCCGAGGCTGTCGCCTCGCTGCCGCGCACACCCACGGATCAGGCACAACCGCTCGACCAGGCGCTGCAGGCGGGCCGGGCCAGGGAGATGCGGGCGATGATCCCGCAATTCATGGAGCCCCGCCTCGAGGCCCTGCGGCAGATGTATCGCGTGAGGACGGAGACCGGCTCGATCGCCGGGATCGACGCCGTGTGGATCGAGCCCGAAGGCGGCGTGCCCGAGGCCAACCGCAGCAAGATCCTGCTCAACCTGCCGGGCGGCGGCTTCGTCATGGGCCATGCCGGCGGCACCGGCTCGGTGGAATCGATCCCCCTGTCCGGCCTAGCCGGCGTGCGCATCGTCAGCATCACCTATCGCCAGTTCCCCGAGCACACCTTCCCCGCCGCGAGCGAGGATGTGGCGGCCGCCTATCGCGAGCTGCTGGAAGATTACGCGCCCGAGGACATCGGCATCTTCGGCTGTTCGGCAGGCGGCATGCTGGCGGCGCAGGCGATCCCCTGGCTGGTCGAGCACGACCTGCCGCTGCCCGGCGCGCTGGGCATCTTCTGCGCCAGCGCCGATGCCGAATGGAACGGCGACAGCCGGTATTTCGACCGCCCCTTCAGTGGCCTGTCCGATGCCCCGCTTGAGGAGCGCTATTACACCGGGCAGGACCGCAGCCAGCTGCTCGCCTCGCCGGCGAACTATCCTCACATGCTGGCGCAATTCCCGCCGACCCTGCTCGTCACCGGCACCCGCGCCGGGGAGCTGAGCTCGGCGGTCAACACCCACAAGGAATTGCTGCTGGCCGGAGCCGATGCGCAGATCGCCATCTGGGACGGGCTCGGCCACGCCTTCTTCTACGATCCCGCCCTGCCGGAATCGCGCGAGGCATTCACCCTCATGGCCCGCTTCTTCGGCGAAAATCTCGGGCTGGAGCTGCCGCAGGAATGAGCGCGCCCGTCACTCAGGCTCCGCTTGCCAGCACGCCGCTTGGCGCGATCCGCGGGTTCGCGGCGAATGGCGTGCGCCGCTGGCTCGGCATTCCCTATGCCCACGCTCCCCGCCTCGGCGCGCCGCAGCCGCTCGAACCCTGGCAGGGCGAGCGCGAGGCCACCTCCTACGGTGCGCAATGCCCGCAGATGTTTGGCTCCAAGGCCCGCCGGGCAATGGCGGGCAAGCAGGGCTATGGCGAGGATTGCCTTGCCCTCAACGTCTTCGTGCCCGAGCGCGAAGCGCGCGCGGAGGAGCGGCAGGACGGGCGCCCGGTTTATGTCTTCATCCATGGCGGCGCCTTCCTCGCCGGCAGTTCCAATCCCTATGACGGCAGCTGGCTGGCCGACCTTGGCGATATCGTGGTGGTTACCGTCAACTACCGCGTCGGCGTGCTCGGCTTCGTCGATTTCGGCGGCGCGCTGGGCCTGCCGGACATCCCCTCCAACATCGGCTTGCGCGACCAGATCGCCGCGCTCGAATGGGTACGCGACAATATCGCCGCATTCGGGGGCGATCCCGGGCGGGTGACGGTGGGTGGCCAGTCGGCCGGTTCGATGTCGGTTTCGCTGCTGATGCTTGCACCGAAGGCGCGCGGCCTGTTCCATGGCGCGGTGCTGCAAAGCGGCGCGGTCAGCCTGATCCACGACAAGGACGCGGCGCTCGCCAATGCCCGCAAATATGTCGATCACCTCGGGCTCGACCAGTCGAGCCTGGAGCATTTGCGGTCCATGGAGCTGCAACGCCTGTTCGAGGCGCAGGCCGCGGCGCAGGCGACGCTGACCAATGCCATTGCCGCCGCGCCCTGGTACGACGACGACCTGCTGCCCGCTTCATTGGCCGATGCGCGCGCGCATGACGCCGCGCAAGTTCCCCTGCTGGCCGGTGCCACGCGCGAGGAGATGCGCCTGTTCGAAATGATCGGGCGGGGCATATTGCCGCACAAGAGGGAGGAGATCGCGCCGATCCTCGAACACAATCTCGGCAGCGAGCGGGCCAATGCCATCCTTTCCGCCTATGCTGATGACAAGGCGGGCAACAGGGCGCTGGCAACCGATCTCGCCTTCGTCATCCCGACCCGCAATTTCGCCGAACGCCATGCCGGCCAGCAGCCGACATGGTTCTACCGCTTCGATTACCGCCACCCGCTGGTCGGGGCGGCGCATGGCATCGACCTGACGCTGACCTGGCCGTTCTCCGGCATCAAGGGCGCGCTCATGCGTGGCGGGCGCTTTGCCGGCAGGCGCGCGGCGCTGGGCGAGCGGATGAACCGCCACCTGGCGCATTTCGTGCGCCATGGTGCGCCGATGGAGGGCTGGCCGCGCTATAGTGCCGATGCCCGCAAGGCGATGATCTTCGATCTCGAGGACCGCATCGAGAGCGATCCTGACGCCGCGCGTTTTGCTGCATGGGGCGGCATGGATGCCCCTGCACGGATGGGGGCTGACGGCTGAACCATGTGCGTGGCTTCCATCGCCTGGCAATACAGCGAGCACTTCCCGCTTGTGGCGCTCGGCAACCGGGACGAGTTTCACGCGCGGCCGAGCATGGCCCTGGCGCATTGGGCCGACGGCAGCGGAACGATTGCCGGCAGGGACTTGCAGGAGGATGGCACCTGGCTCGGTGTCAACGAGGCCGGTCGCTTTGCCATGCTCACCAACTTTCGCGATCCCGCAGGCTATCGCCCGGGCAGGCCGACGCGCGGCAAGGTCGTGCCCGACCTTCTGGCTGGCGAGGCGCCCCGGAAGATGGAAAGCATGAACCCGCTCAATGCCGTGCGCGTTGCCGACGGGCGGGCCGATTTCCTGACGAATTGGCCGAACGCATCCTGGCAGGAACTTGGCCGCGGCATTCACGGCGTGTCCAATGGTCCCTTCGCCCGGCCCTGGCCCAAGACCCGCCAGCTGGGTAGCGCGCTGGCGGAATGGTGTGACGATCGGGCGCATGACACGGAGGCCCTGTTCCATGCCTTGCGCCAGGAGACGCCTGAGGCCGATGGCGCGATCATCGAAAACGCGCCGGAACCGGAATTCTCCCCGGTGTTCATTCGCAATCCCGTCTACGGCACCCGCTGCAGCACCATCGTGATCATCGCGGCCGACGGTTCGGGACGTATTGCCGAACGCAGCTACGATCCGTCCGGCAATGTGACGCGGGATGTGGAGCTTGGCTTCGCATGGCCTGCCTTCAAGGCATAGGCGGGCGAGCGGTTACGCTTCCTGCGCGTCGTCCATCGCCGGGCCGCTATTCTCCCGCTGCGCCCCGCGCCCTTCGAAATCAGCCTCGAACTTGCCACGCATGGTCCCGCACAACCTGTCCCAGATGGTGGTGTAGCCGCCGAAATTGTAGTTGAAGTACTTGTGGTGCTGGTCGTGGAAAGTGGCGGTGATGAACCACTTGGTCGTCCAGCTCCTGTTCCACCAGCGCGGGAAGAACTCGTAGCCCGAATGGACATAGAGCCCCATGATGATGTTGGTCGGGCCGATAAAGAACATCGCCTGCTGGCTGATCGGCAAGGCAAACAGCGTCGCCGTGGTCAGGAAGATTGGCACGAAACCGCCGTTGACGAAGCTCTCCAGCGGGTTGACCGATGTCGTCGTCAGCAGGTTCGGCGAGGTCGACAGGTGATGCAGCTTGTGCACCCAGGTATAGACCGGTTCGGTGTGCATCCAGCGGTGGAGCCAGTAGAACCAGGTGTCGAAGAGGAAGAAATAGGCGGCATATTCGATTGCCACCACCCACCAGCTGACCGGGGTCGGGTCGATCCCGATCCAGCTGTTGTCCTGCAGCCAGCCGGTGGCGAGCCCGATCAGCGTGCCGGAAATGGCAACGTTGATCACGCTGTAGACCGCCTCCATGCGGAAGCGGTGCCACTTGAAGCCCTTGGGCTGGATCTTGCGCGACTTGAAAAAGCCGCTGACGATCCCGGCGATCAGGCCGGCCACGATAAACAGGCCGAACCACAGCTGGAGCGTGATTTCGCCGTTAAAGGCCTGGGTGATGAATTCGGGCATGGCCTGTCGTCTTAACCCTTGCTCGGCAGCTCGGCCACGGCCTTGCCGATGGCGCTGCGCTCACCGCGATGGGTGATCGCTTCCTGCTCGAACTCGACCAGCTTCCTGCCGCCTTCCTCGAACTTGCGCGTCACCTTGCCGTCGATGAAGATCACGTCGCCATCCGGGTTGTGGCGGCGGATCTGGCAATCGTGATGGGTCAGGAAGCCGTCGTCACCGATCCAGTTGGTGAGGTGGTGGGTCAGCCAGCTGCAGCGCTCGGGTCCGTAGTCATAGGCGCCCGGCGTGCCGACTTCGCGGGCGAAGGGGTCGTCCCAGTGCACGCGCTCGGGCACGTCCTTGATGCCGAAATGGTTGGGGATGCCGAGGCCCGGATGCGCGTCGATCAGCTTGAAGTGCAGCTTGTTGGCGCGGATGTAGAGCCCGCCCCAGCCCTGCGCGTAGCCGATGAAGCCGGTGACCGTCATCGGCCCCTTCATCATCCGCGGCAGCGCCTGGCCCTCTGCGACATCTTCCCAGTAACGCGGGGTGGAGCCGCGCACTTCCTCGTTGCGGTAGAGGTCGAACCACTCCTCGATCTGCTCGGGATCGGCGGGATCTGCCGCTTCCCTGACCTCGGTATACTTGGTGCCGCGCTCGCGCGCTTCGTCGCGGTCGGTACGGAACACGTAGCTGTCGCAATCGGCCACCAGGTCGCCGTTCTGGTTGTAGAAATCGACGTGATAGATCTGCTGGAACGAGCGCCCGGCGAAGCGGGTCTGGTGCTCGATCAGCTCCTTCAGGTGGGATTCGGTGTGGATCTCGTCATTGCGCAGAACCGGCTTGTGCCAGTTCCAGCTGGCACCCGCCCACATGGCGTGAACGCCGGGCAGGCCGCCGCAATAGCCGGACACGATGCGGTCGGTCGAGAACAGGAAGCTCGGCAGGGCGACGATGGTGCCGTACCTGGTGTTCCCGGCATATTCGGGATCGCACCACAGCGGATTGTCGTCGCCGATGCCGTGGGCATAGTGGCGGATGTTGTCGCGGGTGGCTTCGTGGTTCCACGGCTCGATGGTGTTCTCGATCTTGACGCCGAGGCGCTTGCGCAAATCGTCCAGCCCCTCCTCGGTGATCTTGGGGAAACGCGCGGTGTTTTCCAGGGTAGCCATGTTGTCAGTCCTTTGTGGTAAATCCGGTGATGTGATTTCTATGCGGTAGCAAGGGCTGCCTCGCGGTCGCGCAGCACCTTGCGGTTGACCTTGCCGGCGGGCGTCTTGGGCAATTCCTCGACGAACTCGACAATGCGCGGAAACTCATGCTGGGCGAGCCTTTGCCGGGTGAATTCCTGCAATTCCTTGACGAAGCCTTCCGAGCCCGCGCGCCGGGCAATGACGAAAGCCTTGACCACCAGGCCGCGCTTGTCGTCCGGAGCGCCGATCACCGCGCATTCGAGCACGTCCTCGTGCTTGAGCATGGTATTCTCGATCTCCACCGCGCTCATCGTCCAGCCAGCCGAGATGATGACGTCGTCGGCGCGGCCGCAATGGTAAAAATAGCCGTCCTCATCCACCTTCGCCTGGTCCTTGGTCGAGAGCCAGCCGCTCTTGCGGCGGAGCATCAGCTCGCCGATCTCGCCGGGGGCGGTGGGCGTGCCATCGGGCCGTTGCACCTGCAATTCGAGGCCGGGAACCGGCTTGCCGAGCGAGCCGGGCTTGACGGTGAAGTCTTCAGCACCCGGATAGTTGACCAGCACCACGCCGATCTCGGTCGTGCCATACATGGAGCAGGCAGGGATGGAGAAGGTCTCGTCGATCCAATCGAGCGTTGCCGGATCAATCGGCTCGCCGGTGTAGGACATCTTCGCAAGGCCGAAGGTGAACTCGCCGGAGCGTCCGGTGTTCTTCATCATCCGGTAGTGGGTGGCGGCGGCCGAAAGATTGGTGATGCCGAAATCCTGCAGCGCCTGCATCAGGCGCACGGGATCGAAACGCCCCTTGCCCATGGTGCCGGTGGTGACGCCCATGGCGAGCGGCGCCAGCGTGCCGTGCCACTGGCCGTGGCCCCAGGCGGGCGAGGAGGGGCAGAAGAACTGGTCACCCGGCCGCACGCCGGTGCCGTAGAGCGCGGCATACATCAGCGTTACGATTGAGCGATGGGTGTGCTTGACTGCTTCGGGAAGCTCGCGCGTGGTGCCACTTGTGTACTGGAAGCAGGCCATGTCATTGGCGGCAGTCTGCGGCTCGAAACTGGCCGGATAGGGTGCGATCTCTTCCAGCAGGCCCTCGTCGGCCACGACCACGCGCAGGCCCTCGACGGAGCGGGCAAGGTCGGCCTTCTCGGCATTGGTGAGGAGGATCGCCGGCTTGCAGTCATCCACACGCAGGCGCAGCGCATCGGGGCCGAACAGGGTGAACAGCGGCACCGAGATGGCGCCATAGAGCATGGCCCCGAACATGCAGATGTAGAAGGGATAGGACGGCTCGAACATGAAGGCGATGCGGTCGCCCTTGTTGATGCCATTGTCGCCCAGCCAGTGCGCGAAACGCGCCGCCCCTTCGGCGATCTCGTCAAAGCTGAGGATCTCGTTTTCGCCGTCGGCATGGGCGATGCGCACGGCCGCACGGCCGCTGCCGTCGGCATGGCGCATGATGCATTCGTGGGCGATGTTCATCTGTTCGCGATCACCGTCGAACATGGCCCACAGCGCGGCGGAGGAGGCGTGCTCCTGCGCATCCGCATGGCTTGAAAGATCTGTCAGCCGGACCATTCGTCTATTTCCCATGAGCGCGATTCGTCGCGCGATGGCTAGCTATTGCCATAAGGCGCTTGCTATTGCAAATATTGAATGATATTCGATATATTGAATGACAGACGAGCTCGAAACCGCCGTGAAATCCAGCAAGGCGCCGGCCATCGCCCGCGCCGCGGCCATCTTGCGCCTGCTCGGCAAGGCAGAGGCGCCCATGGGCTTGCAGCCCATCGCCCGCGAACTGGGCCTGGTGCCGAGCACCTGCCTCTATGTCCTGCGCGCGCTGGTGGAAGAGGAGCTGGTCAGCTTCGATCCCGCCACCAAGCGTTATGCCCTCGGGGCCGGCGTCCTCACGCTGGCTCGCCACTGGCTGCGGCGCGATCCCTTCGCCAGCCTCGCCCAGCCGCTGATCGAACGCATTGCCCGCGAGCACGGCCTCACCTCGGTAGCGGTGGAGATCGCCGGGCTCGACCATATCGTCGCCGTTTGCGTCGCCGAAGGGGCAGGCAATTTCCGCCTTTCGACCGAAGTCGGCAGCCGCTTTCCGGCGCTGATCAGCGCCACCGGGCGCTGCATCGCCGCATTCGGCGATTATTCCGAAGAGCGCCTGCGCGCCCGCTTCGACAGGCTGCGCTGGGACAATCCGCCAGATTTCGCCGACTGGCTGGAGCAGGTCGAGGCCACCAGGCAGCAGGGCTATGCGGTGGACGAGGGCCATTACATTGCCGGCGTCACCGTGCTTGCCGCGCCGGTATTCCGCACCGCTGGCGCGCCGAGCCATGCGCTGGTGGCAACCGGGCTCAGCCGGACGCTCGATGCCGGGGTCCTGCCACAGGTAGCCGAAGCGCTGGTGGAAAGTGCCGCCAGCCTGACCCGGCAATTGTCGGCCGATTAGGCCAAAGACCTATGCCGGGCGCAGGGCCAGCACGCTGCCTTCGGCATCGCCGGCGAGATAGACCACTCCGTCATCGCCCACGGCAAGGCCGCAGAACGGCACCATCGGCCCGGACATGTCGCCGACCGCGCCGAGCAGCTTGGGCGTGACGCCCGGCGGTGCGCTGACCGGAAGGCCGCTGGCAAGCACCTCGCGATGGCCGCCGGAAAGGTCGCTGCGGACCAGTTCCTTGCGGGCGACATCGACCGCGTAAAGCCTGCCCCCGGCAATGGCGATGCCTTGCGGCTCGCCCAGCCCATCAAGCACGGTCTCGGCCTTGCCGCCTGCGCATCTGACGATGCGGCCCGCGCCGCTCTCGCTGACATAGACATCGCCGTCAGGCCCGATGGCGACACCCATCGGCCGATCGAGACCGGCGGCCAGTTCTTCGTCCTCGCCGCCGCTGCTGGCAAGCACACGGCCGGCCGCGCCATCGGCAAATACCACCGTGCCATCTGCCGCCACGGCGACGCCATAGACCACCTCGTGCCCGGTCGAGACCGGCTCGCTCTCCCCGTCACCGGGGCGCCAGCGCATGACCATGCCCATGGAATTGCTTGTCACCCATTCGCCCGGCCCGCCGGCGGCGACACCGCGGGTGAAGCCGGGAAAGCCCGGCGCAAAAAGAAAGCCGAGCATTTCCAGCGCGCCGCCTTCGCCGAGCAGGTAATCGAAGCCGCCATCGGCAACGAACAGCCGCCCGTCAGGCGCCAGCGCGAGGCCCATCGGCCATTGCAGGCCGTGTTCGACCAGCGGTCGCACCTGCTGGTCAGCAAGGATCTCGAACACGTCGCCGGGGATCGAGGAGACGAACAGCCGCTCGCCCACGAAGGTGCAATTGTCGAGGCCGGGGCCGAGCTGCGCCAGCACTTCTCGCGTCCCGCTCTGCGGATCGATGCGCAGCACCTGGCCGCTGGCCACCTGGGTGGTGACGATGCGGCCCTTGCTGTCGAACTTGACACTGTCGGGCACGCCAAGGTCGCCGGCCACCACTTCCGGCGCACCGCCCGCCGGATCGACGCGCCAGATCTCGTTGGTGCCCATGATCGGAATGTAGAGCATGCCGTCCGGCCCGATCGAAAAGGCGTTGGGCATGGGCACGCCTTCCAGCACCGTGTTCAGCCTGCCGCCATTGCGATCGAGTTCGAAGATGCGCCCGCCCATGCGGCATTCGCCGGCGAACAGGCGGTCTTCATGCACGGTGATCGGATTGGCCACCGGCATGTCGTCGTCGATCACGCGATACTCGCCCGAGGGCGTGAGCATGGAGATGCGCCCGATGGTCAGCTCGGTCGCATACATATTGCCGGCGCTGTCGAAGGCGATGTCGTCCGGTGCGGTGATCGGGCCGTCGATGGCGCTGATGGTCTCGGCTTCGCCGCTGTCGGGATCGAGCGCGGTGATGGCGCTGCCGGGAACCTGCGCCACATAGATGCGCCCATCGGGAGCCGTGCGCAGGCCATTGGCGCCAAACAGCCGGCTGGGGCGGGTCAGCCGTTCAAGGCTCCAGCCCGCTGCCGCACGCGCCTGGTCCGGACCGGCATAGCGCGACACGCCCATCAGCCGTGTCCCAGGATCGCCTTGGTCTCGAGATATTCCTCGAAACCGTGCGCGCCCCATTCACGGCCATTGCCGCTGCGCTTGTAGCCGCCGAAGGGGGCGTTGAAGTCGAACCCGCCATTGACGTAGATCGCCCCCGCCCGCAGCCGTCTGGCGACCGCGCGGCAGGTTTCGATATCCTCGCCATCGACATAGCCGGCAAGGCCGAAGGGGCTGTCATTGGCGATCTCCACCGCGTGGTCGAGATCGTCATAGGGGATCAGCACCAGCACCGGCCCGAAGATTTCCTCGCGGGCAATGGTGGTGGAATTGTCGCTGACGAACACGGTCGGCTTCACGTAATAGCCCTTGTCGAGGCCGTCGGGCCGGCCAGGGCCGCCGGCAATCAGCTCCGCGCCTTCGGCAATGCCCTTGGCGATATAGGCCTGCACCGTCTCGAACTGGTCGAGCGAGACCACTGGCCCCATGGCGACTTCGCCGGCAGGATCGCCGACCGTGGTGGCATTGGCAGCATCGGCGGCGACCTGCTTTGCCTCCTCCAGCCGCGAGGCGGGCACCAGCACGCGCGTGCCCGCGCTGCAGGTCTGGCCGGAATTCATCATCGTGCCGCCCACCGCACCGGCGACCTTTTCCGCCATCACTGCATCGTCGAGGACGATATAGGGACTCTTGCCGCCCAGCTCGAGGCACACGCGCTTGACCGTATCGGCGGCATCCTTCTGGATCTGCACGCCCACGCTTTCGCTGCCGGTGAAGCTGATCATGTCGACGTCTTCATGCGTCGACAGCGCCGTGCCGATCACCGAGCCCTTGCCCTGCACCATGTTGAACACGCCCGCGGGGACGCCAGCTGCATCCATGATTTCAGCCAGCACCTGCGCCGAATAGGCGGCCAGCTGCGGGGGCTTCAAGACCATGGTGCAGCCGGTGGCCAGCGCCGGGAAGACCTTCACCGTCACCTGGTTGATCGGCCAGTTCCACGGGGTGATCAGGCCGCACACGCCGATCGGCTCCTTGCGCACCAGCGTGTCGCCAAGCTTGTGCTCGAACTCGTAGTTCTCCAGCGCGGCAATCGCGGCATCGAGATGGCCGATGCCGAGGAAGGTATGAAAGCCTCCCGCCAGCGCGGCGGGTGCACCCATCTCCTCGGTGATCGCGGCGGCGAGGTCCGGTTGGCGCCTCTCGAATTCCGCCTTGATCGCCCGAAGCAGGTCGAGCCGCTCTTCCCGCGTGCTTTCGGACCAGCTGGCAAAGGCCTTGCGCGCGGCGGCCACGGCACTGTCGACATCCGCCGCACTGCCAAGCGCGATCCGGCCGGAGATTTCCTCATTGGCCGGATTGACGAGGTCCTGCGTTGCGCTGCCTGCCGGATCGACCCAGGCGCCATCGATATAGAACTTCAGATATTCGCGCATGGCCCTCTCCCCTCGCGCCGATGATTCCTTACTGGTTACCTTGCTAGGCGCCTTACTGGGCGCCTTCGGCGTACCAGGTGCGGAACTTGTCGTATTTCGGCATTTCCTCCGAATTGGCCTTGGGATCGACCGGCACGTGGATCACCGTCGGCCCGCCGCCCGCTGCTATATGGTCGTAAGCGGCCTTGATGGCAGGCCCGATCTCGTCGGCTGTCCGGCAGAAATCGCCGCGTGCTCCAAGGCCCTCGGCGATCTTGTCCATGCGCACCTTGTCACTCCAGTGCACGCCGGTTTCGGCGGTCCCCTGGCCGAAGGTGCGCTTGTAGACGCCCACTTCGAGGCCCCACTGGAAGTCGACCGAAACGACGCAGACCAAAGGCAGGTTCTTGCGCACCGCCACTTCCAGCTCGGCAATGTGAAACAGGAAGGACGAGTCCGAAGTCACCAGCATGCCGGGGCGCTTCACCCCGGTTTCGGCCTGGTCAGCGAGCATGGCGCCGGTGGCATAGGGCAGGCCGGTGCCGATATGGCCGTAGTTCTGGTTCCAGATCACGTCGTTCGGCTTGCACTGGTTGTAGGTCCAGCCGAAGATCACGCTGGCGCCGCCGTCGCGGATCATGATGCCGTCCCTGGGGAAGGCCTTGGTCGCCTCGACGATGAAGCGGCTGGTGTGCACCGCCACATTGCCGGTGCCGTCGGACTTGGTCAGCGTTTCCGCCGCCAGCTCGTCAAGCTCGGCCTGGGCATCGGTCATGAACTTCTTCAAGTCGGCATCGTCGCCCTGCCAGTCACCCAGGGCGCGGGTCAGCTGCGGCACCACGGCGCGCACGTCACCCACCAGCGGGATGTCGATCGGACGGTTGACGCCGATCGCGGTCGGGTCCTGCTGGACGTAGATCCACTTGCGGCCCGCCTCGCCTTCGTACCAGTGGCGCCAGCGGCCGAAATGGACCGGTTCGCCCAGCTCGGTGCCCAGCGCGACAACGCAATCGCTCGCTTCCACCGCGTCGATGGAAGCATCGGCAAAGACATACTGGAAGGTGCGGTCCTCGATGCCCTTGATGTAGCTGGTGCCACCCGAAGTCTGGATCACCGGGCAGTTCATCTTCAGCGCCAGTTCCTTCACCGCCTCACCCGACTTGCTGGTGTGCACGGCATGGCCGACCAGCAGGATCGGGTGCTTGGCCGCCTTGATCGCCTCGGCCGCTTCGGCCAGCCGGTCGACATCGGCGCCCTGCATGGTCAGGCGATAGCGGTCCGGCGGCAGCACTTCGGGTGCGTCCAGTTCCTCCAGGATCACATGGGCGGGATATTCGACATAGGCCGGGCCGGGCGTGCCCGACATGGCGACGCGGATCGCCTCGCGGATCACCTCGTCGGTCTGGTCGGCATATTCGATGGAGCCGGAATACTTCACCGAATCCTCGATCATCGGCTCCTGCCGCACGAACTGGATACGGCCGCGGCGCACACGGCGCTCGGTCACGCGGGCGCGCTGGCCGCCGAGGAAGATCACCGGCGAGTTCTCGACCTTGCAGCACTGAATTGCCGGCATCATGTTGGCCAGGCCCGGCCCAAGCGTGCCGAAGCACAGCGCCGGCTTGCCGGTGATGCGGCAGGCAGCCTCGGCCATGAAGCCGGCGGCGGCCTCGTGATGCGGCGAGACGACCGTCCAGCCGCGCGACTCCGCTTCCAGGCACAGGTGCACGAAGTTCGGGTCGGGAATGCCGAACAGCGTCCTGATCCCCTCGGCCTCGAACAGGTCGAGGATGCGCTTGTAGACCGGCACGCCGCCTTCCTTGGTGGAAAGATCGGAAGTGGCGGTTTTCGGCTTGTCGTCGGCGTAGCTCATGAATGATCCTTCATATTCAAAGCCTAGGATTCGAGACGGGTGGCACCCGCCCCGGACCTGGAGTTGCTTCCCTCGAGCAGGCGGACATGCCCGCGGTCGATGAATTCGGCGAGATTGCGGTGCAGGTTGATGACCTTCTGCTCCTGGTGCGGATTGGGCAGCGGGCCACGGAAACCGGAGCTCTTCATGCCCCGGTGCACATATTGCATGTTGTCGAAATCCTGCTGCAGCACGAGGCCCCAGTTCTCGCCCGTCGGCTCGGCATAGACCCACTCGGTCTCCGGTTCCTCGCCTTCGGGGAAGCGTTCCAGCGCATAGCTTTCGAACACGCATTTGTTGGGATCATCGCCATAGGGGCGCACGCGGTAGCACAAGGCGAAGGTCGCGCCGTGGAGGATATTCTGGTTCGGGAACAGCCCCCATGCGAGGCCCGATTCCTTCTGGATATGCGGCGGGATTTCCGGCCAGATCACCCCGCGTGCGGCATCGTCCGCCTTGGCCGATTTGGTCCAGTGAGCAATGACCTCGGCAGGCGGAGTCTCTTCCGGCAATTCCTCGACCAGCCGGCTGGCAGCATTGACCAGCGTCTCGGTCGAGGCGGAGAAATTGACCGTCTCGTAATTGGTCCTGATCAGGTCATAGGTGGACTGGCGCGGATCGAGGCCGGCCTTGCCCGAACGGGTGGTGCCGCCACTGGTCTCGGTCGCATATTCGGCATCGCGCACATCGTAGCCCGAGACCGAATGCAGGCCGAACTGCTTCGAGTAGGCATAGTAATCGCCGAATTCGAGCAGTTGCGTATGCGTGCCAGCGACGTGATAGGGCTCAAGGAAGGCCTCGATCGCCACCTTCCAGTTGCAATCGTAGATCGCCCATTGCCGCCACTTGTAGCGCATCTGCGAAAGCTCGTGCGCTTCCAGCACTTCCCCGGCAAAGCCCATCCACTCCGACAGGGGAACGCAATCGGGGTCCATGTTGATGTAGATGAACCCGCCCCACGTATCGACCTTGACCTCGCTGAGGCAGGTCATCTCCGGAGTCAGGCGGTTGTCCCAGTCCTGCGGATCGAGGATGTAGCTGTTGTTGCCGTCGGCATCGAACGACCAGCCGTGGAAGCCGCAGATGAAGCTCTTGCGGTTGGAGCCGCGCACATCGTGGACCTTGCCCGGCAGGTGATCGGGGATCGATACAAGCTGGCGCCCGCGATGGGGGCAGACATTGTGGAAGGCCTTGAGCGAGCCGTCGTCCTTGCGCAGCACGACGATGCTCTCGTCGGCAACGTTGAAGGTCACCCAGTCACCGGGATTGGGCAGGTCCTCCTCGCGCTCGACCATCAGCCACACCTTGGGCCACAGCCTCTTCTTCTCTTCCTCGAGATATTCGCGGCTGAAGAAGGCCTCGGTCGGATAGGTGACGAGCCGCTCCGCATCCATGTCCTCGCCGGAAATATTGGGCGAGACCTTGTCCTCATTGCTCATCGCAAGCTCTCCCGCCTGGCGCCCTATTCGGCCTTTTCCGGCACGCGCAGTTCAAGGCCCTTCATGTCGCCTGCCTCGCGCCATTCGCGCAGGAACCGCATGAAATCGTTCCAGCCCGCACCCCAGGGCCGGAACAGGCCCCACTTGTGCTCCTTGGCGCCCTCATTGTTGAAATAGGAGGGCGGGCAGGAATTGAGGAAGTCGGACTGATCGATGGTGGTCGCCTCGAAATAGTCGACATATTCGTCCATCGCCTGCTGCGAGACCTCGACCTTCTCGGCCCCGCGCTTGAGCGTTTCGGAAATGATCCAGGCGATGTGTTCGCCCTGCCGCCCGAACTGCTCGGTCACGCTAGCGTTGAGGCCGCCCTGGATATAGCCGATGAAGAACTGGTTGGGGAAACCGTGCGTCATCGTGCCGTGCAGGGTCAGCGGCCCGTCGCTCCAGTGATCGTAAAGCGAGCGACCGCCAGTTCCGGCGATCTTGTCGATGCCCCAGCGCCGTTCGAGATCGCTGGTCACTTCGAAACCGCTGGCGAAGATGACGCAATCGCAGGGATACTCCTCGCCATTGGCGACGAAACCGCTCTCGGTCAGCTTCTGGATGCCCCGCGTTTCCGAAACATCGACCAGCTCGACATTGTCGCGGTTGAAGGCCGGGTAGAAGGTGTCGCTCGATAGCGGGCGCTTGCACATGAAGTAGTAATAGGGCTTGAGCTCTTCGGCGACCTTGCCGTCCTTCACCAGCGCATCCACCCGGCGACGGAAGCGCTCCATCACCCGGTGATCCATCTGCCCACGGCGGGCCATGAACTCCTCGATCTCCAGCTGCGGCCAGCCTTCTTCGGCCAGTTCGACCGCCAGGTTGCGCGAGATCTCGGTCCAGAAATCCTGCACCAGGTCCTCGTCGTCCGGGCCAAAGCTCTCCATCGCCCCCTTGTGGAAATTGTCCTGCCGCGCGGCCTGCCAGCCGGCAGGCTGCGACTTGAACCAGTCCTCGTCCGTTTCCGGATTGGGGCGCGCATCGACCGTCGCCGGCGTGCGCTGGATGACATAGAGCTTCTTGGCGTATTCGGCGAGGATCGGCACCGCCTGGATCGCGGTGGCGCCGGTGCCGACGATGGCAACCGTCTTGTCGCCGAGCTTGTCGAGCACGGGATTGCTCGCCGCGCCGCCGGTATAGTCGTAATCCCAGCGCGCGGTGTGGAACATCTTGCCCTTGAAGGCGTCGATCCCTTCGAGCGAGGGCAGCTTGGGCATGTTGAGCACGCCGTTGGCCATGATCACGAAGCGCGCCTTGATCGCGTCGCCACGGTTGGTCTGCACCAGCCAGCGGCCGAGCCCGTCATCCCATTCGAGCGAGGTGATCTGGGTGTGGAAGATGCCCTTGTCGGCAAAACCGAACTGTTCGGCGATCTGGCGGATATAGGCCTGGATCTCCCACCCGTCGGCGAATTTCTTCGACGGCACGAAGCCGGTCTCTTCCAGCAGCGGAAGGTAGCAATAGGCATCGTTGTCGCACTGGATGCCGGGATAATCGTTCCAGTACCACACGCCGCCGAAATCGCCGGCCGTATCGACCAGGGCGAAGTCCTCGATCCCCTGCTTCTTGAGGTAATAGGAGGCAAGCACGCCGCCGAACCCTGCCCCCAGCACGAGCACGTCGATCTCGTCGGTGATCGGCTCGCGCGGAACCATCTCCATGTGCGGATCGATCGCGTAATCGCCCACCTGGCCACCCTTGGGCGGAACATACTGGCTCTGCCCGCCCTTTATCAGCCGCCTCTCGCGCTCGGCCGCATAGCGTGCCGCCATCGCCTCGACATCGATTTCCTCGATCGGGGGAACATCGCTCTTCTTCAACGCCATCGTCATCCTCTGGGGTAGGTCCCGGCAAGCATGCGGGGACACTTAGATCCTGCCCGCCCTGCATAGAACAGCGCGGCATCGAATTGTGCGATCTCGGTCAATTTCGGCCCATTATCGCTTGGGCGATAGCGCGCCGCGCACTGCCGCCAGCGGCAACTCCGCCGCAACCGGGCGGGTGGCAGCTGTTCCGCCGCCGTCAGGCCTTGCGAACGAAGGTTTCCTCGTCGGGATCGGGCCGCACCGGGAAAGGCCCGTAGTCAGGCGTATCGACGAGGTCGGCCGGGATCGGCAATTGCCCGCGATACTTGAAGCTCCAGTGGCGGGTGGCGAAGCGCCAGGCGCCGTCCTCCTCGACATATTCGTCGTGATAATAGCCGACGGTGTAGAACTGGCTCTCATCCGGCATCCAGGCAAACTCGGTCATCGACACGCGGCCGATCGCCCCATCGCCCTCAAGTTGCAGCAAGGGCTGGCCATTGAGCAAATGGACCCGGCGGCAGCGGCCGACGAGCTTGCCGAAAGCGTCTTCCAGCACCTCGCGGCCTTCCAGCCGCATGCCGGCGATCTTCCACACGCCATTGCTGGCGAAACATTCGGCAAAGCTCTTCGCATCCTGCCGCCAGACGGCATCGGCAAATCGTGCATGCAATTGGCGGATGCCGAAATCGGCTTCGATCAGTCTGTTCATTCGCTTGCTCCTCCCCTTCAGGGCGTGTTTCCGAGGCCGGCGGCATGCCGCGCGGCGATATAACCGAAGACCAGCGAGGGGCCGATGCTGGCGCCGGCGCCGGCATAGACATTGCCCATCACCGATGCAGTGGATGTGCCGGTGGCATAGAGCCCCGCGATCACGCTGCCGTCGGCGCGCAACACGCGGCCATCGCTGTCGGTCACGGCCCCGCCATAGGTGCTGACATCGCCCGGCACGACCGGAACGGCGTAGAAGGGGCCCTTCTCGATGGTCCCGCGCGAAGGGTCGTGAGACCACGGATCGCCGACAAAGCCGCAGCCGTCATAGGCGCGCTCGCCACGGGCAAAATCCTCGTCCCTGCCGGCACGCACGAAGCCGTTCCAGCGGGTCACGGTTTCCTCCAGCCGGGCAGGGTCGATGCCGATGCTCCGGGCCAGCTCGTCAATGCTGTCGGCACTATGCAGGTAGCCCGCTTCCACCCAGCCATCCGGGATCTTCTTGTCGAGCCACTTGTCGGCGACCTTGTATTTCTCGACATACTGGCGGTCGAGGATGGCCCAGCTGGGGATCGCCGGCACCTCGCGATTCCGCTTGTGCATGTTCTCGCAATAGAGCTCGTAGGAGCCGCCCTCGTTCATGTAGCGCACGCCCGACTGGTCGACGAGGATGGCATGCGGCTTGCCGGTCATGCTCTGCGCGCCCGGCAGCACGTAATCGTTTTCCGTGCCCGGCGCGATGGTGGCCTGGAAGCCGACACTCTGGTCCATCTGCGCCAGCGTACCGCCGATCCGTTCGATCTCGCGGTGGAGGTCGCCGGTATCGCCTTCCGGAACAAGGCTCCATTCGGCCTTCGTGCCGGGCATGTACTTGTCGCGCATGGCCTGGTTCTTGCCGAAACCGCCGGCATTCACCAGCACGCCATTGCGCGCACCGATACGCCGCGTCTCGCCGCCAATCTCGACAGAAACGCCGGTCACCGCGCCATCTGCCACCAGCAGTTCGGTAACCGGGGCTTGGAGGCGAATATCGACGCCGGCGTCGAGGGCGGCCTTGAGCATGCGCCCCTGCAGCGCCGCGCCAGCGGTGGTGAACTTGCGGCCCAGCAGTTTGTCGCGGATGGTCCGCAGCACCACCTTGGCGAGGATCTTCTTGGCACCGGGATTGGTGCGTACGTGGCCTGCGGCCATGGCATCGCCGAGCAGGATGTTGAAGGGAGCAAAGCCTGCCCGCAGCCTGTCGGTCCAGGGGCCGAGTTCCTTGAGGTTGAACGGCTCGGCGACCACGGTGCGGCTGGTCTTGCAGCCCCCCGGTTGCTCGTCATAGTAATCCGGCCAGGCATCGGGGCCGCGGCGCAGCTTGACGCCCTGCCCGACAAGGAACTGCATCGCCTTCGGCCCTGCCTCCAGGAAGGCGCGGCGCTTGGGCCTGGACGTGCCGGGCGCCTCACCGCCGTCCAGTTCCTGCAACGCATCGAGATAGGTCTCGGCCTTCTCGACGCTGTCTTCCTCGCCATCGGCGAGCATGAAGGGATTGGCGGGAATCCACATCACCCCGCCTGACTTGGCCGTGGTGCCGCCGGCAAAGGCAGTCTTTTCCAGGATCAGCACCGACTTGCCGGCATCGCGCATCACCAGCGCGGAGGCGAAGGAGCCCGCCCCGCTGCCGACCACGATCCAGTCGAACGTCTCGTCCATCTCAGCCATTTCCATCCATCCTCAAAATGCCGTCACGTCGCTCGTCGGCCGGATCAGCAATTCCTGTACATTGGCACGCGGCGGCAGCGACAGCATGGCCAGTACCATGGCGGCAATGTCTTCGACATCCATCGCATCCGGCCCGGTCGTATGCGCATGCATGGCCTCGGCCATGCCCGGATCGCGGATCTGCGAGGCGATTTCGGAGTTCGTCGCCCCCGGCTCCACCACGCACACGCGCACCCCGGCCTTGCCCGCCTCCTCGCGCAGGCTGAAGCTCATCGAATTGAGTGCCGCCTTGCTCGCCGCATAAGAGGGAAAGACCGCCACCGGACGCCGCGCGCTGGTAGAAGAGAGCTGCACGATGTCCCCGCCGCCAGCCGCCTGCATATGCGGGAGGGCGGCCACGCTGGTGTAGAGCGGGGCGAACAGGTTGAGCGCGAAGGTCTCTCGCCATTCGCCGGTATCGCAATCGGCGAAGCCGCCGTGCTGGATGGTGCCCGCCGAATTGACGAGGATGTCGATCGAACCGAAAGCTTCTACCGTCCGCTCCACCGCGGCACGGGCAAAGGCTTCGTCGCAAATATCTCCCGGGATGGCGAGGCAGTTGCCCTCGCCCAGTTCCGCCGCCAGCGCCTCCAGACGGTCGGCCCGGCGCGCGCTGATCGCCACCTTCACCCCCGCTACCGCAAGCGCGCGCGCAATCGCCTCGCCGATGCCGGAGGAGGCTCCGGTAACGAGGGCAGCACGGTCGGCAAGCGGCTTCATGCGCGCAGCGGCCTATTCCGGCTTCTTCATCAGTTCGACTTCGGCGGTGGCAGTGGCCATGGTGGTGCCGAGCTGGTTCTGCATGCGGCAATCGACGGCAACCATGTGGCGGCCATCCTCATCGACATACTTGTCAAGGATATTGCCGGTCATGATGGTGATGTCGCCAGTCAACGCCGGGCCGCGATAGCTGGCCTTGGAATGGCGGACCATGCCCCATTCCCCGGCCCAGCCGGCGAAGTAATCGGTGATCCAGGCGCCCATGGAAGCGCCATAGCCATAGCCGCGCGGCATGCCGATATAGCGCGCCCAGCGCGGGAACAGGTGACCGCGCGAGGGCCCGACATAGGCGCCATCGGTATTCTCCGGATTGTTGCGCTCCTCCTCCGGGTCCTGCTCCTTGCCGGCCATCGGACCGACGAAGCCGAGCGCCTCCATGTCGAGATCGGTGCGCCGGTGCATGCTGCCCCATTGGGTGAAGGTGTAGGAACGCCACTCGGTGGTGAAGCTGACCAGCGAATGCGGGCCGAAGACGCGCTCGGGCAGCGCCGTGTCCTTCTCCACATCGTCCCAGTAGCGGCGGCTGTGGCCGAGATCGTGGAGCATCTTGATCCAGGAATACTTGCGCTCTTCCAGCGCTTCGAGATCCTCGTCGCTCCACACCGGATCGTCATGCCCTTCGCTCTTTCCCGACTGGCTCGCCTCGCCGGCCTGCTGCGGATAGCGGATCGAGGTCGAGCGCTGCTTGGCCACCAGGTCGCCATGCTGGTTGTAGTAGAAATTGTCACCGCGCTGGAAACAGGTTGGTCCGAAGCCGGTATNNATGCGTTCGTTCCAGATGCGGTCGCCGCCCTTCACCACCGGGCCGTAGAACCACCATTCATCACCGCCGAAGAGCATGTGCGAATCCGGCACCATGCCGATGCAGGAAGGAGCGGAACCGTGCCCGTCGTCCATCGTCACCGGGAAACTCTGCGGCGCAATCAGCTCGCCATAACGGCCCGCGCTCGCATACATGGCATCGTAGTGCAGGCGATTGGGATAATGCATCGCCTGGACCCAGCGGCGAATGTCGCAATTGGCGAAGGGCTCCACCATTCTCGCCGGCTGCATCGGCTTGCCGAGGTATTGGTCGATATCGCTGCAGTCGAGAGTAGGGCTAGCCACGTGTTGTCTTCCTTTCAATCAGGAGGTGTTGCTCGGGCGGATGGCGCGCAAGGGCAAGGGCGCAAGCCAGCTTATCGGCCCGGCGATGGCCAAGGCAAGGAAACGCAAGACAACGCGAGGCATCGCCTGTGCGTTCAATCATGGCAGCGGGCGGCGGCATGCTCGCATTGCCCCGGTAAATGATCTTCAATGCCGGCACATTCCGGCAGATGCCTTGGACAAGGGGAGAGTAGGTCATGAATCGCTTGCGCGTGGTGCAATGGACGACAGGCAAGGTCGGCACGCAGGCCTTGCGCGCGATCCTCGATGATCCGCGGCTCGAACTGGTCGGCGTCTTTGCCCATGGCGCGGAAAAAGCCGGGCAGGATGCCGGTGCCCTATGCGGGCGGCCTGATTGCGGGATCATCGCCACCAGCGATATCGACGAGCTGATCGCGGCCCGCCCTGACGCCGTGGTCTACACGCCGTTCATGGCCGATCTCGACGCGGTGACGAAACTGCTCGCGGCGGGGGTCAATATCGCCAGCACCAACCTCTTCCTCAATTGCGGCGGCATTGCCGGGGAAACCCGCGAGCAATTGCAGCAGGCGTGCGAGGAAGGTGACGCCTCACTCTATATCACCGGCGTAAATCCCGGCTGGATCAACAATATCGCCGCTGCCCTCACCGCCGTCTGCCGCGAGGTCCGCTGCGTGACGATCTGTGAATTCGCCGATGTCTCGAACTATTCCTCGAAGGANNCGCCCACGGCGCCATGGTCTCCTTCCGCGACGCCGCCGCACGGCTGGCCGAAGCCCTCGGCCTCGAACTCGACGAGCTCGCCTTCGAGGTCGAATATGCCCACGTCACCGAGGATATCGACCTTGGCTACATGCAGCTCGCCAAGGGTACGCATGGCGCGCTGCGATCATCCTGGTCGGGCCGTATCGGCGGCGAAGAAGTGGTCCATGTCAGCGTCGCCTGGTACCTGACCGACAAGCTCGCCGAGGGCTGGAGTTTCGATGACGACCATTACGCCGTCAGGATCGAAGGCGAGCCCGACGTCGAAACGCGGGTCAGGTTCGTTGCCCCGCAATGGAGCGGCAGCGACTGGAGCATATTGACCGCCCTGCCCGCCGTCAGCGTGGTGCCGCAGCTGGTCGCCGCCCGCCCCGGAATACTCGATCTTGCCGACGTCGGGCTGGTCGCCGCGCCGGTCGGTTCATGGCGGCAGCGCTAGGTCGGCGCTTCCCCTTCCCTAATCGCCCTCACCGCAGGAGCAATCGTCTCCGCCGATCGCCCAGGCAATCCCGTCCTCGATCAGCGAGACATTGTGCGGGTGGGAATAGGTCTCCGGCATGTGGCCGATGGCGGAATAGAACATCCGCCCGCGCCCGATGATGCGCGTCCAGGCGATCGGGTGGTCCTCTCCCATGGAGAGATCGTCCGGCCGGCCGGCGGAGGGCTGGTAAGTGCTCTCGTCCAGCGTGGCGATGATCCGCGATCCGGCATCGCGCGGATTGGTGCGGAAGGAATACCATTCGTCGCGCATCACCCATTCGGCGGGCAGGTCCGCCGCTGCCGGGTGCGTCGGCTCGTCGACCACCACGCGGGCATCCTGGAATTGCGGATCGCCCGGATGGCCGGCGAAGCGCGCGCCGAGCAACGTGTCGACATACCAGTCCCAGAAATAGGCCGGATCGCCGGCCGTGCCGTGGACGCCGACGAAACTGCCGCCACCCTCGATATAGTCGCGCATGGCCTGGCGCTGGGACAGGGTCAGCACGTCGCCGCTGATATTGTTCCAGATCACCGCGTCGAACTGCGCCAGTGTCGCGGCGTTGAAGGCGCCGCCGCTCTCGCTGGTGACCATTTGCCAGCCAGCCGTGGCGCTCAGCCATGGCTTCGAGCGCCGCATGGGCGGCCTCGACCGAGGGGCTGTCCCTGAAGCCGTTGATCTTCTCGAACAGCAGGATGCGCGGGCCATCACCGCTGAATTCGAACTCCGGCACGTCATTGTCATAACGCGCGCAGCGGGCAAGGCGGTCGGCATCGGAGACCTCGAGCGTGGCCAGTTGCGCATCGAGCGGTCCCAGCACGTCCTCGCCCTTGCCGGCCCAGCCGGCCATGCCGCGCACGGTCAGAATGGCGGCAAAGCTCGGCGGCTCGGTGCGCCGCACGATATCGGGCATGGTCGAAAAATCGGCGCCGAAGGCCTGCTCCACCATGTCCCTCGCCTGCGGATTGAGAAGGACGTCGATCAAGGGCGATTCCACCGAGAACGGCGTGTCGCGCAAGGGGCAGTCCGTTACCGCCGCANNGCCACTGCGACAAATGCCAGTCCGATCTTCCACACCATTTGGCTTTCCTTCCCCATTCGCTGGTCTTGTCGCAGCGCCTTAGCGCAAAGGTACGGAACTCCGAAGCGGCAAGTCAGGCAAGCCGCGGCCAGCGCCCAAGCGATAGTTGCCTTCGCGCCATTGCTGCGCCATCACTCCTGCGAAGACAAGGGATCAAGGATGCCGCCGAATCGCGGATGACCGGCGGACCGAGGGGATTGCAATCATGATTCGCAAGATAATCAGGATCGTCCTGATCCTGTTGATGGTGTTGCTCGTGATCGCCGCGATTGGCACCTACCGTAACTGGGACGTGATCCAGCGCGTGTTCCTGGGCGGGGTGAAGGTGTACGAGACCGAGGCGCCGGCCTTGCCCGAAGGCCTCGCCAGCCCGGCAATCCTGGTCTTTTCCAAGACCAACGGCTTCCGCCACGAGGAAGCGATCCCGCCCGCCAATGCCTTTTTTGCGCAGCTCGCCGAAGACAATGGTTGGGGTTATTTCCAGACCGAGAACGGGGCCACCTTCAATCCCGATTACCTCGCCCGTTTCGATGCCGTGGTGTTCAACAATGTCAGCGGCGACGTGTTCACCGCCGAGCAGCAGGCCGCCTTCCGCGACTTCATCGAGCAGGGTGGCGGCTATGTCGGCATCCATGCGGCCGGCGACAACAGCCACACGTGGGAATGGTATGTCGAGGACATGATCAATGCGCATTTCATTGGCCATCCGATGGACCCGCAATTCCAGGAAGCAACAGTGCGCGTGGAGGACGGCAGCCATCCCGCTTCGCAGGGCCTGCCGGAAGAATGGGTGCGGACCGACGAATGGTATTCCTTCGAGGCCAGTCCGCGGGAAGAGGGCTATCACGTGCTCGCAACGCTGGACGAAACGACCTACAGCCCGGTCGGCATGTTCGACCAGGATCTGCGAATGGGGGATGACCACCCGATCATTTGGTGGCATTGCCAGCAGCAGGGCCGGGTGCTTTACTCGGCCATGGGCCACCAGGCCGAAGCCTTTGCCGAGCCGCTGCATTTGCAGATGCTGACAGGCGCCTTGCGCTGGGCGATCGGGCTTGAGGGAAACGAATGCAATGCCGGACTGCCGCAAGAAGCAGCCGGCGAGGAAGAGACTGAAAGGGACGAATGATGGAGCTTTCGCAAATGGCGAGCATGGACCGGAGGGCGCTGCTGCAGCGCGCCCTGCTGCTGGTCGGCGCCACTGTCGCCACGGGCGGCTGCAGTTTCCTGCCTTCCGATGAGCCGTTCGAGCTGAACGAAGGCCAGATGGCCGTGCTTGCCGCGATGGCAGACACGATCATGCCGGAAACCGATACACCGGGCGCCATACAGGTTGGCGTGCCCGCCCGCCTTGCGGAGATGCTGAATACATGGGCCTCGCCCGAAACGCGCGAGGAATTCGTCCGCGTCCTCGGGGATATCGAAGGCCTTTCGGGTGCCGGCGGCAGCTTCGTCGATGCCTCAGCCGAAGACAGGCACGAAATGCTGGTCGCGCACGATATGGCCGCCATGCAGCCGGGCGAGGAAATGGAAGACCGGTTTTTCGGCCGCCTCGCAGCAGCGCCGGTCGATGCCGCCTATGGCCGCCTCAAGGACCTGATCCTGACGCTCTATTACACCTCCGAGGAGGCGATGACGCAGGAACTCGTCTACACGCTCGTGCCGGGCAGGTGGGACCCCTCCATCCCGGTAACTCCCGATACGCGCCCGTGGGGCGGCGTCAGCCTGCTCTGAGCCGGAAGGAATTTACACAATGTTTGATGCAATCGTCATCGGCTCGGGCATGAGCGGCGGTATCGCCGCCAAGGAATTGACCGAGCGCGGCCTGAAGACCCTCGTGCTGGAACGCGGCAACGAGGTTCGCCACCGCGAGGACTACAAGGACATGATCCCGCCGTGGGACATGCCCAACGCCATGCGGATCCCGGAAGAGGAACTGGCGGCGGATTATTCCGTGCAGCGCGAATGCTACGCGGTCAGCAACCTGACCAAGCAGTTCTTCGTCAAGGACAGCGACCACCCCTATACCACGCCCGACGGCAAGCCGTTCAGCTGGATCCGCGGCTATCACACCGGTGGCCGTTCGCTGATGTGGGGACGCCAGAGCTATCGCCTTTCGCCGATGGACTTCGAAGCCAATGCGCGTGACGGCCACGGCTCGGACTGGCCGATCCGCTATGAGGACCTCGAACCATGGTACAGCCATATCGAGCATTTCATCGGCGTATCCGGCTCGATGGAAGGCCTGCCGCAGCTGCCCGATGGAGACTTCCTGCCGCCGTTCGAGCTGAATGACGCCGAATTGGCTTTCAAGGCGGCGGTCGAAAGCAATTTCGCCGGACGCAACGTNNCGCAAGGCCGCACCAATTGCCAGGCGCGCAGCATTTGCGAGCGCGGCTGCAGCTTCGGTGGCTATCATTCCAGCGTCACCACCTCGCTGCCCGCAGCAGAGGCGACCGGCAATCTCACCATCATCCACGATGCCATTGTCGATACGATCGAATACGATCCGGCAACCGGGCGCGCCACCGGCGTCAAGGTGATCGACCGCAACACCAAGGCCGGCACGACCTACGAGGCGAAGATCATCTTCTGTTGCGCCAGCACCATCGGCACGGCGGCGATCCTGCTCAACTCGCGCTCGGAAGCCTTCCCGCGCGGGCTGGCCAATTCCTCCGACCAGGTCGGTCGCAACATCATGGACCACCTCTATGCGCTGTCGACCGTGGGCATCCTGCCCGAGGGGCCGGCCAGCTATTACTTCGGACGCAGGCCGGGCGGCATCTACATCCCGCGCTATCGCAATCTGAACGGGCAGGAAGAGGATTTCGTGCGCGGCTATGGCTACCAGGGCGGCGCCCAGCGCAGCGGCGGCCTCGGTTCGATCACCGGCCAGGTTGGTATCGGCGCCGAACTCAAAGAGCGCGCTCGTGAGCTCGGCCCGTGGTCGATCGTGATCACCGGCTTCGGCGAGGTGCTGCCGAACGAGGACAACCGCATCACATTGTCCGAGACCGAAACCGACCAATGGGGCATTCCCCTGCCGCATATCGACTGCGAGTTCGGTGAGAACGAGCGCAAGATGACCAGCAAGATTCTCGAGGATGGCCGCGCCATGGTCGAGGCGGCCGGTGCACAGGTGCTGTTCCAGGCCAGCGAGCCCGGCAAGTTCGGCCTCGGCATCCACGAGATGGGCACCGCCCGCATGGGCACGGACCCGTCGAACTCGGTGCTCGGCAAGTGGAACCAGGCGCATGACGTGCCCAATCTGTTCATCACCGACGGTTCGGCGATGGCATCGAGCGGCTGCCAGAATCCCTCGCTGACCTACATGGCCCTTTCGGCCCGCGCCGCCGATGCCGCGGCGAGCATGCTGGCCGAAGGCGCGCTCTAGGCAACTATGCTGGCGCGCATCCGGCTGACCATCAGTCGGATGCGCGCAGCTCCCGCTTGAGTACCTTGCCGTTCTGGTTCTTCGGCAGGGCCTGGTGGAAAACATAGCTCTTGGGGCGCTTGAAGCGGGCGATGCGTGCGAGGCAATGCGCATCGAGCGCTGCCCCATCCACGCCGCTTTCCGGCGCGGCAACGACATGGGCGACGACGTTCTCGCCCCATTCCGGATCGGGCTCTCCCACCACCGCCACTTCGACCACCGCAGGGTGGCTCAGCAAGGCCTCCTCGACCTCGCGCGGGTAGATATTGCTGCCGCCCGAGATGATCACGTCCTTGGAACGGTCCTTCAGCGTAAGGTAGCCCTCGCTGTCGAAACTGCCGATATCGCCGGTATGCAGCCAGCCACCGGCCAGCGTCTCCCTCGTGGCATCGGGATTGTTCCAGTATCCCGCCATCACGCTCTTGCCCCGGCATAATATCTCGCCCAGCTCGCCGGCGGGCAGGGCATTGCCTTCTGCATCGGCGACGATCACCTCCGTCCCAGTACGAGCGCGACCGACCGAACCGAGAACCTCGTCGCTGGCGCCTTCATGCTCGGCGGCGGTCAGGCCGGTAATCGTCATCGGCGTTTCGCCCTGGCCGTAGATCTGCGCAAAGATCGGGCCGAAGGTCGCCAGGCTGCGGCGCATGTCGGCGACATACATCGGCCCGCCGCCATAGACGACCAGCCGGAGATTGCCCGCCGAGACGCCCGAGCGCTCTGCTTCCTCGCGCAGGCGCTGGACCATGGTCGGGGCAAGGAAGGCCGAAACCGCCGGATGCGCTGCGCACAGCTGGAGGAACTCCGCCGGGTCGAAACCGCCGCTGGCGGGGATCACCTGGCGCGTACCCCTGGCGATNNATGGAGCAGGCTGCCATGCTCGTCCGGGTCCTCGATATCGGCGTAATGCGCCTCGACCATGGCAGCGAGATTGCCATGGGTGAGCATGGCGCCCTTGGAGCGACCGGTGGTACCGCTGGTGTAGAACAACCAGGCGAGGTCATCGTCTGCGCGCGGACAGACCTCGGCAGGCTCGTCCGCCAGCATTGCGCCATAAGCATCCGAACCGATGGCGACCACTTGCGGGCCGGCAGCCGGCAGCGCGCCATCCAGCTGCGCCGCGATGCTGGCCGAGGCGAAGACAAGGGCGGGCGTGCAATCGTCGACGATCTCGGCAATCTCGCGCGGATGGAGCTTGGCGTTGATCGGCACGATCGCCAGTCCGGCAGCCCAGGCAGCAAAGAAGATCTCCGGCATCTGCGGGCAATTGGCGCTGGCGACCAGCACGCGGTCTCCGGGCCTGGCCTGGCCCGCCAGTGCGCCTGCCAGCGAGAGCGAACGCCGGCGCAATTCGGCAAAGCTGGCGAATTGCCCGGTTCCATGGAACACCGCCCCCCTGTCCGGGTGGATCGCCGAGATCTGGTCGAGAAGGCCGAAGAGATTCATCCTGCCTGCATATCCCTTGCGCTGGGTGGTCGCATGTGAAGCGATCTATGACCGGCAGGGCGCAGCGTCAAAAGCCTTCGCCAGCAGATCGCTGTGGCATTATCGTGGCGCAGATGATGCCGCAGGCGCCCGCATTGCTGTTATGCCCTCCTCACCGCAGGAGACGGGAGGATCACCTTGAGCAAGGCTGACCAGGAGCAGGCTAGCGAACTCGCGCAGATCTGCCGCGAGCTGCTCACCCGCGATCCCGCAGGGGAAGCGATCGACTATCGCGGGCGCTGGCACGATTGGGGTGACGTTCAGCGAGTGGCCAAGGAAGTGCAGCAGGCGCTGGACGAATGCGGCGCCGGGGCCCGGGCCCCCGTCAGCCTTGTCCCGCGCAACCGGCCGGCCGCGCTTGCCGCCTTCCCCGCCCTGCTCGCCGAGAATCGCAGCGTGCGGATGATCTACGCCTTCCAGAAGCCCGCCGCGCTTGCCCGCTCCATCGCCCGGCTCGATTCCCCGGTGGCGATCATGGATGCGGCAGATTTCACCGAGGAGGTAATCGCCCTGCTCGCCGAACAGGAGATGGCCGGGATCGCGCTCGACGGCATGTCCGCGCGGCTGGTGCCGGGGCTGGAGAAGGCGCGCCCGCGCCCTGTCCCGTCCGGAGAACCGCAGGTGGAGGTGCTGACCAGCGGCACCACCGGGCCGCCCAAGCAGTTCCCGATTCCCTATTCCGTGGTCGCCAAGTTCGCCCGCCGGCAAGGCATCACGCTGCAGCAGGACGAGCAGAACCCGCCGTTCCTGATGTCCTTCCCCATCGGCAATATCTCCGGCCTCTATTCGGTGGCCGCTGCCTTCCTCAATGGCGGACGGATCGAGCTGCTGGACAAGTTCACGGTCGATGCCTGGCGCGATTACATTGTCCGCTATCGCCCCGCCCACGGCGGCGCACCGCCGGCAGCCGTGGCGATGATCCTCGATGCCAATATTCCGCAGGAGGACCTCGCTTCGCTCAAGTTCTTCAGCACCGGTGCCGCCCCGCTCGATCCGGTTGTCCAGAAGGCCTTCGAACAGCGCTATGGCATCCCCGTGATCCTGTCCTACGGCGCCACCGAATTCGGCGGCCCTGTGATCAGCATGACCCCGCAATTACGGGCCGAGTTCGGCGATGCCAAGCACGGCAGCGTCGGACGGGCGATGGACGGGGTGCAGCTGCGCCTGCGCGACCCGGAGACCGGCGAACTATGCGATCCACCCGCAGAAGGCCTGCTCGAAGTGGTCTCGCCGCGCATGGGCGAGGAGTGGATTTCCACCAGCGACCTTGTCGAAATCGACACCGATGGCTTCGTCTATTGCCGCGGGCGGGCCGATGGCGCGATCATGCGCGGCGGCTTCAAGATCCTGCCGGAAAGCGTGGAGCACGTGCTGCTGCTGCACCCGGCCATTTCCGCCGCCAGCGTGGTCGGCGTGGCCGATGCACGCCTGCATGAAGTTCCGGCGGCGGCCATCGAGACCGCGCCCGGTGCAGAGGCACCCGACGAGCAGGCACTGGCAGCGCATGTGCGCGAACACCTGCCGGCAACCCATGTCCCGGCCCGCTGGAAACTGGTCTCCGAACTGCCGAAGACCGTCTCCTTCAAGATCGACCGGCCCGCGGTGAAGCGCCTCTTCGAAGATGAAGAGGCCGACAGCTAATCCCCTGCAGCGCGCCTGCTATTCGCTGACGACGACGCGCACGCGGTCGATATTCTCCATCAGGGAATAGGGCGTGCCTTGCGCGTCGAGCGGCTGGCCCGTGACCCGCAGCGAGACGAAATAGGTGCCCGGCGCGTCATAGGCGTGGGTGGCCGTGAAGCTGGTGCTGACCGGCCCCTCGCCGGCGGCAAAACCCTCGCCTTCGGCATAATCGCCATTGCCTTCGAAATCCCATTCGGAGAGGATCAGCGTTCCGCCACCGGCAGGCGTTGCCGCCTCAGCGACAAAGCTGACCTGTTCACCAACGGAAACCTCGATCCGGTCCCCGCCTGCGACGGAGAGATTGACGGTCGGCTGCAATCCGGCACGCTCGGCGGCATTGTCCGGCACGATGACCTGGCCGTTCTCGATCGAGTATTGCGTGCTGGTGGGCGGCTCCACGCCATCCTCCACCCAGGCGGCAAGGACGCGCAGCGACTGTTGCAGCGTGCCGTTGTAGGAAACGATGCGCGAGGCGCCGCGATTGGTCGACTCGTCTCCATGCAGGGCATGATCGGTGTAATAGAGCCGCACCTCATTGCCATTGGCCTCGAAGCGGCGGCGGTACCAGTCGGCCTGCCAGGGCATGGCCTCGCGGTCCCACAGCGAAGCGGCAATGATCATCCTGCCATCGAAATCGCCACGGAACGGGCCACCCATGGTATTGGCGGTGAACAGCGGCCCGATCAGGAACGGGCGCTGCGGATAGAGCGGATTGCCATCCTCGTCGCGGAACTGGTCCCACACGGCAAATTCCGGCCCCGGCACCTGGTGGCGGTGATAGCTCTCCATGGCGAGGAAATCGGAATTGTCGATGCGCACCGTGTCACCCGGCTGCACGCTGCGGGCAAGGTCCTCATCCGCAAAACCGAGGATGACGATATCGCCGACAATGCGCGCGGCAGGCATGGTGCGCCCGGCATTGGCACCGCTTTCGATCACCACGTCGCCGCCGATGAAACGCACCTCGGGCGGCGCTTCGGCGAGCCGATAGCCGACGATGCGCTCGCCTTCGGGGCCGAGCACGGTCTCGAAGGCGGTGTCGACGCCGCCGGCATCGGGCTCATTCTCGTTGGAGGCGTTGGTATTGATGCCCATGCGCCCGGCATCGTTGAGCGTGATCGGTTCGGCCACGGTGACCGAGAACTGCAGGCGGGCATTGGCGAACAGCTCGGGCCGGTCATGGCCGAGATAGCCCGGTTGGTTCCAGAAATCGGTGAAATAGCCACCGTCGGCCAGCTTCACGCCGGGGTAGAGCGCGGCAAAGCCGTGAATGCCCATCGACTGGTAACCGTACCAGGTCTGCATCGGGAAACCCATGTTCTCGACTTCGTGCAGAACCCGCGCCTGCTCCTCTGTCAGGCCGGCATAGGGATCGCCGCTGCCGCCAGGCTCGAGCGCATCGATGATCTGCGGGAACACGTCCCACAGCACCCGCAGGGCCTGCACGCGCACGGTGAACATGTTGGGAATTGCCACGATCGAACCGGGCACGTAGGGCACCGCCCCGTCCCACACGCCGCTGGTGTTCTCCATGCTGCCGATGGTGCGATAGGCACCGCCCGATCCGCCGTGGAGATAGCCGTAGATGTGCTGGTCCGTGCCGTAGAACTGCTGCGCCACATGGCGCGAGAAACGGGCCGCGGCGGCATTGGCGCGATAGGCGGTGATGGTCGGATCGCTCATCGGAGAACCGTTGGCAATATCCAGCTCGCCGCCGCCATTGGTCTCGACGAAATAGCCACCGCTGGCGACCGAGAAGCCGATCTTGTTGAACCGCCCCGGCGGCACTTGCTGCGCCAGGTTCTCGTTGATCGGAACCGGCGTGGCATGCTGGAAGAAGCGGCCTTCCCACTGCTCGGCCGGCGGCAGGTAATAGGAAAAGCGCGTATCCGTGCCTTCGAAGCCGCCATGGACGTAGAAATGCCGCACCGGACCGTCACGCCATTCGGCCGCATCAATATAGGGCTGGGCGAACATCTCGTCGGCATCGACGTAGCCCGCCGCGCTCACGGCGGGAGCGGCCGGCTGGGCCTGGCTGGCCGATTCCACGGACTGCGCCACGACTTCGCCGCTGGTGGTCGAACAGGCCCCCAACGCAAGGGCAATCGTGGACAGGGTAAATGCGCGCGACATCGGCGAGATCCTCTTCATTCCTGTTTCAGGCCCGGGTGCGGGCGCGGCGATCCTAACAAAGAATTCCGCCGATCCGCGCAGTAACCGGCAACGAGCCGCAATTGATCGCCGTGGCGGTTGGCCGGGCGGCGTGAAAGCGGCAAGCATGACAGGACAGGACAGGATGTGCATTGGCGCGGATTTCAACTAGTCGGACAGGCGAGTTCGGGAGGAAGAATTTTGAACAGGTGGATTTTGACGGCTTGCCTGACGGGGCTCGCCCTTGCGACTGGCGGCTGTGCGCCAACCACGAATGGCGCGGTTGCAAGCGCCAGCGAGGCTGCGCCGGCAGATGTCTGGCAGCGGCAGCGCATCATGCTGCGCGATGGTTGGCAGTTCCGCTTCGGCGCTCCCGCCGAGGGGCCCGAAGCGCTGGCCTATGACGCATCTTCATGGGCCGCAGTCAGCGTCCCGCACACCTGGAACCGGATCGGCGAATACTCCCTCACCCGCAGCGAAGCGACCAACAACGACCAGGGCGTGGGCTGGTACCGGCTGCAGCTGGATGCGCCCGAAGCGCCGGCGCTCTGGCGGCAATATCTTGACTTCGCCGCCGTCGGGAACATCGCCGACGTGTGGGTCAACGGCCATCATGTCGGCCAGCATCGCGGCGCCTTCTCGCGCTTCCGCTTCGACGTCACCGAGCACTGGCTGCCCGGCGAGAGCAACATCATTGCCGTGCGCGCGGACAATTCCCGCCCTGCCCCCGACAGCTCGACAGCAGACGTGATCCCGCTCGCCGGCGATTTCTTCGTCAATGGCGGCATCTATCGCGAGGCCAGCCTGCTGCAGCTGCCCCCGGCATCGATCGATCCGCTCGATATGGGCGGGCCGGGCCTCTATGCCCGCGCGAGCGAGATCGGTGAGGATGCGGCGAGCGTGGAAGCGCGCGTGGTGCTGCGCAATTTCGGTTCCGGGCGGCAGCTTTCGCTTAGCACCAGCGTGACCGATGGCGAAGGCCACCTGGTTGCACAGGCCGAGCAAGCGGTGGACCTGCCGCAGGGCCGCAGCGAGGCTGTCGGCCAGCTCACCATTGCCAACCCGCAGTTGTGGAACGGGCGTGCTGACCCTGCCCTCTATACCATCAGCACCAGCCTGACCGACGAGGACGGGCGGGTAATCGACACGGTCACCCAGCCGCTCGGCATCCGCAGCTTCCGCTATGATGCCGATGCCGGCTTCTTCCTCAACGGTGAGTATGTGAAGCTGCACGGGGTCTCGCGCCACCAGGACTGGCAGGGCAGCGGCTGGGCACTGTCGCCCGAACAGCACCGGCGCGACATGGAGATCATCGCCGAGCTTGGCGCAAACACCGTGCGCCATGCACATTATCAGCACGACGATTTCTGGAGCGATCTCGCCGACGAATACGGCATGATCGTGTGGGCAGAGCTGGCCTATGTCGGCATGCCCAGCTTCGGCGGCGATCCGGGATCGACGGAATTGTGGGCCAATGCCGAACAGCAGCTGCGCGAACTGATCCGGCAGAATTACAACCACCCCTCGATCACCATGTGGTCGATCGGCAATGAGGTGGATTCCGGCATGGCCTTCGGCGTGACGCAGGAAAATCCGCAGCCACTCCCACTGTTGCAGCGCCTGCGCGAGATCGCGAATGAGGAGGACCCCCACCGGCCGACCATCTTCGCCGATTTCAGCGAGCAGCAGGGCGAGTTCGGTGAGCGGCGGCAGGCGCTGGAACAGGCGACGCAGCTGATCGGCTACAACCGCTATCCGGGCTGGTATTACCTACAGAACCCGATGGCCGGCAGGGCGCTGGGCGGAATCATGGACCGCCTCCATGCGACCCATCCCGAAACGCCGGTCTCGATCAGCGAATATGGTGCCGGCGGTGCGACAACGCAGCACAGCGACGACCCGGTCTCCGGCTTCGTCAGCTCCGCCGGGCGCCCGCAACCGGAGGAGTACCAGGCGCTGGTGCACGAGCTGCTGTGGCCGGCAATCGAGAGCCGGGACTACATCTTCGCCAGCTGGGTGTGGAACATGTACGACTTCCCCAGCGATCTCAGGAACGAGGGGGATTCGGTCGACATCAACACCAAGGGGCTGGTCACCTTCGACCGCGAGACGCGCAAGGACGCCTTCTATTTCTACCAGGCCGCCTGGACCGACGCGCCGATGATCCACCTTGCCGGCCAGCGCTATGTCGAGCGCTCCTATCCGCAGATGGACGTCAAGGCCTACACCAATACGGGTAGCGCCAGCCTCTTCGTCAACGGCCATGAGATCGGCGAGGTCGCCTGCCCCAACTACACCTGCACATGGGCAGGCGTACAACTGGTTCCGGGCGAAAACCGGGTTGTGGTGACGGCGACAGCCGGTGACGCGGAACTGACGGACAGCGCCACGTTCGACGGCATCGATCCGCTGGTCGACGGCATGCACATCGATGCCGGCAGCCTGGCCGTGAGCCAGCTGGACGGCCGCCGCTACGGCTCCGACACCTTTGTCAGCGGCGGAACGCCGGTGCCGCGCTTTGCCGGCTCCATCGGATCGCGCAATGCCGGCCCGCCGCGGGAAATCGCATCGAGCGCACCGGCCCTGTTCGAGCATTGGCGCGAAGGCGAGCAGTTCGCCTATCGCATCCCTGTGCCTGCCGGGGAGTGGGATGTGACCTTCCGCCTGTTCGATCCGGCAGACGAGGACCAACCGGAACAGGCGCTGACACTGCGCGCCAATGGCGTCGAGGTCATTGCCGGACTCGGCGTGGCCGAAGCTGCCGGCGGCAGGAACCGCGAGCTGGTGCGGCCTTTCCCGGTGACGGTGGCAGATGAAGGGCTGGCGCTGGAGTTCGACTCGGCGAACGGCGTGGTCGGCCTCGCCGCCATCGAGATCACGCCGCGATAGGGCGGGGTTTGAGGCAGCGAGAAACCGCTGCTCCCGGCTCAATGCTCGTCGTCGTCGACCAGGCCGAGGTCGCTGCCGCGTGCCAGCCGAAAGGGCGGGATGCGTCTTCCCGAGACACCGGAATCGAGGGCAAATAGCGCACCCGCCAGCGGCTCGGCTGCAAGCTGCTCTTCGCCGAGCCCTTCGCGCGCGCTGGTGATATAAAGCGTGTGCATGTCGTCCCCGCCAAATGCGAGGCTGGTCACCCGCGAACAGGGTAGCTCCACCTGCTGCATCAGCTCGCCGGCCGGCGAATAGCGGCGCACGCAACCCGGATCGGATAGGGCCAGCCACAGGCAATCCTCGGCATCAAGCGCAATGCCGCAAGCCGTGCCCTCGCCTTCGTCCAGTTGCAGCAGCGATTGCTCGTCCGATAGCGAACCGGCCGAACTCACCCGATAACGGTGGATCGTCCCCCTGCGGCTATCGAGATTGAAGAGGGTCCGGCTGTCCTCGCTCAGCGCCGGGCCGGTGCCGATCACCATGTCGAACAGCATCGGCACCACGCGCTCGTCATGATAGCGGTAGAGATTGCCGCTCGGCTGCTCCCCGTAACGGTTCGAAACGCCGAACCACAGCCGGCCGCGGCCATCGACCGTGCCGCTGGAGGTGCGATTGCACGGGGGAGTATCGACGAATTCCTCGACTGCAGTCGTGCCGTCATGCCCGATCAGCCGCAATTCGCGCTCCGAGCCATAGATCAGCCGCCCGTCATGGGTGGGAAAGACAAAGCTCGGCCTGCCGCCGACTGCGATCACCGTTCCCTTGCCGCTTTGCGGATCGAAGCTGAGGATTTCCCCCTCCTCGCTGTTGCAGAACAGCAGCGTTGAAGCATCGGGCAGCCATACGGGACTGTCGCCGCTGTGGCAGCGGCATTCCCAGACTGCACTTGCCTCGCTCTTACCCACGCGGAGTCCCACCTTTCGCACGCCTCGACCCCTTCCGGGCTAGGTAGTGGCCCGGCAGCGGTCAAGGATGGCGAACGCCCATCGCCGAGACGGAGTCCGCCCCGCCGATGTCGCGCCACTGGCGATTGCGAAGACAAGCGGCCTGTGCCAGTCTCAAGCCTCTGGGAGAGGATCACCAATATGGCAGTGGGTTCAGGCGGTCACGCCAAGGGTTTTGGCGCCATCATCGCAATCGAGGAATGGCGCAAGCACGGGCTGATCGTGCCTGTCTGCGTGCTCGGCATGTGCCTGGTGGCGCTGCATCCCTACACGATCGGCGTAATGTTCGTGCCGCTGGAGGAGGCTTTCGGCTGGAGCCGGTCGGAGATCTCCGGCGGGCCGCTGATCGCCGCCATCGGCACACTCCTGCTCGCCCCCTTCGGCGGGCATGCGGTCGACCGCTACGGACCAAGGCGCATCGCCCTCATTGGCGTACCCTTCTTTGCCGCCTGCGTCGCCCTGATCGGCGCGACCGGTCCGAGCATCTGGAGCTGGTGGGGAGCCTATGCGCTGCTCGCCTTGTCGCTGGTGATGATCTACCCCAGCGTGTGGACCGCCGCCATCGTGCCGCGCTTCAACCTCAACCGAGGGCTGGCGCTGGCGATCACCCTGTCCGGCACTGGGTTGGCCGCGGTGATCTTCCCCAATCTCGCCGCGCGCCTGGTCGAAGCCTATAGCTGGCGCGAGGCCTATTACGCGCTCGGCGCGCTGGCGCTGGTGATCTTCTATCCGCTGGTGTTCCTGCTGTTCGACCGCAAGCCACCCGAACACCTTGAGAGCGACGATGACGGCGACCCCATGGCGGAAGAGGCACCGCCGAGCGAGATCGCCTCGCCCAAGTTCCTCCGCCTTGCCGGCGCGGGCCTGATCCATTCCATCGCCGCCACCATGCTCGGCATCAACCTGGTGCCGATATTGATGGAAGGCGGTTTCCAGCTGGTTCGCGCCGCGGAGATCGCCGGCATCATGGGCATCGGCACCATCACCGGGCGCATTCTCGGCGGCTTCCTGCTCGACCATTTCGACGGCCGCTGGATCGCCGTGGCCAGCGGGCTCGGAGCCTTGGCTGCAGCAATGCTGCTGTTCGCGTTTCCGGGAAGCACCGAGGCGGCCATGCTCGCCTGCCTGTGCCTCGGACTCGCCGCCGGCGCGGAGTATGACGCCTGTGCCTACCTCACCACCAGGCATTTCCATCGCGGCAATTTCGCCATGCTGTTCGGCACCATCGGCGGGCTTGCCGGCATGGGCGCGGGGCTTTCACCCTTCATCGCCAATGTCGTCTACGACGTGGCGGGCAGTTACGATCCGGTGCTGCTGGCGATCGCCCCGGTGCTGCTGATCGCCTGCCTGCTGTTCATCTCGCTCGGGCCCTATCCGGAGCGCGTGGCCCACGGCCAGGCGAACGCCTGATCGCTATTGCTCGACACCGCGCTCGTTGACCATCCAGTTCACGAAGCGGGCGAGCGGATACATGCCGTCCCACGGATTGCCGATTGTCGATCCGCCGGCATCGCCGAGCGGGCAGACACGCTGCGCCCCGCCCGCGCCCAACGCGTCGCGATAATCGGCCATGCGCTCAGCGGGATAAAAGCCGATCGTCTGGGTGGCGACGTTGACGTGGCGCACCGCCTCGTCGAGCGAATCCAGCCGCACGACATTGGCGATCTTGTTGATCGGGTGGAAATCGACCGGCTCTTCGGACCGGATGACCACGCCGCGCCCGTCGGTCTTGCCCCAGACGCGGTAGTCGTCGTCCATCATCATCAGCGCCTCGACTTCCTCGCGCAGCGAACCGGTGAGCGGGCGCAAATCGCCCGAGGCCTCGGCGCGCGCGGCAATCTGCTGCTGCAACAGGGCGCAGAATGCGTCCACTTCCTCCTCCGGCCCCTCGACGAACTGGTAGCGGCTGGCAGCGCAGGCCTCCTGCCCCAGCATCATCACGTCGGCCGCGGCCTTGTCGGCTGCATCCGCCATCGTCGCCTCGTTCGCCAGCGCCTCGCGCCCGATAAGCGAGATCGAGGTCTTGGGATCGAAGCTGACGAGCTGGAAGCCGGGGCCGACATACTTGGCAACGTTGCGGATGGCATCGCCGCCGCCCCAGGCCACCAGCCGGTCGAAGTATTGCGGGCGGTAGAGCACGTTCTCGACCGCATCGTCGCCGCCGCGCCAGTAGACCGCGCTCATCGACTTCACCACCGGATGTTCGGGATCGATGGCCGCCATGGTGCGCAATATGGCGACCATGGTGAAGGGGTCGGCGGAGGACATCTTGAACAGGTTGATGCCCTTCACCAGCGCGCCCTGGGCCACTGACTGGATAGCCACGCCGGGCGAATTGCCGGGCAGCACGTGCACCATTCGCGGGGAATAGGCGCGCACGAAACTGCGGCGTCCGTTGAAGTCGGTCTGCTCGACCCAGTCATCGAGCATGGCAGGATTGGCGAAGCTCGTTTCCACCTCGCGTTCCAGCGTTCGCCGGTCGAGATAGGAAAGCGCGTGGCGCATCACCACCTCCAGCACCGCGCGCGGCTGCAGGTTCGTCGCCGCCGTGCGCTCGAAACATTCCTGCATCAGCGCATTGTCCGGATCGGCGAGGCGTTCGCGGGTCTTGAGCAGGAAGTCGATGATCTCGTCGACCGGCATGTTGAGCAGCGGCGGCATTTCGCTGCGCGGCGGGACGAGCTTGCCGAAAGGGATGGCCGGCGTGGCGAAATCGACGCCGAGGTCGCGCGAGGTCTGCACCACGTCCGCGCCCTCGATCACTTCCCCGCGAGCGAAGAAGGGGGCAGAAACGATGTTGCCTTGGCTATTGCTCATGACACACCCCGCACATAGGCATCGACGGTGCCCGCGCAGCCGATCTTGTCATCACCTTCGAGATCGGCGTAGCGGGCAATGTCGTCGCGGATCGACGGGCCGCGCTGGCCGCAGCCGCAGGGTGAATAATCGATGCTCACCCGGTCACCGGTGATGATCCCGCCCCAGCGCCCGTCGAGCGAGAGGTCGAAGAAGGCCGCGCGTCCGGTCACTTCGCCGGAATAATCCTGTTCCAGCAGCGCCTCTCCATCCTTGTCGAGGACGATCGGCACGATCCATGGCGGCAGGTGGTAGCGGTTGCCCGCCTGGCACTTGGGCATGCCGGAATTGAGCTCCTGCATGGAATAGTTCTGGAAGTCGCGGTTGGGCGGGATGTTGAAGGTCTCCCACACGAATTCCTTGTAGTCCGCCGGCAGTTGCGCGCGTTTCAGCCCGCCACCGACATAGATGCAATTGTCGGGGTGGAAATCCTTGGCGGAATAGCCCTTGTCGCGTACGGCCTTGGCCACGGCATAGAGGCCGGCCCACAGGCCCGAGACCATCAGCTTACGCTCGCGGTTTTCGATGATGGCGTCGGCAGTGATGCCGATTGCCGCCTCGACCTGCTCCTGACGCGCGGCCGAGGTGCGCTCCATCTCGGCGATCTCGTCCGGCATGGCAGTGCCTTCGGCCATGCGCTTGCGCATTACCACCATCTTGGTCAGCGCGCCGACGGTGATCGGCGGCACCGGGTAATGGAAGCGGTCGAGCGCGGGATCGGAGAAAGCGGTGTTGAGCGCTTCTGCCGATACGCTGTTCTTGGCGGTGCTGGCGACCGGCGCGCAGCCGATCATCATGCGATCCGCCGATGGCTCCACGCCCGAACCCCAGGCAAACACGTTGACCATGTCTCCGCGCGTCCATTCCATGTCCTTTGCACTGGCGACCAGCATCGCCGACTTGCCGGTGGTGCCGGACGAACAGGAGACGTAATGGCCGTGCTCCTCCAGCCGCGCGATCCACTCATCGACATCGTCGATCCCTGCAAGGTCGATCCCCTCGATGGCGTGAGGCGAGATGGTGTTGAGCCATTTGGTCAGCCGGTCCCACTTGCCGCCGGTGAGGAAGCTTTCGGGATAGGATTTGTAGGCGGTGTGCGGAAACAGCAGCGGCACGGCATCGGCCAACTCGGTGACCCTCTCCATGCCGGCCTCTTCCGCGCGGTGGCCGAGCAGGCGGATACGATCGCGGTTTTCCTGCAGCCGCTCGTCGATTGCGGCGACCTGCGTCTCGCGCAATTCCGCCCACGGAATGTCGAAACGGCCGGCATCGTTTGCCAGCCCCGTCAGTTTCTCTGCATGAACGCCCATGAGCAAACTCCTTGCACCCGATTCGTATTGCGCTATTAATAGCACCTAATGCGTTTCATTATGCCGAGAACGAGGAACAATGCAAGCGGAATCCGGAGCGTGAGCAAGGTGAAGGCGAAAAGCCGGCCCGGCGCCGGGCGACCGACACGCGAACAGGCCGAGCAGCGCCATGCGCAAATGCTGGAGCAGGCGCTCGACCTGTTCCTGGCGCAAGGGTACGAGCGCACCACGATCGAGCAGCTGGCCGCCAGCGTCGGCATGACCAAGCGCACCATCTACGCCCGCTATGCTGACAAGGAAGAGCTGTTCCGCGCCGCCATTGCGCGGGCGACGAAGGATTATGCGACCGGCCTTGGCGCGCTGGAGGAACTGGAACAGGACGATCTCGAAGCGACACTGGTGGCGCTTGCCCGCCTGCGCCTGTCAAACCTCGCCACCGAGCGGGGCCTCAGGCTGCAACGCCTGCTCAACGCCGAAGGCTATCGCTTTCCCGATGTCATGCAGGCCTTCTACGACGAGGCGGTGAAGCCGACCGTCAGCTTTCTTGCCGAGTTGCTACGCCGACGGGCAGAAGCCGGAGAAGTGGTGGGGCAGGATGCCGAGGAAGCGGCGCGCGCCTTCATGAACATGGTGGTCGGCGGGCAGGCGCGCGGGATCCTCGCCGGCACCAGCGCGGGAACGGACAATCTCGACGAGAGGATTGCCTTCGCCGTGCGCCTGTTCCTCAATGGCGTGCGGCCGCGCAGCTAGAGCCTGATCCAGCAGAGTGGAAGCAACCGGCCCAAAAGCAACTGGCCCGGCCAACCTTGCGGTCGACCGGGCCGGCACTGTCTGGCCTGAGCCAGATTATCAGCGGAAGCGCTGGGTGATGCCGAACTTGATCACCCGGCCCAGCGTCCAGTTGACGTAGGACAGCTGAGACCCGGCACTCCGGCGGACCCGCGTCGGCTCTTCGTCGAAGATGTTATCGACGATGATGCGGAGCGAGGTGTTCCGCAGCGGGCCTTCTTCGGGCGAGTAACCAAGGAACAGGTTGGTCTGGACGAAGGCAGAAGCGCTTGCGGGCGTGCCCGTATTGTCCGGACCGACGTTCGCGAGACCGTCGGTGTAGTTGACCGTCAGGCGACCGCTGAAGTCACCCACGGTGACCCCGCCATAGGCGCTGGCGATAAAGTCCGCACCCTGCGGCAACAGGTCCTGGGTGGCAGAACCGGTGGACAGGCTGGCCTTGGTCGGGACATTGCCGTTCAGGCCAAGCGAGATGCTGCCGAAGCTGGTCGGGGCATCATAGTAGACGTGGAAGTCCACACCTTCCAGGACCGCCGAAGAGATGTTGGACGTACGACGATCGACCAGCAGGGCGATTTCGCTCGCCGTGACCTGCTGCGCCAACACGTCCCCGTTCGCCATCTCCGAAAGGAAGGCAGCGAAGAACTCGTCCGACGGATTGAAGATGTAGAGTTCCGGGAACAGCACGTAGGTCTGCAGGTCTGTCGGGTTCACCGCACCGAGGATGTTGTCGAAGTCGATCGAGTAGAACTGCCCGCCAAAGCGCAGGCCGTCTGTCGGCGTCACTTCGATACCGACAGACCAGCTTTCGGCTTCCTGCGGCTCGAGGCCCGGCTTGGGACCTTCGGCAATGAAGGCGCGCGTACCGGTACCGTCCCATTGACCGAACGGATCGTTGGGACCCGCCGTCGGCGTATAGATCGGCGACGTGAAACGTCCGACCGCCTGCGCAAGGGCATCGAGTGCCGTCGGAGCGTTGAAGGAGGTGTTCCAGTGACCGTAGATCTCCAGCCAATCGGTCGGGGTGAAGCTCACGCCGATGTTCGGATTGGTGGTGCTGCCAAAGTCGCTGTAATGGTCGTAACGAACCGAGCCGGCGACTTCGAGCATGTCGACAACCGGCAGGACAACCTCGGCGAAGACCGCTTCGGAATGCCGCCGCGTACTGCGGTAGATCTGGTTGCCAACCGCACCGACGCGGCCAGCGCCGACACGGGTCTTGGCCCCGGCATCCTGGTATTCGACACCCACGGCCACGCGGGCATCGCCACCGGGCAGGGTGAAGATCGGACCATCGATGACCGAACGGGCCACGAACAGCTCGTGGATCGTGTCCTGCCGCGTCTCGAAATCGAGGACATCAGTAATGACCGAAGCATCAGCCGCAGCGACATTCAGCGGATCGAGAGCGCCCGAATCGACATAGGACTGTGCCAGAACGGAATTGACGCCGGCAAAGGTGCTCCGGTTGCTCGAGCGGCCCAGATGCACCGTGGTGCGAACCTGCCAGTCATTGCCAAGGTTCCAGGTGATCTCGGGGGTCACGCCCCAGGTCTCGAAACCGACCACATCACGCACGTCCTGGTAGGCCGAATTGGGCGAGAACGCGAACCCGATGCCTTCGGGAACGGCGAACGTGCTAAACAATGGCGTGCTCGCAGCTTCGGGGAAGGCTGCCAGGAGTTCTGCGCCACTTGTGATTCCGCTGCCCGCCGTGGTGAAACCACGCGGGAAGTTGGCCAGTTCCTGCTCGCGCTTGGTCCAGTAGGCGGTCACGCGCAGGTCGATATTGTCGTTCACCTGCTGCGTCAGCGAACCGAACACATTGTAGCGATCCTGTTCCGGCAAATAGGTCCCCTGCGAAAATGTTTCGCAAGCCGTGCCGACTGGGAACGTGCCGGCACCGGGCGCCAGCGGGTTATTGGTGAAGCCCGCACCAAAGTTGAACCAGCGGGTTTCCGTGCCGACCGGATCGGGGCACTGGGTGCCGTCGAAAAACGGATTGCCGTCTGCGTCGTATAACGTGCCGTCGGCCCAATCCACATCGCCATTGCGGATAAGGTCGCGGTGGGAATAGCCGACGGAGACAAAGGCATTGCCGCCATCCCAGCTGGTGCCCGCTATGATCGAGGCATCATATTCCTGGTGCGCCGAGATCGTGTCACCCAAACCATAGGTGCCACTGACTTCGATCCCGTCAAAGGTACGACGCGTACGAAAGTTGATCACGCCGCCAACCGCGTCCGCGCCGTAGAGCGAGGAACCGCCATCGGTCAGCACGTCCACGCCTTCGAGCACGCTGGCAGGGATGATATCGACGTCGATTGACGCCTGGCCGACACCGACCGGTGCAATGCGGAAGCCATCGACGAGGACCAGCGTTACGCCGCCGGATGCGGAGTTGAAGCCGGGAAGGCCGCGCAGGTTCGGCTTGGTGATCGAGATACCGGCACCGACACCGCGCGGGTCGCCTTCGAAGCGGCCGTTGAAGGTGTTGGAGATCTGCGGGATCAGGCCGAGCACCTGGTTGGTCGAGTTGGCGGACTGCTGGGTGATCGATTCACTGCCAACAACAATCGGCTGCGAGCCGACCGCTTCGGTACCGCGGATCATCGTGCCGACGACGACGATGCGATCCTCGTCATCCGAAGTATCATCCTGCGCCAGGGCAGGTGCGGCCATGGCTGCGACGCTTACGCCAGCAAGTGCCGCTGCAAAAACCTTCCTCATTCATTCCTCCCATTTTCAGAGCACTGTATATTTGCAGACTACCTAACCGCAAGATTTCAGCGATGCGAGAGCTTTGGCGGCAAATTTGGTGCAACAAACGGCAATAACGCCACGGCGTTGCTCATGTGCACTCACTTTGCAGCCGGCGATTTGACCCCAAGGGCAAAGACCTGCGCTGCGGCCTTGATCGTCTGGGTGAATAAAATCCCTTTAGTTCCGTTAGTTACACTCCCCTCGCCTGGCTCATCGAATCCCGCAATTAGCTCCAGCAGCAGGATTGTGACCAATCTCCAGCGCAATTCGCGCATTTGCTCCGGTGCATCGGGAACCTGCCCCTGGAGATGGCTGGCAAGGCTGTTCGTCACCGGAAACTCCGCGCTCATCGCCCGGCGGATGCGCCCTCCACGCGCACGAATAACCGACAGCAGGAAGCGCGCGTAGGAATGCTCGCCGCTATCGTTCACCTGCTCGAGAAGCGGCTGGAACATGATGGCGAGGCCCTGCTCCGGCGACAGGCCGGCGAGCCCGCCCGCCTGCTCGATCAGCTCCTGCCGCCGCTGCTCGATCGCCGCGATCCGGTGCCGGTAGATCGCTTCCACCAGCGCTTCCTTGGAACCGAAATGATAGGCGACCACGGACGTATTGGCAGAACCTATGGCCACGCCGATCTCGCGCGTGGTGACATTGTCGATGCCGCGCTGGCCGAACAGGGATTCGGCCGCCTCGATCAGCGCCACGCGCGCCGCGCTGCTCCTTGCCCTTCTGCCAGCTTCACTTCCCATGGCCAGCAATTTTAGGACTTGGCATTCTTAAAGCAATCGCTTTATCTTTCCCGTGAAACCTCACTGGAGTCCCCGCCATGCCTCGCTTTCCTGTCCTCCGCCGGTTCGGCCTGCTCGTCGCGCTGGCCCTGATCGGCGTGCCGTTCGTCCCGCAAGCAGGTGAAGCGGAAGCGGAGACCGCGCCGGCTCGCCAGCCCAATGTGCTGGTATGGATGATGGACGATGTCGGCTTTGCCCAGGTGTCCAGCTTCGGTGGGCTGGTCGAAACGCCGAACATCGACCGCGTGGCCATGCGCGGGCTGCGCTACACCAACTACCACACCGCGCCGATCTGTTCGGCGGCGCGCGCCTCCTTCCTCACCGGACGCATGCCGCACAGCGTCCATATCGGCGGCCATGCCACCGCCGCGCGCGCCTTTCCCGGTTATGATGCGCACATTCCGGCTTCGGCCGGCACCGTCGCGGCCAATCTGAGCGCTGGCGGCTATGCCACTTTCGCGCTCGGCAAGTGGGACCACCTGCCCAACGCCCATGCCGGCCCAGCCGGTCCCTTTACTTACTGGCCGGCGGGCCAGGGGTTCGAACGCTTCTATGGCTTCCTCGCCGCCGATGCCGACAATTTCGCCCCGGTCCTGTGGGACAATGTCAGCGCGGCCGAGACGCCTTCGGACGAGGACTATCACCTGAGCGAGGACATGGCTGACCGTGCGCTGGCGATGATTGCACAGCGCCATGGCCGCGATCCGGCCCGCCCGTTCTTCATCTACTGGGCGACCGGTGCCGCCCATGCCCCGCACCATGCCCCGCAACAATGGCGCGACCATTATCGCGGACGTTTCGATGGCGGATGGGACCTCGCGCGCGAGGAAATCCTCGCCCGGCAGGTGGAGCTGGGCCTGATGCCGCAAAACACGCCTTTGGCCGCGCGGCCGGATTCCATCCCCGCATGGGACGCGCTGCCGGCAGACACGCAGCGGCTCTACGCACGGCAGATGGAGGCCTTCGCCGCCGCGCTGAGCCATGCCGATGCGCAGTTCGGCCGCATCCTCGATGCGCTGGAAGCTGCCGGCGAGCTCGACAACACCATCGTCATCATCGTCTCCGACAATGGTGCCAGCGCCGAAGGCGGTCCCTTCGGCCTCTACAACGAGGCGCAGGTGACCGGCGGCTCGCCTTCCAGCGTCGAGGTCAACCTGCCCTTCTACGACGTGTGGGGCAGCCGGGAGACCTACCCCCATTACTCGGCCGGCTGGGCGATGGCCGGCGATACGCCGCTGGCCTACTGGAAGCAGACCACGCACGAGGGCGGCACGCGCGTGCCGCTGGTCATCTCCTGGCCCGGCGGCATTGCCGCAGGCGGCGAGGTCCGCCGCGACTTCGTGCATGTGTCCGATGTCGCCCCGACCATTCTCGATGCCGCCGGCGTGGCGCTGGCCGAATATGTCAACGACGTGCCCCAGGCGCCGATGGAGGGCGAGAGCTTCCTTGCCAGCTTCGCCGCGCCCGGCGATCCGCGCGCGGGCCGGGCGCAATATGTCGAACTCTACGGCAATCGCGGCCTGTGGCAGCAGGGCTGGTCGATCGTGACCACCCATCGCACGGCGACGTGGGACTGGAATACCGCGCCGACCTTCGACGAGCCGTGGGAACTCTATGACCTGGTCAACGATCCCGGCCAGACCCGCAACCTGGCGGCAGACCATGCGGAACTGGTGGCGGAAATGGACGCGGCCTTCTGGCAGCAGGTGGAGCGCTTCAACGTCGAACCGATCCACAACCTGCGCGACACGGCAGCAGAATCCATGCGCCGCGTGGGGGCAGACTTCATGCGTCGTGGCGGATTGTGGCGCTATATCGGCGAGGTCAGCGGCATCCCCAACGAACTGGCCCCGCCGATCAATTCACGCAGCTTTGCCATGAACGCACGCTTCAGCCTCGCTCGTGAGAATCCCACCGCTCCGATGTTTGCCGCCGGCGGCGCGATGGGCGGCATGGCGCTGTACCTGGAAGCAGGCGTACCGGTGCTCGCCGTGCGCGAACTGGACGGCAGGCTGACGCGCATTGCCGCCAGCCACGCTCTTGGCGCGGGATCACACGAATTGCAGCTCGAAATGCGCAAGGGAGAGCGCCTGCCCGATGGCAGGACGCATTATGCCATCACCATAAGCGCAAACGGCGAGACGCTGCTGCAGGCAGAGCAGGCCCTGCGCATCGCGACGTTCTTCGGCATTTCGGAGACCTTCGGCATTGGCCGCGATCGTGGTTCCGCCGTGCTCGATGGCTATCGCGATGGCGCCTTTCCGGGCTCGATCAAGGAACTGACCTTCCAGTTCGACACCAGCGAGGCGCAGGTGCAGATCGTCCACTAGTCCCGCTGCGTCAGACGATGCCGGCGCCGAGGCCCACTTCCTTGCGTTCCTGCGCCTTGCGCTCGCGGTAGCGGCTGGTGCGATAGGTCGTCAGCCAGTCGATCGCCCCGCCCTCTTCGGCACGCGCACGGGCGAGGATGGGGCCAACATCGGTCTCGTAGGCCTGCCGCAGCGTGCGGAAGGCGAGCAGCACGTCATTGGCTTCCTGCGCCGCGTGCAGCGCCTCGCGATCGACCAGCGACGCGCGGATATAGCATCCGGCGATGGTCTCTGCAGACGACATCATGGACTCGATCGGATCGGTCACATTGTGCGACTGGTCGATCATGTAGGCGGGATCGAAGCCGGCTCGCGGACTGGCTTCCGCCTCGATCAGCTCGTTGAAGACGAGGAACAGCTGGTGCGGATTTATGCTGCCCGAATCGAGGTCGTCATCGCCATATTTGCTGTCGTTGAAATGGAAGCCGCCGAGCTTGCCGGCATGGTGCAGGCGGGCGACGATCTGCTCGATATTCACGTTCGGCGCATGATGGCCAAGATCGACCAGGCATTTGCATTTCTCGCCCAGTTCCTGCGCCGCCATCAGCGACGAACCCCAGTCCGAAATCACCGAGGAATAAAAGGCAGGCTCGAACATCTTGTGTTCCAGCATCATCCGCCAGTCGTCGGGCAGCGCGTCATAGACCTGCGCCGCCGCGCCAAGATAACGGTCGAGCGAGCGGCCAAGGTCCTGCTGACCGGGGAAATTGGTGCCGTCGCCAACCCACACGGTGAGCGCGCTGGAACCGATCTTGCGGCCGATCTCGATGCACTCGATGTTGTGCTCTACGGCCTGCTGGCGGGTCGCCTCGACGGTCGAGGAGAGCGAGCCGGTGGCATAGGTCTGCGCCTGGCCGGGCTGGTCCTGGAAGGTGTTGGAATTGACCGCGTCGAAGCCGAGGCCGTAGCTTTCCGCCTCCTCGCGCAGGGCCGCGTAATCCTCCACGCAATCCCACGGGAAATGCGGGGAAACGCGCGGCGTGGTGCGACCGAGCTGGTTGATGACGGCGCAATCCTCCAGCTTCTCGTGGATGTTGGTCGGCTCCCCGGCGAGCGGGAACTTGGCAAAACGCGTGCCGCCCCGGCCCGCGCCCCAGCTGGGCACGGCAACGGTCCAGTCCTTCGCCCTGGCGACCAGCGCCTCGGCATCGACGCCGCGCCGGCCAAGCTGGCGTGCGAGGGCACCGAAATCCTCATCGAGGGCAGCGGCATTGGCAGCATTGCTCTCGGCAATCAGATCGGATGAGATTGGCATCGTCATTGGTCCTGCTCCCCTTGGTTGAAGCCAAGCATATCCATCCATGCCACGAACTGGTCGAGCATCATCGTGGTCGTGGTCCCCGGAAAGCCTAGCCCGAAACCGTGCCTGCCCTGACCATAGGCATGCAGTTCGACGGGCAATCCGGCGGCTTGCCATTCTTCAACGATCGGAAAACCCATGGTCCGGAACAGCGGGTCGTTTACCGCGATTGCGGCGAACATCGGCGGTGCATCGGCGGGCACCGTCTCGCCATTTTGCGGGCCGTAGATGTAGCCGAAGAAGTCGGGTCGCTCGGCCGGGTCATTGTGAATGGCAGCGTGACGGGCGGTCATGGCGCCGGCCGAGAAGCCGATCATTCCGACGCGGTCGGGATCGATGCCCCAGTCGTCGGCACGCGCCCGGACCATCGCCAGTGCCGCACGTGCATCCTCAGACGCAGAGGATTCCTCAAGCCAGCTACCTTGCATCGGATCTTCGTTCCTCTCGCGCATCCGGCGATCGGCAAAGGCATTGGCTTCATCGATGCCTGCCGGCGTAGGGATCAGCCTGTATTTGAGCACGAATGCCGCAATCCCGCGTGCTGCCAGCGCCTGGGCAACATCGGTACCTTCACGAGTGATTGCGAGGCCCACGAAGGCGCCGCCCGGCGCCACGACCACGGCTGCACCTGTGGCGGTTCCTGGCTCTGGCAGATAAGGTGTAAGCGACGGCATGGTGACGTTCCGCACCGCATAGATCGGCCAGCCTTCGACCTTCTCCCAGTTCTCTGTCGCCAGACTGCCCGGAGTCTCGTCCCCATAGAGGGGGATCGCATCCGCCTGCTCTGGCGTATCGACAGCGAGTGTCCGCGGAATCTCGAATTGCTGAGCCGCCACCGTTACGGGCAGCAGCAGTGCAAGCGCAGCAGTCAGAACAATGAAGTAGCGCACAAACCTCTCCTGTCCGGCCAATTAGCGCGTGAATGCCTGCGCGTTGCCGGCATCGACATTTATCATATTGCCGGTCGACTTGGCGGATGCATCGCTGGCGAGCCAGAAAGCCGCTTCGCCGATATCCTCGGGCAATACGTCGCGCTTGAGCATCGAGCGGTTGCGGTAATGCTCTTCCAGCTCGGCACCGGGATCGATGCCGTGGGTGCCGGCGCGTTCCTTGCGCCAGTCGCCGTCCCAGATCCGGCTGCCGCGGATGACCGCGTCCGGATTGACGACATTGACGCGAATGCCCTCAGGCGCGCCTTCAAGCGCGAGGCAACGGGCAAGATGGTTCGCCGCCGCCTTGGCGCTGGCATAGGCCGAGGCCCCGGCAGCCGCCGCGACGGCGTTCTTGGAGCCGATGAAGACCACCGAGCCGCCGCCCTGCTGCTTCATCCCCTTGAGCAGCGGCCAGGCATGCTTGGCGGTGAGGAAATAGCCCTGCGCCAGCACGTCGAAATTGCGGTCCCACAATTCGGTGGTGGTTTCCTCGATCGGCGCCGAGGAGGCGATGCCGGCATTGGCGACGAGGATATCGAGCCCGCCGAATTCGCGCGCGCAGGTGGCGAAGGCAGCGGCAACCTGTGCCTCGTCGGTGACGTCGCAGGTGACGCAGCGCACCACATCCTTGCCGAACTGGCCGGCAAAGCCCGCGCGCACCTCTTCCACCGCATCGCCATCTCGGTCGGCCAGCATCACGCAGGCGCCTTCCTTGAGCAGGCGCGCGGCGGTAGCAGCGCCGATGCCGCCCGCGCCGCCGGTGACCAGCGCGATCTTGCCGACCATCTCCTTTGGCGCCGGCATGCGCTGCAGCTTGGCCTCCTCGAGCAGCCAGTACTCGATGTCGAAGGCTTCCTGCTCGTCGAGGGCGATGTACTCGCCGATCGCTTCCGCGCCGCGCATCACGTTGATGGCATTGAGGTAGAACTCGCCGGCGATGCGCGCGGTTGCCTTGTCGCTGGCGAAGGTCATCCGGCCAACGCCGGGTACCAGCACCACCACCGGATTGGCATCGCGCATGGCGGGCGAATTGCCACGCTTGCAGCGCTCGTAATAGGCCGCATAGAGCGCGCGGTAATCCGCCAGCTTCTGTGCAAGGTAGCCATCGTCGGCGAGCTTCGCCGGATCGAGCGTCAGCGGGGCGATCTTGGTGCGCAGGAAATGATCCGGGCAAGACGTGCCGAGCGCGGCCAGCCGTTCGAAATCCTGCGAGCCGACGAACTCCAGCGTCGCATCGTCATCGGAAAAATGGCCGATCTTACGCCGGTCGCCGGTCATCAAGGAGCGCAGGCGAGGCATAAGATCGGCTGCGATGGCGGCGCGGCCCGTTTCGGGAGAGAAGGCCGCGCCGCCAAAGGCCGGTTTCCCGGCAAGCTTGTTGTTCAAATATTCCGCAGCCTCGGCGATCAGCCGCACGGTCTGCTCGTAACATTCCTTCGCGCTGTCGGCCCAGCAGATGATGCCGTGGCCGGCGAGCATGGCGCCCTTCGCCTGCGGGTTGGCCTTTGCGAAATCGCGGATCATCACGCCGAGCGTGAAGCCGGGGCGCTTCCAAGGAAGCCAGCCGATCTCATCGCCCCAGATTTCCCTGGTCGCCGCTTCCCCGCCAGAGGATGCGGCAAGGGCAATGATGGCGTCGGGATGGACATGGTCGATGTGCTTGTAGGGCAGCAGCGAATGCAGCGGCGTGTCGATGCTGGCCGCGCGCGCATTGAGGTTGAACGTGCAGTGCGGGAGGAAGCCGACCATCTTGTCGTCGTCCTGCTCGCCCTGGTAATGGTTCTCGAGCGCGAGCAGCTTGTCCTCGTAAAGCGTGGCGAAGCCATCGAGCTTCATCGAGCCGATATCGCCGCCCGATCCCTTGACCCACAGCACCTCGACTTCCGCGCCGGTGAGCGGATCGCGCTCCATCACCTTGGCCGAGGTATTGCCGCCACCGAAATTGGTGACAGTCAGGTCCGAGCCGAGCAGGTTCGAGCGATAGAGCAACAGCTCCGATTCGCTCATCGATGCGGCAGCCGAATCATCCCAGCGGCTGGCGGGGATGGTAAAGGGGATGGCCTCTCCGGCCAAAGNNATGTTCATAACGGCAGGGCCATTAGCATTGCCCCTTTTCAAATACAATCATTTTCGCTAACAACCAATCATAACACTGCAAATAGCGGGCGTGAGAGAGGGGTAGTTTGGCCGAAGGTTTCGCCATTGTCGTCGATATCGGCAAGACGCTGAGCAAGGTCAGCCTGTGGTCGCGCGACGGCCGCATGCTGGACCGGCTCACCCGTCCGAACGAGATTGTCGAAGCCGACGGCCACCGCATCCTCGATGTCGAGGGCATCGGCGCTTTCCTGTGCGATTCGCTGCAGCAGATGGACCTTGCCGGGGTCGAATACATCGTCCCCGTCGCTCATGGCGCGGGCGTGGTTGCGCTGGGCACAGATGGCGTGGCCGTGCCTCCGCTCGATTACGAACAGGAACTGCCGGCAGAACTTCTCGCCGAATATCGCGCGGCGCGCGGTGCCTTTGCCGAATCCGGCTCCCCCGCCCTTCCCGCCGGGCTCAATTTCGGCGCGCAGCTGTTCTGGCTCGACCACCTCTATCCCGAAGCGATGGCAGGCGCCTCGCTGCTGCCGTGGGCGCAATACTGGGCGTGGTTCCTCAGCGGCAGGGCCGTGAGCGAAGTGACCAGCCTGGGTTGCCACTCCGACCTCTGGTGTCCCGCCGAAGAGGGCTTCTCCAGCCTCGCAAGGGAGCAGGGCTGGGCCGAGAAATTCGCCCCGCTGGTTCGCGCAGGCGACAGTGTCGGCACGCTCCGCTCCGAGATCTCGCAAGGCACCAACCTGCCCGAAGGCGTGCAGGTGCTGGCCGGTCTGCACGATTCCAACGCTGCCCTGCTCGCCGCGCGCGGCTTTGCCGAGATCGCGGACAACGAGGCAACCGTGCTTTCCACCGGCACCTGGTTCATCGCCATGAGAATACCCGGGCGGCTCGCCAAGCAGGCGCTCGACCTGTCCGCCCTGCCGGAAGCGCGCGACTGCCTGGTCAATGTCGATGCCTATGGCCAGCCGGTTCCCTCGGCGCGCTTCATGGGCGGGCGCGAGATCGAACTGCTGATCGAACTCGACACGCACCAGGTCGATATCCGCCCCGACCAGCCGAAACTGCTGGCTGCCGTGCCCGATGTGGTGGCTGCCGGCGCCATGGTCCTGCCCACGCTGGCGCCGGGCAACGGACCGTTTCCCGATCACGAGAGTCGCTGGCTCGAGCGGCCGGAAGACTGGTACGCGCGCCGCGCCGCCGCCTGTCTCTATGCCGCGCTGGTGGCCGATAGTGCGCTCGATCTGATTGGTTCGCGCGATGTGCTGCTGGTCGAAGGGCGCTTCGCCGGGGCCGAGGTCTTTACCCGCGCGCTCGCCAGCCTGCGCCCGCAAATGCAGGTCTTCACCGCCAGCGCCCACGGCGATGTCAGCTTCGGCGCCCTGCGCCTGATCGATCCTTCCCTGCGTCCGCAGGGCGAATTACAGCGGGTGGTCCCGCTCGATTGCGACCTGCACACCTATCGCGACCGCTGGAACGCGGCGCTAAAGACCAATCCCGATAAAGGAGCCCCAAGCCGATGAGCGACGTTCAGATCGTGGACGAGATCCACATCCAGGAAGACAATTGGAAAGGCACGATCCTTGCCGGCCTCGCCAATTACATCGATTCCGGCTCCATCGTCTCGGGCGCGGCGGCGCTGGCGCTGTGGCAGAGCATGTATGGCCTGTCCGACAGCCTGCTCGGCCTGATCGCCGCCTTCGGCCCCAATGCCATTGGCGCCGGCGTCGGCGCCTTTGCCGGCGGCTGGCTGTGCGACAAGCTCGGGCGCAAGAAGATCTATCAGTTCGACATGCTGGTCTACGCCTTCGGCATGAGCATTCTGGTGTTCGCGGTGGCGCCCTGGATGATCGTCACCGGCTTCCTCATCGTCGGCCTTGCTGTGGGCGCGGACATCCCTGCCAGCTGGTCGCTGATCGCCGAGGAAGCGCCTGACGACGGGCGCGGCAAGCATTCGGGCGTGGCCCAGGTGCTGTGGAACTTCGGCCCCGTGGCGGTGCTGCTGATGGCGCTGGCGCTGGCGCCGCTCGGCGAGCTTGGCGCGCGCATCGTCTTTGGCCACCTCGTCGTGGTCGCGCTCGGCCTCACCTTCCTGCGCCGCAAGATGCGTGAATCGCGCCGCTGGGAGGAAACCCAGAAGGCGGACTACACGCCGCCGCCGTTCAGCACGCTGCTCAAGCCGCCCTATGTCACCTCGATCCTCGCACTGGTGGCGATCTACGGCTTCTGGAACCTGTGGGCAGGCACGAACGGCCTGTTCTTCCCTTATCTGATGGAGACGCTGGGCGTTGCCACGCGCACCCAGAGCATTGCCATGCAATGCCTGATCTTCGGCCTGACGATGGTCGCCAACTACCTCGTCTTCATGCGCTATGTGGACAAGGTCAGCCACCGCACGCTGTTTTCGATTTCGGCAGTGCTGCACATTGCCGGCATGGCGCTGCTGGCGGTGTTCCCGCTCTCCATCCCGATCGTGCTGCTGCATGTGGTGACGATCGGCATCGCCGGCGGCTTTTCCGCGCAGGCCTTCTTCCAGCTGTGGAGCGGCGAGATGTTCCCCACCGCGCTGCGCAGTACCGCTCAGGGTCTCAGCTTTGCCATCGTCCGCATCGGCCTCGGCATCTTCAGCTTCTTCGTGCCGATGCTGGCGGCCTTCGACTTTACCGTGCTGGCATGGATCCTGACAGGCTTCCTCGCCGCCAGCGCCGTGGTTGGCTGGTTGTGGGCGCCAAGCAATGCCGGTAAGTCGCTGGAACAGATCCAGCGCGAACAGCTGGCAGGCTAAGGGAAGCGAAGCGATGCATGCTGCGGAACGCGAGAAGCTGATCCTCCAGGCAGTCGCCCGCAGCGGCTTCGTCACCTACCGCGAGCTCGAAGCCAGCCTCGACGCCTCGCCCGCCACCATCCGCCGCGACCTCACCCGGCTCGAAGGCGAGCGCAAGCTGCTGCGCGTGCATGGCGGAGCCAAGGCGCCGTCGAACGACAACGCCAGAGCGCCCGCAGGACTGGCGCTGAAGGGCACGCCGTTCGATGCCTCGCTGGAGGAACATATCGCCGCCAAGCGCGCCATCGGCAGGGCAGCAGCGGCGCTGTGCAACCAGGGCGAGGGGATCATCATCGACGGCGGCACGACGACCTACCAGATGTGCGAACACCTTGGCGGGCGCGAGTTGCAGGTGCTCACCAATTCGCTGCATATCGTCAATGCGCTGTTGCCGCTGGAGGGTACGCAACTGCTGGTGCCTTCGGGCACGATCTTCCGCGAACAGAACATCATCCTTGCCCCATCGGGCGAGGTGAGCATGCCCAATTTCTACGCCAGCAAGCTGTTCATCGGTGCCGCCGCGGTCAGCCCGCGCGGGATCTTCCAGGCCGATGCCATCCTCGTCGCCAGCCAGCGGCGGCTGTTCGACTTCGCGAATGAAGTGATCCTGCTGGTCGATAGCAGCAAGCTCGCCGCACGGGCCGGAGCAATCGTCTGCGGTATCGATTGCGTCGACAAGCTGATCACCGATAAGGATGCCGATCCCACAGCCCTCGCGGCCCTGCGCGATGCGGGCCTCGGAGAGGTGCTGTTCGCCGACTGACGGCTTATCCCGCGAACGCCGGCCGTTCAGGCGGACAGCGCTTCGAGCACGTATTGCGGGCGCAGCGGTATCCTTCGCACCGGCTTGCCCGTCGCATCCAGCACCGCTGCCGCAACCGCCGGAGCGACCATTGCATTGGCGCTTTCGGAACCCTGGCCCCAGTGTCCCACTTCGGGCGAAGCGGCAATGACCACGTTCATCTCCGGCATCTCGCCCATGGTCAGGATCGGGTAGGAGTTCCAGTCAGACGAGGTGACCCGGCCGCTGTCAAAGGCGACCTCCTCCTTCAGCGCCTCGCTCACGCCCATCAGGCTACCGCCTTCGATCTGCCGCTTCAGCTGCAGCGGATTTACCACGATGCCGGTGTCGGCGACCACGGTCAGCCGCTCGACGCGAACCTCGCCCGTCGCCGGGGTCACCGCGACATGCGCGGCGCAGCCCCAATAGCCATGGTCGCGCCACATGATCGCACAACCCTGCCCGCGTACCTCGCCTTCGCCCGTCGCGCTCGCTGCGGGAGCAGGCGATGGGCGATCCTGCCAGCCGCTCTCGCTGCGCAGCGTCTCCAGCACACGGGTGAAGCGCGGATCATTCACATGATCGAGGCGGAATTGCAGCGGGTCCTTGCCGGCGGCAATGGCGGCCTCGGTAATCGCCAGCTCGCGCGGGAAGTTCTGCTGGAACTGGATCGGCGTGCGCATGGAATGATTGCGCAGGCCGGTCGCCAGCGGGCTCTCGCGCTGGCCGATTGGGTAGGTGGCATTGGCCTCCTCGCGGACATTGGCGATACCGTCATAGACCCAGCGGTCGGACATGCTCATCGCCACGGCCTGGATTCCGTCGGTCGCTTCCGGGGAAGGCGTGTCGATCGTCGGCAGGCCGGCAAGGATGGCGCCGACAAGGCGATCATCCTGCATCGGCGGGCCGCGATGAGACGCGTCATAGCCGGCGATCATCCCGTCCTCGTCGAGATCGATGGCGATCTCGGCTGTCAGCGCCGAGGACTGGGTCGACCATTGCATGTCGTCATGGCGCATCCATTGCACCCGCACCGGGCGCCCGAGTTCGCGCGCCAGTAACACCGCCTCGTCTTCCGAACCGGCATTGCCGCCATTCGAACGGCCGAAATGGCTTGGCCCCGGATAGGTGCGGACCACCACCCTGTCCTCGCCTTCGCCCAGCATCTTCGCGAGCGCCATGCGCAGGAATTGCGGGTTCTGCGTATGCGTGTGCAGAATGACCTTGCCGTCCTCAGCGACCTCGGCGAGCGAAACCATCGGCCCGATCGGCGCGTGCTTGATGAAAGGCACGAAATAGCTGGCGGCATGGCGCTGTGCTGCGTCTGCGGCAGCGGCTTCGACATCGCCGGCGTTGGCGCGGCCTGGCGTGCTTGCAGTCTCGCTCCAGTCGACCTCATCGGTCAGGTGAGCATAGAGGCCATCGCTGCCGGGCAGGCCCTGCCACTCGCTCCAGCTGGTGCGCTGTTCGACCTGGCGGGCGGCAAGCACGGCTTCCCACTCATCTTCGGAGACTACCGCCACCAGATTGCCAATGGTGACGACCTGCGCTCCGGGATAGCGGTCAGTATCGGGTTGGCCGGCCTCGACCAGCGTCGAGCCGAGCGTGGCCGGGTGGATGGTCCGCGCGTGCAGCATGCCGGGCAATTTGACGTCGCCGACCCACAGCGTTTCGCCGCTGATCTTTTCGCGCGTGATCGGGTTCTTCACCGCCTGGCCGATGATGGAATAGGTGGACGGGTCCTTGAGCGGCGGATCGCCCGCCACCACCAGCCCCATGAAGCTGGTCAGCTCGCCCTCGACCGGTATCGTCAGTTCGAGCGACTGGCCCTCGATCAGGGCACCGACGCTCATCGGATGGCCGCCCCCGGTGATCTCGCCATCGACGATCGCCAGCCCGGCTCGCGACGCACCCAGCTGGGCAGCGGCAAGGTCGAGCACGGCCTCGCGCGTATAGGCTGCGGCCTTGCGCAGGTTGAGCAGGTTGGTGCGCAGCAGGCCGAACGTGCCGCCGCCATCAGGCGTGCGGTCGGTGTCGCCGGTGATGACCCTGGTCATCGCCTCCAGCGGCATGCCCAGTTCCTCGGCCACGGCCTGGCGATAGGCGGTGTAGATCGAGCTCTGCCCGAAATCGCACTTGCCGGTGCGAATGGTCACCGTGTTGTCGGCGGCGATCTCGATCCACGAATGGGGGTCGCCAGCATCGAGCGAGCCGCTCGGCCCGGCGGAGACCGCGCCGGCCTTGCCAGCCAGCGCAACGGTGACGGCGAGTACGCCGCCAGCGGCAAGGAAACCGCGCCGGCTCAGCGTGGCGCCATGGACATTGGCGATCCGTTCGCGGGCCATCATGCGTCCTCCCCCTGCATCAGGCGGGCGGCGCGGCGTGCGCCATCGAGAATGGCGTTATAGCTGGCGCAGCGGCACAGGTGCGGCGACGGGCCGGAAGTGGTCAGCGCCTGCTTGATATCGTCGTCTGTGGGGCTGGGATTGCTTTCCAGCAATTCGGTGACCTTGATCATCATGCCATATTGGCAAATGCCGCATTGCGGGACCTGTTCGTCGTCCCACGCCTGCTGCACCGGGTGCAGGTCGCCCTCTGCCGCCTCGCCGCCCTGCTGCGCGGCCCAGCGCGCCGGCAGGCCTTCGACGGTGGTTACCTCCTTGCCTTCGACCAGCGCCATGGGGGTGATGCAGGCGCGCATTTCCGCGCCGTCGACCAGTACCGAGCAGGCGCCGCATTGCGCCAGCCCGCAGCCGAACTTGGGCGTCATCACGCCAAGCTCGTTACGCAGCACGTAAAGCAGCGGCGTAGTCCGCTCGGATGCAACCTCGCGTTCTTCGCCATTGATCCTGACCTGCATTGCACTCTCCATCCCTTGAAGCGACCAGCCTAGCACGAACGCCGGCAGCCATCACCTTGTTCCGGCCGCCTGCCTGTCAGCTTTCCTCGCCGGCAAGACAGCGCCCGAGCACCGTCGCGATGACCTCTTCCCGGCGCGCGGCCAGCTGCGCTTTCGAATGCGCATCGATTTCGAACACATGGCCGAATGTGTGGACATTGGCGATGTAGTGGAAACTCAGCCCGGCGACGGTGAGGTGGACCTGCAGCGGATCGAGCCCGGCATGCATCGACCCATCCGCCGCGCCGCGCTCGAGAATGCGGCGCATGGTTTCCACCGCCAGCGAGCGCTGCTCGAAACTGTCGATCGAGCGGATCTGCTGCCCGTGATTGATGTTCTCGGACATGATGATGCGCACGACCTGGGGATGGGTGGCGTGGACGTCGAAGGTCGCGCCGACCAGTGCCGCCAGCGCCTCGACCGGCGGCAGGCTGTCATATTCCACCGCCCCTTCGGCGAGGCGGAATTCGTCATAGGCGCGTTCGAGCACCGCCCGGTAAAGCCCGTCCTTGCTGCCGAAATGGTAGTAGATCATGTGCTTGCTGGTGGCGGTGCGGGCGGCGATTTCCTCCACCCGTGCACCGGCAAGCCCCTTCTCGGCAAACTCCTCCGTCGCCACTTCCAGCAGCTCGGCACGGGTCGCCTCGGAATCGCGTTTGCGGCGGCTTCCGTTGGCCTTCAGGTCTGTGCTGGCGGCGATGCTGCTCATTGGTCCTCTCATAACTCTCTCGCAGCCCGATAGCCATGTCCGTGACGCAAATGCAACAGAAACATTCCAACTTGTCCGTTTGTTGTTGACCGGACCAAACGGTCCGTTTAATTGCACGCCGAATCCATCCGGGCGAATCCGGGAAGGAGAGGAAACCATGGTCCACACGAGCAAGCAGGTTGCCGGCCGCACGCCGCGCTCCATGAACGCATGAGCCAGCCCGCCACCCATACAGCTTCCGCACAGGCGGACAGCAGCTGGATGCCGCTGCAGGTGATCGCCGTGGGCCTGTGTTTCCTGCTCAACATGCTCGACGGGGCAGACCTGCTGGTGATGTCCTTCGTCGCGCCGGTCCTCGCCGACGAATGGCAGATCGCACCCGAGAGCCTGGGCGTGATCTTCAGCGCCAGCCTCGCCGGAATGGCCGGCGGCTGCCTGCTGATCGCCCCGCTGGCGGACCGCTTCGGACGCCGCCCGCTGATCATCGGCGCGCTGGCGCTGGTGGCAATCTCGATGATCGCCTCATCGCAGGTGAACAGTGTCGAAGCGATGGTGCTGGCGCGCTTCTTCGTCGGCCTCGGCGTCGGCACGATCGGCGTCACCATGACCGCCATGGCGGCCGAATTCGCCCCTTCCCGCCACCAGAACTTTGCCGTCGGCTTCGTCCAGGCCGGCTGGCCGCTGGGTTCCATCATCACCGCTTTCCTGACCGTTTCCATGCTGCCCGAACACGGTTGGCGCAACGTCCTGCTGGCGATTGGCTGCCTCAGCATCGGCCTGCTGGTGATCGCCCTCATAACCATGCCGGAATCGGTCGACTTCCTGCTCCGCCGCCAGCCGGCCGGGGCGCTCGAGAAGGCCAACAAGCTCGGCGCACGGCTTGGCCGCGAAGAGCTTGTCGTCCTTCCGGCCAAGCCTGCGGCGGCGGAAAAGATCGGCCTGCTGCGGCTGTTCGACGAAGGCCGCCTGCGCTCCGGTATCATCCTCTGGATCGCCGTCGCGCTGGGCTATTTCGTGCTCTATTTCGTGATCAACTGGATCCCCACGCTGACCACGCGCGCGGGCCTGCCGGTGGATCAGGCGATCTATGCCGGGGCGACCTACAACCTCGGCGCCTTCCTCGGCACCAGCGCCATGGGCTGGCTGGCGGTGCGCTTCGCCCTGCCGCGCGTGATCGCCACCTTCTTCTTCTGTTCGGCAGCGGCCATGCTGGTGTTCGGCAATATCTCCATGCCGCTCGCCCTCACCCTGCTGTCGGCGCTGGCCGTCGGTGTCACCGTGCAGGGCGGCTTCAACGGCTTCTGGGCGCTCGCCGCGCGCTTCTACCCCACCGACATTCGCAGCACCGGCATTGGCTGGGCGCTGGGCGTCGGCCGCATCGGCGCCGTCCTAGGGCCGATCGTCGGCGGCTATCTCGTCAGTGCCGATCTCGCCATTGGCGCGATCTTCGCCATCTATGCGGTTCCCGCAGTCGCCGCCGGCCTGCTGGTGTTGCTGGTCGTGCTGCCGCGCAAGGAAGCATGATGGACGATACGCCGCAATTCCTGGCCGGCCCGACAATCCTTGCCGGCCTGGTCGGACGCGGCATAGCCGCATCGGCCTCCCCCGCCATCCATCAGCGCGAGGCCCGCGAACACGGCCTTTCGCTGGAATACCGGCTGGTCGATTTTGCCGCGCTCGAGCTCGCCGACGATGCGCTGGAGGCCAAGCTGGAGGAACTGGTTGCTGGCGGGTTTGCCGGCGTCAACATCACCCACCCCTTCAAGCAGCAGGTGATCCCGCTGCTCGACGAGGTGGACGAAACGGCACTGGCGCTGGGCGCGGTCAATTGCGTCGCCTTCCGCGATGGCCGGATGATCGGCAGCAACAGTGACTGGATCGGCTTCACCTTCCTGATGCAGCACGACCTGGCCGGGGCAAAGCTCGACTGCGTTACCCTGATCGGTGCCGGCGGGGCCGGCTCCGCCGCCAGCTATGCGCTGCTGCGCCTGGGTGTGGGCGAACTGCGCATACTCGAAACAGATGCGGACAGGGCACAGGCGCTTGCCGACAGGTTGCGGGCGACCGGCCTCGGCAGCACCATCTCCTGCCACGCGGACCCGGCGGCGGCGCTGGATGGCGCGGACGGCGTGGTTCAGGCCTCGCCCGTCGGCATGGCTGCCCATCCCGGCATGCCGATCGACCCGGAATTGCTCTCGGCCAGCCAATGGTTTGCCGAACTGGTTTATTTCCCGCGCGAGACGGAATTGCTCAAGGCAGCGCGGGCAAAGGGCCTGCGCGCCACCGGCGGAACCGCCATGGCCATCGGCCAGGCGGTGGCGCCATTCACCGCCTTCACCGGCGTCGAACCCGATTTCGAGCGCATGCTGGCCGCAATCCTCGCCGCCGACCGGGGCAATGCCGACAGTGCGGATCGCGCGGCATGAAGACCTCGATCGCCACCGTCTCGCTGAGTGGACCGCTCATCGACAAGCTGGAAGCTGCCGCCCGCGCCGGATTCGACGGGGTGGAAATCTTCGAGAACGACCTGCTGGGCGCAACCGAGGATGCCGCCGAGATCGGCAAAATCCTGCGCGATCTGGGCCTTGCCTGCACCATGTTCCAGCCGTTCCGTGACCTCGAAGGCATGCCGGAACCGCAAAGGTCGGCGGCCTTCGCACGAATGGAGCGCAAATTCGCGACCATGGAAGCGCTCGGCACCGATCTCGTGCTGCTGTGCTCCAATTGCTCGCCGCAATCCACAGGTGAGCGCGAGCGCCTGCTCGCCGACCTTCACGAGCTGGGCGAACTCGCCGCCCGGCACGGCAAGCGCATCGGCTATGAGGCGCTTGCCTGGGGTCGGCATGTCAACGACCACCGCGAGGCATGGAGCCTGGTGCGCAATGTCGACCATGGTGCTATTGGCCTCGTGCTCGACAGTTTCCATTCGCTGGCGCGCCAGATTCCCAATTCCAGCATCGGCGACATCCGTGCCGACAAGCTGTTCCTCGTGCAGCTGGCGGATGCCCCCAGCCTCGACATGGATTCGCTCAGCTGGAGCCGCCATTTCCGCGCCATGCCCGGCCAGGGCGAATGGCCGGTGGCGGATTACGTCGCGGCCATCCAGCGCACCGGTTACGATGGCTATTTCAGCCTCGAGATCTTCAACGACCAGTTCCGCACCGGTGCCGCCGCGCAGATCGCCCGCGACGGCAAGCGCTCGCTGAGCTTCCTCGAAGACGAGGCCGCACGCATCAACGGCAGGCAGGCGATCCTGCCGCCGCGCGTAAGGACAAGCGGCGTCGAGTTCATCGAGTTCGCCGCCAGCCACGAGGAAGCGGAGGACTTCGCCCGTGTCTTTGCCGCGCTCGGCTTTGCCCCCGTCGCCCGCCACCGCAGCAAGGACGTGACGCGCTGGCAGCAGGGCGGGGTCAACCTCGTGCTCAATTGCGAGCCGGACGGCCATGCCCACAGCCATGAACTGGTGCATGGCGGATCGGTCTGCGCCATCGGCCTTGCCGTGGCGGACCAGCAATCCGCCCTCGCCCGGGCCGAGGCGCTCGGCATTACCCGTTTCGAACAGCAGGTCGACCCCGGCGAATGGGAGATTCCCAGCCTGCGCGGCCTCGGCGGAAGCCTGCTCTACCTGGTGGACGAGACCCGCCGCGAGGAGATGTGGGAGGAGGAATTCCCCATCACCGGCGAGCAGCAAGCCGCGGCCGGCCCGCTGCTGGCGATCGATCACATCGCCCAGACCATGCAATATTCCGAGTTCCTCAGCTGGCAGCTCTATTACCTGGCGCTGTTCGAACTGGAGAAAACTTCCTAGCTGGAAATCGCCGACCCCATGGGACTGGTCTACAGCCAGGCGGTGCAGAACGCGGACCGCAGCCTGCGCCTCACGCTCAACGGATCGCTGGCGCACCAGTCGCTCTCCGCGCGTTTCCTGCGCAATTACTTCGGCTCGGGCGTGCAGCACATCGCCTTTGCCACCGACGACATCTTCGCTGCCGCCGACAGGGCCGCCGAGGCGGACCTGCCGATGCTGGAGATCGGACCCAATTACTACGCCGATATCGAGGCGCGCTTCGGCCTCGAGCCGGAGCTGGTGGCACGCATGCGCGGTGCCAACATCCTCTACGACCGCGACGAACAGGGTGAGTATTTCCAGTTCTACAGCCGGGCCGTGGCCCGGCGCGTGTTCTTCGAAGTCGTCGAACGCCGTCATTACGACGCCTACGGCGCCGCCAATGCCGCCATTCGCCTGAATGCCCAGGCAAACCACCGCGAACCGGAATGGATGTGAGCCATGCCGGCAAGTTCCAACAACCACAGAACAACCAGCACCTCTGAAAGGGAGGAAATGACCATGAGAAAGTACCTATTGTCCGCCGGCGCCTCGATCGCCGTGCTTGCTGTTGCCGGTCCGGCAATGGCCCAGGAAAATGCCGATGCCGAAGCTGCCAACGATGCTTCGGACAACATCATCATCGTTACCGGCCTCAAGCGTGACGAGGACCTGCAGGATGCGAACGTCGCCGCGACGGTCCTGTCCGGCGACGATTTCGCTTCGCGCGGCGTCGAACGCTTCGACGACCTGCAGACCGTGGCTCCCAGCCTCTCGGTCACCGATGCCGGCCTGACCCAGTCGGTCAACATCCGCGGCGTCGGCCTTGCCAGCGGCAGCCCGAACGCGGCCAATGGCGTGGCGACCTATATCGACGGCGTGTTCCAGCCGCCGATCGTCACCACCAACAGCTTCTACGACATCGGCTCGGTGGAAGTGTTCCGCGGCCCGCAGGGTACCTTCGTCGGTTCCAACTCCACCGGCGGCGCGATCTTCATCAACAGCCGCAATCCCGAGCTTGGCGATTTCGGCGGCTATGTCGTCGGCGAACTCGGCAATTACGACCGTTCGGGCCTCGAAGGCGCGATCAACATCCCGGTCGGCGACACGCTGGCCGTGCGCGCGGCCGGCATCACCCGCCACCGCGACAGCTACTATACCAACACCGCCGGCCTGGAAGAGCCGGGCCGGCTGCAGGAAACCGCCGGTCGCCTCGGCCTCTACTGGGAGCCGAGCTACAACTTCAACCTGCTGTTCAAGGTCGAGGCGGCAGACAAGGAAACCGGTGGCTATGCCTATCGCCCGATCGTCGGGACCGGCTTCGAAGCCGGGCGCACGGACGATATCCGCACGCTCAACTACAACTCGCCGACGCAGAACGACGAGAATGCCGAGCAGGCCACGCTGCGCCTTGAATACACCACCAATGGCGGCACGATCTTCCGCGTGCTGGGCGGTTACCAGAACAAGCGCATCCAGAACCTGTACGATTCCGACGGCACGAACCTGGCTCCGACCACCGCCGACCAGTATGTGCAGGAAAAGGTCTATACCGGCGAGATCAACATCATCTCGCCCGATGACCAGAGGTTCCGCTGGATCGCCGGCGCCTATTACCAGCGCAACGAGATCCTCGTCGACATCACCAACAATGCGGCCTTCTTCCCCATCGATATCGATATCGAGAACCGCAAGCTGACGACCGGCTTCTTCGCGCAGGTCTCCTATGACCTGACCGATACGCTGTCGGTCGACCTTGGTGGCCGTTACTCCACCTATGACATCGATGCCTATGGTGCGGTGCGCCTGCGCCTGATCGGCCCGCCTCCGGGCCTGCAGGTTGCCGATCCGGGCGGCTTCTATGACGATGACCAGTTCACNNCCGACCACCTGTTCTACGCCTTCGTCGCCAAGGGCTACAAGTCGGGCGGTTTCGCCAGCCCGACCTCGTCCTTCGATCCGGAAAAGGTGTGGGATTATGAAATCGGCTGGAAGGGCACCTTTGCCGATGGCGCCATCACCACCCAGGTCGGTGCCTTCTACTACGACTACCAGGACTTCCAGCTCGACGCGCTGGACCTCGTCACCGGTCGTGGATCGCTGATCAACCTCACCGACGCCACCATCAAGGGCATCGAGGGGCAGATCCAGGTGCGCAGCGGCGGCTTCGACCTGAGCGCGGGCTTCGCTTATACGGATAGCTCGCTGTCAGGCACGGACTTCATCGATACGCGCAGCTTCAACGTTGCCTTCCCGGGCGTGAGCAATACGCCGCAATGTCCGATGGGCGTGCCGTCCAACCCGCCGGTCTGCGTGGACTACGGCCCGTTCATCCTCACCACCGCCGGTGGGCCGAACCTGTATTCGCCGGAGTTCACCTTCAACGCGAGCGTGGCCTACACCTTCNNCTCCGCGTGTGTCCTACTCGCACCTGGGTGAGCGGTTCGCCTATATCGCCTATGATCCGGTGCGTGACACGCTGCCTGCATTCGACCTTGTCAATGCCGGCATCGCGTTCGATTACCGCAACATCGGCTTCGAGATATTCGCCACCAACCTGTTCGACGAGGAATACACCACCGGACAGGGCGGAAATAACGAGTACTACGGTGCCCCGCGTGAATATGGCATTCGCGCACGCGCCGAATTCTAAGGAGTGAGCATGGGCCGCTGGAATCGAAACTGTCTTCCGCTGACGGCGGGAATTTCAGCGGCCCTGCTTTCCAGCTGTGCGACCCCGCCAGCTGGAGAAACCGAGCTGGGTGCACAGGCGCGTTGCGCGGCGCTGGCCGGCAATGTCGCCAATGCCCCAGTAGACGGTCCGGTTGATGGACTGGTAGTGACAGCCAGCAGCTGGCAGCAACCGGGCACTACCGTGCCATCGCGCGGAGGGGCGGATATCGCCCTGCCCGGCCATTGCCTTGTCGAAGGCCATTACGCCGAGCGCGAAGGCCTGATCGGCGGGACCTATTCGATCGGCTTCCGCATGCGCATGCCCGAAGACTGGAACGGGCGCTTCTTCTTCCAGGGCGGCGGCGGCTCCAACGGTGTCGTCGGCGATGCCACCGGCCCCAACGGCGGCGGCAACACGCTGGCGCTGGTGCGCGGCTATGCCGTGATCACGCAGGACAGCGGTCACGACAACGATACCAACAATGTGTTCGATCACCAGGGCGAGCTGGTGTTCGGCTTCGATCCCCAGGCGCGCCGGAACTACGGCCATGCGAGCCTCAAGCCGACCTATGACCTCGGCCGCCACCTGCTGCGCAGTTTCTATGGCCGCGACAGCGATCACGAGATTTTCTGGGGCTGCTCCAAAGGCGGGCAGGAAGGCATGGCCTTCGCCCAGCGCTATCCCGACGCCTTCGACGGCATTGTCGCCATGGCGCCGGGCATGTCGCTTCCGCGCGCCGCCGTGGCCGAGGCGTGGGATACGCAGGCCTTTGCCGGGGTGATACAGGCGCGCGGCGAGAACCCGAGCGTGGACGGTCTCCGCAGCCTGTTCTCCGCTTCGCAATTCGCGCTGGTGCGGCAAGCGACGCTGGCCGCCTGCGACGGGCTCGACGGTATCGAGGACGGCATTGTCGCCACCATCGGCCAATGCAGCACGGCGCTGGTCGAGCCGGAACTGCGCCAGCGCCAATGTGCGGCTGACAGCGGGAGCGACTGCCTCGAGGCAGCGCAGGTGGATGCGCTGGTGGCCGTGATGGACGGCGCGCACAATTCCGCCGGCGAACCGCTCTACGCCCCGTGGGCATGGGATGGCGGCATTGGCGAGCCGGGCTGGGCGATGTGGAAAGTCGGCCTCGAACAGGGCCCGCCGGCGCTCAACATATTGCTCGGCGGCGGATCGCTGGCAGCGGTCTTCACCACCCCGCCGACGGCCTTGCCGTTCGATCCGGACAGCATCCTTGCCTGGCAGATGGCCTTCGATTTCAACCGCGATGCACCGGCGATCTATGCCGCCCAGCCGCCGTTTACCACCAGCGCCTGGCAGGATATCGGCATGCGTTCGAGCGACCTTTCCGCCTTCCGCGCCAATGGCGGCAGGCTGATCGTCCCGCACGGGACCAGCGATCCGGTGTTCTCCGTGCTCGACACCATTGCCTGGTGGCAGGCGGTGGACACCGCCAGCGGCGGCGATGCGGAGGATTTCGTCAGGGTGTTCCCGGTGCCGGGCATGAACCATTGCGCCGGCGGACCGGCGACCGGCGAATTCGATACGCTGAGCGCGCTCGAGGCCTGGGTGCTGGAGGGCGAGGCGCCCGACGCGATCCCCGCCCGCGCCGGCCGGAATACCCCATGGCCGGGCCGCGAGATGCCGCTCTGCCCCTATCCGCAGATTGCCCTCCCAGCCGAAGGCGGCACCTATCGCTGCGGGCACCAGGACGGCAGCCCCGGCTGACCAGCCAGCCTGGCGGGAGAAGGGAAGGCCGCAAAGCGCGGCGGCGGATCAGCTGCAGAAACGCAGAGGAACGGCCAGCGCGCCGATCTCCGGCCAGCGGCTCATGGTCATCTCGCCGTCCTGCTCGAACCCGCCCGGCGTAGCGGCAAGCAATTCCTCCATCACCACCCGCAATTCCATGCGTCCGAGATGGATGCCGGGGCAGTTGTGCGGGCCGCGCCCGAAAGCGAGATGATCCTTGATGTTGGGCCGGTTCAGGATGAACTTGTCGCCCTCGGGAAACACGCTCTCGTCGCGATTGGCGGAACAGTAGAGCAGGGCAATGCCCTCGCCCTCGGGAATGACCCGCCCGTGCATCTCGACATCGCGATTGGCCGTGCGGGCAAAGCCGCGATAGGGCGAATAGAGCCGCAGGAACTCTTCGATGGCGTCGGGCAATAGCGACGGATCCTCGCGCAATTGCTGCTGCAGATCCGGATGGCGGCACAGGTGGACGCACATGTTCCCGGTCATCACCATCGGCGCGACAATGCCGACCAGCAGCACCTGGCGAACGGTACCCACCACCAGCTCTTCCGGCAGCGGCTCGCCGTCGAAGCGGGCCGCCAGCAGCGCGCTGGTGGGATCATGCTCGGGGTCCTGCGGGTTCTCCCTGCGATCGGCGATGATCGCCCGGGCCATGTCATACAGGCGCAGGCTGGTTTCCATCATCCCTTCGGGGTTGTTCTGGTGCACCGCCAGCACGAAGGCGCGCCCGCGCTTGTGCAGCGTCTTCAGCCAGTCCTCCGGCATGCGCATCCATTCGCCAAACACCTGCACCGGGAAATGGCTGCCGAACTCGGTGCAGATATCGCCGCCACCGTTTTCCACCATCGGCGCCAGCAATTCGCGCACGATCTCCCGGGTGCGGCCGGCAAAGCTCTCCGCCCGCTCCCTCGACAGCAGCGGATTGAGGGCACGGCGGTATGGCGTGTGCTCGGGCGGATCGAGATGCAGCGGAGGACGCCGCCCGGTAAAGGCGATCTTGGGCACGACGTTCTGCACCGAAGTGATGAAAGTGCTGGAATCTGAAGCCGCCCGTTTGACATCCTCATAGCGCGACAGCGCCCAGAACCCGCCAAGGCTGTTGCTCCAGGCAACGGGGCACTTCTCCCGCATCTCCGCATATTCGCGATGCGGCGAGTCGAAATCCTCCGGATATTCGACAACAAAATCTTGTTCAGGCTTTTCCATAGCCAGCGGAGTAGCCTGACGCACGATAACAATGCAAGCGCTATCATTTCTCCCGGAAGTAGGTCGGGATCCTTTCGAATCTCCCCTGGTCAGGCGCTTTCGCGTTCCACCAGCTGGAAGCCGACATCGACGATCCGCCTCTCGTCGCAGGTGCCATCGGCGCGGTCGCGCAACAGCGCCGCCGCTTCGGTTCCGATGCGCCTTCCATCTATGGCAATCGTGGTGATCGACGGCCGCATGTCGGCTGCAATCGACTGGTTGCCGAGGCCGATGACGGCGAGATCGTCGGGGATATTCAGTCCGGCGCGGCCTGCTTCGATGATCAACCCCTCGGCGAAACCGTCCGACCCGCACACGACCACGTCCGGCATGGCAGCGAAAGCGCGCATCTGGCGAAAGACCGATCGCGCCTGCCCGAAGTGCGAGGGGCTTTCGACCACGACCTCCTCATATTCACCCGGCGTCAGCTCCTGCCAGCGATCGAGGAATCCGCGCCGCCGCTCACCGGCACGCGTCCCCTTCGCTGTCACGATGAGCGGTCGCTCGTATCCCCTTCGATGGACGAATTCGGCAGTCTCCCGTCCCAGCCCGAAATGGGAAAAGCCGACCGCGCAATCGATCGGATGGTCGGGCAGGCCCCAGGTCTCGATCACCGTCACATCCTCGGAACGCAAGGCCGCGCGCATGGATTCGTCGGCGACCAGGCCAGTCACGATGATGCCCCCTACGCGCAAGGCCAGGGCGGTGCCGAGTACCTCGTCCATGTTCTCGTTGGCTTTGCCGGTAATGCCGAGCATGGTCGTATAGCCAAGTTCCGACAGCGCCTCGACGATCGCTTCGGTCATGTCGTTGAGGGGAGACACGGAAAGGGAGGGCACCAGCAGGGCGACGAGCCGGCTACGCTTTGTCGCCAGGCTTCCCGCCAGCAAGTTGGGGCGATAGCCCAGTTCGTCGGCCACCAGCCGGATGCGCTCGGCAGTCTTGTCCGAAACCATGTCCCGGCGGGAAAAATAGCGTGATACCGTGGCAGGAGAGACCCCGGCGCGCCTGGCCACTTCCTCAATCCGCGGCCTGCCTTTCTTCTCGATCATGCCTGCTTGCCACCTGTCCGTTTGCGCGCTTGCAGATAAGCCAATCCACGAGGGAGCGCAAACGGGCGCGAAGAGGACATTTGCGAACGGCGGCGCCGGGCGCGATCTCGGGCATCGCGCCCGTGCTGGAACTCGCTACTCCCTAGTCTCCTGAAGGCGGTGCGAACTCCTGCCAGTTGGCCGCCTGCACCTCCCACGATTGATCGGCGCAATAGCCGCAAGGCTCGGCAAACAGATAGTCGCGCGCCTGTTCCGAGCCGCTGACAGCAGTGTAGTCGAACCAGGAAATGGCGATGTCCGCGATCACCGGATTGAGGCGGTCGGCACGGTCGCCGCGGAAGAAGCCGACGTGGCCGTTGGATGGCTCGCCTGCGGAATCGGTCGGCGGAAAGACATATTCGACGTGCATGGCCGGCATCGTATCCGGCAGCAGTCGCCAGTTGGATTGGCCATTGGGATAGGCAATGTCGGTTTCTCCGCCATTGACCCAGGCGATCGGGAATCCCACGGGAAAGGAGTTCAGCAGCACCGCCTGTCGCTGCTCCTCCCAGAACGGATTGGTGCTGGAATTGAAGACGATGACCGATCCGACACGCGGGTCCGTGGGGGCCACCTGAAGCGAGGTGAAACCGCCGCAGGAATGGCCGAACAGCCCGACATGTCCGACGTCGATCCGCTGGTAGAAATCGCCATCGTCGCGGGCCGTCTCGATCGCCGCCCAGGCAATCGCCTCGGCCATCAGCATGTCGGCTTCGCGGCCGCGCTCGCTGCGTTCGGGCGCTGGCCTCTCATTGCCTTCATAGCCTTGGGCGAGAACGAGAAAACCGGCCGAGGCGATGCGCGACAGGAATGCCGAGTAGCGCGTCGGATCATTGCTGCATCCGCCGTTTTCCCACACCAGCAAGGGCCAGGCCTGCTGCTCCGCTGCGTCAGATAAAGGGCGGAAGACGGTGTGGTTGGGAAGAGTGGCAATGCGCTCGATGGTGACCTCGTAGGCACCGGCGGTGCGCGGCCCGTCGCTTGCCTCGGCGGCGACTGGCGCGGCGAGCGTGGCCAGCAGGGCGAGCCAGCGCAGGCTCCGCCTGATTGCCCGCAAGCAAGCCTGCTCCACTAGGTGTATCTTCATCGCTGTCCCCTTCACTGCCTGCCGCTCATGGCCCTCGTCCCGGGAGCGGGAGGATCCTTCGGCGGCCCGGCAAAGCACTGCGCGATCTCCATCCATCGCCGGGCGTTCTCGCCTTCGACCTGCACGCAGACTTGCAGGAATTCGCGCGCCTCTTTCATCTTTCTCCGCCGCAGATCATCATGATATCGCCTGCGGGTTACACCATCTGGCGCACTGGAATCCATCATCCGTTGATCAACCGTCATCGCCATGACGGATAGCTCGCCCGGGCGGCGCGGGCGGGATGTGCCCCGGCGGCGGGTCTGCTAGGAGCGGCGAATGCAGATGCTGTCCGATCCCGTGCCCCAGCCGTGCCCGCTGGCAAGCCTTGCCGGCGCGCGCCTGGCCCGGCTTGGCCGGATGGCCGGCGTGGACCTGCCGGGCGCATCGGAACTGCTGGTGGAACGCGCGCGCCTCAATCGCCTGGCGGTGCCGGGAAAGGTCTCCGCTGCCGGCGGCTGCAAACTCTACCAGGCAAGGGACGGCTGGATCGCCCTCAATCTCGCGCGCGCAGACGATGCCGAACTGCTCCCCGCCCTGCTGCAAAGCCACGATGTCGGCGATCTTCGCAGCGCCATTGCGACCCGCGAGGCCGGCGACCTGCTGGCCCGCGGCCGCATGCTCGGCCTCGCCATTGCCGGCCTTGACGAGATGCCTGCTTCGCCGCCGATCACGGTGACGCAAGCGGGTGGGAACAGGGCGACGACGACGGGGAAACTACTGAAGGTGATCGACCTTTCCGCCCTCTGGGCCGGACCGCTGGCCTCGCGCCTGTTGCGACTGGCCGGGTGCGATGTGGTGCGCATGGAAAGCCGCGGACGGGAAGATCCGCTGCGCGAAAGCGATCCGGCCCATTTCGCCGCCCTCAACGCCGGCAAGCAGGAAGTCGCGCTCGACCTCAAGAGCGATGAAGGGCGAGCGCAGCTGCTCGACATGATCGGCGAGGCCGATATCGTGATCGAAGCCGCCCGCCCGCGCGCCCTGCTGCAGCTGGGGATCGACGCCGATGCGCTGGTGCGCGTGCGGCCCGGCCTCTCGTGGATCACCATCACCGCCCACGGCATCGCCGGGGATGCAGCGCATTGGGTCGGCTTCGGCGATGACACGGCAGTGGCCGGCGGGCTCTCGCGGGAATTGCGCGAGGTTAGCGGCAGGATCGGCTTCGTCGGCGATGCGATCGGCGATCCGGTAACCGGCATTGCCGCCGCCGAGCTGGCCCTGCGGCAGGCCCGCGCGGGAGCCGGCGGCCGCTTCGTCCTGTCAATGAGCGCGCTGGTGGCCGAAGCCATTGCCTTCGAGAAGCAGGACGATGCCGCCGCCTGGCGCGATGGCTTGCAGCGCTGGGCCGAGGCGGAAGGAGTGCCTTTCACCGATGCATTCGCTCCGGCAAAGGCGGGCACGCCATGCTGATCCGCAACGCCTGCATATGGCGCGGGCCGGTCTGCGACCTGCGCATCGCGCAGGGGCGGATCGCCGCGCTCGGCCAGTTGCAGCCGCTTGCCGATGAACGGGTGATCGACGCCCGGGGTGGTGCCTTGCTGCCGGGCCTGCACGATCACCATATCCACCTCGCCGCCACCGCCGCGACGATGCGCTCGGTCGCCTGTGGACCGCCGCAGGTGACGGACGAGGCCGCCCTTGCCGAGGCCCTGCACGACCATCCCGGCACCGGCTGGCTGCGCGGCATCGGCTATCACGAGAGCGTCGCCGGCATGCTTTCGCGCAGGCAGCTCGATGAAATCCTGCCCTCGCGCCCGGTGCGCATCCAGCACCGTTCCGGCCGCATGTGGTTCCTCAATTCGCTGGCGATCGAGGAGCTGCTGGCCCGCGCGCCTGCACCCGAAGGCCTGTCGCAGGAGACCGGGCAGTTGTTCGACGAGGACGGCTGGCTGCGCTCCACGCTCGCCTCCTCCCCTCCCGAACTCGGGCAGGTCGGAGAGCGCCTTGCCGCCTGCGGGATCACCGGCGTTACCGACATGTCACCTGCAAACGATGCGGAGAGCGTCGCCTGGCTCGATGGCGAGCGCCGGGCCGGACGGCTGCCGCAGTCGTGCGTGGTTGCCGGACAGGCGAGCCTCTCCCATGTCGCCATGCCAGAAGGCCTGGCGCTGGGGCCGCTCAAGCTGCACCTGCACGAGAACGCCTTGCCCGACATCGATCAGACCATTGCCGCTGTTGCCGCCTCGCATGACGAGGGCAGGCCGATAGCTGTGCATTGCACGACCGAGGTCGAGCTGGTCTTCGCACTGGCCGTGCTCGATGCGGCAGGGGCGTTTACCGGCGACCGGATCGAGCACGCCGGTATCGCACATGACGGGCATGTCGAGACCTGCGCGGCGATGGGCCTGCAGCTAGTCAGCCAGCCGCACTTCATCGCCGAGCGCGGCGACCAGTACCGCCAGGCCATCGCCCCGGAGGAGCACGCCCATCTCTATCGCCTCGCCTCCTTCGCCCGCGCGGGAATCGTCCTCGCCGCCGGCAGCGATGCGCCCTATGGCTCGGTCGACCCATGGGCCTCCATGCGGGCAGCAGTGAGCCGCAAGACCGCCAGCGGTTCCATATTGGGAGCAGGCGAGGCACTCTCTCCCGAGGCAGCGCTGGAACTGTTCCTGCGCGATCCGCTTGACTTGCGGCTTCTGCGCGGGGTGAAGGAAGGCGCGCCCGCCGAGCTGTGCCTGCTCGACCGGCCATGGGCGGANNACAATTGCTGCAGGCAAGGTGGTACATGAGCAGGCAGGCTCCCCGGACCCGGAGGCTCCCAGCGTCGAGCGCGACATGCAGCCGGGCGATTTCGTCGCATGACCGGCATGCCTGTTCTCGAACCGTGGATGCTGCAATCCGGCAGGCTGCCGCAGGAGCAGGCCTGTTTGGTCGTCCGTCTCGATGACTGGCCCGGCGATGTGCCGCTGGCCCCGCGCCCGCCAGTGCCGCTGGTCGGCATCGGAGCATCCTCTCATCCGGCTGCTACGTCCTGCGATGTGCTGGTCGAAGAGCCGGTCTCGCTCGAATCATTGCTGGCCGCGATTGCCGCCATGCCGCGCCCGGCGAGTGCGATCTGCAGCCTGCTGCGCGCAACCGAGGCGCTGGAGATTGCCGACGCGATGGCCATGGAATCGCTCACCTTCGCCGCCCTGCAAGGCAGCGAGGATCACCTTGGCTGGCGCGATGCCAGTCCCGCAAGGGCGCCGGGGCCGCCGGGGGAAGTGCACCTGTCGCGGGACGATGATCGCCTGACGATCACCCTCGACCGGCCCGAGGCGCATAATGCGATCGACCGCCACATGCGCGACGCACTCTACGAGGCCTTCGAGATGGTCGCGCTCGATCCGTCAATCGCGCAGGTGTTGCTGCGCGGCGAAGGCCGTTTCTTCAGCATGGGTGCCGAGCTCGAGGAATTCGGCACCACAACCGACCCGATGACGGCCCATGCCATCCGCATGCGCACCCTGCCGGCCATTCCCATGGCGCGCAGGCGCGAGATCGTGGAGGTCCATGTTCAAGGCGGCGCTGTCGGTTCCGGCCTCGAACTGGCGGCCTTCGCCGGCCGCATCACCTGCACGCCAAGGGCGTGGTTCCAGCTGCCCGAGATGGCGATGGGCATATTGCCGGGCGCCGGCGGCTGCGTATCGATACCGCGCCGAATCGGACGCCAGCGCGCGGCGCTGATGATCCTGTCGGGCAGGAAGATCGACGCGCAGACCGCCCTCAGCTGGGGCCTGGTGGACGAGATCGTCGGGTAGTCCGCGCCTGTCGCTTCGGATGCCCCTGCATGTTAGATGTGCATGTTAGATGTGCATGTTAGATGCTGACAAATCCGACCCGGGCGCCACATGCGCGCCTTGCTGCCGGAGAGCATGGAAGAGGAACACAGCGAATGAAAACCATCGCCCCACTTGTGGCTTGCGCGCTCTTGCTGACCGGCTGCGCCGACCGCCCGAGCGATGGCCTGGGCCTCACATCCCTCGAAAGCCTGGGCACGGTCGACGAGCGTTACCAGGGCTACAATGTCGAGATGGTCGAGGTGACCGGCGGCCGCTTCTGGGCGCCTTATGGCGGGCCGGAGGGCGAACGCTATCGCCAGCGCCCGCCGATCGATCTTGCCAACCCCAGGCTCATCGCCTTCGCCCGGCACCTCGGCCCGAGCCTGATGCGCGTGTCCGGCACCTGGGCCAACAACACCTATCTCGAGGCAGAAGGCGAGGACCTGTCCGAACCGCCCGAAGGCTACGTGCAGGTGCTGACTCGTGACCAGTGGCGCGGCGTCGTCGCCTTCTCCAACGCCGTGGACGCGCCGCTCGTCACCAGCTTTGCTGTCAGCAATGGCACACGCGGGCCGGACGGCAGGTGGACAACAGGCCAGGCGCAGCGCCTCGTCGATCTGACGCGGGAAGAAGGCGGCGATATCCACGCCGCCGAGTTCTTCAACGAGGTCAACATGCCCTCCGCCGCACCGGAAATGCCGCAGGGCTATTCGGCCGATGATTACGCGACCGAATACGCCATCTTCACCGACTGGGCCCGCAAGACCCTGCCCGACATGCTGATCCTCGGCCCCGGCGGCGTAGGCGAAGGCCGTCCGCCCGAGCAACGCCCTGCCAGTTCCATGATGCGCCTGCCATCGGAGGAGCTGTCCAGCTTGACGCCCGACAGCGTCGATGCCTTCAGCTACCACTTCTACGGGACCGTTTCCCAGCGCTGCGAATCCATCGGCATCGGCACCGCGCAAAAGGACGAGGCGCTGACCCCGGCATGGCTCGACCTGACGCTGCGCGATTACGATTTCTACGCTGCAATCCGCGACCGCCATGAGCCGGGCAAGCCGATCTGGAATACCGAAACGGCGCAGGCCTCCTGCGGCGGCAGCCCCTGGGCCTCAACCTTCCTTGACAGCTTCCGCTACCTCAACCAGCTGGGCGTATTGGCTCAACGCAATGTCCAGGTGGTGCTGCACAATACGCTTGCTGCCTCGGACTATGCCCTGATCGACGGGGATACGCTGACGCCGCGGCCAAGCTACTGGGCAGCGGTGCTGTGGCGACGGCTGATGGATCGCACGGTTCTGGCCTCGCCCCAATCGCCTTCGCCCGATGTCAGGCTCTATGCCCATTGCCTGCGCGGGACGCCCGGCGGCGTCGCCCTGCTGGCGCTGAATATCGGCGAGGAAGCGGCCTCGCTCCCGGTCGGAGAGCGGGCGACGGCATGGCTAATGTCCGGCGAGCCGGTCGACACGCGCACGGTGTTGGTCAACGGCACCGAGCCCGCGCTCGACGATGCCGGCGAGATTGTCGGGCTTGACGGAGCCCCCGTCACCGGCGCGCTGGCCGTACCGGGGCAGTCGATAGGCTTTGTCGCCGTGCCCGATGCCGGCAATCCGGTCTGCGAATAGTGACTGACCTCCCGCTCCCGCCTGCATCAAGGCAACTCGGCAACAGCGGCATTGCCATCTCCCCGCTTGGCTGGGGCAGCTGGCGGCTTGCCGAAGATGGCCGCGGCATCGAGGACGCGCGCAGACTGCTCAATGCCGTTGCCGATGCGGGGATCACCCTGGTCGATACGGCCGACATCTACGGCTTCGATGGCAACAGCGGTTTTGGCGCTGCCGAGCAGCTGCTGGGCGAAGCCCTCGCCGCCGAACCGCAGCTGCGTTCGCAGCTGGTGCTGGCGACCAAGGGCGGCATCCGCCCGCCCCTGCCCTATGACCAGAGCCCGGACTATCTGCGCACGGCGATCGAGAACTCGCTCAGGCGCCTGCGGGTCGACAGGATCGACCTCTACCAGATCCATCGCCCCGACATCCTTGCCCATCCGCAGGAAGTGGCAAGGGTTCTGGACGAGGCAATCTCTGCCGGAACGATCCGGGCGCTGGGGGTGTCCAACTTCACCGTCCACCAGATCGAGGCGCTCGGCCATTTTCTCGGCCATCCGCTGGTGACGACGCAGCCGGAAATCAGCCCGCTGCGGATCGATTGCTTCGAGAACGGGGAGCTCGACCAGGCGATGAGGCTCGGGCTGACGCCGCTTGCCTGGTCACCGCTTGCAGGTGGCGGACTGATGAATCCCTCCGGCCCGCGTGCAATTGAGGTGGCCCGCCTGCTCGACGCCTTTGGCGAAAGCCACGGGCTGGAGCGCGATGCGGCGGCCTATAGCTGGCTGATGGCGCACCCTGCCGGCGTGGTCCCCATCATCGGCTCGCAGAACATCGAGCGGATTGCCGCAGCGACGAGAGCCTTGCAGGTGCAATGGAGCCGGCAGGACTGGTACGCCGTCTTCACGGCTGCTCGCGGAGCGAGACTTCCCTGACTATCGCGGGCTGGACCCGGCAAGGCAGCGCAGAAAGGATCATTGCCCGAGCGCGATCTCGGCGCTCAGCTTGGCATCTGCCAACGAACCGCCAACCACCGGCGTCGGGCGGCCCCCGGGCAGCCTGCGCTCGCCTGCTTCGGCCTCCCACCTGAGCAGGGTGGGAGCTCGAATCGTTGCATCCGGCAGTGCCATTGGAAGCCTTCTTCTGAAATTTCGACCAGGATAGGCCGCGAGATAGCAGAAAGGCCCCCGGTTGCGGGCGAATCTTGGCAGATGCTGGCGACCGGCGAGGCACGATTTTCGGTAGATTTCTGCGGTTTTTTCAACCACGAACGAACATCGCTGAACGCTGAAATGGTGCCAGAAGAGGCATCACATTCGAGCGCCTTTTATATTTATATTCATATGTTTAGGCAATTTGGTCTGACCGAAAGGCCCGCAAAAGGCCCTCAAAATCCGTCTAATGCATTGGTTCGATGCCTTTTTCGGGACTCGAAATTGATTCTGCAGCTTCGAATGACAAGGTCAATCATTGTCTGCTTGGCGCCCTCATCCCGGTCATTCGACAACGATCAGAGTCGCCCAGAAAGCTGTCGTTCGATTTGACCGTCTGAAACGGCAGCTATTCGGTGGAATGCGGAGATTGCCAACGTGAATCCTTAGGACGGATTCGATCCTTGGTTTTGGACACCTAAGGCAAAACTAAAGTTGCCGCAAACCCGCGATCTTACGACTCTTCCAAATCCAGTGGGACCTCCCGAGTGGGTCTCAGTTCGCTTGCTTGTCGTGGTCTGCAAGCATCTGACTGAGCACGCGCGCGCGTTCCCGCTCCTTGGACCAGTCGCGTTCTGGATGTTGCTTAAACTGTTCGAGCAGCGTTTCGAGTTCCTTGCGCCGATCTTCCATTGTTGTCGGTTCAATCATATCCTTCCTCTCAATGCTTGGAGAAGCATTGGAGCAAGATAGCAGCGCGCCAATGTAATCTCAAATTGCATTTCAGATGCAATGAACGTCTGCAACGTTGTCGGAAGCCGACGCCGCTCCAACCCGGCGTCGACGTCTGCTTTTCAGCAATTTATTCCCAAAAGTTGCCTGTCCGTTGCGTGAAGGGTTCCGGGCGGCGGCAGGCGTACGGAAGTCCCCGAGGCACGAACCCGCGGGCCTCAGGCGGTGCGCTATGGGGTTTTCGGATTTTGGTTGACCCTGGACTGCTGAGATATGCCGCCAGGATGTATGGTGAGGCGCTGGACCCTGGCGGTCGGCAGGAGAGCCCGGCGCGGACGGTTGGCCGGGTCGCGGTTAAGGAAGAGCATGGGACCGGTTGCCGGCGTCGACAGCGCGAGCGGTGGCATTGCCGGAAGCATGGAGATTGCTCGGCAGAGTGCAGTCGAACCATGCCGGGTCATGACGCAAGTTCCCGGATGGAGGTTGCATGCGATGGCGGCACGCGGGGCTGCTGCCAGCGTGTAAAGGTCTCGATGACGATCATGTGCCCGCCGCAGTGTGGACATGGCGGATGGCAATCTGGCTGTTCTTCCGGCTCATCATCGTCGGGAGGCGGTGCAACCGCGAGAAGCTTGCGGGCGAGCGCAATGTTGCCCTTGTGTGTGGCACCGGCGAGCAGGCCATAATGCCGGATGCGGTGGAACCCGCGCGGCAGGACATGGAGCAAGAATCGGCGGATGAACTCGTCGGCGGTAAGCGTCATCACCTGCTGCCGGTCAGTGCCACTGCGGCGATAGTCCTTGTAGCGGAAGGTGACGCCGGTCTTGTCAAACCGAAGCAGTCTGCTGTTCGAGATGGCGACGCGGTGGATATAGCGCGACAGGTAGGCGAGCACGGCTTCGGGTCCGGCAAACGGCCGCTTGGCATAGACGACCCACCGCTTCTTGCGGACCGGTGAGAGGTAACGCAGGAACGCCCGCCGGTCGGCCAGGTGCGCAGCTGCTCCGAAGAACGCAAGCCGGCCGGCCTGGTGCAACTGCATCAGCCGGGTGAGGAAGAACCGGCGGAACAGCTTGCCCAGCACCCGGACTGGCAGCAGGAAGGCGGGCCGCGAGGATATCCAGCGCGTCCCGTCGAGCGATATGCCGCCGCCCGGCACGATCATGTGCACATGCGGATGGTGCGTCATGGCCGAGCCCCAGGTGTGGAGCACGGCGGTGATGCCGATGCGGGCGCCCAGATGCTTCGGATCGGCGGCGATCGTCAGCATCTAGGTCCTAAAGTCGGGCGGCCTACCCCGTCGGGGACAGGGTACGGTCCCAGACGTGATACAATCTCATCCTGANNCTGACTAAGCGTGACGTCCTTTGCCTTAGTCAGAGCAAGATGATCTGAATGTCCGACTGACCCCCACGCATGAATTTGATGTCCCTGAGCGGGAAACGCACAAAATTCTTATCCGGACGGGAGGATTAGCACATCGCACTCGGACTGTCTCAGGACGGCCAGGCTGACCCGTCCCAGGATCGCCAGCTCGAAGATACTCTTTGAGCCAGGTGCGACCACGATGAGATCAGCATTTTTCTCGGAGGCGACATTGAGAATATGTGTAGCAAACGAGCCGCAGGATTCACGAACGATGGGTTGATCAATAGTCAGCTTGTGTTCTTCGATGAAGTGAGCAAGCGCGTCAGAAGCTATCATCCGATCTTGCGCCAGCCGATCGGCTCGCTCGTCCCCCGGGACCATGGCCCTGGAGAGCATTTCCTTGTCCATCGAATCGTATACGTGCAGAAGCAAGCGCTCTGCGTTGCCGAGATATGGCGAGTTTTCGAAATGTCGAATAGATGCCGCCGAATTGGGATCGAACTTCGTGGTAAACAGAACACGTTTGTATCGGGTGGCAGGTGGAGAATTAGCGACCAGCACCGGAATCGTGCTGTGCCTGATGGTTCGTTCGGCGGTAGTTCCTCTGAATGCGCTGCGCGCGACCTGGCGACGATGCGGTCCTATAACTATGAGGTCAGCTTCCGCCTCCTGCGCCACACGCGGGATCTCTTTGAAGTCTTCTCCCGCTCGCAATGCTGTTCGAACCGTGCGCCCCGTTCTGCTTGTGATTGATTCCTGGAATTCGTCGAGAAGGGACTCGCAAGCAGTCCATTCAGCATCGACCAAACGTTGCGGTTGGTCATCGTCAATCACATGGATGAGGAGGAGGCCGTAGCCGGTCTGCTCCACAAGCAATTCGGCTCTCCGGACCGCTCGATCCGAACGGGTCGAAAAATCAGTCGCCACTGCAACAACCGGCATTCTCAATCCCCATCTCAGTCAATGCTGATGAATCGGCAAGTGCCTCGCAGGCCAGAGTTCAACATATCAGGTCTCACGCAAAGGCGGTATCTTACCGGCGCCTGGCACTGTTCGCCAGAATTCTCTGGTCTTCAGGTCAGGTGAATTGTGATGATTATTGACAGGCTGAAGTTCTGAAAGATCGGCGGGTCCAAGCATGCACACGGAAATACCATATCTGCGGGAGATCATCCTGTTCCTGGCCGCCGCCGGACTGGTCATGCCGGTGGTGCGGCGCCTGAATATCAGCCCGGTTCTGGGCTTCCTGTGTATCGGCCTACTGATCGGCCCTTATGGCCTCGGGCGACTTGAAGATCAGGTGCCGACGATCGGCTACTTTGTGGTTTCCGATCTCGAGGGCGTCCAGACAATCGGCGAGCTGGGCGTCATTTTCCTGTTGTTCAGCATCGGGCTTGAGATGTCGGTAGCCCAGCTCTGGGGTATGCGAAGAACCNNCCTGCTCAGTGCTATCGTCATCGGGCTTGTCGCCCATGCCCTTGGCACCGATACGCAAACATCCATCCTGCTCGGTCTGTGTCTTGCGCTGTCCTCGACAGCCATCGTGATGCAGCTTTTGTCGGAACAGCTACGGCTGGGCTCACAGGCGGGCAGGACTGCCTTTGGCGTTCTGCTAATGCAGGACCTCGCCGTTGTGCCGATCCTCTTTTACGTCGGCCTGCTCGGCTCCGATATGGAGGGCTCGTTCTGGACGGCGGTTTCGCTTTCGATCGGCGAAGCGCTCGTGGCGATTGCGGTGATATTCCTGATCGGGCGCCTCGTTGTTCGTCCAGTTCTTCGATTTGCCGGGAGCAGCGGCAGCCGCGAAATGTTCATGGCCTCGGTGCTGCTGTTTATACTTGGTACGTCCGCGTTGACGGCGCAGGCCGGCCTTTCGATGGCTCTCGGGGCGTTTCTGGCAGGACTCCTGTTTTCCGGCACGGAGTATCGTCATCAAGTGAACAGCGACATTGAGCCGTTCAAGGGCTTGCTGCTCGCCCTGTTCTTCATTTCGGTGGGGATGCAGCTCGATCTGGTTGCAATCTGGAACGATCTCGGCCCGATTGCGCTCGCTGCGATCTCGCTCGTCGTGGGCAAGACAGTGCTCCTCATACTGCTCGCGCGCGCTTTTGGTCGTCCATGGGGCGTCGCGACCGAAGCCGGTATCCTGCTTGGTGAAGGCGGCGAGTTCGCACTGGTCGCGGTTACCGCAGCCCTCGCGATGGGTGTCATTGCTCCAGAGCTGTCACAGTATGTGATTTCTGTCGTGGTCCTGACAATGCTGGCGACGCCGGGGCTTGCCTGGCTTGGCCGCAAGGCAGGTAACGCCATCGCGGCGTCGGAACAGCAAAACGCAAATGCCATGCCTGAAGATGTTGCGTCCGAAGCGATAGTGATTGGCGGCTTCGGCCGGGTGGGACGGACACTCGGCAAGATTCTCGAAGACCAGCGCATTCGCTATGTCGCTATCGACTCCGATCCCAATCTGGTCGCCTCCGAGAAGGCTCGCGGACTGCCAATCTACTACGGCGATGCCAGCAATCCGGAACTGCTACGGCATATCGGCATCGGGCATGCCGCTGCATTCGTGACAACCATGGACCAGAGAAACGCTGCCGAACAAATCGTTTCTGCGTTACACAAGTCATGGTCACACATCCCGATCTATGCCCGTGCGCGCGATCCAGATCATGCCCGAAAGTTGGGAAGCCTTGGTGCGTTAGACGCGGTTCCCGAGACAACAGAAGCAAGCCTTCAGCTCTCCGAATCGGTTTTATTCGGGCTCGGCGTGCCTGACGACGTGGCAAGATCCATCGTCGATCAGGAGCGGGAAGATCTTTGCTTCGAGAGCGTCGCTCCCAGAAACGTCGGCAAGGCGTCGATCGAAGAATAATTCGCTTCGTCGTTCGAACCTTGAAGATGATTGCCTCGCCTGGCCCGTAAAGAAGTCCGCAAGCCTGTGTAAACGCAGAATGCCGAATCCGATCAGCTCGCGGTGGATTATTGTGAGGTTGCGGAGCCTACGTGGCGCAGCTTGAAAAGCATGCTATGTTCTTGATCCGTTGCATTTCGAAACACGGGAAGGAGGCAGCCATGAGGGCGTTGATCGGCAGTCCTCATTTTCTCAAAGGAATCATCGCGGTTCTGGTCGCTTTCACTGCATTCTTCACGGTGGCAGCACAGACGTCGGCGCGCGAGGTTTATGTGTTGCGCATCGAAGGAGCCATCGGTCCAGCCGCAGCATCCTATATTGCCGATGGGCTGGATGAGGCGCAGCAAGCCGATGCCGAACTGGTCGTGCTGATGATGGACACGCCCGGAGGGCTCGACACGTCGATGCGTGAGATCATTCAGGAAATCCTCGCGATGCCGGTTCCTGTCGCGACTTATGTTCATCCCAGTGGTGCCAGAGCAGCAAGCGCCGGAACCTACATACTGTATGCCAGCCATTTGGCCGCAATGACGCCGGGGACAAACCTGGGCGCGGCAACTCCCATACAAATCGGCGCGGCACCATCACCTGACGAGCAGGACGCCAATGGAGGTGCCGAAAAGGGTTCGGCAAGTGCCGCTGAGCGCAAAGCCGTGAACGACGCGGTTGCCTATATTCGTTCGCTTGCGGAAATGCGCGGCCGCAACGCTGACTGGGCCGAGGACGCAGTCCGAAGCGCAGCCAGCCTTTCGGCAGACTCTGCGCTTGAGAGAGGCGTGATAGATGTTGTCGCGCCCAATCTCGCCTCATTGCTCCAACAACTGGATGGCCGGTCCGTGACCATTGAGGGACAGGCGCGAGAACTGAGAACTGCCGGCATTGCGGTCCGGGAGATTGAGCCGGACTGGATCACAAAAATTCTGGCAACGATTACAGATCCCAACATCGCTCTAATCCTGATGATGATCGGACTTTACGGCCTGATATTCGAGTTTCTCAATCCGGGCGCTCTTGTGCCTGGTACGATCGGTGCGATCTCTCTCCTGGTCGGCCTATATGCTCTGGCAGTACTCCCTGTCGATTTTGTCGGCCTGGCCCTTATCGTTCTTGGCATCGGACTCATGGTGGGAGAAGCGTTTGCTCCCTCCTTTGGGATACTGGGAATTGGCGGGGTGGTTGCCTTCGTGTTTGGTGCGGCGGTTCTGTTTGATACCGATGTGCCCGAGTTTCGGGTTAGCTGGTCGGTGATTGCCGCGCTGGGCGTGTTCAGCGCCGGCCTCATCATTTTGGTGGCCCGAACGGGCCTGAGGTCATTCAGACACCGGGTCGTCTCGGGACCGGAAGAACTCATCGGTGCATCCGCGTCCGTGCTCGACTGGACTGACGGCAGGGGCCATGTCTTTGTCCATTCCGAGCGTTGGAACGCAGAAGGGCCATTCGGGCTCAAAGCGAACGACATGGTGGTCGTGGACGAAGTGAACGGGCTCAACCTGATTGTTTCCGCAACGGGTAAGGCGGAGAGCTGACCGCAAGGAGAACACGATGGAAATTCTGAATTACGGCTTCTTTTTGCCGCTCATCCTCCTCATTCTCGCGTTTCTGTGGGCCGCGATCAAGATTCTCCGCGAATATGAGCGGGGTGTCGTATTTACCCTGGGCCGATTCACGGGCGTGAAGGGGCCCGGACTCATCATTCTGATCCCTTTCGTGCAGCAAATCGTGCGTACTGATCTTCGCACGATCGTGCTCGACGTCCCAACGCAGGACGTGATTTCGCGCGACAACGTTTCGGTGAAGGTCAACGCCGTTGTCTATTTTCGCGTCATCGATCCGCAGAGCGCGATCATCCAGGTCGAGAACTTCATTCAGGCGACCAGCGAGTTGGCACAGACAACGCTGCGTTCCGTGCTCGGGAAACACGAGTTGGACGAAATGTTGTCCGAGCGGGACAAGCTCAACGAAGATTTGCAGGAGATCCTCGACAAGCAAACAGATGCCTGGGGTATCAAGGTCGCCAATGTAGAGATCAAGCATGTCGACATCGACGAATCGATGGTGCGTGCGATCGCCCGTCAGGCGGAAGCTGAGCGCGAACGCCGGGCCAAGGTCATAAACGCGGAAGGCGAGCACCAGGCAGCGGCCAAACTCCTGGAAGCCGCTCGTGTGCTTGGCCAGGCTCCGGAAGCAATGCAGTTGCGTTACCTGTCCACGCTGAACGTACTTGCGAATGAACGGAACAGTTCGACGATTGTATTCCCGTTTCCGATGGATCTCGCGGACTGGATCAAGAGATCGGGAGACTGACACTGTCCGTCGTCAGAACATTTGGCACAAC
>JABAHR010000396.1_pt3 | contig 79401 bp, 65 predicted proteins | sample 7062101 | NCBI WGS metagenome assembly JABAHR01 (sample SAMN14534553, study PRJNA622989) | marine sediment metagenome | biome: marine biome [ENVO:00000428]; feature: marine pelagic biome [ENVO:01000023]; material: deep marine sediment [ENVO:00002113] | place: India: Gulf of Kutch | collected...
GCGCCGTCGAGTGCGATACCGCCGAGCCGGACGCTGTCGGCGACCAGCAGCCTGGTGCTGATCGGCGAGAGCCATTCACCATACGGGAGAGTCGATACCATGTTTCGTCAACCGATCATGAATCCGACAGCCGGTGCACCTCGGTTTGACAACTCTCCTCGAGCCGGAAGGTCCGATAGCCCGCGGCCCTGGTATCGAACGCCTTCTCAGCGCGCGCACTGAACTGCACGCATGTGGATGGTGTCGTGAACACGGCTGCCGCACCGATTTGCCCGCAAAACTCCTGGTGCACGTGCCCGGCGCAAACGGCCTTTATCTGCGGTGAACCCTCTATGATGCCGATGAGGTCGTCGGGGTCGTGAAGCCCGAGCTTGTCAATCCAGGCAACGTTGATGGCAACGGGAGGGTGATGCACGAACAGCAGGCTCGGCAGGTCCGGCGCCGCGCAGAGCTCACCTCTCAGCCACTCGAGCTGGCCGGCATCGATGCGACCCTTGACGTCACCCGGAAGGTGCGAGTCGAGACCGATGATCTTCCACTCTGCGTTCGAGAGCGTGAACGTGAGCGGCCCCTCTGCGCGCGGGAAAAGCTCGGGAAAGACAGCGCGCAGATTGGCCGGGGCATCGTGGTTACCGGGAATGATTCGCAGCCGGTGCAGCCACTCGCCGAGCGCCTCGCGCAGCATCTGATAGGTCTCGAGCGCTTCATCCTGGGCCAGATCGCCGGTGAGTACGAGGTAATCGAAATCGGCGTGACGGCGCTCGATTTGCCTCAAGACCGCGTTGAACGTTTTCCATGTCGCCACCCCGGCAAGGACGCCGTCCGGATCCCGGGAGAGGTGGGTATCGGTGATCTGTACGATGCGAAGGCTCATGGAATCAGCGCTTGCACGTGGCGCGGCGCCCGCGCCACCAATTGATTACGACTTCGGGTGCTCGTTGCTGGTAAACATCGCGTGCCCGGCGAAGCGCTTCGAAGCAAGCGGGTGTCGGTGACATCTTAACACCGCTAAGCTAACCTCGTCGGCGCGATGCAGCGCCGATCCGATCAAAGCATGCGAGCCAACCCCGCGGCATCAGCGCGCGGCCGCCGCCCGTTGGCGCTCGGTCTTGTCGCGGTGCTGCTGCTGATTGTCGGCGCCCCTTCGTCCGCCAGGGATACCGGCGGCGTCTCGAGCCGTGACGTCTTTCGGCCCGTTCATGCGCGTCACGGCATGGTGTCGACCCAGGAGGCGAGAGCCACCCGCATCGGCGTCGACATTCTCGAGCGCGGCGGTAACGCCGTGGACGCGGCCGTCGCCATCGGATTCGCGCTGGCAGTCACCCTGCCGCGCGCCGGCAATCTCGGCGGCGGCGGCTTCATGATGGTTCACATGGCCCGAAGCGGTGAGACGGTTGCCATCGACTACCGCGAGATGGCACCGGCGGGCGCGAATCGGGACATGTACCTGGATGCCGAGGGCGAGGTCGACAAGCAGCGGGCGCGCTTCAGCCACCTGTCGGTCGGCGTGCCCGGCACGGTGGCCGGCCTGGCGATGGCGCTCGAGAAGTTCGGCACCATGAGCCTCGCCGAGGTCATGGCGCCGGCCATCGCGCTGGCGCGCGACGGCATCACCGTCAGCCAGCAGATGGCGGACGCTCTCGAGCGGCGCAGCAAACGCCTGGGACGCCATCCGGCCACGGCGCGCATCTTTTTCAACGCCGACGGCACACCGCTCGCGGCCGGCGAGCGGCTCGTGCAAAGCGACCTGGCGTGGAGTCTCACCCGCATCTCCGAGCAGGGGCCCGGGGCGTTCTACGGCGGCGAGATCGCCGAGCTCATCGCCGCTGAAATGGCCGCCAACGGCGGCCTGATCACGAAGGAGGATCTCAAAAGCTATCGCGCGGTGCTGCGCACGCCCGTGCACGGCACCTACCGGGGCTACGACGTCTACTCGATGCCGCCACCGAGCTCCGGCGGCGTGCACGTGATCCAGCTGCTGAACATTCTCGAGGACTACCCCATCGCGTTTCTCGGCCATAACTCGGCGGACACCATCCACCTCATGGCCGAGGCCATGAAGCTCGCCTATGCCGATCGCAGCCGCTACCTGGGCGACCCGGATTTCGCCGAGGTGCCGGTGTCCGGTCTCACCTCCAAAGCCTATGCCGCCCGGCTTCGCGCGAGCATCTCGCTCGATCGCGCCACCCCCAGCACGCGTATCGAGCCGGGCGATCCGCTGCCCTTCGAGAGCAACGAGACCACGCACTACTCGATCATGGACCGCAACGGCAATGTCGTCTCCAACACCTACACGCTCAACTTCAGCTACGGCACCGGCATCGTAGCGGCGGGCACGGGCATTCTGCTCAACAACGAGATGGACGATTTCTCGGCGAAACCCGGCGTGCCGAACGCTTTCGGACTCATCGGCGGCGAGGCCAACGCCATCGAGCCCGGAAAGCGCCCCTTGAGCTCCATGTCACCGGCCATCGTATTCAAGGACGGCAAGCCGCGTTTCGCCACCGGCACTCCCGGGGGCAGCCGTATCATCACCACCACGCTGCAGATCATCATGAACGTCGTCGATCACGGCATGAACATCGCGGCCGCCACCGCCGCGCCCCGGATTCATCATCAATGGCTGCCCGACGAGCTGCGCGTGGAGGTGGGGATCAGCCCCGATACGCTCGATCTGTTGAGCGTCAGAGGGCACCGCGTCAAGGTCGGTAACGCCATGGGAAGCACGCAAACGGTGATGCGCATCGACACCGGCTTTCTCGGCGCGGCCGACCCGCGCCGCGCGGGCGCACTGGCGCAGGGTCACTGATACGCGGAAGCGAACCGCGCGCTCAGAGCACGCCGAAAGGCGTCAGCTTTCGCACCAGGCCGATGTACGGCGACTCCAGATTGTAATAGAGCACGAACTCGTCGTTCTCGTAGAGACGGTCGCCATCGTTCCAGGGAGGCATTCGATGATCGACGAGCGTGCTCTCGTCGGGCTCGTAGGATGCCATCAGATACTCGAGCGAGGCGCTCTTGCCCTGCTCTTTCATGATGGCAATCGCGTGCTCGGCCTCTTTTGCGTGCAGTAAGACCACACTCTCGTAGCTGCGTTTGGCCACGGCATACTCCTCGGTGACGTCGTCGTCGTCCGGCCGTGTCTCTGTCTTTTTAGTTATCCGGGGCGTGTATCCCTCGCGCCCCGCAACCGCCGCGCCCTTGCAAGCGGCGCACGGTGCTCGCCGGCGTCCCCGCTCGCGTGCCTGCGCCGGGCTCAGCCGTGATGCCCGCACATGGTGCCACCTTTGCCGGTGAAGTTTCTGTGGAGCGCGTCACTAAACGCTCGCGAAGTGACAGGCGGCGCCGCTCCTCGCGCGCGCCCGCCTCGAGCCGGCGGCCGCCTAGGTGCGCTCCCCGCCGGTGCCGCGCGCAGGGCCTGCGCCCTCGGCGCCGATGCGATTCTCGTCGGCGTCACCACGCTCGCGCTCCGCCACCACCGTGACGAGATTCGTAGCGGACTGCGCGGATACCGCACCATCGTTTCCGACCGGCGGATTGGCGGTCACCAGGTCGCGAAGCGTGCGCTCGGCCAGCGCACCGTCCATGGCCTGGTCGAGCTCGAAGCAGATGCCGTCCACGGCGGGCTCCGAAGCGATGCTCTCGTAGGAGAAATGGTGGCTTTCGGCTGCCGCGCGCGCGACGTCGAGGATGTCCTTGATTTTCACCGTCGCCGGATCGCGCGCCGGCACATAGGCTTGCGCGTCGCTTCCTGTCGCGACGACGATGCCCTCCTTCTCGAGCGCATGCATCATCTGATCCACGGTTGCCAACGGCACCCGCAACCTTCGCGCCAGTGCCACGCTCGTCCATGGCTCGAGCCGGTACTGAAAGTTGCGCGCGATGAGAAAACACGTGAGCAGAGCAAGCCGTTCCATGATGCGTGCGCTGAATTTCAGCTCGTGGGTGAGCAGCCCGAGATGCTCTGGATGCTGGTGATAGAAAGCGACGCTGCCACCCATGAGGAGTATCAGCCATGAGACGTGCAACCACATGACGAACAGAACGACAATGGCAAAGCCGGAATAAATTGCCGCATAACGGGTCGAGCCGACCACGAGGGCGGCGAACGCCCAGCCGGCAACGGCCCACAGAAAGCCCGCTATCAAGGCGCCGATGAGCGCCGACCCGATATTCACGCGCGTGTTTGGAATGTAGAAGTAAACGAAGGTGAAAGCCGCCACCACCAGAAAATAAGGAACGACCTTGCCAGCGAGAGTCACCAGCGAGCCGATACCGGCAATGTCGATCATGTGCGTGACCATCGATGAGCTCATGAACGATCCCGAGATGAATATGGCCGCGAATACGAACACCGGCCCGAAAATCACCACGCTGAGATAACCGCTGAGACGCTCGAAGAAGCGCCGCTGCGTGCGCACGCGCCACGTGTAGTTGAGCGCCTGCTCCACTTTCTGGACGACCCGCGCCACGGTGTAGAGCAGAAAAGCGAGGCCGAGCACTCCGAGGCTGCGCACGTCGACGTTTTCGACCATGGCGATCAGCCGGTTACCGAGCTCCGCTCCCTTGGCGCCGAGAGGTTCGAGATAGCCCATCAATGCGGGCTGCAGGTCGTGATGCACGCCGAATCCCTTGAAAAGCGCGAAGCTGAGCGCCATCACGGGTACCAGCGATAGAAGCGTGGTGTATACCAGGCTCGCGGCGCGCACGTTGAGCTGGCCATCGCCGACCTCACGGATAAGCATGTGACCGACGCGAAGCGATTTGACCGCAGCCGCGCGCGCGGGTGAAAGCGCGGCCAGATTGGCGGCCCAGACGGTGTTCCAGGCGAACGCCTTGATGCCTTCCCAGTACTGCTCGATCACGTCGGGGAACCCTCGATTCGGTAGTAAATAAGTGTATATCAGGATCCGTGGCCGGCCATCCGAGTATGGTCTCCAAACGCCGCAGAATGGCCTAATCTTTGAGTAAGCCCGTCAAAAGCGGCACCCCGGGGCGAGCGCCGCCCGTGCCGCGATCAGGAGATCCGAGAAATGTCGGAGTTGCGCACGCACGAGCCGACTGCCAGCCAGTGGCAGGCCGAGCTCGTCAAGCTGCAGTCGGCGCTGGCCGGCGAGGAGCGCCGCCCGCGCAAAGCCAGGCGACGTATTGCGCCCGGTGACGATTCGCGCCGACGGCCTCGGCGCGGCTCGAGGCTGGTCCTCGCGCTGGTTGCCCTGGCGATCATCGTGACCGTGCTGTTCGGCCCCGGCATGCTCGGCAGCATCCTCGATCGCATTGATTACACAAGCAGTGTGCATCGTGACCGCTCCAGCGCCGAGCACGGCGTGCGTGCGCAGGTCGATCGCAAGGCCCTGATAATCGTACGCGATTCAGACGGCAATCCGGTTCGCGCCGTCACGGGATCGGCAGCGTTGTCGAGCTTCGTGCGCCGTGAGCTCGAGCGGGTGGAGACCGCCCGCCGCGATACGCACACGCGCGTGCGCGCGGCGCTCGAAGCGCGCGCTGCGCCGGTTTTCGTGAGCATGCACAGCCGCGTGCCGGCCTTTGCGGATTGGTATTTTGCGTGGCCCACCTCCTACCGGCTGACCGGGAAAGCCATGTACTCGGCCGCAGCCAACGTTTTGAAGCCGAGCGTCATGCGTCTCGACGACGCCGTCGCGCACGATCTCGAGCGTTACGTCGAGAAACGCTATCTCGACATTGTCATGCGCCCGGAAGTTTCCGATCCCCTGCTGCAATGGGCGTACGTGCATGCGCTCGAAACCGGACACGGCGGATTTCAGCTTGCGCTCAACGGATTCGACGATCGCTTTCGCAGTTTCGTCGCCGCCGAGACCACCTATCTCGACGGCCAACCCGAGCTCGATGGAGTCTCCGTCGTGCTCGACTGGAATCATCAGACCAGGAAGCTCTCCATCTCGGGCGTCGAGCGCGGCTCCCTCGAGGTCGCCCGTGCGGTGACGCTGAGCGCGGGCGGCGCGCTCGTCGGAAAGCGCATCGGCACCGCCGTCGGCGCGCGGCTCGCTCAGGGTATCAGCCGGCGTGCCGCGGCCGGCACGGCGCGCGGCGTCGCGACCCGACTGGCGGGTCCGTACGTGGCGAGAGGGCTGGGAACGGTGGCGGCGACCGCGGTCGGCGCATCCGGTGGCCCCATGGGCGCGGTGATGGGCGGTGCCGCCGGTCTCGGTCTCGATTACGCCATCAACGAGGGTATCGAGTACGCCGAGCGCGATGCACTCGAGGCCGGTGTCAACGAGGCCCTCGACATGCAGCAGCGCCAGTGGCAGGCGACCATGCACGCGTCGCTCGCCGAGGCGGTGGATCTGTGGTTCGACGATCTGGCCGAGATGCTCGCCGCTTACGAGAGCCGTTGAGCGTCGTTGCCGCGCCCGCCAGGGCAGCGGCGCCGCGCTAAGCGCCCCCGCCCGCCGCGCGCGCCACGCGCGCCGGACTCATGCGCCACGGTCCGTAGCGCTGCGCAGCCATGCCGGCCAGCATGGCGAGAACGAATACCATCACCTCGTAGCGCCCGAGGGCGATCCCGCTGATGGCGGGACCCGGACAGAATCCCACCAGTCCCCAGCCGGTGCCGAAGATCAGCGCACCGATCGCCAGACGCGCGTCGATGTCGCGACGTGTCGGTATCTGAAAGACGTCCGCGAAAAACGGAGCCGAACGCCCGGCCCTGATGCGGTAGGCGATCGCCATCACCGCCAGCGCGCCGGCCATGACCAGCGCCAGGCTGGGATCCCAGTCGCCCGCCAGGTCGAGGAAGCCGAGAACCTTGGCGGGATCGATCATACGGGAAACCGTCAGCCCGACTCCGAAGAGGCTGCCGGCGAGGAAGGCGACAAGCGTGCGGCGCACGTCAGCTCACCACGTGGCGCACGACATACACCGTGACCACACCCGCCGTCATGAAGATCCCGGTCGCGACGATGGAACGCGGAGAGAGCCGCGCCATGCCGCACACGCCGTGACCGCTGGTGCAACCGGAGCCGAGATTGGTGCCGAAGCCGACCAGAAAGCCCGCGATCACCAGAACCGGCAGCTGTGCATGGATGGTGATGCTGAGCGGTTGCGCGGCAAACAGCTGGTGGAGGACCGGACCCGCGAGCAGGCCGAGCACGAATGCGATGCGCCAGACCCAATCCCCTCGCACGGGTCTCAACAGCTCACCCACGATCCCGCTGATGCCGGCAATGCGGCCGTTGAAGAGCAATAACACGGCGGCGCCGAGCCCGATGAGCCCACCGCCAATCAGAGCAGACACGGGGGTGAAGTTCTGCATGGCTCAGATTACTTCGCCGGCAATCCTCGCGATGTCCGACACCACTGCGGGCTTTCCGAAAACAGCGGCATAATGGCGTCCCTTGCCGGGAATGTCGATCTCCCTCATGCAATGGTAGCGACCACCGGCCTCTTCGATGAGGACCTGCGTAGCGCCCAGATCCCACAGGGGCGTGTCCCACTCCATGGCGGCGTCGAGTCCGCCGATGACCGCGAGCGTGTGCGCATAGCAGGTATGGTAGGCGCGGAAGTTCGGATAGGCGTCTACGATGGCGCTGAACACACGGCCGGCTTCGGTGGGCTTGAGAAAACTCGCACGTGACGGCATACCAACGCGCGCGCTGTCCGCTGCCCGGCCGCTCGGCCAGTCATCGATGCGCACGCGCTCGCCGTTGGCGAATGCGCCGAGTCCGTAAGCGCCGTGACATCTGAGATGCATGGCCCTGTGGTCGATCACGCCGACCAGCGGTCGTTGCCTGTAATGCAGCCCGATGATGCAGCCGTAGAGAGGCACGTGTCGCGCGAACTCTGCCGTGCCGTCAATGGGGTCGATGATCCACCGGTAGTCCGAATCCGGATCGCTGTCGCCGAGCTCCTCGCCGAGAATCCCCATGTGAGGAAAACGTTCTGCGACACGCGCCCGAAATACGCGCTCGGTCTCCACATCGGCCGTGGTGACGAGGCTCTCGTCGGCTTTCAACGACACCTCGAAGCCCGAGCCCACGATCGATGCCGTGGTCTCTGCGCAAAGATCCGCAAGCTCGAGGGCGGCTTCCAGCAGCTGGCTGCGCGTCTCGACGTCGATCTCGTCGCGTGGATCCGTCATCCGCGCCGAATCAGAAAGATTCCGCCGGCAATTCCATCAGGCTGCGGCTGCCTGCACGCAGCGTTGCAACGAGCGCCGTGGTCTGAGGGAGCAGTCTTTTCATGAAGAATCGGGCGGTGGTGAGCTTGGCCTGGTAGAAACCCGTGTTGTCGCCTTCGACCTTGCCCGTCGCGATCGCCGCTGAGCGAGCCCACATGTAGCCGAACGAGACAAGCGCCATCAGTCTCAAGTAATCGTACGATGCCGCGCCGATCTCGTCCGGATCTTCCATCCGCGCCTTGGCGAGCCAGCGGGTGGCGTCCTCGAGGGCGGCGACGGCGCCCGAGAGCGGCGCGATGAACTCGTCGAGCTTCTTGTCCTGGCGATGCTCGGCGACGAAGTCCTCGAGGATCTTGAGATAGCGCTTGATCAGTCGTCCTTCGTGCATGCTGAGCTTGCGACCGGCGAGATCGAGAGCGTGAATACCGTTCGCGCCCTCGTAGATCTGCGCGACGCGCGAATCGCGAACGAGCTGCTCCATGCCCCACTCACTGATGTATCCGTGGCCGCCGAATACCTGCATGGATAGATTGCAGACCTCGTTACCGTAGTCGGTGAAGTACGCCTTGATGACCGGCGTGAACAGGGCCACCAGATCCTCGGCATGCTCGCGCATGCCGGCGTCGGGGTGGCGCTCGGCGATGTCGACCTGAAGCGACACCCAGCCGAGCAGGGCCCGCGCCGCCTCATTGCAGGCCTTGCCCGTGAGCAGCATCCGGCGCACGTCCGGATGCACGATAATCGGGTCGGCAGGCTGGTCCGGCGACTTCACGCCGCTGAGCGCGCGCCCCTGAATGCGCTCGCGTGCGTAGTCGGCGGCGCTCTGATAGGCGACCTCGGCCTGAGACAATCCTTCCTGTCCCACCATCAGCCGCTCGTGGTTCATCATCGAGAACATGGCCTGCAATCCCTTGTGCGGCTCGCCGATGAGGTAGCCCACGGCGTTTTCGTAGTTCATCACGCAGGTCGATGCGCCCTTGATGCCCATCTTGTGCTCGATGGAGCCGCACGAGAACGTGTTGCGTTCTCCGAGCGAGCCATCCGCGTTGACCAGATACTTGGGCACCAGGAACATGCTGATGCCCTTCACGCCCTCCGGGGCATCCGGCAGGCGCGCGAGGACGAGATGCACGATGTTCTCGGTGAGGTCCTGATCACCGCCGCTGATGAAGATCTTGGTGCCGCTCACGCGATAGCTGCCGTCGCCGTCCGGCACCGCCCGCGTGCGCAGCATGCCGAGATCCGTGCCTGCGTGGGATTCGGTGAGACACATGACACCCGTCCAGCTGCCGTCGACGAGCTTGGGCAGATACGTGCGCTTCATCTCGTCGCTGCCGTGGGCGCGAATGGCCACGTAGGCGCCGCGCGTCAGCCCCGGGTAGAGCGCGAGTGACATGTTGCTCGACTGCAGCATTTCCTCGAAGAAGACGCTGAGCGTGTGCGGAAGTCCCTGGCCCCCATACTCCGGGTCGCAGGCGAGCCCCATCCAGCCGCCGGTGCAAAGAGCCTCGTAGGCCTCCTTGAATCCGCTCGGCGTGCGCACTTGGCCGTCGTCCAGTCGGCAACCTTCCACGTCACCGGTGCGATTGGTCGGGAAGACGATGCTCTCGCAGAGCTTCGCGCCTTCCTCGAGAATCGAGTCGATGATGTCTGCACTGGCTTCCTCGCCACCGGGCAGCTCCGCAAAACAACTCTGCGCGTCGAGCAGCTCGTGGATGACGAACTGCATGTCGCGGATGGGTGCTCTGTATATCGCCATGAATCTCTTTCCTGTTTTTCGCGCGGCCCGGCGCGCGATACTCGCGCCCTGGATTACATATTAGGATAGTTCGGGCCGCTGCCGCCTTCAGGCGTCACCCAGTTTATGTTCTGCGTGAAGTCCTTGATGTCACAGGTCTTGCAGTGCACGCAGTTCTGAGCGTTGATCTGCAGATGCCGGTCCTCGGCTTCGCCGACGATCTCGTAAACACCCGCCGGACAGAAACGTTCCTCGGGCGCCGCGTACTCGGCGAGATTGATCCGAATCGGCACGTCCGGATCCTCTAATCGCAGATGCACCGGCTGATCCTCGTCGTGCACGGTGTTTGCAAGATATACCGATGAGGGCTTGTCGAAGCTCACCTCGCCGTCCGGCTTCGGGTACTCGATGACCGGGCACTCGCTGGCCTTCTTCAAGCGCTCGTGATCGGCGTGGTGGTGCAGGGTCCACGGCGCACGCCCGCGCAGAAGATAGGTGTCGATGCCGCCGTACACGAGACCGCCCCACAGCCCCCAGCGAAACGCCGGGCGAATGTTGCGCACGCGGCGAAGCTCCTCCCAGAGCCACGTCTCGCGCAGTCGTTGCGGGTACGCCTCGAGCTCGCGGGGGCCGGCATCGCCGCCGGTGAGCGCCGCATGAAGGGTCTCCGCCGCCACCATGCCCGACTTCATCGCCGTGTGCGTGCCCTTGATCTTGGGCACGTTCAGGAAACCTGCGGTATCGCCGACCAGCAGCCCGCCGGGAAAGGTGAGCTTCGGAATGGACTGAAAGCCGCCCTCGTTGAGCGCCCGCGCGCCGTAGGCGAGCCGCCGGCCGCCCTCGAGCATCGGACGGATGCGCGGATGGGTCTTGAAGCGCTGCATCTCGTCGAAGGGGCTCAGATGAGGGTTCTCGTAGTCGAGACCGATGACGAAGCCGATGGCGACCTGGTTGTCCTCGAGATGGTAGACAAAGGACCCGCCGTAGGTGGAGCGGTCCATGGGCCACCCGACCGTGTGAATCACCTGCCCCTGCCGATGCCTGGCGGGATCGATCTCCCACAGCTCCTTGATGCCGATGGCGTAGGTCTGGGGATCGACCCCTTCGCGCAGCCCGAAGCGCTCGAAAAGCGTCTTGGTCAACGAGCCCCGGCAGCCTTCCGCGAACACCGTCTGGCGCGCGAGCAGCTCGACCCCGGGCTCGAAGCTGGCCTTCGGCTCGCCGTTCCTGCCGACGCCCATGTCACCGGTGGCGACGCCGCGCACGCTGCCCGAGTCGTCGTAAAGGACCTCTGCCGCGGCAAAGCCCGGGAAGATCTCGACACCGAGACTCTCGGCCTGCTCGCCCATCCAGCGGCAAAGATTGCCGAGACTGATGATGTAGTTGCCGTGATTGCGCATCTGCGGCGGGGTCGGCAGCCGCAACGCGCCGGTGCGTGTCAGGAACAGAAAGCGATCCTCGCTGACGGGCGTGTTGAGGGGCGCACCGAGCTCTTTGCAGTTCGGCACAAGCTCCTCGAGCGTGCGCGGCTCGAGCACCGCGCCGGACAGGATGTGCGCGCCCACCTCCGAACCTTTCTCGACGATGCACACGCTGAGCTCGGTGCCGTGCTCCTGGCACAGCTGGCGCAGCCGAATGGCGGTCGCGAGACCCGAGGGTCCCGCGCCTACGATGACGACGTCGAACTCCATGGACTCCCGGTCCACCGCGCACCTCCCAGCATTGCAAACACGCCGAAGGGGGCACATTTTCCCCGGCCCACCTGACGCGGGCAAGCGCGGCGCAAGATCGGCAGAAAAGCCTTTATTTTCCGGGGAAACGCGATTGCGTCGCCCTGCTCAACGTACTACCCTTCGCGTTCCTTCGGAGCAGGCAGCGGGTCCGGTAGAGCATCGGTCATGAAGATTCTGGTCGCGGTCAAGAGAGTCATCGACTACAACGTCAAGGTTCGGGTCAAGGCGGACGGCAGCGGCGTCGAGACCAGCAACGTCAAGATGTCCATGAATCCGTTCGACGAGATCGCGGTCGAGGAAGCCCTGCGGCTCAAGGAAGCGGGCACCGCCGAGGAGATCGTGGCGGTGTCCATGGGCATCGATCGGTGTCAGGAGACCATCCGCACCGCGCTGGCCATGGGCGCCGATCGCGGCATCCTGGTGCAGACCGAGGAGGAGCTCGAGCCGCTCGCCGTGGCCAAGCTCCTGAAGGCCCTCGTCGAGCGCGAGTCGCCGGGGCTCGTCATCGTCGGAAAGCAGGCTATCGACGGCGATCATTCCGAGACCGGCCAGATGCTGGCGGCGATTCTCGGCTGGCCCCAGGGCACGTTTGCATCAAAGCTCGAGTTCGAGACTGACAGCGTCAACGTGACGCGCGAGGTCGACGGCGGTCTCGAAATCGTCAAGCTGAAGCTGCCGGCCGTCATCACCACGGACCTGCGCCTGAACGAGCCGCGCTACGCGTCGCTCCCCAACATCATGAAGGCGAAGAAAAAGCCCATGGAAACGCTGACGCCCGCGGAGCTCGGCGTCGACGTGACGCCGCGCGTCACCGTCGTCGAGGTCGTCGAGCCGCCCAAACGCAAGGCCGGCATCCGCGTCGAGAGCGTGCAGGCGCTCGTGGAAAAGCTCCGCAATGAAGCCAAGGTGATCTGAATGAGCGTGCTGGTCGTAGCCGAACACGACAACGAGAGTCTCGGCGCCGCGACTCTCAACACCGTTACCGCCGCCACCCAGCTCGGCGACGACGTGCACATGCTGGTGGCCGGTGCAGGCTGCACGGGCGCGGCGCAGCAGGCTGCAAAGGTCGCCGGCGTGACCAAGGTGCGCTGCGCCGACGACGCGCGCTACGCCCATGGTCTGGCCGAATCGCTGGCGGCGCTCGTCGCCGGGCTCGCCGGCGAGTACAGCCACGTGCTGACACCCGCCGACAAGTTCGGCAAGAACTTTCTTCCGAGGGCTGCGGCGCTGCTCGACGTGTCGTCGATCACCGATGTCATCGAGATCAAGGATGCCGACACCTTCGTACGCCCCATCTATGCGGGCAACGCCATCGCCACGGTGAAATCGAGCGATGCCGTCAAGCTCGTCTCCATCCGCATGACGGCTTTCGAGGACGCCGCCACCGAAGGCGGCAGCGCCGATATCGAGTCGCTGGCGCCCGTCGACGATCCCGGAATCTCGAGCTTTGTCGGCGAGGACCTCACGGTGTCCGAGCGCCCGGAGCTCACCTCGGCGCGGGTCGTGGTGTCCGGTGGACGAGGTATGCAGAGCGGCGAGAACTTCAAGCTCCTGGAAGGCATCGCCGATCGGCTGAATGCGGCCATCGGCGCATCCCGGGCGGCGGTCGACGCCGGCTACGTCCCCAACGACTATCAGGTCGGCCAGACCGGCAAGGTGGTGGCCCCGGATCTCTACATCGCCGTCGGCATCTCGGGCGCCATCCAGCATCTCGCCGGCATGAAGGACAGCAAGGTCATCGTCGCCATCAACAAGGACGAGGAAGCGCCGATCTTCCAGGTCGCCGACTACGGCCTGGTGGCGGATCTGTTCAAGGCGCTTCCGGAGCTCGACGCCGAGCTGCAAAAATCCGGCTGAGAGCGGCAACGCCTCTGACCTGACTCGCCGTGAGCAGTAAGCCGCTCTCCGACATCCGCGTTCTGGATCTGACCAGGCTCCTCCCCGGCCCCATGTGCGGTCTGCACCTGGCGGACATGGGCGCGGACGTCATCAAGATCGAAGACCCGGGCGCGGGCGACTATGCGCGTCAGCGCCGGGCCGACGACAAGGCGGGCGTCGCCCCGATTTTCGATCTCGTCAACCGCAACAAGCGCGGCCTCAAGCTGGATCTGAAGCAGCCCGAGGGCGTGCAGACCTTCATGGACCTGGCTGCGCGATCCCACGTCATCATCGAGGGCTTTCGCCCCGGGGTCATGGCGAGGCTCGGCACCGATTACCCGCGCGTGCGCGCGCACAACGCGGCCATCGTTTACTGCGCCATCTCCGGCTACGGGCAGGACGGCCCGTTGCGCGACGTGGCCGGTCACGACATCAACTACTGCGGCTATGCCGGCGTGCTGCATCAGTCGGGCCCGAGGGATGGCCCGGCGTCGCTGCTCAACTTCCAGATCGCCGATCTTCTCGGCGGCACGCTGAGCGCTGTCATGGGCATTCTCGCGGCGCTGGTCGACGCCCAGCGAAGCGGCACCGGACGCTACGTGGACGTCTCCATGACCGACTGCACGTTCGCCCACAGCGTCGCCGCCTTCGCCCGCGTCAACGCCGAAGGCGAAGCCAGGCCGCGCGGCGGCGACGCGCTGAGCGGCGGCCTTCCCTGCTACGGCATCTACGAGACGTCCGACGGCGGCTACATGGCGCTCGGCGCGCTCGAGGAGAAGTTCTGGCGTGCCTTCTGCGAGGCCGTCGGACGGCCCGACCTCGGCGGGCACCACCTGGTGAGCGGCGCGCAGGCGGACCGGGTGCGCGCGGAAGTGGCGGCGATCTTCGCATCCGCGAGCCGCGACGAGTGGACCGAGCGCCTCGCCGGCGTGGACTGCTGCGCTTCACCGGTGCTGACGCCGGCCGAATCGCGCCGGCATCCGCATCTTCGTGCACGGGGCATGATCGTCGACGCCGAGAGCGGCGGCGCCGGCGCCGATCAGATCGCTTTCCCCGTGCACATGAGCGACTTCACTTTCAGCGTCGATCGGCACGCGCCGGGGCATGGCGAGCACAGCCGGGAAATTCTCACTGAGATCGGCTACGACGACGCGCGCATCGCCGCGTTGCAGGACAAGGGCGTAATCTAGCGGCGAGTGCTGCGCTTGCCGCTGCTCGCCACGGGCGGCGCGCCACCGCCGAGGGTGCGCACCGGCGCGAACGGGGACTCCCGCAGCAGCCCGGGGTCCATGATCCAGCCTTCGGCCGCATCGACCCCTTTGGGCATGCCGAAATTCTCGTCGCGCTGGTTCCACGACCAGGCAGCCTGAATCGTGCAGAGCAGAGCGTCGAGCCGGTCGCCGCTCGGATCGGCGATGAACTCCTCGGTGAGACCGTGGGGAAGGTCCAGGGTCAAGCCGAAGTCCTCGCCGAGACGGGGCCCATCGAGGAAATCGATGAGCTCGCGGCGCGCGTGCTCGCGCTCCGGCGTCTTCTGGCGCCGATCGTCGCTCTTGTATTTGCTCCGCCCGATGTATCGGCGCGCGACCAGCGCCGGGTACGCCTCCACCACGTAGCGATCCTTATTGAGCGGCCGGCACGGGATGATGTTGACGCGGCTGCGCTCGAGCAGCGGCACGCCCCTGTGGAACATTTTGCCGACCGGGACCCCGTAGAGCGTCATAGGGCTCTGGGAGTGAGCGAGCACGTCGGTGTCGCGCCGGTGGTGCTTGTCCCCGGGCACGCGCGCATCGCGGTACTCCGTCAGCAGACGTTCGAAATCGTCCGGGCTCATCGTCCCGACGAGCCGCGCGATCTCCTCCCAGCTGTCCGGCCAGCCCATGTTGCGGCGTAGCTGCCTCGGCTGGCCGAATGGGAAATCCATGCCCGCCATCCACGGTCCGGGGCTGCCGAGGAAATTCTCGAACGTGTCGAAGCATTCGAAAACCACCAGGCCCTCGATGTGCAGGACTTCCTCGAGCAGCGTGGCGACGGCGCAGGTAATGGGCTTCTCGCGCCGCGGGGCACTGGTGAAATCGACGCCGTAGATTCGCATGGGCTCTCGCGATGCCGGATGTGGAGAAGACTACTGGCTCTGGGTCGACGAGGTCCCGGGCTGGTCCTCGTGTTTCACTACCAGGTCGATGCGTTGACCGCGCTCGGTCTCCGCGTCGGAAGGGTTGAACAGAATTCTCACCTTGCGCGTGACCTCGTTGACCTTCATGTCGAACACTTTATAAAGATCCTCGTTGTGCACGTGCAAAAGGATACGGTAACGTCCCTGCCCGTCGGTCGCCACCTGGCCGAGTGGCGCTCCGTCCTTTATCAGCAGCCGAACGGTCAGATCCGCCGCGGGCGAGCCGTCCGGGTACTTGACCTCGCCCCAGACCGTGTACCGGTGATCGATCAGATGCGTCGCGCTCGTCGGCTGCGCAGCGATCAGAAGCAGCGTGAGTCCGAAGCCGAAGCATGCACGCTTCGTAAGAATTCCGTGTATCAAGCTCATTGTCTGTCCCAACTTTCGCGCGAATCGCAATCGGGTAACATTATTATTATGGACGATGGCCGAAGGCGGAAGTGTGACCGAAGTCCGCTGTTCCCCACCATTCGAAGACCGCGATGCTCAAATTGCACCACCAACACGCCTGGGAGGTTTCCCCCCGCGAGGCCCGCGGGATTCAGGAGCATCTGCGTCGAATGGTGGAGACGTCGGATCGGCTCGGCGCCATCGACACCGTGGCCGGCGTCGATGTCGGCTTCGACAAAAACAAGGGCCTCACCCGCGCCGCAGTCGCGCTGCTGACCTTCCCCGGACTCGAGCCCGTCGAGCAGGCAGTCGTCACCGAGCCGACCCGCTTCCCCTACGTGCCGGGGCTCCTGTCATTCCGCGAGGCGCCGGCCATTCTCGCCGCGCTCGAGCGGCTCGCACAGCTGCCGGACGTGCTGCTGTGCGACGGCCAGGGCGTGGCACACCCGCGCCGCTTCGGCATCGCCTGCCATCTGGGTGTGCTCACCGATCTGCCGAGCATCGGCGTGGCCAAGAAACGCCTGGTCGGCAGTCACGACGAGCCGGGCGCGCGCAGGGGCGACTGGGCGCCGCTCATCCACGAGGACGAGGTCATCGGCGCGGTGCTGCGCAGCCGCGCCGGCGTCAAGCCGATCTATGTCTCCTGCGGGCACCGCGTGAGCCTTGCCACGGCCGTGGATCTGGTCATGCGCTGCACGACCCGCTTCCGCCTGCCGGAAACGACGCGCAGGGCCGACAGGCTCGCCTCCGCAAAAGCGTGACTAGAGCTGCGCCAGCACTGCCTCGGCGCTGCTCTTTTCTAATTTTCCGGGCTCCTCCACGTTCAACGCCGTGACCACCCCGTCGTCGACAATCATGGCGTAGCGCTGCGAACGTATGCCCATTCCGCCCGCCGTCCGGTCCAGCACCAGCCCCACGGCCTGGGTAAAATTGGCGCTTCCGTCCGCCACCATGTGAATCTCTTCGGCATTCTGATCCTTGCCCCAGGCATCCATGACCCAGGCGTCGTTCACCGACAGGCAGACGATGTCATCGACTCCCTTGGCCCTGATCTTGTCGGCGTTGGCGACGAACCCCGGTAGATGCGCCTTCGAGCAGGTGGGCGTGAACGCCCCGGGGAGCGCGAACAGGACCACCTTCTTGCCGGCAAACAGGGCTTCGCTGGTGAGCTCGACCGGACCTTCCTCGCCCATCTCATTCATGACGACATTGGGAATTCGCTCTCCGACGCTTATAGTCATTGCCTCTTCTCCGTGGAGATAAACCTCGACCCGATGTATTCGAATACTCCAGATCAGACCGATTGGCAAGCGTCAAAACCGCTGATCTCCGTCGTCATACCGGCTTACAACGAGGAGAGGGCGCTGCCCGTGACCCTCGATCGTCTTTTCTCCCAGCCCGGCGAGCCGGAGGTCATCCTCGCCGACGGCGGCAGCATCGACGCCACCACCCGCATCGCCCGGCGCTATCCGGCGCTGCGTATCGTCGAGGCGCCCAAGGGACGTGCCTCACAGATGAACGCGGGCGCGCGCACGGCACACGGCGAATGGCTGCTTTTCCTGCACGCCGACACGCTCCTGCCCGAGCACGCGCTCTCGCGCATTGCCGAGCTACCCGAGGAAGTGTCCGCGGGAGGCTTCCTGCACCGCTTCTCGGGTCGCGGCTTCGGCCTCTGGCTCGTTTCCCTGCTCGACAACATCCGCTGCCGCCGGTCGCGGATCATCTTCGGCGATCAGGCGATGTTCGTGCGTCGCTCGTTGTTCACACGCCTCGGCGGCTTCCCGGACGTGCAGCGATTGGAAGACGTTCGCTTCTGTGAGCTCCTCGTGCGGCACACCCGCCCGGTGCTTCTCGAGCCGGCAGTGGTCACCGACGCGCGCAAGTTCCTCGAGCAAGGCGTGTGGAAAAGCCTTGCACGCGTGGCGGTGATACTGCTCTGCGTGAGCCTCGGCAGGCCCCTGCCCGGCTTCAGCCTGCGCTTTTTCGACGACGTCCGTTAGCGCCGGCGAGGCCCGAACAGCCGCTCACGCGGAGTAGCGCCCCAGACGCACCGCCGACTCGCCCCTGCGCAGGCGTCGCGACGGCATGATGAGCACGCAGTTGTCGTAGGGCGTGCGCACTTCCCTGGAGCCGTCCCAACCGATGAGCGTGCCCTCCCTCTCGATGACCTCCATGCCGCTGAAGCTTTCTGTGAAACGGAAGTTGTCGGTTTCGATGGTGATCGGGCCCGTGACCTCGATGAGACGCTGCTGCCGGGGCGGTATGGCCGTCAGGTGCTCCTCGACGAAGGCGGGATCGACGACCTGGTAGCGGGCCAGAAAGCGCAGCGATATCTCCTTCGCCACGGCGACGCTCGCCGAATCCCAGTGCTGTCCGCACTCCACGAGCAGCGCATTACGCTCGCTCGAAGCGTCCGCAAAGGCCCGGTAGTCACGCATGCGTGGCCCCGCTGCGTGGCCCGCATCGCTGACCACGTGCTCCGGGGAAGCGAGCTCTCTCGCGAGCCGCCGGCCCTTCTCGAGGGGCCCGCACATCATGAGCGGCACCGTCGAGTGCTGCATGGAGTGGATGTCGAGCAGGTAGTCGACCTGGTCCACGATGGGCCGCACGGCCCTCGCCCGCCGAAGCTCGGCGCTGTCGCGGTCGCTCTCGAGAACCTCATGCGACCAAAGCCTGTTGAAGTCCTCGTCCACGTAACGCGACAGGGTAGGATTAGCCGGGTCGAAGCGCTCGAAAGCCGACACGTTCATGAATGCGAATGTGAGGCGCCCCGCGATGGGGCGCACCTCGTGACGCAGCAGATAATCGAGGGCGATGGCGCCGCACAGCTCGTTGCCATGCACCACGGCGCTCAACATGACATGTGGGCCCGACTTGCCGCTGTCGAAGGTCGTCACGTACTCGACACCGGTATTGCCCTCGCGGTAGGGGGTAATGTCCGGCGCCTCGATGTTGACCGGATAGCTCACTTCCAACACGGGGCCATCTCGCAGGGGGCACACAGGCGTCTAGAATACCGGCGCCTGCCTGCGCCGGCCAGACAGACTCCGATCCTTACCAAACTTTCACCCCCGGGAAAGCGCCTGGTCATTCCACCCGGCTTATCGTCCGACGACAACGGCCATTGGCGACCGCGCAAGCGCCCCCCGGGGTGTACCGTTGGTGCGATGGCCCGAGGTCTTTTCAACCCATTGAGGAGTCTCGTCATCATGAACAAACAACCAGTTAGTGGCGCCCGCAGGCGCGTACCCGGCAGACAGACCCTGTTTGCCACCACCGCGGTCGCGGCGGCGGTGGCGGCTGCGCTGCACTTCGGCGTGCCGACGCAGAATGCCAACGCGGCGGCCGCACCGCTCGACCAGAGCATTCCCCCGGCATCGGTGCAGATCGCACCGCCGAGCTTCGCCACGCTGATCGAGGCCGTGCAGCCGGCGGTCGTGAGCATCGTCAGCAACAGGCCGATGAACGAGCAGACGACGAATCTCGGCGAGCAGTTCGAGTGGCCCGAGGGGTCACCGATGCAGAAGTTCTTCGAGGAGCATTTCAAGCAGGGGATTCCACGCGGCATGCCGGCCCCGCCCATGCAGGGCATGGGCTCGGGGTTCATCGTCGATGCGCAGGGCTGGGTCGTCACCAATAATCACGTCATCGATGGTGCCGGGGAGGTCACGGTGATCCTCCATGACGGCAGTCGCCACGAGGCCGCGATCAAGGGGCGTGACCCGAAGACGGACCTCGCCCTGCTGAAGATCGAGAGCTCCAAGGAGCTTCCCTTCGTGCGCTTCGGGGATTCCGACAAGGCCAGGGTCGGCGATTGGGTGGTTGCGGTCGGTAACCCGTTCGGTCTCGGCAAATCGGCGAGCGCCGGCATCATCTCCGCCCGTGGCCGGGACATTCAGTCGGGACCCTACGACGACTATCTTCAGATCGATGCACCCATCAACCGCGGTAATTCAGGCGGACCCCTCTTTGACGCCAGCGGTCGCGTAGTCGGAATCAATACCGCGATCTTCTCCCCGAGCGGCGGCAACGTCGGCATCGGCTTCGCCATCCCATCGTCCCTGGCCGAGCCCGTCATCGCGGAGCTCAGGAACGATGGTCGCGTCCGTCGCGGCTGGCTCGGCGTGCACATTCAGAGCATCGACGAATCACTGGCCGAGAGCATGGGTCTCGAGACTCAGAAAGGTGCGCTGGTGGCTTCGGTGGAGCCCGGCAGCCCCGCCGATCGTGCCGGCTTCAAACCGGGCGACGTCATCGTCGAGTTCAATGACGCGCAGGTCGAGAACGCCAGGGCGCTGCCGAAAATGGTGGCCGGAACCGATAAAGGCGACATCGTCACCGTGAAGGTCTGGCGCGACGGGGAACGCAAGTCCCTTGCCGTGGAGCTCGGAAGCATGCCCGGCGAGGAGGTGCTCGCCATGCGCGGGCAGGACGCCGAGGAGCAGGCCACGACCGGGCTCGGTCTCTCACTGAGCACCCTGTCTTCGGAAGCGAAGCAGCGTTATCGCCTGTCCGATGACGAGGTCGGGGTGCTCGTCGTCGACGTCGATCGCGACGGCCCGGCAGCGGAGCAGGGACTGCAGCGCGGTGACGTTATCACCCGGGTCGGCCGCACGCGGGTGACCATGCCCGATGAGGTCGTCAGCGAGGTCCGTCGCGCAGCCGGCGAGCAGCGAAAGACGGTGCTGCTCCTGGTCAAGCGCGAAGGCGTGAGCCGCTTCGTGGCGGTGCCGCTGAAGAGAAGCTGACCGAACCACCGGGCCGGGGGAGACGGCTCCCCCGGCCCGGGAATTTTCCGCCCCGCAAGGTGTCTGATGGAGTATCGACCGGAGGACTCAAGCCATGCGCACACTGGTCATTGAGGACGACAAGGAGACCCTGGACTACCTGGTCAAGGGTCTCGGCGAGAGCGGCCACACGGTGGATAACGCCGACGACGGCAAAGACGGATTGTTTCTCGCCCTCGAAAGCGACTACGACGTGATGGTCGTGGACCGCATGCTGCCGGGGCTCGACGGGCTTTCACTGGTCAAGGCCCTGCGAGCGTCGGGAAAAAGCACGCCGGTGCTGATTCTGAGCGCGCTCGGTGACGTGGATGATCGCGTCACCGGCCTGCACGCCGGCGGCGACGATTATCTGGTAAAGCCCTTCGCATTCAGTGAGCTGCTGGCCCGCCTCGAGGCGTTGGCGCGCCGGCGCGAGAGCGGCCCGCCGGATACTGCGTTGAAGGTCGGCGACCTCGAGCTCGACCTGCTGTCGCGGGTGGTCAAGCGCGCCGGAAAGCTGATCCGCCTGCAGCCGCGCGAATTCAGCCTTCTCGAGTTTCTCATGCGGCATGTCGACCAGGTAGTCACGCGCACCATGCTTCTCGAGGGCGTGTGGAACTATCACTTCGATCCCCAGACCAACGTCATCGACGTGCACGTGAGCCGGCTTCGCAGCAAGATCGATCGTGGATTCGATCGACCGCTGCTGCACACGGTGCGCGGCGCCGGCTACAAGCTGAGCATAGAGGCTGCCTGAGTGCGGCTCGCGCACCTGCTGCGCAGCTCGACGTTTCGACTCGCGCTGCTCTACATGGCGCTGTTCGGAGCGTCGGTGGCCGTGCTGCTGGTTTTCATCTACGGGTCGACCGCCGGCTACATGGCGCTGCAGACCGACGACACCATCGAGGCCGAGGTCACGGGACTCGCCGAGCGCTACGGGATCTCCGGGCTGGACGGCTTGATTCGCTCCATCGACGAGCGCATCTCCCGCAAGCCGAATGGCGACGCCGTCTACCTGCTCACCGACAGTCAGCTCAAGCCGCTCATCGGCAATCTCGATCGGTGGCCGCGGGTCGCGCCGGACAGCAACGGCTGGCTGAATTTCAACCTCGAGCAGACCACCGACGATGGCGATGTGACGCATCGCGCCAGGGCTCGCCCCTTCACCCTTCGCGGCGGTTACCGATTGCTGGTCGGCCGCGACATGAATGCGCTCGAAGCGACGCGCAACCTGATCGTTCGAGCTATCGCGTGGGGCCTGGCGATAACCGTCATGATGGCCCTCGCGGGCGGTTATTTGCTCTCACGCAGCACCATGCGCCGGCTCGAAGCCATCAACGAAACGAGTCGCCGCATCATGCACGGCGATCTTTCACAACGCATCCCGACGCGCAGCACCGACGACGATTTCGATCAGCTTGCCGACAATCTCAACGGAATGCTGGATACCATCGAGCAGCTGATGAAAGACGTGCGTCGCGTCACAGACAACGTTGCCCACGACCTGCGCACGCCGCTGACGAGGTTGCGCAACCGGCTCGAGGCGCTGAGCGCCAACGCCAGCGTCGACAAGCGCACCGTCGATGCGGCGCTTGCAGACGCCGATGGCTTGCTCGCGACCTTCAACGCCTTGCTGCGCATCGCAAGCATCGAGTCCGGCCGGCGCAGAGCCGCTTTCGAGAACGTCGCGCTCGACGATTTGCTGCGAGACGTGACCGAGCTGTACGAGCCGCTCGCGGAGCACAAGAACCAGCAGCTCGAGGTGACGGTCTCCAAAGATGTCAGTGTCGTTCGCGGCGATCGGGATCTGCTCTTCCAGGCCTTCGCTAATCTTCTCGACAACGCCATCAAGTACACGCCGCCGAACGGCGAGATTCGAGTGAGCCTGGAGAACGGCGTCGCCGGCCCGCGAATCCGTATCAGCGACAGCGGACCAGGCATTCCCGAGAACGCCAGGGGCAAGGTCTTCAAGCGCTTCTTCCGCCTGGAGCAGAGCCGCCATACGCCCGGCAACGGTCTGGGCTTGAGCCTCGTCGAGGCGGTGGTCCGGCTGCACAAGGGGAGCATCCGGCTCGACGGCGAACCGGGTCTCGACGTGTCCCTGGATTTCCCCAAGGCTGCCTGATCAGAGCTGCCGGGGGCCGCTGCGCGCGCGGGCGAAATCGCAGATCGTCTCCACCAGGCGCCCGATATCGGCCTTGAGCGCCCGATAGCCTTCGTTGCGGCTGATGCTCGCCTCGTCCATGTAAAGGCGACGGTTGATCTCGATCTGCAGGCTGTGCCGGCCGTGCATGGGATCGGAGTAGCGACGCACGATCTCTGCGCCTTTATACGGGTCATCGATGGTGACCGAGTAGCCGAGATTCGAGAGAAACCTTTCGACGAGCTCCGTGAATGCGCTGTCGCAGGTCGTGCCGTCACGCGTGCCGAGGCAGAAATCGGGCCGCGGCACTCCCGGTCCCTCCGGCGACACGCTGGTGCTCAGCGCCGGCATCGAATGGCAGTTGACGTGCCAGAAAGAGCCTGCGCGCTGCTGCGCGCGGTCGAGAACCTGCTCGAGCTCGCGGTGATACGGCCAGTAATAATCATCGAGTCGACGACACGCCTCCTCGACACTCAGCGCACGATCGTAGACGACGCCGCCGGGCTCTTTGACGGGTATGAGCCCGATGCCGAGTCTCGCTTTCTCGCCGGGATTGGCCCGATACGGCCAGGCGCCCTGAAGCATCGAGGGATCGATGTCGTCCGGGGACCTGTTCGGATCCACGTAGCTGCGGGGAAACAGCGCGCAAAGCAGCGTGGCGCCGTGGCGCGGCGCGTCCTCGAATAGCTCGTCGATGAATGCGTCCTCTGTGCGCCGCAGATGAATTCGTTCGATGCTGTGAGCGAAATCCTCGGGATAAACGTTACCGCTATGGGGAGAATCGAAGACGACCGGCACAAATGAGCTGTCGGGATCGAAGCGCTCGAGAACATTCGAGATCACGTAAGGCATGGAAAGACGGGGACTTCAATCATTCAGATGACAGGCCGACAACCATCCCGGACGGATTTCCTTCAGCAGCGGCGTTTCGCTGCGACATCGCGGCATCGCATGAGGGCAACGAGGATGAAAATGACAACCGCTGGGGGGATCCAGCGGCGACGGAATCTCGCCCTTGATGGGAAGAAACTCCGAGTGCCGGCTCTCGAGGCGAGGCACTTCACGCAATAACGCCTGCGTATACGGATGATTCGGCTGGTCGAACAACGCCTCGGTCGTCGTGCTCTCTACCACGCGTCCGAGATACATGATGACGACGCGGTCGCTCAAATGCTCGACGACGCCGAGGTCATGGCTGATGAACAGATAGGTGAGATCCAGACCCTCGCGCAGCTCCATGAACAGGTTGAGAATCTGCGCCTGAATCGACACGTCCAGCGCCGCCACGGACTCGTCGCAGACGATGAACTCCGGCTTGACGGCGAGAGCGCGCGCGATTCCGATTCGCTGTCGCTGACCGCCCGAAAATTGATGCGGATAGCGGCGTTTGAAGCTCGCGTCCAGTCCGCAACGATCCAGCACTTCGTCGACGTAGTCATCGAACTCGGGGCGGGAAATGATGCCGTGGATCAGGGGCGCCTCACCGACGATATCGGCGACGCGCATTCGCGGATTCAGCGATGCGAATGGATCCTGAAAAATCATCTGCACCTTGAGCGCCGCTTCACGCGCCTGCGTGTTCCCGGATTCGAGGATGCTCGCGCCGCGAAACAGAATCTCGCCGCTCGTCGGCCCGAGAATTCCCGCCACCATGCGACCGAGCGTCGATTTGCCACAGCCCGATTCACCGACGAGGCCGACGACCTCCCCCTGCCCGATCGTGAGATCGACGTTCTCGACGGCCTGCACGACCTCCTCTCTGATGTCGGCACCCAGACGGCGCACGATTTTCGCCGCCAGATCGAGGTGCTTCACGAATCGCTTGGTCACTCCCCGGGTTTCCAGGATCGGGGCGCTCGCCGGCTTGTCGCTCACGATGGCCCCTCGAAGTGCGGGTGGAAGCAACGCGCGCGGCGGTCGCAGCCGTACTCGAGCACCGGCGGCTCGCGATGGCACTCATCGCTTGCGCGATCGCAGCGGGCGCGGAACGCACATCCTGGCGGCAGATTCAGAAGCGACGGCGTCATTCCCGGGATCTGGTGCAGAGGCCGGCCGCGGCGATTGCGGCTCGGCACCGAGCCGATGAGACCGAAGGTGTATGGATGCATCGGATGGTCGAGCACCGCATCCACGTCTCCCTGCTCCACGTCCCGTCCCGCGTACATGACGCAGATACGGTCCGCGAGGCCGGCGACGACGGTGAGGTCGTGGGTGATCCAGATGAGCGCCGTGCCGGTCTCGCGACAAAGCTTCTGAGCCTCGTAGAGAATCTGGGCCTGAATGGTGACGTCGAGCGCGGTGGTGGGCTCGTCGGCGATGATCAGGTCCGGCTCGTTGAGCAGTGCAATGGCGATAGCGACACGCTGACGCATGCCGCCGGAGAACTGGTGCGGGTAGGCCTTGAGCCGCTCGTCCGGCGACGCGATGCCGACCTTGAGCAGCACTTCCCGAGCGCGCGCATAGGCCGCCGCGCGGCTGACCCGAGCGTGAGCCCGGATGGCCTCGATCATCTGCGTGTCGATGCGCAGCACCGGGTTCAGCGTCATCATCGGATCCTGGAATATCATGGCGATGCGCGAGCCGCGTATCTGGCGCATGGCGATCTCGTCGAGTCCGACCAGCTCGCGCCCCTGGAACCGGATACTGCCGCCGACGATCTCGCCGGGCGGATCGACGATACCGAGCACCGAGAACCCGGTGACCGACTTGCCGGAGCCGGACTCGCCTACGAGACCCATCACCTCGCCCTTGCTGATGCCGAAGCTCACGCCATTGACGGCCTTGACCACGCCCGCCTTGGTGAAGAACCAGGTCTGCAGATCCTCGACGATGAGCGTGTCACCGGCGGGTCGCGTGACAGCTGCGGCGCCGGCGGCCGACGCGCAGGCATCGGCAGGCTCGTATCGCGTTTCCCGGCCGTCTCGACTCACCGCTCGAGCCTCGGATTGAGCACGTCGCGCAGCTGATCGCCCACCAGGTTGATGGAGACGATGGTGATGAGCAGCGCCACGCCCGGGAAGAAGCTGATCCAGTACTTGCCGCTCAGCATGTACTCGAAGCCGTTCGAGATGAGCAATCCGAGAGACGGCTCCGTCTGGGGCAGGCCGACGCCGAGAAAGCTCAACGTCGCCTCCAGCGAGATGGCGTGCGCGGTCTGCAGCGTGCCGACGACGATGAGCGGCGGCAGCACGTTCGGCAGCAGATGGCGAAACACGATGCGCCGATGGCTCAGCGCGAGGCAGGTGGCGGCTTCGATGTATTCCTTGCTCCTTTCCACGAGCGCGCTGCCGCGCACCGTGCGCGCATAGTAGGCCCACTGGGCAATCACCAGCGCGATGATGATCTTGTCGACGCCCTTGCCGAGGATGGACAGCAGGATGAGCGCGATGAGTATGGCGGGAAAGCTGAGCTGCAGATCCACCACGCGCATGATCAGCGTGTCCGTGCGACCGCCGAAGTATGCCGCAGCCAGGCCGACGGCCATGCCGATGCCGAGCGCGATGATACCGCTCATGACGCCGACGCCGAGGCTCGTGCGCAGCCCGTAGAAGATCGCGCTCAGCATGTCGCGCCCGGCGCCGTCGCTTCCCAGAACGAATGTCATGCCGGTCAACGATTTCTCACCGGGCGGCATGCGACTGTCCATGACGTCGACCACCATGAGATCGTAGGGATTCTGCGGAGAAATCCACGGCGCGAAGATCGCGATGAAGAGAATGATGGCAAAGACCGCAACGGCCGCCGTCGCGACCTTGCTTTCGAAGAAGTCGGAGAGAAAACGCCGCAGCGGCGTCTGCACGGTCGCCGACTGGGCGATGGCGGCGGCCTGTCTCGCCTGCTCGCCGGTCGTGCTCACGATTTCACGTCCTTCAGCCGGACCCGCGGATCCAGGATCGAATAAAGAATGTCGACCACCAGATTGATGACGATGAACATGAGAACGGTGATCATCAGATAGGCGACGACCACCGGACGATCGAGCAGCTGTATCGAGTCGATGAGCAGCTTGCCCATGCCCGGCCAGGCAAACACGGTCTCGGTGACCACCGCAAACGCGATGACGCCGCCGAGCTCGAGCCCGAGCACCGTCACCACCGGGATCAGAATGTTCTTCATGACGTGCACGAGCACGACCCTGGACGGGCTCAAGCCCTTGGCCCGGGCAAACTTGATGTAATCCTGAAGCGCAACCTCACGCGTGCCGGCGCGCGCCAGTCGAATCACCAGCGACATCTTGAAAAGCGCCAGATTGAGCGCCGGCAGCAGCAGATGACTCAGACCATCCAGTGTCAGGAAGCTCACCTGAATGCCGAGCAGCGATGTCGTTTCGCCGCGACCCGTGGAGGGCAGCCAGCCCAGCATCACGGCGAAGATCATGATGAACATGAGCCCCACCCAGAAGGTCGGCAGGCTGAAACCCAGAATCGAACCGGCCATGATGGTCTTGCTGACTTTCGAGTGCGGCCTGAGCCCCGCGAAAACGCCGAGCGGGATACCGATGACCACGGCGAGGAACATGGCCGCAAACGCGAGCTCGAGGGTTGCCGGCATGCGCTGCAGAATGAGCTTCAGCGCGGGCTCGGCGAAGATGAAGGATTTTCCGAGATCGCCCTTGAGCGCGTTGACGAGAAAGTACCAGTACTGCTCGTGAATGGGACGGTCGAGCCCCAGCGCGCGGATGGCCGCTTCGATGTCTTCCTGATCCGCCTCGGGGTTGATCAACATGTCGACGGGATCGCCGACGATATTGACGCCGAAGAACACCAGCAGCGACATCACGAAGACGACGACGAGACTCTGCAGGATGCGGCGGGTGATGAAGACGGACACGGTGGCTCAGCCCTTCACGAGATCGCGGTCCTCCCGAGCATACAGCAAAAAAAGGGCGGCGCCGAAGCGCCGCCCTGACGTTGATTCCGACCGTTACTCGCTGATGACGTCGGTGGCGACCGTCGCCTCGTCGGTGCGCGCCCGGTACTTGATGCCCTTGCGCGCCGCCCAGGTGTTCACCTGGTAGTGAAGCGGAATGATGGCGCCGTCGTTGATGGCGATCTCGGTCGCCCTGGCAAGGAGATCCTGCCGCTTGGCGTCATCCACGGTGGCCAGCGCATCCTCGATGAGCTTGTCGACCTCGGCATTCGAGTAGCGACCGCGATTCGAGGCGCCGAAGCCGCGCGACTTGTCGTAGGTATGGATCAGCGACTTCAGCGGCGAAGAGGCCTCGCCGGTGCCCGAGCCCCAACCGACGAGGATGAAGCTGAACTCCGGCGTGCCGTCGGGACCGCCCCGGGAGGCGCGCTTGAAGTACACGCTGCGCGGCATGGTGACGACGTCGGTCTGGATTCCGGCGCGGGTCAGCATCTGCGCCACCGCCTCGGCGATCTTGGCATCGTTGATGTAGCGATCGTTGGGGCCGTGGATGGTCAGCTTGAAGCCGTCGCCGACGCCGGCCTCGGAGAGATGCCGCTTGGCGAGCGCCGGATCGTACTCCACCGGCTTGAGATTCGGGCTGCGGCCGAAAAAGCCTTCGGGCAGCAGCTGCCCGGCCTTGATGGCGATGCCTTCCATCACCCGCGAGACGATGGCGTCGCGATTGATGGCGTGCGAGATCGCCATGCGAACGCGCTGGTCCTTGAGCGGATTTTTGATATCACCGCCGTCTTTGGCTTTCACGAAGGGCGAGCTGTCGCGATCGTGATCCAGGTGCAGGTAGATGACGCGGTTGGAGATGCCCTGGCTGAGGGTGAGATTCGCATCGTTCTTGAGACGCTCGATGTCGGCCGTCGGAGTCTGCTCGATGAGATCCACGTCACCTGCGAGCAGGGCGGCGACGCGCGACGGACCGGACTTGATGGCCTTCAGCGTCACCCTGGTCCACTCGGGCTTGTCGCCCCAGTAGTTCTCGTTGCGCTCGAGCACGATGCGATCGCCCGGAACGTACTCGACGAACTTGTAGGCGCCGGTGCCGACGGTCGCCTTGCCCGAGTTGTAGTCCTGGGTCTTGGCGCCTTCGCCGTGCTTGCGCGACACGATGCTGAAGGTGGACATGTCGTTGGGCATCAGCGGATAAGGACGCTCGGTCTTGATGTGCACCGTGTAGTCGTCGATGCGCGTGATGGTCTTGCCCTTGAGATAGGTTCCGAAGCTCGACGGGCTGCCTTCCACATCCGGCGCGCGCTGAAAGGTGAACACCACGTCGTCGGCGGTGAAGGGCGAGCCGTCGTGGAACTTGACGCCCTGGCGCAGCTTGAATTCCCAGGTCAGATCGTCGATGGCCTTCCACGACACGGCCAGCCCCGGCAGCAGCCGCTGCTTGTCATCGGGCATGATCAGGCGGTCGAACATGACGCGCGCGACGGCGTTGTTGGGACCCAGGTTGTGGAAGTGCGGGTCGATGGACGACGGCTCGGAGGCGAGGCCGATGGTGAGCTCGTTGGCGCCGGCTTGCGAGACCGGAAGCGCCACGAGCATCGCAGCCAGAGCCGCGACGGGCAGTTTCAGGAGTTTCATTGTTATACCCCTCTCTCGGATTGTTGTGATGAGCGGGATCCGCGGCCGGCGCCGGGATATAGGGAGGTGTTATGAGGGATTCGAGACGACGAGTCAAATAGGACAGGATGTTTGCGAATCAGCCCCCTTCGGGGGTGGGAACTCCATTCCCGTTTGACGAAATTCCCTGAGGGAGAGGGGGGAAACCCTTCGTTCAGAGCCGGGGTGGGGTCCAGACGGTGTCCTCGTCGAGGGGGTAGACGGGACGGGGCAGCCCTTTCCATTGGAATCGCTCCAGGACCGGGGAGGTGAGGCCCGGGGTGTCGACCTCGTAGACCTGCGCGGGGGCAAACCACAGGTCGAAGCCGGCGCGGAAATGACCGCGGGATTTGACGCACACGCAGCGCGCAGCGCCGATGTCGAGCCCCAGCATCTCGAAGAAGACCGGATCGGCGGTTTGGCGCCGGTTGCTGATGACCACCACCGTGATCCCGCCCTCGCCGCCGAGCTCCAGCGCGCAGCACGCTCCCAGCGCCAGGGCCCGATTCGCGTATAGGCCGCGACGGCCGACGACATCGCCGTCGCCGAGCGCCACGACCCTCGCCGGCGCGGCGAAGCGTTTCGAGAATTCGCTCTCGCCGTCGCGATTGAACACCGCCTCGAGCTCGGCGCCGACGCCGAGCCGATGCGCCTCGGCCGCGAGCCTCGCATCGCAGAACGAGCCGAACAGCACGCCGCGGGCGCCGGCCTCGGCGAGCGCCGCCAGCAGCCGGGTGGTGGTGCCGAGCCCACCGCCGCCCGGATTGTCGCCGGCATCGGAGAAGATCATGGCCGGTGCCGATGCATCCAGGCCCGCCTCGACGGCGAGCTCGACGGCCTCACCGACAGAGGTGAGCCGCTTGCGGAAACGCTGCCGGTCGTTCCAGCCGCGCGCGGCGATCTCCACCGCCAGGGCGCGCGCGGCGTCGCCGTCGCCGCGCCCGGTGACGACGACCGCGACACCGTTCTTCGGCGTATCGCCAAAGACGAAGCCGCCGAATATGGACACGTTGAAGATGGTCCCGGCGAGCTCGCGCTTGCGCCGTTGACCGTAGTCGATGAGATCCGCGTAGGGCCCCTCGCGGGTCAGCAGGACGACGCTCGCCGGCGTCAGCGGCAGCCGCACGAAAGCCGCCTCGGCGCGCGCGCCGGCGAGGATCATGCGCAGGGACTGGGCGGCCTCCTCGCCGCGCTCGCGCATGTCCACGTGGGGATTGGTTTGATAGCCGACGATCAGGTCCGATGCCTCCACCAGACGCTCGGAGATGTTGGCGTGCAGATCCAGAGTCACGACGATGGCGGCGTCCGGACCCACCGCCTCGCGGATGCGGGCCACCATCTCGCCATCCGGATCGTGGCTCTCGGTGGTGGTCATGGCGCCGTGGTTGGACACGTAGACCGCGTCCACGGGGCCGCTCTCGGCGAGGGCCGCGAGCATGGCGTCGACGGTCCTCGCGAAAAAGCCGTGCTCCACGGGACCCGCGGGCTCGTAGCCCGTCAGTATCAGCGGCACCGGCTGCCAGGGGCCGGTGGCGTGCATGGCGCGCACGAAGGCCGCCATCTCCATCGGCATCACGGAATGATCCCTGGCGGCCTGGTCGAGAATTTCCCGGCCTTCGAAGTAGTAGCGGTTGCGGAAATCCTGCTCGGTGGCAACGGGCGCGAAGGCGTTGCTCTCGAGGATGAATCCCGCGAGGGCGACGCGGGGCGGCTTGCGCGAGCTCATGGCGATTACCCGATGTCAGTCGACGCATAGTACCCTATGCGGCCTTCGCGCTTCGCCTCCAGGGACGCATCGTGCCTTCCGACAGCATCGAAATGATCGCGCGGCTGATCGCCTTCGACACCACCAGCCGCAACTCCAACCTCGAGCTGATGGCGTTCGTCGTCGACTACCTGAAGACGCTCGGCGTCGAGTCGGAGCTCGTCCACAACGATGAGGGCACCAAGGCAAATCTGTACGCGACCCTCGGTCCCCCGGATCGCGCAGGCATCGCGCTATCGGGTCACACGGACGTGGTGCCGGTGGACGGGCAGGACTGGCACACCGAGCCGTTTCAGGTGGTGGAAAAAGACGGGCGACTCTACGGCCGCGGCACCTCGGACATGAAGAGCTTCATCGGCGTCTGCCTGGCGCTGGCGCCGGAGTTTCTCGCCCGCGAAATCGCCACTCCGCTGCACTTCGCCTTCTCCTACGACGAGGAAATTGGCTGCGTCGGCGTGCGCGGCCTGATCGAAGCACTCGCGAAGCGACCGCTCAAACCCTCGGCCGTCATCGTCGGCGAGCCTACGGAAATGAAGGTGATTCGCGCGCACAAGGGCAAGCTCAGCTACCGCTGCCACGTGCGCGGCCACGAGGCGCACTCGAGTCTCGCGCACGCGGGCGTGAACGCCGTCGAGGCCGCCGCCGAGGCGGTCGCTTACCTGAAAACCATGGCCCGCCGCTATCGCGAGCAGGGTCCCTTCGATGCCGAGTTCGTGCCGCCCTACACCACCGTGCACACGGGGACCATGCGCGGCGGCACGGCACTCAACATCGTGCCGCGGGACTGCAGCTTCGAGTTCGAGTTCCGCCACCTTCCCGAAGACGATCCCGATCGCCTGCTCGACGAGCTCAAGCGTCACGTAGCGACGCACATCGAGCCCGAGATGCGGGCCACGCATGCGGAAACCGGATTCCGCTTCGAGGCCATGTCGCACATTCCGGGGCTAGCCACCGACGAGGACGCGGATATCGTTCAGCTCGTCAAGGCGCTCACCGGTCGCAACACCACCGGCAAGGTCGCCTTCGGCACCGAAGCCGGACTGTTTCAAAACGGCGGCATGCCGGCGGTGGTGTGCGGACCCGGCAGCATCGAACAGGCGCACAAGCCCGACGAGTTCATCGCCAGGGAACAGATCGATCTGTGCGAGGCGTTTCTGCGCCGGCTTTTCGAGCGCTGCTGGCAGGGAGCCGTCTAGCGGCCCGCGAGCCGATAGCTCGCGTACCAGAAGTACTCCAGCTCCACGAACTCCAGGGACCGGGCACTGTCTCGGAGCGCATCGGCGAGCTCCGAGGCGTCGGGAATGTTCTTCAACACCTCGTAGTGGCTGCCGTCGTCCAGAGTGCGCGTCTGGTAGGTGTTGCCTCGGGCGTCGACGCGCGTAAACGGTGAGCTGCTGCCCTCGACGTAACGGTTGTCCAGGTACACGACCAGCGCGTCAGCCTGCAACCGGCGATGGAAATGCTCGACGAAGCGGGCCAGATTTTCACGCGGCACGTGGGACCACCAGAATGCGGCGAGCCCCGCGTCGAAGCGCTGCGCCATTCGTTGCTCGGAATAGATGTCGAGGCGCGCGAAGGAGACATTTCCGCGCGGGTACGCCTTGCGGCGCGCGAGCGAGAGCACCGTGTCGTTGATATCCGTTGCCAGCACCGATACCGCCCGCTCGGCGACGAACTGCGTCCAATACCCGGTTCCGCAGGCGATCTCCAGGACCCGGCGACCGTCGAGAAGCGCCGGAACGATCTCTCTGAGACGTTTCAGGTCCGATTGGCGCTCGGGCTTCTCGTAGATNNGCGTCGGTAGTAATCCTCGAGATTGGCGTCGGGAGACGTTTCTTGCACGTGGGAATCCGAGCTTTCCGGTCAGCTTTCCGCCGCGGCGTCGTTCAAGCTCCAGTCGTAGTCGAAATCGTACACGTCGCTGATCCGCTCGAGCTTCGACTCGAGCTCCGGCCGCGCGTAAAGGCGAAGATGCGCGATGACGCCGGCCTCGCTGCCGCCGAAATCTTCCTGAAACCAGTCGTAAATGCTCGATGCGGTCAAACGTCCGTCCGCTTCGAAGCGCGCCCCGTGATAGCTGTTGATGAAGTCGCGCGCGCCCTGCTCGAGAAGCGCCTCGGTATTCGCCGCCGTGAAGGCACGCGGCATGAGCTTCGGGCAACCCAGCGACGCACAGTTGACCGCATAGTGGATGCGCGGGTCCTTCCAGATGGGTCGCAGGATGCGGTGCTCGATGTCGTCGAGACTGAGTTTCTCGCCCTCGACACTGATCAGCTTTTTCCCCCAGGGCCCGATGGAAAAGAACCCGGGTGAAATGCGAATGGCTCTGATAGTTTCGACCGGATAGTGCTCGAGCACGACATCCACGGTCAGCGCGTTGTACATGTTGATCCAGAACGCGCGCTGCTCCTCGCGCGAGTAATCGCTGATTCGAATCGCCGCCAGCTTACCCAGGTAACTCCTGAGCCGCTGTCGATCGTCCTCGCTCACTTTCGCATAAGCAATACGATTGACGCCGTCCCGATGCGTGACGAGATTGCGACCGAGGAACACGTCCCAGTCACCGTGATCGATGGAGGCGGTGGACGTCGGGGAGTGGGCGGTCCAGCGCTCCCAGAGCTCGGCCTTCGGCACGAACAAAGCCTCGGCCCGTGGCACGCACACGAGGACGGCAAGCGCGCCAATGAGAAGAAAATGGCGAAACGACGCACTGACGAGCCCTTTCATCGTGTCAGCGAATCTCGGTGAACTTCGCGTTCGAGTCATCACGTTTCCGTCACGATGAAAAAACCCCGGGGCTTGCTTCGTGAAGACAGTCGTCATCGAGCACCGCCACCGGACTGAGATCACGATGGTGCTGATGATCCGGGCGATTCTCCCGACGGTAGGCGTTCGAGACGGGATTCAGGATCAGCGAGAAAATGCGGCGCTGCCAGGGCGACAGATTGGGCGGCGAGGCATGCACCAGGATGTCGCCGAAGATGAGGACGGTGCCCGCGGGCCCCGTCGCCGAGACCACACCGCCGGCATCGATCAAGCGCGTCACGGTTTCCCTGTCGACGCACCAGAGCGGATAGCTGGTCGTCTCGGTATCGAGCGCCGCGGGCTGCGCGCCGCAGCGGTGCGATCCCGGAACGAACCACAGCGGCCCGTTGAACTCGTTGACGTCGTCGAGCAAGACATGCAGGTTGAGCGCGAGGGGCTCGGGCACACCGTCCTCGTTGTGGTGGGTGGCGAAATCGTAGTGCCATTGCCACAGCTCTCCGGTGAAGGCGGCCTTGGCGTTGACCTTGACCTGCTGGATGTAGAGTCGATCGCCCGCCAGCTGCATCGCCGGCTCGACCAGGCGCGGATGGCGCACCAGGCGCTCGAACACGGGGCTGCGAAGATGCAGTCCCATGGCGGTGCGCACCGCGCCGCTTCCCTGCTCGCGGAAATTCTGAGGGCAATCCTCGGCGAACATCGCTTCGGCGGCGTCGCGCAGCATCTCGACCTCCGCAGGCGAGAATAACGACGGCAGTATCAGAAAGCCGTCGCGTTCGAAGGTGTCGAGCTGATCCGCAGTGAGCTTCATAGGAGAATTTGTCTATGCCGACGGGCGCACGTTTTGATTCATGCGGAACAGGTTGCCCGGATCGTATCTGGCCTTGAGCGCGGCCAGCCGCGCGAGCTTCTGCGGGCCGTAAGCGGCTTCGACCCGCGCGCTGCCCTCGTCGGTCTCCTCGTTGAGATAATTCACGTAGACGCCCTCGCACGCAAAGGGCTGCATGACCTTCCAGGTCTCGCGCGTCCAGGCGATGTTCTGCGCGTCACCGGACTCGGTCTCCCAGCCGCCCAGGATCAGCAGATTGAACGGCGAATGCCGGTGATCGAACGCGGTGTCCTCCCTGGCGATGCGCCCGGCCTCGCCGCCGATGCATTCGACGAACATCTTGCAACGCGGCGACGGCGCCTGGCGAAAGCGTTCCACCAGGATCTTCATGGCATCGCGGGGCAGCGCTTTCAGGAAGCTCGATTTCCAGTAGTTGCGCAGCCCGGCCGGCGCGCCGGCATCGAACATGGTTTGGATGACGCGATAGGGGGTGGCTGCCAGGTTATCGAGGATCGGCGGCCCGAACGCCCGCAACGGCGCGAAAAGCCGCTCGCCATCCTCGACCGGGCCGTTGTAGACGAGGATCAGAGCCAGCACCGGCCCGGCGTCGGGCGCCGTCACGAAGCCCGCCAGGGCACCGACCTCGTCGGGCGCTTCCTGGACGAACGCGTGGAAGCGCTCGAGGGCGTCGACCGCGCGCTCGAGGGGATGGAGCAGCATTCCGGCGAAAAGCGGCGCAACCGGGAAGAGGCGGAACTCGAAGGAGGTCACCACGCCGAAATTGCCACCGCCACCCTTGAGGCCCCAGAACAGCTCCGGGTTTTGCTCGGCACTGGCCTTGACCGGCGCGCCGCTGGCCGTGACCACGTCGAACGACAGCACGTTGTCGCAGGCGAGCCCGTAGCTGCCCATCAGCCAGCCGATGCCGCCACCGAGGGTCAGGCCGGCCACCCCGGTCGTGCTGATGAGACCGCCCGTGGTCGCGAGACCGAAAGCCTGGGTCGCGGCGTCGAAGTCACCCCAGGTGGCACCACCCTCGGCGCGCGCCGTTCTGGCCTGCGGGTCGACGTAGACGCTGCGCATCGGCGAGAGATCGATCATGACGCCATCCTGGCAAACCGCGTTACCCGCGATGTTGTGTCCGCCCCCTTTTACCGCGACGACGAGATCCTGGGCGCCGGCAAACCTGACCGCGGCCATGACATCGGAAACGCCGGCGCAGCGCACGATCATCGCCGGGCGCCGATCGATCATGCCGTTCCAGACCCGTCGCGCCTCGTCGTAATCCGCGTCGCCGGGCAACAGGAGACGGCCGCGGAGCTCGGCGCCGAGCGCGTCGATGCTTTCCGATGGGATGGTCGCGATGGAGTGGCCGTTGGTGGCAATCGTGAGCGTGGACATCACCTTTCCTCGTCCGGCACGGGGAGCAAAGAGCGCGACGTCCAGTCTACATGATCGCGCGCGGGGCGCCGCACGCGCATCCCAGCGCGTGCCCGTCCGGTAAGCGGTCGGGCGCGGCGAGCTGTTATGCTCCCGGCAATGGCCGCGCACCGCCGCGTTCGCGTGCCATCGAGTCGACCATGATCGATCGTCGCTTCACGCTTCCCTCCGGGCGCGGCCTCGCCTGGGCCGAATTCGGGGCACCGGCAGGGGTACCCGTCATCTACTGCCACGGATTCCCGGGCTCGAGACTGGAGCCGGCGTTCGCGCACCGCGTGGCATCCGCCATGGGCGCGCGCATCATCGCCATCGACCGGCCGGGGCTCGGCGCGTCGCAGCCCTGCCCCGGGCGCAGCATCGCCGGCTGGGCGGACGACGTGCGCCATCTCGCCGACCATCTGCGCCTGGACGCGCTGCGCGTGCTCGGCGTATCCGCAGGCGCGCCCTACGCGCTGGCCTGCGCGTACCGGCTGGCGGAGCGTACCCACTCGGTGGCCATCGTCTCGGGGCTCGGGCCCGCGCAATGCCTGGGCCACGCCCCGGCGGCCTCGGCGTGCGCGCTCACCCTGCGCATGAGCGCGACGCTGCCGTGGACGGCGGGCGTCGTTGCCGGCGTGCTCGGTGTCATGGCGCGGCAGGCATCGCCGCTGCTGCTGCGCATGCTGAGCGCCCGAGCGCCCGAGCGCGACCGGCGGAGCCTGAATGACGGCGAATTCCGCGCCATGCTGGCGGCCAGCCTGCGCGAGGCGTTCCGATGCGGTTCGGGCGGCGCGGCCTCGGACCTGAGGCTCCTCGCCCGGCCCTGGGGCTTCGCGCTCGAAGAACTGCACCGGCCGATTCGTCTCTGGCACGGCGAACAGGACCGCACCGTTCCGGCAGCCATGGGGCGCTGTCTCCAGCGGGCCCTGCCGGCCTGCCACGCCACGTACCTCGAGGCGCACGGGCACTACTCGCTGGCGCACGAGCACATGGAGGCGATCTTGTCCCGTCTGATCGACTGACCGAGAATCCCCGTGCCATGAGTGAATCCCCCTATGTCCAGGACGCGGACGCGGCGTCGTTTCAGTCCCTGGTGATCGACGCGTCGCACCGGGCACCGGTGCTGGTGGACTTCTGGGCCGAGTGGTGCGGCCCGTGCCGCGTGCTCGCGCCGGTACTCGCCAAGCTCGCCGACGAGTTCCAGGGCCGCTTCCGGGTGGTGAAGGTCGACACCGACCGGGAGCAGGCGATCGCCCACCAGTTCGGCATTCGCAGTCTGCCGACCGTCAAGGTGTTCAAGGACGGCGCCATTGTCGACGAGTTCGTCGGCGCGCAGCCCGAATCCGGCGTGCGCGCCCTGCTCGAGCGTCACCTGTCGCGCGAATCCGAGCAAATACGCTATCAGGCGAGCACCCTGCGCGAGCGGGGCGAGCTCGCCCAGGCCAGAGCGCTGCTCGAGCAGGCGCACGTGGAGGATCCCGACAATCACCGCGTCATTGCGGATCTCGTCGACACGCTGATCGATCTCGGCGAGCTCGAGCGGGCGCGAAACGCCTTCGACCTGCTGGCCGAAAGCGCGAGAGACGAGAGCCACGCCCGCGCTACGGCGGCGCGCCTCGCGTTTGCCGAGGTCGCGGCGACGGCGCCGCCCGTCGAAGAGCTCACCCGCGCCATCGAGCGGGACGCGCGCGACTGCGAGTCGCGTTACCGGCTCGGCGCGCTGCGCATGCTGGCCGGCGAGCACGAAGCGGCGCTCGACCTGCTGCTGGAAGTGCTGCGTCTGGACCGGTCGTTTCGCGACGACGGCGCACGCAAGGCGCTGCTCTCGGCATTCGAGATGCTCGGTAACGGGCACCCCCTGGTCGGCCGCTACCGCGGCCGTTTGTCCTCGCTCCTGCACTGATCGAGCGGCAAGCGGCCGCCGGGCGCACCGTCGTGACGCTCACTGCGAGCCCGCGCATGTAGCATTGTTTACATCGGTGTAAATTTGTTGCCAAATACCCCCTTGCCCGGGGCGGATGCAAAAGCCGCCCCTTTGCCGCGGGGACCTGCGCGAGGCGACGGATTCCCGCGGCGCGGCACGAGGGGGGAATGTCTCATGGCCGGTGGCCGTGCCGAGCGGCAGCTCGGATCGAAGGTGGCGTCGGCCGCCCTGTCCGATACGGCGCTGCCGGCGCTCGGCTCGCGGGGGCGCGGCGCGCCCATGAACGTGCGTCACGCCGAGCTTCTGGAGCTCGTGCGTCAGCGAGGCTACGTCTCCATCGAGTCGATGGCCACTCGCTTCTCGGTTTCCACCCAGACCATTCGCCGCGACATCCAGTCGCTTTGCGACATGAAGCTGCTGGAACGTCACCACGGCGGCGCCGGACTCCCGCCGGCCAGCGATGCGCTCGCGTACACCAGCCGCAAGGTACGAAACGCGCGGCAAAAACAGCTGATCGGCAAGCTCGTAGCGGCGGAGATCCCCAATGGGGCGTCGCTGTTCATCGACATCGGGACCACCACCGAGGCGGTTGCAAAGGCGCTGGTCGATCATCGCGACCTGCGCATCGTGACAAATCACATCGCGGTCGCTGTCGCATTGAGCGAGCGCACCGATTTTCAGATCACCCTTGCCGGCGGCGTGGTACGCAAACGGGATCAGGCCGTTACCGGTGAGGCCACCGTGGAGTTTCTCGAGAACTTCAAGGTTTCGTTCGGCATTTTCGGTATCGGTGCGATCGACGACGAGGGAGAGCTGCTCGATTACGATTATCGCGACGTCCAGGTGTCGAAGACGGCCATGGCGAATGCGAGAAAGCGGTTCGTCGTCATGGACCGAACCAAGTTCAACGGAGACGCCATGGTAAGGGTGGCGAACATCGCGGACTTCGACGCGCTGTTCACCGACGGCGAACCGCCGCCGCGGATACGCGAAATCCTGCTGGCGAGCAATGTAAGACTGCTCACACCCGAGAGTCGCTGAAAGAGGCTTCGCAAAGCGATAACAGAGACACGATGTCCACCATCGAGCTGAAGGCAGTGAAGAAGTCATGGGGCAACACCCTTGCCCTGAAGGACGTGTCATTCATCGCGCCCGAAGGCGATTTTCTGGTTTTGCTGGGTCCCTCGGGGTGCGGCAAGTCGACGACGCTTCGGCTCATTGCAGGGCTGGAAACGGTGACCGCAGGGCGGATTCTCATTGCCGGGGAGGATGTCACCGCCAAGTCACCTTCCGAGCGTCACATCTCCATGGTATTCCAGTCATACGCGCTCTTCCCGCACTTGAACGTTGCCGAGAACATCGCCTTCGGGCTGAAAGTTCGAAAAGTGCCGGTGGATGAACGCAAGACGAGACTCGGCCGCGTGGCGGAGCTCGTAGGGCTGGCGGGATTGATGGATCGCAAGCCCGCCCAGCTATCGGGCGGGCAGCGCCAGCGCGTAGCGCTGGCGCGTGCCATCGTCGCCGAGAACCATATCTGTCTGATGGACGAGCCGTTGTCGAATCTCGACGCGCAGCTGCGGCACGAAATGCGTGTCGAGATCCGCGATTTGCAAAAGCGTCTGGGCATGACGGTGGTATACGTGACTCACGATCAGACAGAGGCCATGAGCATGGCGGACAAGGTCATTCTCATGCGTGACGGAAAAATCGAGCAGGAGGGAACGCCCGACGAGCTCTACTCGACCCCGGCGACCACGTTTGTGGCGCGATTCATCGGAAACCCGCCGATGAATGTGCTGACCCTCACCGACGGCCCCGATGGTGGTGTCCTCGAAGGTGCGGAGTCTTACCTCTCGTGGAAGCAATGCGGTGCCGGACAGGTAATCGGTGTGCGACCCGAGGACATTGATGTTTCCGAGACAGGCGTGCCCGCGGAGCTGATTTCCGCGGACTATCTCGGTGCGGACAGCATCGTGACCGCACGCATGGGAAGCCAGTCCGTAGTGGTGCGAATGCCCGGACGATTCCAGGTGCGCGACGGAGAACGCGTAAATCTGAAGTGGTCGAACGAGGCCACGCATATCTTCGATGCGAAAACAGGCCACCGGGTCGAGCCATGATGCTCGATCCGGTTATGTCGAGAAGTTCCACGTGGTCGGACGCAAGAACGGCGCACGAGGGTGACAGAGGAATCGAGCGTCGATTCCCGAACATGAAAGGAGAGATGAGGAGAATGAAGAATCAGATGAAACGATACCTGGCACGCTTGATCGGCGGGATAGCTCTCGCGTTCACCTGTGCCACATCGGCCTTCGCTGCCGTAGAGCTGACCATGTACTACCCGGTAGCCGTCGGTGGCCCACTGACGAAGATCGTCGATGGCATGGTCACGGACTTCGAGAAGCAGCACCCTGATATCAAGGTCAAGGCGATCTATGCCGGCAACTACAACGATGCGCGCATCAAAGCCCTTGCAGCACTCAAAAGCGGACAGCCAGCACAGCTTTCGGTCATGTTCTCAATCGATATCTACGAGCTGATCGAGCAGGATGCAATCGTTGCGTTCGACGATATCGTGGAGACCGCGGAAGAGAAGGCGTGGCTCAAGGGCTTCTATCCGAGCTTGATGGAAAACGGGATGACCAAGGGCAAGACCTGGGGCATACCGTTTCAACGTTCGACTATCGTCATGTATTACAACAAGGATGCCTTTCGTGATGCAGGACTCGATCCGGCGAAGCCACCCGCGAGCTGGGACGAGCTGGCATCCGCAGGCAAGCAGCTCGTGAAGAAGGACGCCGGCGGCAACGTGGAGCGCTGGGGCGCCATGATTCCCTCCACTGGATATCCGTACTGGATGTTCGGCGCGTTGACGATGCAAAACGGCCAGGTTCTGATGAACCGTGACGGCAACCAGACGTATTTCGACTCTCCGGCGGTCGTCGAAGCGTTGACGTACTGGCACGACCTCGGCAACAAGTACGGCGTGATGCCCACGGGCACCATCGAATGGGGAACCCTGCGCCAGAACTTTCTCGAGGGCAAAACCGCCATCATGTGGCACTCCACGGGCAATCTGACAGCCGTCAAGAAGAATGCCAAGTTCGATTTCGGTGTTGCGATGCTTCCGGCCAAGCAGCGCCGCGGAACGCCGACGGGCGGCGGGAACTTCTACATCTTCAAGAAGACGAGCCCCGAGGAGCGCAAGGCCGCCATGACTCTCATCCGTTGGATGACGCAGCCCGAGCGCACTGCCGAGTGGAGCATCAAGACCGGCTACATCGGCACGCGTCCGGACGCGTACGAGACCTCGGCGTTACGCCAATACGTCAAGGAGTTTCCACCTGCGGCCGTGGCGAGAGATCAGCTCGAGTTCGCCACCGCAGAGCTCTCGACTTACCAGACGGGGCGGGTGCGGAAGCTGCTCGACGATGCGATTCAGTCGGCTCTGGTCGGTAAGAAAAGTCCAAAAGATGCCCTGGGCTCCGCTCAGAAGCAGTCGGACAATCTGCTCAAGCGCTACCGCTAGGTATCCGTGCGACCTGACGAACCGTGGGCGGGGAGAATCCCGCCCACGGTCACTCCACGGATCGATCTCGCGATGAGGGGGTAACCCGGCCATGCCGAGCCAAAATGTGCGCGTGCACGTGTACGGCTGGCTGCTGCTGATGCCGGCGGCCATTCTTCTCATCGCATTCACGCACTTTCCGACCGTCGCAACGCTCGTGCAGAGCCTTTTCACCACCGGCACGGCCACCCGTCCGGCCGCGTTCGTCGGCGCCGAGAATTACCAGATCATGCTCGAGGACGACGTTTTCTGGCAGGTGGTGCAGAACAACATCTGGTACGCGGTGGGCACCATTCCAGTGAGCATTGCCATCGCAATTCTCATGGCGGTGTGGGTCAATGCCCGCCTTCCCGCCCGTGGCCTGGTTCGGATGGCCTACTTCACTCCGACCGTTCTGCCGATGATTGCGGTCGCCAACATCTGGTTGTTTTTCTACACCCCGGACATCGGGCTCATCGACCAGGTCGTCTCGCTCTTCGGTGGCGGTAGTCACAACTGGCTGGGGGATCCTGACACGGTTCTCGGATGCATCATCGTCATTACCATCTGGAAGGAGGCGGGATTCTTCATGATTTTCTATCTCGCGGCTCTGCAGTCGTTGCCACCGGAGCTCGAGGAAGCCGCCCATCTCGAGGGGGCGAGCCGCTGGTATTATTTTCGCAGGGTAACCTTTCCGCTGCTGATGCCGACCACGCTGTTCGTCCTCATCAACGCCGTCATCAACTCTTTCAAGCTCGTCGATCAGCTGTTCATCCTCACCAAAGGAGGACCGGACAACGCGAGCTCGCTGTTGCTTTACTACATCTACGAGGTTGCGTTCAGCTTCTTCGACGAGGCTTACGCGGCCACCCTCACGGTCGTGCTGCTCGCGGTGCTTGCCGTGATCTCGGTCGGGCAGTTTCTGCTGCTGGACAAGCGGATCCACTACCGATGAGAGCGAGCAGCCACATGGGCGCCGTGCGCGGACTGGAGACCGGCGCTGCATGGTTGCTCGCCCTGCTCTGGGTGCTGCCGTTGCTCTATGCCTTTTGGAGCGCCTTTCACCCGGCGGAGTACGCAACGCGTTTCGATCTTCTGGCGCCGCTCACACTCGATAACTTCCGCGAAGCGTGGAGCCAGGCGCCATTCGCCCGTTACTATCTCAACACTTTCCTGCTCGTGACATCGGTGCTGGCCGCGCAGTTCGTGCTTTGCACCCTGGCGGCCTACGCGTTCGCAAGATTCGAGTTCGTCGGACGCGAGCTGGCATTCGCGCTCGTGCTCGTGCAGCTCATGATCATGCCCGAGGTTTTGATCGTCGAAAACTACACCACCATGAGCAAGCTCGGCCTTGTCGACACCATCACGGGCATCGGATTGCCTTACATGGCGAGCGCGTTCGGCATTTTCCTGCTTCGGCAGACTTTCAAAACAGTACCGAAAGAGCTCGAGGAAGCGGCGCGGGTGGAAGGTTGCTCGATGCTGCAGGTGCTCTGGAAGGTCTACATTCCCCTTGCCCGCCCGACCTACGTGGCATACGGGCTGGTATCGGTCAGCTATCACTGGAACAATTTTCTCTGGCCGCTGGTCATCACGAACTCGGTCGAGACACGACCGCTCACGGTAGGGCTCGCCATATTCGGCGCACCTGAATCCGGGGTCGAGTGGTCGATCATCACTGCCGGAACCCTGCTCGCAGTCGCACCATTGCTCATCGCATTCCTGCTTTTCCAGCGGCAGTTCGTTCAGTCGTTCATGCACGCTGGAATCAAGTGATGGAGATCATCACCTGGAACGTTCAGTCGGGTCTCGGAGTCGATGGGAGAGTCGATCTCGGCCGCATCGCGGCCGCCGTACGCGAGCTGGGTGACCCCGACATCATCTGCTTCCAGGAGGTCGCTCGCCACATGCAGGTGTCCGGCTCCGAGCCGTTGGGCGATCAGGCAGCGGAATTCCAGCGTTTGTTTCCCGATCACGAGCTTTTTTTCGGACCGGTCGTCGATGCCGCGGCCGAGGGCTCGGGTCGACGACAGTTCGGCAACCTGATGATGTCGCGGCTGCCCGTGCACCGATGCAGCCACCACGTCCTCCCCCGCCCTGCCGTCCCGGGGATCCTGCATATGCCGCGCCAGGCCACCGAGCTGATAGTGGACGCGCACGGCGAGCCGCTGAGAATCGTCGCCACGCACCTGGAATATTTCGCGACACAGCAGCGCGCGGCCCAGGTGCAGAGGCTACTGGCGTTGCACAGGGAAGCGTGCGCGAACGCACGTATGCCGCCTCGCGATGCGCAGATCGGCCCCTACGCCGGCATGCCGCTACCGGGCAATGCGGTGCTGTGCGGCGATTTCAACTTCAAACCCGTGGACCCGGAGTACGCGGCGATGACTCGCGCAGACGGCGACGCGCCGCCTCTCGTGGACGCATGGCGCATCGTTCACGGGGACCGGCCGCACGCGCCAACCTGCGGCATTTTCGACAGCGAGCAGTGGCCGGAAGGGCCGCACTGCCGTGATTTTTTCTTCGTGACGGAGAATCTCGCCTCCCGGCTCGAGCTTCTGCAGGTGCATCTCGAGACCAATGCCTCGGATCATCAGCCGGTCAGGATCGGCATCGCCGACCGCTAGGCCGCGCGGGCAGCCTCGAACGGCTGCAGTCTCATGCTGCCCCTTTAAGCAGCCGTGACGAGAATCCGCCCGGACCCCCCGACGCCTCCACCTGTCCGCGTTCTCGCGCGCGGCCGTCGCCGTCATCGCCACTCATTCGAGCATGAGGCGTGTGCTCACAAAGTAAGACCCGGAGTAAGACGCGGAGTCAAAAATGCAGCCCGGCAACTCCCGAGGCAGTGCTGGCGCAAGGCTCCTCAATGAGTGGCGCGCCCGACAGGATTCGAACCTGTGACCTTTGGCTTCGGAGGCCAACACTCTATCCAGCTGAGCTACGGGCGCGTGTGAGTGAGTCGAAGCGGCGTCCCAAGCATAACGGTCCCGGCCCCCGGGTCAAGTCGCCGCTCGCCTGGTTGCCGTAGCGAGATCCCAGGCGGTACCCTTCGCGCTCGGCCTCGAGAAGTTTCCGCCACGAACGCCACGAACGCCGCGCGGCCGGCGACGGCGTCGGAAACCAGACGCAACCGCGCTCTCTCCGGCCCGGCGGCGCCTGCGCGCGCCGGCCACAGCGCGGCAACGTCGGCCTTTGCCCGAGGGGGTGCCGGGATTCCGTGACTGAAAAGCAGTTTTTCCTTTTTCGCAGGCGGCGCTTTCTGCCGCTGTTCGTGACCCAGTTTCTGGGCGCGTTCAACGACAACATTTTCAAGAACGCCATGGTCGTGCTGATCGCCTGGCGGCTGGCGTCCGGCGAGGACGGCAGCGCGCAAATCATGGTCACGGTGGCAGCAGGCGTTTTCATCCTGCCTTTCTTCCTGTTTTCGGCAACGGCGGGGCAGTTTGCCGACAAGTTCGACAAAAGCAGACTCATTCGCCACATCAAGCTCGCCGAGGTCGCCGTCATGACGGCAGGCGCCGTCGCCTTTTACCTCAACAGCGTTTGGATGCTGATGATCGTGCTGTTCATGATGGGGACGCAGTCGACTTTCTTCGGGCCGTTGAAGTACGGCATCCTGCCGGACCAGCTGCACGAGGACGAGCTCATGGGCGGCAACGCCCTGGTCTCCGCCGGCACCTTTCTCGCCATTCTCGCGGGAACCATACTCGGCACCCAGGTCGTGCTGACCGATTCGGGAACCACCATCGTCTCCGGCACGATCGTCGCGGTCGCTCTGCTCGGATGGTTCTCGAGCTGGTACATCCCGGCGACGCGTCCCGCGCAGCCCGATCTGCAGCTCAACCACAACCTCATCACCGAGACATGGAAGATCCTCGCGCATGCCGCCGGCCAGCGCGACGTCTTTCTCAGCATCCTGGGCATCTCGTGGTTCTGGCTTGTGGGCGCCACCTTCCTGGCGCAGTTCCCGACCTTCACCAAGGATGTCCTCGGCGCCTCGGAGAACGTCCTGACTTTGCTGCTGACGACCTTCTCCGTCGGCATAGCCATCGGCTCCCTGCTCTGTAACCGCCTGCTCAAGGGCGAGGTCCACGCCACGTTCGTGCCGCTCGGGGCGCTCGGCATGACCATTTTCACCGTGGATCTCTTTTTCGCCACCGCGCATCCGCTGTCGGGCGCCGCGGACGGGCTCATGGGCGTCACTGCGTTGCTCGCCACGATCGCCGGGTGGCGGGTAATCGTCGATCTCCTGCTGGTCTCCGTATCCGGCGGACTGTTCATCGTTCCGCTCTACGCCATCGTTCAGCAGCGCAGCGAGGATACGCACCGCGCCCGGAACATCGCCAGCAATAACATCCTGAACGCACTGTTCATGGTGATCTCGGCGGCCGGCACCGTGGCAATGCTGATGGCGGGTTTCACCATACCCGAGGTATTCCTCACCATCGCGGTGCTGAACGCGGCCGTCGCCGTCTACATCGCAAAGCTGCTGCCGGGGGCCATCGCGAAAGGGCTCGTCGCCTGGCTTCTCGATACCTTCTACCGCGTCGAGGTCAAGGACCAGGACAACTACCGCAAGGCCGGCGATCGGGTGCTCATCGTCGCGAACCATCAGTCATTTATCGATGCCGCCCTCATCGCGGCCTACGTGCCGGACCAGCTGACCTTCGCCATCAACACCCACATCGCCAAGCGGCCGATGATCAAGTTCTTCCTGTCACTGGCGGAGACCTTCCCCATCGATCCAACGAATCCCTTCTCCATCCGCTCTCTGGTGACGTACTGCAAGAACAATCGTCGGGTGGTGATCTTCCCCGAGGGCCGCATCACCGTGACCGGCTCGCTCATGAAAGTGTACGAGGGTCCTGGAATGGTCGCCGACAAGGCGGGCGCGACGGTGCTGCCGGTGCGCATAGAGGGCGCGCAATACACGCCTTTCTCCAAGCTCAGGGGAAAGGTGCGGACACGGTGGTTCCCGCGAGTGACGGTTCGCTTCATGCCGCCGGTCAAGCTGCAAATCCCCGAGGAGATCAAGGGTCGGAAACGCCGACACTACGCCGGCGACGTGCTCTACGACGTCATGAGCAACATGGTGTTCGAGAGCAGCAACTATCGCACCACCGTGTTCGAGTCGCTGCTCGATGCGCGCAGGATTCACGGCGGCGGACACATCGTGTTCGAGGACATCGAGCGCCAGCCCGTGGATTACAACAAGCTCATCGCCGGCTCGTTCATTCTCGGAGCCAAGCTCATCCGGCGCACCGAGCCTGGCGAGTACGTCGGCCTGCTGCTGCCGAGCATGGTGGCTACGGCGGTCGCGTTTTTCGGGCTGCAGGCATTCCACCGGGTGCCTGCCATGCTGAATTTCTCCACCGGCGCACGCAACGTCGCGCTTGCCTGTGAAACGGCTCGAATCAAGGTCGTCTACACGTCACGGCGCTTCGTAGCGACCGCCAAGCTCGCCGACGTCATCGAAGCCATCGAGAACAGCGGCGCCAAGGTGGTTTACCTCGAAGATCTGCGCAAGAGCATCTCCGTGTTGGACAAGCTGCTCGGCCTGCTGAAGAGTCGCGTAGCGGCGCTTTACTACCACCTCGCGAACAGGCGCCGCAATCCGGACGAGCCGTGCGTCGTTCTTTTCACCTCCGGCACCGAGGGGGCTCCGAAGGGGGTTGCGTTGAGCCATACCAACGTTCAGGCGAACCGCTTCCAGGTAAGCTCGCGAATCGATTTCGGCCCGACGGACATCGTGCTGAATGCTCTGCCGATGTTTCACTCTTTCGGCTTGACCTGCGGGACGCTGCTGCCAGTGCTTTCGGGGCTGCGCACGTTTCTTTATCCGTCGCCGCTGCACTACCGCATCGTTCCCGAGCTCGCCTATGAGACCAACGCGACGATCATGTTCGGGACCGACACCTTCCTTTCCGGATACGCCCGCTATGCGCACCCGTACGATTTTTACTGCATGCGCTACGTATTCGCCGGAGCGGAGAAGGTCCGGGAAGAAACACGGCGCATCTGGAACGAACGCTTCGGACTTCGCATCTTCGAGGGCTACGGAGCGACCGAGACGGCGCCGGCACTGACGATGAACACGCCCATGCACAACCGGCCCGGCGCCGTCGGCAAGCTGTTGCCCGGTGTCGAGTACCGCCTCGAGCCCGTGCCCGGTATCGAGGAGGGCGGCAGACTGATGGTGTCGGGGCCGAATGTCATGGCGGGCTACCTGAGAATCGAGAAGCCCGGCGTGCTCGAGCCGCCACAGGGCGGCTGGTACGACACCGGCGACATCGTCAGCTTCGATGACGAGGGATACGTTCACATTCGGGGCCGTGCCAAACGTTTCGCCAAGGTTGGCGGCGAGATGATCTCGCTGGCAGCGGTGGAGAGCATGGTCTCGGCGCTGTGGCCGGGGCACGCGCACGCCGTCGTCAACCTGCCCGATGCACGCAAGGGCGAGCGCCTGGTGCTGGTGACCGATTTCGAGGGCGCCGAGCGCGATGCCCTGATGGCCTACGCGCGCAGCCACGGCATCGCCGAGATCGGCATTCCGCGCAACATCGTCAAGGTGCCGCGGGTGCCGCTGCTGGGATCCGGCAAGATGGACTACGTGAGCATCAAGGCGCTGGCGGAGCAGGCGGCCTGAGGCACGGCGGGCGCCGACATACCCGGGCAGCTCGCCGGCCGCCGCGGGCATGGCCGGCATTTAATCGACCGCGCCGGGCGCCGCACTTGTATCGGCTCAGGCGGTTTGAGACCATACGCACGCTTTTTTGAGGTTCGACCGGGCAGCTCTCAGGGGGATGCGGTGAGCAAGGCAGACGACATTTTCTACAGACAGTTCGGCCTCGTGTTGCTGGCTCTTGTCGTGTTCACGGTAATCGTCTTCTTTACCGCCCGCGCCATCGGTGGGAAAACGTTCGCGAAGATGCAAAGCAGTCCGCAGGCGGTACTGCAACGCATCCAGCCGGTGGGCAAGGTCCGCGTCGGTGAGCCCGAAGCGACCGTGGCCGCCGCTCCGGCGGCGACGACTGCGCCGGCCCCGGCCGCGACCGCGACGGCTTCTGCCGGGGCGGACGGTGAGGGCGTCTACAGCAAGGCCTGCGTCGCCTGTCACTCGACCGGCGTCGCCGGCGCACCCAAGGTCGGCGACAAGGCCGCGTGGGAACCGCGCATGGCGCAGGGCATGGAGGCGCTGCTCAACGCGGCCATCAAAGGCAAGGGCGCGATGCCCCCGAAGGGCGGCAACATGAGCCTCAGCGACGAGGAGGTCAAGGGCGCGGTGCGCTACATGCTGGAGAAAACCGGCGTGCAGCCGGGTTAAACCGCCCCGGATTCCCAAGCCCCTCTAGACCGTCTGAAGGTTCGCGTAAGCAACCACGAGCCACTTGGCGCCCGCGTTCTCGAAGTTCACCTGCACGCGGGCGTGGCTGCCCTGCCCCTCGTACATGAGCACCACCCCCTCGCCGAACTTCGGGTGCTCGACCCGCTGGCCGAGGCGGAAATCGCCATTGTCCGCGCCGCCGGAGTCGCCCGCCCGCTGCGCTTCACGGCGGAACACCGGGCGCGACACGTCAGCGCGCATGCGCACCTCCTCGATCAGCTGCGCGGGGATCTCCCTGATGAAGCGAGACGCGACCGGATAGAAGTCGGCGCCGTGCAGGCGGCGCGCCTCGGCGTGGGTCAGGAAAAGCCTCGACTTGGCGCGCGTCATGCCCACGTAACACAGCCGTCGCTCCTCCTCGAGCTTGGCGGGATCCTCGCAGCTCAGGTGATGGGGAAACAGCCCCTCCTCCATGCCCGCCAGGAAGACCAGCGGGAATTCGAGGCCCTTGGCGCTGTGCAGGGTCATGAGGTGCACGCAATCCTGCCAGTCACTCGCCTGTTCATCACCGGCCTCCAGGGCGGCGTGCGCGAGAAACGCCGTCAGGGGATCCTGGCTCTGCTGCTCGTCCTCGACCTCCTCCTGCACGAAGTGACGCGCCGCCGTCACGAGCTCGTGCAGATTCTCCACGCGCGTCTGGGCACGATCGACCTTGTCCCGCTCGTAGTGAGCAAGCAGCCCGCTGCGCTCGATGACGATACCGGTGCGTTCCTCGAGCGGCAGCTCGCGGGTCTCGCCGGCGAGATCCTCGATGAGCTCCCTGAATCCGCCGAGCGCCGACGCGGCGCGTGCCGGCAGGGCCTTCTCCTCGATCAGGCGCGCCGCGGTGCGCCACAGGGATTCGCCGGCCGCGCGCGCGGCCTCGCGCAGCGCGTCCATGGTGCGCGCGCCGACGCCGCGCGCCGGCATGTTGACCACGCGCTCGAAAGCGCCGTCGTCGTCGCGGTTGGCGATCAGGCGCAAATAGGCGAGCGCATCCTTGATCTCGGCGCGCTCGTAGAACCGCAGCCCGCCGTGCACGCGATAAGGCATCGAGGCCGCGAGCAACGCCTCCTCGAAAGCCCGCGACTGCGCGCTCACGCGGTAGAGAATGGCCACGTCGTTGCGCGACTCGCCGCTTTCGATCCACTGCTGAATGCGGCCGACGACGAAACGCGCCTCGTCGAGCTCGTTGAACGCGGTGTACAGCGCCAGAGGCGCGCCCTCGCCGTCGTCGGTCCAGAGGTTCTTGCCGAGCCGACCCTGATTGTTGGCGATCAGGGCATTCGCGGCGGCGAGGATGTTGCCGCTGGAACGGTAGTTCTGCTCGAGGCGAACGGTCCTGACATCGGGAAAGTCCTTTGGCAGCTGCTGAATGTGCTCGATGCGCGCGCCGCGCCAGCCATAGATGGACTGATCGTCGTCGCCGACGGCGAAAACCAGGCCGCTGTTACCGGCCAGCAGGCGCAGCCAGGCGTACTGAATCGCATTGGTGTCCTGAAACTCGTCGACCAGGATATGCGCGAATCGATGGCGGTAGTGCGCGAGGATGTCCTCGCGCTCGCGCAGCAGCTCGTGAGCGCGCAGCAGAAGCTCGGCGAAGTCGACGATGCCGCTGCGCGCACAGGTCTCCTCGTAGGCGCGGTAGATGCGGATCATCTGAGTGAGCCAGAAATCCCCCTTGTCCTCCACATGCTGCGGTCGCAGACCCTCATCCTTGCGGGCATTGATGTAGCCCTGCGCCTGCTTGGCGGGCCATTGGTTCTCGTCGAGGTCCAGATCGCGCAGCACGCGGCGCACGCAGCGCAGCTGATCGTCGCTGTCGAGGATCTGAAAGCCCTCGACGAGACCGGCTTCGCGCCAGTGGGCGCGCAGCAGGCGATGGGCGAGGCCGTGGAACGTGCCGACCCACATGGCGCCGACGGGGTGCTCGAGCATCGCTTCGATGCGGGTGCGCATCTCACCGGCCGCCTTGTTGGTGAAGGTGACGGCGAGGACACGATAGGGTGTGGCCTGCTCGGTGGCCAGCAGCCAGGCGATGCGGTGCACGAGCACACGGGTCTTGCCGCTGCCCGCGCCGGCCAGCACCAGCATGTGCCCCGGCGCTGCGGTCACCGCGTCGCGCTGGGCATCGTTGAGGGGATCGAGAATCGGCGAGACGTCCATGGCGCGATCTTACCGAAATCCCGCCGCCTGTCGGTGCCTGTCAGGGAAACAGACCAAACAGTCCACGCCGAGGCCGCGATTTCACCACGAGGTCGACGCGCGGAAGGTCCTCCGGCGCCGCGTCGAGCTCCGCGCTGCAGGGGGCGAGCTGAGCGCCCTGCACGCCGCGCAGCTCGCGCAGATATCGCTGCACGATCTCGACGCGCGCCGCGCCGAGCGCCCGCATCGCCTTGTCATCGGTGCCGTAGAGGGGATAGACGCCTTCGCCCGCTCGAGCAAACAGCTTGTCGATGGTCGTGGCTTTTGCGGGGATGCTCTCGGCGTCCGCCGGGACCGCGCGGCCGCACAGTGCGAGCACCAGCGCGTCGCTGCGCAGCATGCGGTCACCGAGCTGATTGACGTATTCGAGGTTTCGGGCGGTAAAGCCGTCGCTGCCGGGAGCGAAGGGGATCGGCGGGTAGCGCGTGGTATCCACGCCGGGCAGGATCGAAACCGTCGCCCCCAAGAGCTCCAGGGCAGACTCGATGGTCCTCAAGGAAATACTGGCGGTCGCGCTGGCAGCGCCGGTGATCGCGCCCACGGCCGTGTGTTGGAAGTGGTCGACGAAGTCGTAGCCCGGATCCTTGGTCTGCGCCTTCAGCGGTACGACGAAGTGGATGTTTCCATGACGGTCCCGGAGTAACGCGAGCGCGGCACTCAATGTCAGGTTTCTCGGCGTGATGCTTGGCTGCTTCGTGGTCCCCGACAAGGCCCTCAGCCGCAGGCCGCTCAGTAACACTTCGATACGGCCCTCGAGCTGACCGTTCTCGAGGCTGATGGCACCCCGGGCGTCGCCCCACCCGCTGGTTGCGGCGATGGGTTCGTGGCGGGCGATGTGGGGATTCAGCTCGGGCAGATAGATCCCTGTCGCATCCACAGAGAGCGTAAGGTCGAAGCCATCGACACCCTTGATGAGGTCGCCCTTCAGGGCGAGGCCGCCGAACCGGTGAGTCGTTCCCCGCAAACGAAAGTGCGAGCGGTTGCCGGGGAGCGTCGTGTCCAGGTTCTCGATAGCAGCCACGATGGGATCGAAGCGCAGCTGCGACACGGGATCGGTGGCCCGATCGATGTACACGACGCGCCCGGGGCCACTCGTGGTGAACCGTCCGATGCGAACCCCGCCGCCCGCATCCCGCGCGGCCTCGCCTGCGGTGCGCGCTCCGCTGCCGGGGAGCGACGGCCACATCCACTCATTGTCGGCCGACTGAGCGATGACCAGATAGGGATTGCGCGCCACGAGCTCGCCGAGATCCACGATGCCGCCGACGCGCAGCGAGGGCGCTTCGGCACGCAGCTCCGCCACGCTCAGTCGTGCCGCCCGCTTCGGATTGCTCGAGGCCAGACGCAGTCCACCGGCAATCAGCTGTTGCGCGGCGATCTCGTCGACAACGTTGATGACGACCCTCTGCGTCATGATTCGCTCCACACTCAGCACGCCGCCGTTGCCGGCATCGCTGACCTCCACCGCACCCGAGCTCAGCCGTTCGACGCTTTGCCCGGCGCTGTCGCTGCTGCGCAGGCCCTGAGCAGCGAGCGAGGCCACCCGCCAGGTCAATGGCCCTGCGCCGCCGCCGACGGAAGCGGCAGCCATCTTTTCAACAGAAAGTGCGTCGGGAAGCGTCAGGGCGAGCCCGGCTGCCTCGAACGAGTGCACGCGCCACTCCTCGGTCTGAGCGTGACTCCGGCTGAGCGAGGCCAACGCCAGTCGATCGACATCGAGGTGTGCGCCACCGTCCCAGATCACCTTGCCGGTTTCTATCTGCGTCAGTGCCCAGCTCCGATCCTCCGGTGACACCAGGCGAACGGTTTTGAGCGCCGCACGCGCCGCGCTGAGGTCGCCTCCGCGAATCCATTTCAAGGCGGCGACGTCGAGGCCTCCGAGCTCCGCGCTCTCGGCGCCGGGGACCTGGCGGGAGAAGCGCGCGAGCCCGAGTCCTTTGATGGCGAGGTCCCCGCCGCTGCCGAGCACCAGATCACTGCTCTCCAGGTCGGCTGCCGTGAGGCGCGCACCGATGTGATCGCGACCTTCCGCCGCGCCTGCTCTCAGCTGTGCAACCGTGAGCCCATTTTCGGCATCGCCACCGAGCGCCTGCGCCTGCACGGCATGCACGGCTATCTCGAATCCGTCGGGGGCACGGTACTCGAGCGAGGCGACGGTGACGTCCTTGAGATCGCCGCGGCCATGACGAGCGCGGAACCCCTGCCCATCGAGCCGGGAGACGCGCACATTTCCCCTGTCCGGCTGCCAGGCCTGGAGGGATTCGAATCCCATGCGGGCCGCATCGACTTGGCCGTTCACCGCGATCGTCAGCCCGGCCATCCGCGCGCCGACACACTGCAGGGACGCGCCTTGGTGGCCGAGCTTGAGCTGCGCGAGATCGAGCCCGGCCATGCTGATCGATTCGGCCGCGGCCTTGACACCGGCGAGCCGAAGCCCGCTGGCCTCCCAGGACAGCGGCGCCGAAGTGCCCTGGAACGCCCGTGCCACCTTGATGACTTCGGCTCCTGCGCGACCGGCGGTATCGGCCTGCACCTTGCTGGCCTCGATGCCCGAGATCCAGATGTCGCCGCCGCCTTCCACGAGTCGCGCCGAGGCGACGCTCAACGAGGCGGCAGCGAGCGCGTCCGAAGGGCCGAATCCGGCGCCGGCGATACCGATCTTCTGTGCGCGGAAGCGCCGATCCGCGCTCGCGTAGTCCAGCGAATCCGCGCTCATGCGTGTGGCCTGCAGGGTGCCGGCCACCTGGCCCTCGACGCCGCTTGCGACAACGCCGTTCACGGCGACTTTCGCACCGCCTTCGCTGGCCGCGCCGCCGGCCCGCGCGATGGTCAACGCCTCCAGGGTTGCCTTACCGAGCGCCATGTCACCCGCCAGGCTGCTTCGAAGCTCGTCGACGACCAGCTTCTCCGCTGCAATGTCGAGCGGCGCGCCGTCGTCGCTGGTCTTTATGGAAAAACGCGCCACATCCACATCGTGCAGGCGCAGCTCGATCGCTTTTCCTCCACTGCCGCCGGCGGCATCCAGTCGCGAAGAAAAATCTTCAGCGCTGGCTTGCCACGCTGGCACGGCGCGCGAGTTATCGGCCATCGTGATGCCCGTGGCGAGCACCGCACCCTGGCTCTCGAGTCCGTCGAGCAAATGGAAATCGCCCTGCCAGGAAACGTCTTCGATCCCCGCACGCAGCCGCTCGGGCGCTTGCGCAGTGAGGCTCAGCTCGAGCTTGTGCACATCGAGAGCGCCGTCACCGCGAATCTCCGGCGCTTTCATGTCCGCTGACCATACGAACGCGAGCCGTCCGCGCCAGTCGACGTCAGCGCGCTCGGCCGTGAACGACTGCGTGCGCGCGCCGAGGCCGGCGGCGCTCAGCCAACCCTCCAGGCTCAATCGCAGCCTGCTCGACTCGAGTGCAAATTCCGAGCGCAAAGCGCCGCGAGCGCTCAAAGCGCCGGCGGACAATGGGTCTTCAATTCCCGATACCAGTGGCATCCAGCCTCGCAGCGGCAGCTTCTCGATTCGGTAACTCCCGCTTACCTCGAGCGTGCCCGGATCGAGGTCGACATCGAGCTGAAGGTCGACGCTGCCCTCACCGACGCTGCCCACCAAGCTCACGCTCGACGGTCTCTGGGCGATCAGCGCACTCGGATCGCTCACCTTGAGCCGCGTGATACGAACGTCCTGCCCCATGCGCTCGCTGGTCGAAAGCAGCCGGATATCCTGCAGATCGAGCTCGCCGAGCTCGATCGGCAAGCGGCGCGATCGAGACCCGGTGCCCGCGTCGAGACTATCGCGCATCGCCAGCAGTCGCTCGACGTCGATATCGATGTCTGTAACACGGACATGCCGCAGCTTGATGCGTCCTTTGATCAGGTCGCGCACAGCGAAACCCAGACCGAGCTCGCCGAGCGACACGGCGGGGGCGCGCGCTGCACCGAGTACGAAGCCCTGCAATGCGATCTCGCGCCGCACCAGACTCAGACTTCCGCCCGTCACGGTCGCTTCCAGTCCGAGGCGCGCGAAGGCATCCGGCACGACTGCACGCACAATCCAGGGTGTGGCGATGGCAACGGCGACCAGCAGGGCGACGACCGTGAAGATCGACCAGAGCAGGACGCGGCCCAGCCACGACTTTCTGCGTCTGCGTCGGGATCGGTGTTGCGGACCAGCCATGAGCAGCGTGTCGTTTCGCGCAGAAGTTGGTTTCGATATCCGCCGGTGAAATCGACGTCGCGACAAATCCTATCACGTTCCCCGCCGCGCCCGGCCTACGCTGCAGGCGCAGCGGGGATCGCCTCGACCGGCATGATTCGAGGTAGAATCGACGGCCCGCCGAGCGACAACAAGGGACGTGTTCATATGAACAGCGCCGACATTGCCGTGCGCGAACCCGACGCCGAGGACACCGGTGCGCGCATCATACGCCAAAGGCAGATAGCCGAGGACGCCTTGAACGAGGCCGGCCGGCTGGGCTCGAGCAGCGCCGAGGTGGCGATCAGCTCGAGCACGGGGCTCAGCGTCAACGTACGCATGGGCGAAGTCGAAACCATCGAGCACACGCGCGACAAGGCGCTCGGCATCAGCGTTTACCTGGGGCACAAGAAGGGCTCGGCGAGCACCACGGACTTCTCCGCGCAGGCGGTGCGCGAGTGCGTGGCCGCCGCCTGCGGCATCGCCCGCCACACCGCCGAGGACAAGTTTGCCGGGCTTGCCGACGCGCAGCGCATGGCGGTCGATATACCGGATCTGGATCTGCACCATCCCTGGAGCCTGAGCCCGGAGGCCGCCACCGACATCGCGCTGGAGACGGAGGACGCTGCGCGATCGCTGGACGCGCGCATCGTCAATTCCGAGGGTGCAGGGGTGAACCGCGTCGAAGGCGTCCAGGTCTACGCCAACAGCCACGGATTCTGCGCCGGTTACCCGAGCTCGAGACACAGCATCAGCTGCGCCGTCATCGCCGCCGACGACGCCGGCATGCAACGCGACTACTGGTACACCCTGTCACGGGACCCCGGTGCGCTCGAGACGGCGCAGGATGTAGGGCGACGAGCGGCCGAGCGAACCCTGCGAAGGCTCGGCGCCAGGCGCCTTTCGACCCGCAAGGTGCCGGTGCTTTTCTCGGCACAGACCGCCTCCGGACTGCTCGGTCATTTCGTCAATGCGGTGCGCGGCGGCAACCTTTACCGCAAGGCGAGCTTTCTGGTCGATGCCCTCGGTAAGCAGGTGTTTGCGGCCCACGTGCGCATCCACGAGCAGCCCCATCTGCCGGGGGCCATCGGCAGCGCCCCCTTCGACGCGGAGGGCGTGGCGACCGTCAATCGGGACCTGATCAAAGACGGCATACTTCAGGGCTACGTGCTGAGCAGCTATTCCGCGCGCAAGCTCGGCATGCAGACCACGGCCAATGCCGGCGGGGTGCACAACCTGAGCGCGGATGCGAGTCCGGGCAGCGCCGATCTGGAAGGATTGCTGGCAGCCATGGGCAGCGGACTCTACGTCACCGAGCTCATGGGCATGGGCATCAACACGGTGACCGGCGATTACTCGCGCGGCGCAGCCGGCTTCTGGGTCGAGGACGGCGCTATCTGCTACCCGGTGGAAGAGATAACCATCGCCGGAAACCTGCGCGACATGTACCTGGGCATCGAGGCCATCGGCGCCGATCAGGACCGCCGCGGCAATATCCGCACCGGCTCGGTCCTCATAGGGGCGATGACGGTGGCCGGCACCTGACCGGGACGGCCGCGCGACTCACCTACAGACCGTAGGGGTTACCCTCCACGATCCTGGCCTGCTCGGGGGTGTCCGAGTCGGGCCGCAGCCAGCTGACGGTGTCGCCGTCGAGGTAGATCCCCCAGCAGCGCTCCACCGCTCCCCACCAGTTTTCCCAGGTCCCGCAGATGGCGTCCTCCTCCGCCCGCCAGGTGCCGGTATCCTTGTAATGGGAAGCGCGCAGACCCCGCATCTCGCCGTAGGTGGGAAAGTAAACCGTAAACGGACCGTCCCAGTTATCGCCGACGATGGAGTTTCCGACCAGAACCGTCCTCATCTCCTCGGCGTTGAGAGGCGCTTCACCGCTCGCGATGGGCCCGCCGCCGCAGGAGGCGACGGTCAGAGCGGCAAGCAACGTTGCAGCAAAGGCTATGCGGCGGGCAGGTCCAGTCATGAAAACGGTCTCCGTGAGCAACGACAGGGGCCGAGCGTGCCCTGTCCCAACGGATAAAGATAGCCCAGGTTGGCCGGATTTGTAGCGACGGTTTTTATTTGCTCCCCAATCGGGCGAGAATCCGACCGGTCTCTCATGGCGCCGAGAATCGTTTTCACGAAACACGAGTGGAGTCGCGGATATGATCAAACAGTACAACTACGTGCTTCTCCTGGGTGGCCTTCTTTTCATGCTGCTCGGCGGCTCATTCGGAGTGGAGAATCCACATTTGAGCACACGCATTGTCGTCGACGTCACGCTGGTCGGCGTATTCGTACTCGGCGTGTGGTCACTGGTGCATTCGAGAATCGCATTCATTTTCGGCTGGGTTCTTGCAGCGCTCACCCTCACGCTTTTGCTGGCTGCGCATGCAACCGAACTCATCATGCTGCAGTACCTGGCGCTGTTGGTGGTGCTGATATTCCTATTGCTCACCTGCATGATTGCCGTGCACGACGTGCTGTTTGGAGGTCAAATCGACATCAACCGGCTGGTCGGCGCCGTATGCGTCTATCTTCTCAGCGGAGCACTCTGGGGCATCGTGTATTTCCTGCTGAGCGTGGCCTCGCCGGGCTCTTTCGAGGGCATCGTCGGCGATGGCTGGAGCGAGCAGCTGAACGAGTTCACCTACCACAGCTTCGTCACCCTGACGACGCTCGGCTATGGCGACGTGACACCGGTGCTGCCGGTGGCGCGCGCGCTGTGTTACCTGGAGTCCGTGCTCGGTCAGTTGTACCTCACGGTTCTGGTTGCGGCCCTGGTCGGCATACACATCGCCAGCCGGCGCCCTGTGGATGCCCGGGAGGAGGTGAGCGCGAGCTCGTGAACACGAGAGCCCGCAAGCTATTGGTCCGCGTGGCTGAGACAGTATCATAGCAGGGCCGGGCGACCGGAATGGCCGGCATCCAGGGGATTCGCTACGGGGGGATTCGATGCGTGCAAAAGTTCTGAGTGGTGCGGCGGGGGATCGCGAGGTGAGGCGGCGCGGCTTCGTGTGCTGCGCGCTGGGGGCAATGGTTTTGCTCAGCGGCTGCACCAAGGTCGGCCCGGACTTCGTCAAGCCCGATGCCGTGCTTGCCGAGAAGTGGAGCGAGGCCGGCGAGCTTCAGCTCGAGCCCACCGAATCCGATCACGCGGATTGGTGGCGCTCCTTCGATGACCCGGTGCTCGTCCGGCTGGTCAGCGAAGCCTACGAGCAGAACCTGACCCTGCAGATCGCCGGCCTTCGCATCCTCGAAGCCCGCGCCCAGCTCGGCATCGCCATCGGCAACGCCTGGCCGCAGCAGCAGCAGGCCACCATGGACGCCATCTACTCGAGCCCGAGCGACAATACGGCCGGCAGCGCCGTCAACAAGAGCACCTGGAACTACAGCACCGGCATCAGCATCGGCTGGGAGATCGACTTCTGGGGCAAGTTCCGGCGTGGCATCGAGTCCGCGGACGCCGCTCTGCTCGCTTCCATCGCCGACTACGACACCGTGCTGGTCAGCCTCACCGCCGACGTCGCGAACACCTACATGGTCATTCGCACCTTCGAGGAGCGCCTCGCCATCGCCCGGGAAAACGCCCGGATCCAGCAGCGCAGCCTGAACATCGCCGACGTGCGCTTTCGCAACGGCGCCACCACCGAGCTCGACGTTCAGCAGGCGAGGACGCTGCTGCTCAACACCCAGGCGACCATTCCCGCGCTCGAGGCGGGCCTGCGTCAGTCGGAGAACGCGCTCAGCATTCTTCTCGGCAAGCCGCCCGGCTACGTGCGTGCCGTTCTCGGCCCGGCAGGACAGATTCCGGCGCCGCCGGCCCGGGTCGCGGTCGGTATTCCCGCCGATCTGCTGCGGCGCCGGCCCGACGTTCGCGGCGCCGAGCTGCAGGCGGCGGCCCAGAGCGCGCTCATCGGCGTGGCCAAGGCCGATTTCTACCCGAGCGTCGCGCTGCTCGGCTCGCTCGGCCTCGCCGCGACCCAGAGCTCGACCACCACCGCGAGCGGCGAGAGCGGCATTGGCGAATGGTTCACTGCCGACAGCCTGGCCTTCACGGGAGGACCGTCGGTCAGCTGGAACATCTTCAACTACGGCCAGATCGCGAATAACGTGCGCACCCAGGACGCGCGACTCCAGCAGCTGCTGGTGAATTATCGCAACGTCGTGCTGCAGGCCGCGCAGGAGGTGGAAAACGCCACCGTCGGATTCGTGCGCTCGCAGCAGCAGGCGCGCTTTCTCAACGAGAGCGTCACCGCGGCCAAGCGGTCGGCGGATCTCGCCCAAATCCAGTATCGCGACGGCGCAGCCGATTACACCCGAGTACTGAACAGCGAACAGGCTCTCACCGTGCAGCAGGACCAGGCGGCGATTGCGCGCGGCGAGATTGCCCGCAACCTGGTCGGCATGTACCGGGCACTCGGCGGCGGTTGGCAGATACGCGCCGGCAGGGACTTCGTCCCCGAGGGCACCCGGAAGCAAATGGCGGAACGCACCGACTGGGGCAATATCCTCGAGCCCGAAGCGCAGGAAAACGCGCTGCCGCCCCGCGTCACGCCGGACGACAGCTTCCAGTGGCCTGACTGGTAGGCGCGTCTACCGGGTCGGCCCGATCATGCGCTCGGGCCGCACCAGCCGATCGAACTGTTCGCCGGTCATCAGGTCCAGCTCGATGGCCGCCGCGCGCAGGCTGATGCCATCGGCAAAGGCTTTTTTCGCCACCCTGGCGGCATTGTCGTAACCGATATGGGGGTTGAGCGCGGTCACCAGCATCAGCGAGTTGTGAACGTAGGCATCGATCGCCGCCCGATTGGCCTCGATGCCCGTCGCGCAGTGCTCGTCGAAAGACTCGCATGCGTCCGAAAGCAGCCGAACCGAGTTCAACAGGTTGAAGATCATCATCGGCTTGAACACGTTCAGCTCGAAATGACCCGAGGCGCCGCCGATGTTGATGGCCGCGTCATTACCCATCACCTGGGCGCACACCATGGTCATGGCTTCCGCCTGGGTGGGATTGACCTTGCCCGGCATGATGGAGCTGCCCGGCTCGTTGGCAGGCAGCGAAAGCTCACCGATACCACAGCGCGGGCCGGAAGCGAGCCAGCGGATGTCATTCGCAATTTTCATCAATGATGCGGCAAGCGTCTTGAGCGCACCGCTTGTGAAAACAATGGCGTCATGGGCGGCCAGGGCCTCGAACTTGTTGGGCGCGCTCCGAAAGGGCAGGCCGGTCTGCTGCGCAATGGAAGAAGCGGCCCTGTCGGCGAACTCGGGATGCGTATTGAGTCCGGTGCCGACGGCGGTGCCGCCCAGGGCGAGCTCGTAGATCCCATCGAGTGTCGCGGCGATGCGCGCCAACCCGTTGTCGAGCTGCTGCACGTAGCCTGAGAACTCCTGCCCGAGCGTCAGGGGCACCGCGTCCATGAGATGAGTGCGGCCTATTTTGACGATGTCACGAAAATCGTTCGATTTGCTGCGCAGGGTATCCCGCAGGGATGTAAGCGATGGAACGAGGCGCCGGTTGATTTGTTCGCCGGCAGCGATGTGCATCGCGGTCGGAAACGTGTCATTGGATGACTGCCCCAGGTTGACGTCGTCGTTGGGGTGCACCGGATGCTTCGAGCCGATCTCGCCACCTGCAATTTCGATGGCGCGGTTGGCGATGACCTCGTTGGCGTTCATGTTTGTCTGGGTGCCACTTCCGGTCTGCCACACCACGAGTGGAAAATGCTCGTCGAGCCTGCCGTCGATGACCTCGTCCGCAGCCTCTATGATGATTGCGGCCTTGTCCTGTGGCAGCAATCCCAATTCCTGATTGGTCGCTGCCGCTGCTTTTTTCAGGATTCCGAGCGCGCGGATAAGCTCACGGGGGAAACGCTCGCCTCCGATCCTGAAGTTGATGAGCGAGCGGGCTGTCTGAGCGCCATAGTAACGATCGACGGGTACGCGCAGCTCGCCCATGCTGTCGCTCTCGACGCGGTATTCCATGGTCGGGCCTCCTTTCTGGCTACACTTTCGCGGTATTGTCCCCTATTATCGACGGCCACGCTGAAAACGATCCACGGTCATGACCCCCGGCCATCTCTTCCCGCGCGCCAGCGGTTTCACCGCCCTCGCCGCGCTCGTGGCGCTCGTTATTCCGGCCGGTCCCACCGGTTCCGTTCTCGCCGAGGACTTGAGCCGAATTGCGCCGTTGCTCTCGTCAGAATCGACCACCGATCTCGACACCATGCGCAAGCGGGGTTTCATCCGCGTCCTGGTGACCTACAAGAAGACCGAATACTTCGTCGTCAAGGGACAACAGCGTGGCTTCGAATACGAGCTGATGGAGCAGTTCGAACAAGCCATCAACAAAGGCAACAAGAAAGGCCAGCAGCGCATCGACATCGTCTATATTCCGGTGCCTTTCGAACGCCTGATTCCGAGCCTCCTCAAAGGCCGCGGTGACGTTGCAGCGGCCGGGTTGACTATCACGCCGAAACGCAAGGAAAAGGTGGCTTTCACCATTCCCTACGTGCGCGATGTGAGCGAGGTCGTCGTGACCCACAAGAACGACAGCAGCATCGGCTCTATCGACGATCTCTCGGGGCGCATCCTCTACGTGCTGAACGGCAGCAGCTACGTTCAACACCTCACCGAGATCGGCCGCAAGTTCAAAGATGCAGGAAGACCGCCCGTGTACATCGTGGAATCGCATCCCTACCTGGCGACGGAGGACATCCTGGAGCTGGTCAACGCCGGCATCGTCGAAGCGACGGTGGCCGATGATCACATCGCCCGGCTATGGGCCAACGTGCTGCCGGATATCGCCGTGCACGACGATGTCGCGGTAAATACCGGCGGCCAGATCGCGTGGGCCGTTCGCAAAAACAATCCGCAGCTGCTGGCCGCGCTCAACGATTTTCTGCGAAGCCACCGCAAGGGCACCAGGATTGGGAACGTGCTGTTCAACCGCTACTACGAGAACACGCGTTGGATAACCAATCCTCTGTCCGATAACGCCCAGGAGAGGCTCGAGAGATATCATTCGCTTTTCCAGAAGTACGCCGATGAATACGATTTCGATTGGCTGCTGATCGCGGCGCTTGCTTTTCAGGAATCAGGTCTGAACCCGAAAAAGAAGAGCCATCGCGGAGCCGTCGGAATCATGCAGGTCAAGCCATCGACCGCCAAGGACAAGAACGTCGGCATAGGGGACGTGCACAAGCTCGAAAACAACGTTCATGCCGGCGTCAAGTACCTGGCATTTTTGAGAGATCGCTACTTCACAGCTCCCGAGATCGATGAAATCGCCAGTATTCACTTCTCGCTCGCCGCCTACAACGCGGGTCCGGCCAAGGTTCGAAAAATGCGATCAACAGCGCAGAAAATGGGACTCGATCCGAACGTATGGTTCCGTAACGTCGAACGCGCGGCGCAGCAGATCGTCGGTTCGGAGACCACGCGTTACGTTGCGAACATCTACAAGTACTACCTTGCCTACACGCTTCTGAAGAATCTCGACGAAAACAAGGCGGATGCCTTGAGATTGCAAACGCAGTAAGATGTAAAGCACGCGCGGAAAGTTGCGATGACGAGACCTTCGAGAGCACACCGGCGGCATCTGTGCATGCCCGTCGCCTTGCTCACGGAAGCCTGCGTAACGTCAGACGGCGCCGGCGATGCGCACGTTCTCGGGTCACCGGCAAACCATCGAATGCTCGCAACACGACCGCTTTCCCACATGCATGCTCCCTGACTCAAGGAGAAATCTCGTGTCCGTATCGAAACGACTCACGACGGCCCTTGCTCTGGTGCTCTTTGCTACGGCTCCCCTTGCCCCCGACGCCCGCGCGGATGAAGCCCGGGAGGCCCAGGTCGTGATCGACAACGCAAACCGGACCTTCATCAACTTCATCAACGATCCGAACATGGTTTGGTTTCGCGACAATCTGGACAAGGCGCGCGGCCTGATGATCGTGCCGACGCTCGGTCGGGGCGGATTCATCGTCGGCGGCTCGGGTGGCCGCGGCCTGGTGGTCGGAAGGGACCACGAAACCGGTCGATGGAGTCAGCCCGCCTTCTACACCATCGGATCGGCCAGTATCGGCCTGCAGATCGGCGGCGAGGTCTCCGAGGTCATACTCGTCATCATGAGCAACCGCGGGCTCGATGCCATGCTGAGCACCAAAGCGCAGCTTGGAGCCGACATGAGCATTGCAGCGGGCCCCGTCGGCACCGGCACCAAGGCGGCCACCGCGGACGTGCTCTCCTTCGCCCGCTCGAAAGGCGCCTTCGCCGGGTTGACCGTGGAAGGCTCCATCATATCGCCCGACGACTCCCGCAATGCCGCCTATTACGGAAAGGCGGTGAGCCCGCTCGATATTCTCGTGCGACGGTCGACGAGCAATGCGGGTGCGGCCGAGCTCGTGAAGAGCGTCACCAAGCACACGCCGAAGAAGTAGCCGGGCGGCTTCGACCACCGCGCCGACCTCCACCGTCGCGCGCGCCTGGCGCCGCGCGCACACCTGTCATTTCCAGGGATAAGACTTTGGCGCGCCGTGATTACGGCGCCGCCGCCGGCGCGCCCTATGGTAGCGGCCGTGCACCCCGATCCGGGCAGCGGCACGGCATCCCGGGCGATGCCCGTCGAGTGGACCGTTTCGCGGGCGGGGGAAGACGATCGGCGCTCGGCACGCGCGTCCTGCCAGCGCTTCGCAGCCCTGGCTGAGACACGCCGGGGGCCGCGGCACTCGCGCCAGGAGGTAGCGAGACCAACGGAGGAAAGGCACATGGTTTCGACTGTTCAGCGCACTCTCAGAACCTGCATCCCCTATGTGGGCACCGGTCTGCACAGCGGCTGCCGCATCGGCATGCTGGTGCGGCCCGCCGAGGTCAACACCGGCGTGCGATTCCTGCGCAAGGACGTGCCGACAGGCCGCGGAGTGATTCCGGGACTGTGGCACCACGTGGTCGGCACGGAGCTCGGCACGACCGTCGCAAACGAGTTCGGCGTGAGCGTGGCCACCATCGAGCATCTCATGGCTGCTCTGCATGGTTGCGGCATCGACAACGCCGTGGTCGAGCTCGACGGACCGGAGGTGCCGATTCTCGATGGCAGCGCGGAGCCGTTCATCGCGATGATCGAGCGTGCCGGCATCGTTTCCCAGCAAGCCAAGCGCTGGGCGATGCTCGTGCAGGAAACCGTAGAGATCAGAGAGGACGACAAGATCGCGAGGCTCGAGCCCTGCCCCATCACGCGCATCAGTGCGGAGATCGATTTTCCCGGGACGCCGATCGGCAACCAGCGGCTTTCGGTCATCGTGTCGGAGCCATTTTTCAAAAGGGAGATCGCCCGGGCGCGCACATTCGGATTTGCCGATCAGGTCGAGCAGCTGCACGCACGGCGGCTGGCACTGGGAGGCTCGCCTCGAAACGCCATCGTGGTGGATACGGACAGCGTGCTCAACAAAGAGGGTCTGCGGTTCCAGGACGAGTTCGTGCGTCACAAGATTCTCGACATCGTCGGCGACTTGTCACTCGCCGGCGTGCCCGTCATCGGCCATTTTTACGGCTACAAGCCGGGGCACGCGATCAATCAGACGTTGTTGAGGAAATTCATCTCCAGTGAGCATGCCTGGTCGTACGTGATGCTCGAGGAGTTCGAGGACGTGCCCGGTCTTCGGCGCCTGTCCGATGCGCTCGCGACCACGGCAGACCGCGTCAGAAAGGCGTGGTCGCGGCTGCGCGTCGTCGCTTGAACGGGAGCGGATGCCAGGCGCCCCGGGGGCGAATCAAGTGCCCGCAAGACCTACCGGATCGTTGAGCGAGGCCACCTCGTTCAGCAGCGCCTCGAGCTCGCGGCGAACTCGCGCGCGCTGCGCCTTCACGGCGGTCATTCTCTCGCAGGAAGCGTGCAGACTGTCGAGAATGCGCTTGTTCTGCTCGAAGAGCTCCGTTGCGGAGCCCGTGAGCGCCTCGTAACGGGTGCGGGCACGCGCGAGCTCGATGGACTCCATGCTGTCCGGGTCGTCTCCGAGCGCTTCGATCTGCCCGATCCGCTCGTCGACACGATCGATATCCAGAGCGAGCGCCGCTTCCAGGCGCTCCACCGCGCGCTCGAGATTGTCCAGCGCCGACAGAAACAGCTGCTCCAGCGCGACGCGAAATCTCTGATAGCCGAGCTCACCGCTACCGAGCTTTTGATCGAGCACGCTGCGCAGCGCGTCGAAACCGACCCGCAGCTCGCGGACCTGCTCGGAAGCTTTCGTCATGCCGTCGGCCTGAAGCCTGGCATCCAGGCGAGCGAGCTCCTGGTCGCGCTTGTGCACCAGATAAGAAGCGCGTTCCTTCATGATGAGGGCGGCGTGCTGATCGCGCCGCTGCAGGTAACCCCAGGCCCACACGGCGAGTCCCGCGAGCGCCCCGGTCGTCGCCATCGACACGGAGATCGGGTCGGGCCCCGCAACCAGCGCCCAGGACACGCCGATGGCGCCGGCCAGCAGCGGGTAGACGACCCCATCGGTCCAGAAGCTGAAGGACAACGCCTCGCGCCGGGCAGCGCGGAAAAGCTCTCGATCCAGCAGCTCGGGACGCGTTCTCATGGCTCGAAATCGCACACAGCAGGGCGGGCAATGGTAGCCAGCGCATCGAGGCGCTTCTGCCCACGGTGTCACGATTCGACGCCCGCAGGGGGCGGGCGCCGGGGCGATGAGGCGCCCGGGCGGTATTCAGGAGCCGCCTCTCTGCCCGCGCGGCAGAGAGGCAAAGGCGGCAGGGGCGGCGGCGACGCCCGCGGGCCTCAGAACGTGCTCAGAACCCGGCGCAGAATGTCGCAGACCTGGTCCACGTGCGCGCGCTCGGAGACCAGCGGGGGCGCTACGATTCCGGAATCTCCGGTCATCTTGATGTGCAGCCCCGCCTCGAACAGCTTCTTCTGCACCTCGAGGCCCCGCGCGCCGGGCCGCTCACCGGGGACCACGTCGAACCCGGCCATCATGCCGTAGCCGCGCAGATCGGTGATCACGGCGACGTCGCTCAGCGAGAAAATCGCGTCGAGAAAGTAGGGCGAGAGCTGCGCGGCGCGCTCGAACAATCCTTCCCGCTCGTAGATCTCCATGGTCGCGAGACCCGCCGCGCAGGCCGCCGGGTGGCCCGAGTACGTGTAGCCATGGAAGAACTCGATGCCGTCGCCCTGGGTGGCATTGCAAATGGTGTCGTAGATGCGATCGTCGACGGCGACGGCACCCATCGGCTGATTGCCGTTGGTGAGCGCCTTGGCCATGGTCATGATGTCGGGCTTCACGTTGAAGCTCTGCGCCGCGAAAGCGCTGCCGGTTCGTCCGAAACCGGTGATGACCTCGTCGAAAATCAGCAGGATCCCGTGCTTGTCGCAGATCTCGCGGATCCGCTCCAGGTAGCCGACCGGCGGCACCAGGGTACCGGTCGAGCCGGCAATGGGCTCGATGAACACCGCGGCGACCGTGTCCGGGCCGTACATGGCGGCGATGCGCTCCAGATCGTCGGCGAGCTCGGCGCCGTGCTCGGGCTGGCCCTTGGAGAAGCGGTTCTCCGCCAGCCACGTGTGCCGCATATGGGCAACCCCCGCCATACCGACGCCGAAGGCCTCCCGGTTCTTGACCAAGCCCGAGAGGCTGGTGCCGCCGATGTTGACGCCGTGATAGGCGCGCTCGCGCGAGACCATGCGCATGCGCTGACCCTCGCCACGGGCCCGGTGATAGGCGAGGCTCACCTTGATGGCGGTGTCCACCGACTCCGAGCCGGAGTTGGTGAAGAACACCTTGTCGATGCCTTCCGGCGTGAGCGCCGAGACCTTCCGCGCCAGCTCGAACTGCCCGGGATGACCGCCCTGGAACGGCGGACCATAGTCGAGCGTCATCAGCTGCTCGGCGACGGCATCGGCAATTTCCCGTCGGCCATGACCGGCGGCGCAGCAGAAAAGGCCCGACGAGCCGTCGAGGATTTGCTGTCCCTGGTGGCTCCAGTAGTGCACCCCCTCGCCGCGCACGAATATTCGCGGATGCTCCTTGAAATCGCGGTTCGAGGTGAAGGGCATCCAGTAGTAGTCGAGGGTGTTGGTCGCGTATTTCATGGCCGCCCCGTCAGCTTGTGCAGGTTGATGGCAGACAATAGACTGCCGTTGCCCCCATCTGTTAGTGCCAGATGGGCGGACCGGATGAGACCAGCCCGTGCGCGAACAGCTCTTCCACCTTTCCCCTGAAAGCGGCACCAGCCTGCAGAGCCAGCTCCGGGAGATGATGGTGCGCGCCATCCTCGGCGGCCACATTCTTCCGGGTAGCGCTGTTCCCTCGTGCCGACAGCTCGCCAAGCAGCTCGGCGTGGCGCGTAACACGGTGGTGCTCGCCTACCAGCATCTGGTCGACGAGGGTTATCTGGTCGCGCGCGAGCGCAGCGGCTATTACGTCAACCAGGACATCCTCGCGGGCCGTGTCAGCGCGGACGCCGCCGAGCCCCGCAGCGGCGACATGTTCGCTCCCGAGTGGAGCGAGCGACTGCGCACCACACCCAGTCACTGGCGACAGATCGTCAAGCCGAAAGACTGGCTCGAGTATCCGTACCCGTTCATCTACGGTCAGTGCGACCTGGCTCTGTTTCCGGTGGCGGACTGGCGCGAGTGCTCGCGCCGCGCGCTCAGCGTCGGCGCCATCCGCGGCTGGGCGAGAGACAGCGTCGACAGCGACGACCCAGAGCTTCTCGAGCAGATTCACACCCGGCTGCTGCCGCGTCGCGGCGTGTGGGCGTCTCCCGACGAGATTCTCATCACCGTCGGCGCTCAGCACGCGCTCTACCTGCTGGCAAGCCTGCTTTTCAGCGACGACACGGCGGTGGGCATCGAGGACCCTGGATACGTGGATGCCCGCACCATCTTCCGAATGACGGCCGCGCGCGTGATCGGCCTGCCCGTCGACGAGTCGGGACTCGCAGCCGACGAAAAGCTCGATGCGTGCGATTACGTCTACGTCACGCCCAGCCATCAGTCGCCGACCACCGTCACCATGCCGCTCGAGCGTCGCCACCAGCTGCTTGCACGATCGGTGGATTCGGATTTCGTCATCATCGAGGACGATTACGAGAGCGAGTTCAATTTCATGGGCCAGCCGACACCGGCGCTGAAGAGCCTCGATCACAGCAACCGGGTCGTCTACGTCGGCAGCCTGTCGAAGACCCTGGCGCCCGGACTGCGCCTCGGCTACATGGTGGGTCCGAAGGAGCTCATCGACGAGGCGCGCGCCCTGAGACGGCTCATGCTGCGCCACCCTCCTGCGAACAACGAGCGCGCGGTGGCGCTGTTCCTGTCCCTCGGTCACCACGACTCACTGGTGAGACGCTTGAGCCACGCCTACAAGGAACGCTGGCAGGTCATGGGCGAGGCGCTCGCCCGCCATCTGCCCGAGTCGGCACGCATGCCCGCGTTCGGCGGCACCTCCTACTGGGTCAAGGGCCCCGCGGACCTCGACGCGCGAGTGCTCAGCGAGCGTGCGGCCGATCGCGGCATCCTCATCGAGCCGGGAGACGTGTTTTTCTTCTCTGACGACCCACCCCGGAATTTCTTCCGCATGGGCTTTTCCTCTATTCCCGTCGATCGCATCGAGCCCGGTATCGAAATCCTCGCCGGCATCGTTCACGACCTGGCCTAGACTAAGTCACGTGACTGGCTCTATGCCGGCCCCCGGCTTGGCCGTAGCTTAAGACGTTTACATCACGGACCCGGCTCTCAGCAGGGACCGACCAGGAGCGTTCGTCATGTTGATTGGTGTACCGAGAGAGATCAAAAACCACGAGTACCGGGTCGGCATGACGCCGCAGAGTATTCAGGAGGTGACCCACCACGGCCACCAGGCCCTGGTGGAAACCAACGCCGGCGCCGGCGTCGGCGCGAGCGACGAGGACTACCAGCGCGCAGGGGCAAGCATCGCGGCGAACGCGGCCGAAGTGTTCGAGAAGGCCGACATGATCGTCAAGGTGAAGGAGCCCCAGGCCGAGGAGCGCGCCATGCTCAACCCCGGCCAGGTCCTTTTCACCTACCTGCACCTGGCGCCGGACCCCGATCAGACCCGCGATCTGGTCGCGAGCGGCGCCGTGTGCATCGCCTACGAGACAGTCACTTCGCCGCTCGGCGGGCTGCCGTTGCTGGCACCCATGTCCGAGGTGGCCGGACGGCTCGCGGTGCAGGCCGGCGCGCATTGTCTGGAGAAGGTCCAGGGCGGCAAGGGCGTGCTGCTCGGCGGCGTGCCCGGCGTGGACCCGGCCAAGGTCGTCATCATCGGCGGCGGCGTGGTCGGAACCCATGCCGCCCATATCGCCATCGGCATGGGCGCCAACACCTGGGTGATCGATCGCTCCACCGACGCGCTCAAGTCACTGTGGCGCCAGTTCGGCCGGCCGCTGGACACGGTCTACTCCACCCGCTTTGCCATCGAGGAGCACGTGCTCGAAGCCGACCTGGTGATCGGGGGCGTCCTCATTCCGGGAGCGGCGGCACCGAAGCTGGTCACCGCGGAGATGATCAAGGCGATGAAGCCGGGCTCGGTCGTGGTCGACGTCGCCATCGATCAGGGCGGTTGCTTCGAGACCTCTCACCCGACGACCCATGCCGACCCCACCTACGTGGTCGACGACGTGGTGCACTACTGCGTCGCGAACATGCCGGGCGCGGTCCCTCGCACGTCGACCTACGCGCTGAACAACGTGACGTTACCCTTCGTGCTGACGCTGGCGGAGAAGGGGTACAAGAAAGCCTTGGAGGACGACCCGCACCTGCGCAACGGATTGAACGTGCACAAGGGGCACGTGACGCAGAAAGAGGTGGCGCGCGATCTGGGCTACGAGTTCCGCGATCCCCACGAGGCGATCTACGACTGATTGATGACCTTGCCGGGATTCATGATGTTGTTGGGATCGAGAGTGCGTTTCAGTGCGCGCATGAGGTCGAGCTCGACGGGCGATTTGTAACGCTCGAGCTCGTGAATCTTGAGCACGCCGATGCCGTGCTCGGCGCTGAAGCTGCCGTCGAGCTCCGCGGCAATGTCGTGAACGCGCGAGGTTATCTCGCCGCCCCGGCTGATAAACGTCGTAACGTCCGCGCCGACCGGCTGCATCACGTTGAAGTGGACGTTGCCGTCGCCGATGTGCCCGAAGGCCACTACCCGTACGCCCTCGACGGTGCGCTCGCAGTACTCGGTCGCCCGCACGATGAACTCGGGGACCTTCGAGAGGGGCACCGAGACATCGTGCTTGATGCCGGCGCCGAGATTTTTCTGCGCCTCGGGTAGCGTCTCGCGCATGCGCCACAGGCGCTCGGCCTGGGCACCGCTCGATGCGATGACCGCGTCGACGGCGATGCCCTGCTCGAAGGCATGCGCGAGCGCGGTTTCCATGAGCGCGCCGAGGCCGGCGTCGGGTCGGCTCGAGGTGAGCTCGACCAGCGCGTAGTGCTCGTAGCGCGCATCGAACGGATCGCCCAGATCGGTGTGCGCCTCGAGAATGTCCAGGCAGGCGCGGTGCATGTACTCGAAGGTGGACACAGCGTCGCCGCTCGCTTCGCGCAGCGCCGCCAGCAGCATCGGCGCCGCCTCGACGCTCGGCATGGCAACCATCGCGGTGGCGGTGTCCGTGGGCGCGGGAAAGAGCTTGAGAACGGCCGCGGTGACGACGCCGAGGCTGCCCTCGGCGCCCAGAAAGAGCTGCTTCAGATCGTAGCCGGTGTTGTCCTTGCGCAGGCCGCGCAGGCCGTTCCACACGCTGCCGTTGGCCAGCACGACCTCCAGTCCGAGCACCAGCTCGCGCGCGTTGCCGTAGCGCAGCACCGCCGTGCCGCCGGCGTTGGTGGAGAGGTTACCGCCGATCTGGCAGCTGCCCTCGGCGGCCAGGCTGAGGGGGAACATTCGGCCCGCATCGCGAGCCGCGCGCTGGACCTCGGCGAGGATACAGCCCGCCTCCACCGTCATCGTGTAGTTGATGGGATCCACGTGACGCACCCGGTTCATGCGCGAGAGCGACAGCAGGATCTCGTCACCGGCTGCTCCGGGCACGCTGCCGCCGACCAGACTCGTGTTGCCGCCCTGGGGCACGATGCCGATGCGCGCCTCGTTGCACACCGCGACGATGGCCGCCACCTCCGCGGTGCTCGCCGGACGCAGCACCAGCGGCGAGGCGCCGTGGAACAGATCGCGCCAGTCGTTGAGGTAGGCGGCTCTGGCCGCGGGCTCGTCGACCAGGCCGGCGGGCCCGACGATGGCCCGGAGTCGCTCGAGGGTGTCGCTGGAGATAGCGGAATCGTTCATGGTCGCCCGCGCATGATACTGGCAGCGGTAAAGCACGGGTATCCGCTTCGGGCCGGGCTCTTGCCGAGGACATAAAGATATGTTTATATCCGTTTATCCTTATTCCAGGGGCCTGGCATGGACACACTGCTCACCGCTCTGCGCGCCGCCGGCGAGCCCACCCGCCTGCGGCTGCTGGCGCTGCTCGCCGGAAACGAGCTGACGGTCTCCGAGCTCACGTGGATCCTGGGCCAGAGCCAGCCGCGCGTCAGCCGGCATCTGAAGCTGCTCTCCGATGCCCGCCTGGTGGAACGCATCCAGGAGGGCGCCTGGGCCTTCTACCGTCTGGCGGATCGCGGGCCGGCGACGGCGATCCTGGCCGCCCTCGTGTCGCTGCTGCCCGTCGACAACGCGGAGCTGGAGCGCGACCGCCAGCGCCTCGAGACGGTGCAGCGCGACCGCTCCGCGGCGGCATCCGCCTACTTTCGCGGCATCGCCAAGAGCTGGGACCGCATCCGCGGACTGTACGTGGCGGAGGCCGAGGTGGAGCAGGCCATGCTGGCGGCGGCCGGGGACAAGCCCATCGGCTCGCTGCTCGATCTCGGCACCGGCACCGGGCGCGTGCTGCAGGTGTTCGCCGATCGCATCGAGCGCGGCCTCGGCATCGATGCGAGCCGGGAGATGCTCGCCGTGGCCCGCGCCAACCTGACCAAGCAGAACCTCGGTCATTGCCAGGTGCGCCAGGGCGACATCTATAACCTGGCGGTTCCGTCGGGGAGCATGGACGTGGTGACGATTCATCACGTTCTGCACTTTCTCGACAATCCATCCGCCGCCATCGCGCGGGCCGCGCAAGCGCTGCGCCCGCGCGGCAAGCTGCTGATCGTCGACTTCGCGCCGCACTCGCTCGAGATCCTGCGCACCGAGTACGCGCATCGTCGTCTCGGCTTCGAAGACGCCGAGGTCACCGCCTGGTGCCGCGCGGCAGGGCTCGAAGACGTGCGCGTCGAGCACCTCACGGTTACCGGTGCAAGCGACGCTGAAACACTCACTGTGTCACTCTGGAGCGCTGTGCAGAGAGCCGACGCACCTTCCCACTACGCACTCGAAGTAGCCTGAAACCATGACTGAACCGAAACAGCAATCGTCACGCTTCACGCCGATCAAATCCGAGCCCGCAGTGTCGTTTGAATTCTTTCCGCCAAAGACGCCGGCGATGGAAAAGACGCTGTGGCAATCCATCGAGCGGCTGGCCCCCATCGGACCACGCTTCGTGTCGGTGACCTACGGTGCCGGCGGCGGCACCCGCGAGCGCACCCACGCAACGGTCAAGCGCGTGCTCGAAGAGACGCGCCTGACGCCCGCCGCCCACCTCACCTGCGTGGACGCGACACGCGACGAGGTGGATGCCGTGGCGAGGCGCTATCACGAGGCCGGCGTGCGCCACATCGTCGCGCTGCGTGGCGATCCGCCCGACGGCAAGTCGCGATTCACGCCGCACCAGCACGGCTACGAGAATGCTGCGGATCTGGTGGCGGGACTCAAGCGCGTCGCCGACTTCGAGCTCACCGTCGGTGCTTACCCGGAAGTGCATCCGGATGCGCGATCGGCGCAGCACGATATGGACAATCTCAAGCGCAAGCTCGACGCCGGCGCGTCGCGGGCTATCACACAGTTCTTTTTCGACACCGACGTGTACTTCCGCTTTGTCGATCGGGCTCGCGCCGCCGGCATCAGCGCACCAATCATCCCGGGCATTCTGCCGGTGACGAATTTCGCCGCTGTGCAGCGCTTCGCTGCGACCTGCGGAGCCACGGTTCCCGCCTGGATGGCCGAGCTGTTCGACGATCTGGACGACGCGCCGGACACTCGCCAGCTGGTTGCGGCCACGGTTGCCGCCGAGCAGTGTCTGCGACTGAAGCAACAGGGAGTGACGGAGTTCCACTTCTACACGCTGAACCGGGCCGAGCTGACCGTCGCCATCTGTCGCCGGCTCGGTCTTCGTGGCGACAACCCCGGTTCCGGACCGCGCACCGTGGCGACGGGAAGCTGACGTGAGTACCTGGTTGCGGCCATCGGCGTCTGCTCTTGTGAAGCGCCTGCGCGAGCGCATCGTGGTGCTCGACGGCGCCATGGGCACCATGATTCAGGCGCATGCGCTCACCGAGGCGGATTTCCGGGGTCGTCAATTCGCCGATCATTGCTGCGACGTGCGCGGCAATAACGATCTGCTGAGCATCACCCAGCCGGACCTCGTGCGCGAAATCCACGCCGCGTTCCTCGCCGCCGGCGCGGACATCATCGAGACGAACACTTTCAACGGCACCGCGATTGCCCAGGCCGACTATGGACTCGAGGAGCGAATCTTCGAGCTCAACCTGGCCGCGACGCGAGTCGCCCGCGAAGCGGCCGACGCGGCCATGGCCACCGAGCCTGACCACCCGCGCTGGGTGGCGGGCGTGCTGGGACCGACCAATCGGACCGCGTCCATCTCGCCCGACGTGAACGACCCGGGCTTTCGCAACGTCGACTTCGCCGGGCTTCGCGCCGCCTACACCGAAGCGCTTCGCGGACTCGTCGAGGGCGGCGCCGACGTGATCCTCGTCGAGACGGTCTTCGACACCCTGAACGCCAAGGCCGCGCTTTTCGCCATCGACGCGTTGTTCGAAAATATCGGCGCACGCCTGCCCGTCATGATCTCGGGAACCATCACCGACCTGAGCGGGCGAACGCTTTCCGGGCAGACGGTCGAAGCGTTCTGGAACTCGGTGCGTCATGCGCGGCCGATGGCTGTGGGCTTGAACTGTGCGCTCGGCGCTCCCGAGCTGAGGCCCTATGTCGACGATCTGGCGCGCGTCGCCGAGACCCACGTCAGCTGCCACCCCAATGCGGGACTGCCCAACGAGTTCGGCGGCTACGACGACACGCCCGAGCACATGGCGGAGGTGCTCGGCGAGTTCGCTTCGGCGGGATTCCTCAACCTGGTCGGCGGCTGCTGTGGAACGACGCCCGATCACATCCGCGCTATTGCCGAAACCGTCGGCCGCGCCAAGCCGCGGCGGATTCCGGAGCCCGCCAGGGTTTGCCGACTGTCCGGCCTGGAGCCGGTCGAGATTGGTCCCGACAGCCTGTTCGTGAATATCGGTGAGCGCACCAACGTCACCGGCTCGCGAAAGTTCGCGCGGCTCATCGTCGAGGGCGACTACGACACCGCCATCGGCATCGCCCGCGAGCAGGTGGAGAACGGCGCCCAGATCATAGACGTGAACATGGACGAAGGCATGCTGGATTCCGAAGCTGCCATGCGCAAGTTTCTTCGCCTCATGGCGGCCGAGCCCGATATCAGCCGCGTGCCGGTGATGATCGACTCGTCCAAGTGGTCGGTGATCGAGGCGGGGCTAGAGTGCGTGCAGGGCAAAGGTTTCGTAAATTCCATCAGCCTCAAGGAAGGTGAACAGCCGTTCATCGAGCAGGCGCGGCTGGTGAAGCGCTACGGTGCGGGCGTCGTGGTCATGGCATTCGACGAGAAGGGTCAGGCTGAGACCGTCGAGCAGAAGGTCGCGGTGTGCGAACGCGCTCACCGCATACTCGTCGACGAGGTCGATTTTGCTCCCGAGGACATCGTGTTCGATCCAAACATCTTCGCGGTGGCCACCGGTATCGAGGAGCACAACGACTATGCGCGGGCCTTCATCGAGGCGACGCGCCTGATCAAAGAGCGCCTGCCCCACGCCAAGGTATCGGGCGGGGTCTCGAATCTTTCCTTCTCGTTCAGGGGCAACGATGCGCTGCGCGAAGCCATGCATGCGGCCTTTCTGTATCACGCCATCGAGGCGGGTCTCGACATGGCCATCGTCAACGCCGGCAAGCTGCCGGTGTACGAGGACATCCCCAAAGAGCTGCTGGAACTGATCGAGGACGTGCTCTTCAACCGCCGCGCCGATGCCACCGAGCGCCTGCTCGAAGCGGCGTCGTCGGTCAAGGGCCAGACCAGGCAGAAACGCGAGGACCTCAGCTGGCGCGAGTGCGGCGTGGGCGAACGCCTCGTGCATGCGCTGGTGCACGGGATCGACGATTTCATCATCGAGGACACGGAGGAGGCGCGACAGCGCGCCGATCGCACTCTCGAGGTCATCGAAGGGCCGCTCATGGACGGCATGAACGTGGTCGGCGACCTGTTCGGCTCCGGCAAGATGTTCCTGCCCCAGGTGGTCAAGAGCGCGCGGGTCATGAAGAAGGCCGTTGCCCACCTGGAACCGTTCATGGAGTCGGAGCAGTCCGGCGCGGAGCAGGCGCGCGCAGCCGGAAAAGTCGTGCTCGCCACGGTGAAAGGCGACGTGCACGACATCGGCAAGAACATCGTCGGCGTGGTCCTCGCCTGCAACAACTACGAGGTCATCGATCTCGGCGTGATGGTGCCCGCCAGCCGAATCCTCGAAACGGCGCGCTCCGAGGGAGCCGACCTCATCGGTGTCTCCGGGCTCATTACACCGAGTCTCGACGAGATGTGTCACGTGGCCGCGGAGATGGAGAGGCAAGGATTCGAGCTGCCGCTTCTCATCGGCGGCGCGACTACGAGCCGTGTGCACACGGCGGTCAAGATCTCGCCCAACTACCGGGGCTCCACGGTGTACGTGCCCGATGCATCGCGCGCCGTCGCCGTCGTCAGCAAGCTGATCGGCAGCGAGCGCGAGCAGTATGCAGCGCAGGTAAGCACCGAGTATGCGGCGATAAGGGAGCAGCGTGCCGCGCAGAGACGCGGCGCCCGGCGTGCGAGCCTCGAGGAGGCGCGCGCCAACAGGCTGCCCGTCGACTGGGCGGCGTATTCCCCGCCGCGGCCGTCGTTCATTGGACGCAGGCAGCTCGACGACTATCCCCTCGACGAGCTGGTGGGTTATATCGACTGGGGTCCGTTCTTCCAGACCTGGGATCTCGCAGGAAGCTTCCCGCGTATCCTGGATGACGAGACCGTCGGGGCCGCCGCCCGGGAGCTCTACGCCGACGCCAACGCCATGCTGCGCCGGATCGTCGACGAGCGCTGGCTGCGGGCGCGGGCCGTGATCGGCTTCTGGCCCGCGGCGAGCGTGCTCGATGACATCCTGGTGTATGCCGACGAGGAGCGTGACCGGCCGCTGGCAACGTTGCACACGCTGAGGCAGCAGATGGATCGCGGCAAGGGGCGCGCCAACATGGCCCTGTCTGACTTCATCGCACCGGCGGATTCGGCGCGGCCCGATTATCTGGGCGCGTTCGCAGTCACCACCGGCTTCGGCCTCGACGAGGTCGTCGCGCGTTTCGAGTCGGCGCACGACGACTACGGCGCCATCATGGCGAAGGCGCTCGCCGATCGACTGGCCGAAGCCTTCGCAGAGCGCATGCACCAGCGCGTGCGCACCGAGTTCTGGGGATACGCCGAGGGCGAGGATCTCGACAACGACGCGCTCATCGAAGAGCGCTACCGGGGCATTCGCCCGGCACCGGGCTACCCGGCCTGCCCCGACCACACGGAGAAGCGCACGCTCTTCGAGCTGCTCGACGCGGAGGCGTGTGCGGGAATTCGACTCACAGAGAGCTTCGCCATGGTGCCGGCAGCGTCGGTCAGCGGGCTCTATTTCGCCCATCCGCAAAGCCGTTACTTCGGGGTCAGCAAGGTCGAGAAGGATCAGGTGCGCGACTACGCGGCCCGCAAGAACATGAGCATCGAGGAAACCGAGCGCTGGCTGTCACCCGTGCTCGGCTACGATCGGAGTCCCGGAGAGGCCGCCGCGTAGCAGTCGCGCAACGCGCTACAATCTCCTCATGTCGATGGACCCCACGATGTCGCGCGTGCGCTGCGCGATCGTCGCCGCGTCGGTGGCGCTGAGCATCTGTCTGGCGCCCGCAGCGAAGGCGCTGCAGAGCTCGGCTCCGGCGCTGCTCTCCCACCGCGCCGTCTACACCCTGTCACAGCACGTCGGCGCCGCGGGCAGCGATATCGCCGGGATCAGGGGGCGGCTCGAGATCGTCTTCGAGGTCGCCTGTGACGGTTGGCGTATCGAGCAGTACATCGGTTTTCGCCTCTACCACCTGGAGGGCCCCGATCTCGAGCACGTGGCGCAGCTCTCGGGCTGGGAGTCGATCGACGGCGCCGACTACTGGTTCAGCTCGCGCAGCTATCAGGACAGAGAGCTGCTCGAGGAGATCGGCGGCGTCGCCCGAGTCGAGCAGGACGGCCGCGGTGCAGAGACACGCTTCGCCAAGCCCGTCAAGGAGACCCGGCCGCTGCCACCCGGCACGATATTTCCTGCGCGGCACCTGATGGAGCTGATATCCGCCGCGCGAAGCGGCGCGCGTCACCTGACGCGCACGGTATTCGACGGCAGCACGCTCGAGTCCCCCTACGAGATCACCGCGTTNNTGGCCCTTCCGCTTCGCCTACTTCAAGCCCGAGGCGGTGCAACCGTCGCCGGAGTTCGAGCTGAGCGCGATTCTCTACGAGAACGGCGTCGCGGGTGACATGATTTACGACTACGGCGACTTCGCCATCGACGTCGAGCTCGCCGAGCTAGAAGCGCTTCCCGCGCAGCGGTGCAATTGATCCCATCAGGCGATCGCCCGGTAGACGAGGCGAACGCCCACCACCAGCAGCATCACCAGCAGCCCGCGCCGAAAAAGTGACTGGCTGATCCGCGCGCGCAGCCACTGCCCGATCAGCACACCCAGGAACAACGGCGCCGCCGCGATCGTCGACCAGAGATATTCCTGTGCTCCCATGACGCCGAACATGCCGAGGGCAAACGCGAGCGGCACGGCAGCGCACAGGTACAAAGTCGAGATGGTGCCGACGAACACGTCCTTCTCCAGATCCAGCGCGAACAGAAACATGATGAGAGGCGGGCCGAAGAAGGTCGTCATGCCGCCGAGCACGCCGGCGAGAAATCCCACGGGTACCCCGAGCCAGCGCTCGCCACGCTTGCCGAGACGCATCCGGGCTGGAAAATGCGCGCTCACGGCAAACGTCAGAACCGCAAAGCCGACAATTCCGACCAGCGTGCGCTGGTCGATGTCCACCAGCAATCGCGCACCCACGAAGGTGCCGATCACCAGCGCGACGATGAGCGGCCCGAAACGCCTCAAGGTATTGCCGAACTGATCGCCGAACAGCGATTGGTAGAGATTCGACAGCAGAATCGGCACCGGCAGCAGCACGACCGCTGCGGGAACGCCGATGACCAGCGACAGCAGGGAGACCGAGACAACGGGGACACCGATTCCGAGGATGCCCTTGACGGTTCCCGCCATGAAGAATGCGAACGTGCACCAGAGAAGCACGCCGAATACCAGGTCCGTCATGAGTCAGGCGCGGTATGCGATCACTCGCCGGTGTCCGTATCGAGCAGCAGCTTGCCCCGGGTGCCGCCCTGCTCCATGACGCGGTGGGCCTCGCTCGCCTCGGCGAGAGCAAACCGACGATCGATGCGCACCTTGATGTCACCGTGAATGGCGAAACGGAACATGTCGCCCGCGCGCCACGCGATCTCTTCGGAGCTCGCCATGTAGTCCGCCATGTGCGGGCGGGTGAAGAACACCGAGCCGGCTTCGGCGAGATCGAGCGGCGTCACCGACTCGACCGC
>JABAHR010000373.1_pt6 | contig 77373 bp, 70 predicted proteins | sample 7062101 | NCBI WGS metagenome assembly JABAHR01 (sample SAMN14534553, study PRJNA622989) | marine sediment metagenome | biome: marine biome [ENVO:00000428]; feature: marine pelagic biome [ENVO:01000023]; material: deep marine sediment [ENVO:00002113] | place: India: Gulf of Kutch | collected...
TCCTCGATCCCATCCTGCCGGAGGGGGATGCTCCCTATAAGTCCAGCAAGAGCGCTCCGCCTCTCGAAGTGCCACCGGATCTCAGTAGCTCAACGCTCAACGACAGCATGGTGGTGCCGTCCCTTTCCCAGGGAGTGGCCACGTACTCCGCCTACGCCAGCGGAACCCAGACGGCTTCGGCGGGAATCAACGGCGTGCTGCCGCAGAGCCAGGGTATCCAGGTGCAGCGCGCCGGCAGCCAGCGTTGGCTGGTGGTCGACCTGCCGCCTGGCGTCATCTGGCCCAAGGTGCGGGACTTCTGGCTGTCCCAGGGCTTCCTCGTCGAGATGGAGGATCCGAGCATCGGCGTGATGGAAACCGATTGGGCGCAGAAGCAGGTCACCTTCGACGGCGGCGCGATCACCAATTTCTTCAACAAGCTTTCGAGTCAGCTCTACGGCGTGAACACCCGCGACAAGTTCCGCACGCGCCTGGAGCGCGGCACGGTCCCCGAGACGACTGAAGTGTACGTTTCGCACCGTGGCGCCGAAGAGGTCTCCACCGGCAAGGTATCCCGCGCGCTCGACGACACCGGTAGCGAAGAGGTCTACGTGTGGCAGATGAGGCCGTCGGACCCCGAGCTCGAGGCGGAGATGCTGAACCGCCTCGTCATCGCGTTGGGCGTTCAGCAGGAAACCGCGACGAAGCTGGTGGCGCAGGCCCCCGAGCGTCCCGCGCGCGCCCGGCTCGTGAGTGACGGTGAGGGCGCCAAGGTCCTCGATGTGCAGGACAATTTCTCGCGCGCCTGGCGACGCACCGGCCTCGCGCTGGATCGCGTCGGCTTCACCGTCGAGGATCGGGATCGCTCGCGGGGGCTGTTCTACGTGCGCTACCTGGACACCGACAGGGCCGATGCAGGCGCAGAAAAGGGCTTTTTCTCGGCGCTCAAGTTCTGGGGCGACGACGAAAAGGCCGCTGCCGGCGAGTATCTCGTCAGTCTCATCGGAAAGCAGGCAACAACGCAGATCGTCATTCTGGACGTCGACGGCAAACGCGAGACCAGCGAGACGGCCGATCGGATTCTGAGCCTGCTGCACGAGCAGCTGAAATAGCCGATTACGGCTTACGTCTCACTTGCGTTTCGCGTGCCTCATGAGGCGCTTGCGCCTGCGCTGCTGGCGGGGGGTGATGACGTTGCGCCGCCCCTTGAAAGGATTCTCCCCGCTCCTGAACTCCAACCGGATGGGCGTGCCGCGCAGCTGCAGGCTCTCGCGGAACACGCGCGTCAGGTAGCGGCGGTAGTTGCTCGGCACCTGGGCCGCCTGATTGCCGTGTATCACGATGAGGGGAGGGCGCGAGCCCCCCTGGTGCGCGTAGCGCAGCTTGATCCGGCGCCCGCGCACGACCGGCGGCGGATTGCGTGCGAGCGCTTTCGCCAGCACATGGTTGAGCTCGGGCGTCGGCAGGCGCCGTGACGCCGAGCGCCACGCTTCGTCGACCGAGGCGAGCAGGCGGCGCAGCCCCGTGCCTTCGAGCGCTGATGTGTAGTGCACCGAGGCCCAGTCGAGGAATGCCAGCCTGCGCTCCACCTCGCCTTTGACCAGCCGCTTTTGCGCGGCGTCGGCGCGGTCCCATTTGTTGACTGCGATGGTGAGCGCGCGGCCGGCGTCGAGGACCATGCCGAGCAGCCCGGTATCCTGGTCGGTGATGCCCTCGCTCGCGTCGACAACGACAATGACGACATCGGCCGCCGCGATCGACTGCAGCGACTTGACCACGCTGAACTTTTCGACCGCCTCGGAGACGCGGCTGCGGCGGCGGATGCCGGCCGTGTCGATGAGCGTGTAGTGCCGGCCGGCGCGTTGGAACGGCACGCGAACGCTGTCACGCGTGGTGCCGGGCGCGTCGTGGGCAACCAGTCGCTCCTGCCCGAGCAGCCGGTTGATGAGCGTCGACTTGCCGACGTTGGGACGTCCGACGACCGCGATACGCACGCCCTCGTCCTCGATGGGTGCGGCGTCGCCGGCCGGCGGGATCTGTGCGAGCGTGGCCTCGACGAGCGCCCCGATTCCGCGCCGGTGGGCCGCCGAGACGGCCCGGGGCTCGCCGAAGCCGAGGGCGTGGAACTCCGCGACCGCGAGCTCCGCGTCCAGGCCCTCGCTCTTGTTGGCCGCCACCGTCACGGGCTTGCCCGAGAGTCGCAGCCTCGTGGCGATGTCCTGGTCGGCCGCGTTCGGCCCCTCGCGGGCGTCGACCACGAATATGACCGCGTCCGCCTCCTCGACCGCGCGAAGCGCCTGGCTGGAGATGGCTTTCGCCATGGCGTCCGCCTCGTCGGTGAGTCCGCCGGTGTCGATCGCCACGTAGGCGCCGGATTCGGTCTTCGCGAGCCCGTAATTGCGATCCCGGGTGATGCCGGGCTCGTCGGCGACGAGGGCGTCCCGGGAGCGCGTCAGGCAGTTGAAGAGGGTCGATTTGCCGACGTTAGGCCGTCCGACGATGGCGACGACCGGCAGCAGGGCAAAACGTTCGCGGGCCTGGTCCATGATGACACCGGTTGGCGCGTTCGTGTCACACGCGTTTCGCGGCCACGCGCCGGCGGCGATTACTGAACGACCTGCAACGCGGTCAGCTCGCCGCCGCTGCCGTAGACGTAGACCGCGAAGGGTGTTGCCACCGGCGCGGCGACGATGCGGCCCGCATCGACTCGCACACGTGCGGCGAACTGGCCATCCTCCTGGCGCAGCCAGTGCACGTAACCTTCCAGATCGCCCACGATGACATACGGCCCGAAAACCGCCGGCGGCGAGAGGCGACGCGCTTCGAGCTTCGCCTGCCTCCACATGGAGGCGCTGTTCGAACGGTTCAACGCCCAGACGTGGCCGGCGTCATCGGTGACGTAGACGTTATCGCGGCCGATCCCCAGGCCGGCATGAGACGACATGTCACGACGCCAGACGACCTGCCCGCTCATGAGATCCAGCGCGGCCAGCTGACCCTGATAGGTAACCGCATACACGGTCTTGCCGTCGATGAGGGGATCGGCGTCGATGTCGACCATGCGCTCGAGCTCGGTGCGGCCGCGTGGCACCGCAACGCGCGTCTCCCAGAGCGGCTGTCCATTGCTCATGGCGACCGCCACCATTTGTCCGCCGTCGAAGCCGGCAACCGCGGCGCCCTCGGCGAGCGCCGGCGAGCTCGTCCCGCGAAGCGTCAGCACCGGCGTCGTGCGGTCGTATACCCACAGCCGCGTGCCGTCGTCGCTGGCGAGGCCGAAGAGCTTGCCGTCGATGGTGCGAGCAACGGCCACGCCGCCTATCGCCTGCGGGGCGGACAGCACCTCGCTCGACACGCGTGCGCGCCATTTGACCGCGCCGTCGTCCTCGGCGAGCGCGAGGACCTCGCCATCGCTGGTGCCGAGCAGCACCAGGCCGTCACCGACTCCCGGGCCTCCGGAGAGCGGACTGTCGGTGTCGGTGTCCCACAGGCTCTCACCCGTTCTCGCATCGAATGCGCGCACGCGCCCGTCACGGGTCGCCGCATAGATCCGATCTGCGCCGATGGCGGGGCGCAGCTTGAGAAACAGCTTGCCGGCGCCGGTACCGACACTGCGCTGCCACACGGTGCGGATCTGGACGGTGGGCTCGAAGTCGACGAGCTCCGCCGGCTTCGCGGTGTTATCCGGGTTGTCGAACAGGTTGCCGATGGCCGTGCAGGCGCCGGTCAGGGTGAGAACGCCGAGCAGCATCAGGGCCTCGACGAAACGCGTGGCGCGGCTCATTGCGTTACACCGTCGCCCTTTTGGTAACCGAGATCGTCGCGCTTCATCTGCAGGCGCGCGCGCATGGCGGGCGCCAGGGAGAGGCTGGCGAGCGCCGCGTCGTAGGCTTTTGCGGCCGCCTCGGCGTTCCCACCGCCCATCAGGATGTCGCCGCGCAGCTCGTCGACGCTGGCCGCGAAGGCCGTGGTGCGGACCTGCTCGAGGATGGCGAGTCCGGCATCTCCCGCGCCCTCGTCGAGAAGCACTCGCGCCTTGCGCATGCGGGCGATGTCGCGAAGCTCCGTGCGGTCGCTGTCCTCGATGACCGTATCGAGCATTCGCTTGGCTTCACCCGGCTGGCCGGCGGCGAGCGCGCTCTTTGCGCCCAGCAGACCCGCGAGTGCGGCGTACTCGCTGCCGGGGTGCTCGATGATGATGACCTCGGCTTTCTGCACGGCTTCCGCGTGCTGATTGCGTGCCGCCGTGTCGACCATGTTCTGATAGGCCACGGACAGCTGCTCGGCGGAGGTCTCCACGTGGTTTTGCCACGTCGTCCAGCCGAACACGCCGCCGAGTCCGAGCACCAGTCCGATCACGACGGCGCGACCGTTCTCCTTCCACCACTTCTGCAGTGCTTCCAGTTCTTCCTGTTCTGTTTCCACGCCTCGTCTCTCGCTTTCTCAGTCGTCGGATCCGATATGACCTCTGAGGATTTCGACCATCTGCGAGCGCTCGACACTCTGCTGCCCGCCGTCACCGTGCATTTCCTTCAACGTGATTCGATTCTCGCGTGCCTCGTCCTCTCCGAGTATCAGCGCCAGGGGCGCTTCGCTGCGATCGGCGTTCTTCATTTTACGCTTGAAATTGCCCGGACCGGCATCCACCACCAGGCGCACCCGCGGCAGCGCGTCGCGCAGCTGCTCGGCGAGCGAGTGCGCGGTTCGCTGGGCCTCTTCGCCCACGGCGAGAAGATAGGCGTGCGGACGCTCGTCGCTCGCGGCACCCTGCCTCGCCTGCATCAGCGCAACCACTCGCTCGAGACCGACGGCGAAGCCGGTGGCGGGTGTCGGCGGCCCGCCGATATCGGCTACCAGGCCATCGTAGCGTCCACCGCCGCAAACGGCGCCCTGGGCTCCGAGCTCGTCGGTTACCCATTCGAACACCGTGCGCGTGTAATAGTCCAGGCCGCGCACCAGACGCGGATTGACCGAGAAAGCGACGCCGCTTGCCTCGAGCATGGCCTGAAGACCCTCGAAGTGCTCGCGGGATTCGTCGTCGAGACAGTCGACGATGCGCGGGGCGGCCCCGAGCAGGTCCTGCATGTCCGGGTTCTTGCTGTCGAGAATGCGCAGCGGGTTGGTGTCGAGCCGCCGCCGGCTGTCCTCGTCGAGGCTGCTCGCGTGCCGGGTGAGGTACTCGACCAGCCGCGCCCGGAAGGCGTCCTGGATCGCGCGCGAGCCCAGTGAGTTGAGCTCCAGGCGCAGGGCGCCGAGGCGCAGGCGCCGCCACAGGCGCTCGCCGATCAGGATCAGCTCGGCGTCCACGTCGGGTCCCGGAAAGCCCAGGGCCTCCACATCGAGCTGATGAAACTGCCGGTAGCGGCCCTTCTGCGGCCGCTCGTAGCGAAACATGGGTCCGATGTGCCAGAGACGCTGGCCGCGGCCGCGCAGCCATCCGTGCTCGACGGCCGCACGCACGCAGCTCGCCGTGCATTCCGGACGCAGGCTCAGACTCTCGCCGCTGCGATCGTCGAAGGTGTACATCTCCTTCTCGACGATGTCCGTGGCCTCGCCCACCGAGCGCCGGAAGAGCTCGGTCCTCTCGACAACGGGCGGACGCAGCTCCCGATAGCCATAGCCGCTCAGCACGGCGCGCGCGGCATCCTCGAGCTCGCGCCATACCGGGGTTTCCGCGGGCGGGATGTCCTTCATCCCGCGAATCGCCTGAATCGCTTTCATGTCAGGAGTGCTCTAGGGCGTGCCGCCGGCCTGCAGGCGGCTGCACGTTACGGAGGGCGGATCTTAAATAGCTGGAGGGAAATTCTCTACTTCGGCGGTCTCGCGGCTGCCCCCTGCTGTCGCGCTCTGACGGTGTCCGCCGCTCGTCGAGAGCGCAGGAGCGGCCAGATTCGCACAAGCGATGCGCTTCAGGAGTCGGGGCTTCGCGAACCGATGGGTGCCTGGTTTTCGAATCCCGGGGCCGGGGATGCGGATTGCGGGGCGGGCGCCATGACCGGTGCCGGCAGCTCGGCGGGCGTCGCGGCTGCATCGTCCACGGCCACGCCGGCATCGGCTACCGACTGGGCCTGCGCCTCGGCGGTGGGCTCCTGGGGCTCCGCCGCCGGAGGATCCTCTGCCGCGGCCGGCGGCTGCGGGTCGCGCTCACCGGACAGCTCACCGACGGTGAACCGCACCACGCTGCGCCCCTCGAAGCGGCTGAGATCGTACGGCTCGCCGTTGTACGCCACCGCCGCACCCTGCACCTCGCCGAGCAGCACGCGCATGGGGCCGGCGCCCTGCACGACGACCTCGCTGCCCTCACGCGCCAGGCTGTAGTAGAGCCGGCCGCCGCCCCGGTCGTAGATCTCGATCCAAGATTCCCGGCTCAGCTGGATGGCCAGCACGTCGGAGCCGGGCAACGGCGCGGGTCGCGGCACCGCGACGGGCTCGGCGATGGTTTCCTCGCCGCCGCCGGGCGCGGTGGCGTCTCCCTCGGTGATCCCAGCGGCGCCCGTGCTGTCGCTGCCGACCGCGTCGGCGGCGGCCGTCTGCGCCGTGCGCTCGTGCGCGGCTTCTCCGGCGTCGTCGCGCTCGCCTGTCACGCCTTCCGCCTCCGGCGGCGTGGCGGGTGTTGGCGTCGTCGCGCGCCCGGCGACGCTCTCGACGGCGTCCCGCACGGGCGTGACATGGGGCGCCGGCGTGTCGCTGTCGGCGCGTACAGCCGTGCGCGTTTGCAAATCCGCGGCGGCATCGTTGCCGGCGTCAGAAAGCTGACCGGGCTCGCTCGGCGGCGGCGGCTCGGGCGCGGCTCGATCGGCTGCCGCGGCGTCGCTCGGGCGCGCGTCCGGCGCCGGCGCAGAGGCCGCCTGCGACGGCGTGTCCGCCGGCGTGCTGGCCTCGGGTGCTGCAGCGGGGCGGGTGGCCGGCGCGACCCCGATCGCCGCGCGTTGCTTCGGCGGCTCGTCGAGCTGTCGGCTCTGCCACCACAGCACCACCAGCACCACCAGCAAAGCCGCGATGACGTAGGTGACCATGCGCACGGGAAAGTCGCTGACGTGCACCTCGGGCTTGCGGCCGAGCTCCGAGACCAGCGCCGGCGGGCCGAATCCGTGGCGCTCGTAGGCCTCCAGAATCGGCCCCGCGGGCAGGTCCAGCAGGCGCGCATAACCGCTCAGATAGCCGCGCACGAACGTCGGCCCGTGCAGCCGCTCGTAGTCGTCACGCTCGAGCCGCTCGATGACGCGTGACTCGAGTCGCAGGCGTGATGCAACCTCGCCCACGGACATGTGGGCGGCCTCGCGCGCCTCGCGCAGGCGCTGGCCCGGACCGAGGTCGGCCTCGGAGGTCGTCACCACCCGTGTCGTCGCCTCGTCCGTCGTCATCGCACGCCCGATTCGATCAGCAGCCGTGTCTCCGGGGAATCCGGGTAGTTGGCCTTGAGCAGCATGGCAAGGCTCGAGACCGCGTCCTTGTCGCCGAGCTTGCGCTCGATACGGATGCCGAGCCACAGGGAGCGGGAATTGTGCCTGCTCACCTGTTCATAGCGTTGCATGTACCCGCGCGCCGCCAGGTACTGCTCGGCTTCGAAGCTCAACTCCGCCATGTTGAGCAGCGCCACGCCGAAGCGCGGATCGGCGCGCAGCGCAGCGCGAAAATGGTCCTCGGCGCCGGCCCGATCGCCAGCCCTGAGCTTGCACAGGCCGGCATTCGTGTAGGCCAACGCCGGCTTGTCATAGAGCGGGTTCTCCACCGCTTTCATGAAATACTGCACGCCCTCCTCGATGCGTCCTCGCGCACACAGGAACACCCCGTAGTTGGTCTGTGCCGCGGAGTCGCCGGGATTGAGCTCGATGGCGCGCTTGAAGTGCTTCTCGGCCTTGGCCGGCTCGTTGAGGCGGTCGTACACGAGCGCCATGCCGTTGTGTGCGGTGGCGTAGTTTGGATCCGCCGAAAGGGCAGTGTTGAGTCGCTCCCAGGCCACGTCGAGCTGGCCGTTGCGTACGTACTCGAGTCCGAGCTGGGCGTTGACGATGGCGACCTTGTTGGTGCTCGCGCCCGGCGCGATCGGCGGCTCGTTGGACGGCGCCGTGGCGCAGCCGAGCTGAAGGGCGCATGCGAGCGCGATGCCGAGCCAGAGGGAGGTTGCCTTCAATGCCTTCACTGTGCCCACCTGATGCCGATTGTGCAGGGTGTTTGCCCCGGATTCGGTGCGCCTCGCCGGGCTCCGGCGAGCGTCAATCAAGATTGTAGCCGCTCCGCGCCGGCCGGGGCCAAGCGGCCCGCCCGGCGGGCCCGCATTCTCTGGCTGCGGGGTTGCACCACGCCCGCCAGCTGTCCACAGGCGGCGTCGATGTCCCCGCCACGGGTCTTGCGCGTGATGGTCATGATGCCGCGGCTGAGGAGCACGTCCCTGAACGCATCGATGACGTGCTCCGGCGAGCGTCGGTAGCCGCTCGAGGGAAACGGATTGAAGGGTATGAGATTGACTTTCGACGGCACGTCGGCGAGCAGAGCCGCGAGCTCGAGGGCGTGCTGGCGGCTGTCGTTGACGCCCGCGAGCATGACGTACTCGAAAGTGACCTTCTCGCGGGGATCGCCCGCGACGTAGCGCCGGCAGGCCGCGAGCAGGTCACGAATCGGGTAATGCTTGTTCAACGGCACGAGCTCGTCGCGTAGTCGATCGTTGGGTGCGTGCAGCGAGACCGCGAGGCTCACCGGGCAACGCTGCCTGAGCGCGTCGATTTTCGGCACCACGCCGGCGGTGCTCAGCGTGACCCGGCGTCTGGCGAATCCATGGGCGTTGTCGTCGAGCATCAGCTCGAGGGCTTCGACCACATTGTCGAAGTTCAGCAACGGCTCACCCATGCCCATCAGCACGATGTTGGTAATCGTGCGGCTGCGCTCGCTGCTGCTCTCGAGCATGCTCCTGGCGAGCCACAGCTGTCCGATGATCTCAGCGCTGCCGAGGTTGCGGTTGAAGCCTTGTCTCGCCGTCGCGCAGAACGTGCAGTTGAGCGCGCAACCGACCTGTGAAGAGATGCACAGGGTGCCCCTGGGCGTGTCGGGAATGAAAACCATCTCCACGCAGTTATCGGGTGCGACACGCACCAGCCATTTGATGGTGCCGTCCACCGATTCGTGCACGGCGACGATCTCGGGAGGCGTTACCGATGCCTCGGCCTCGAGTCGCGCGCGCAGATCCTTACTGAGGTTGGTCATTGCAGCGAACCGGGCGATGCGCTGCTGATGTATCCATTTGAGCACCTGCACGGCGCGAAACGGCCGTTCACCTCGGGCCTCGAAATAGCGCTCCAGCGCGGTGCGGCTGAGCCCGAGCAGATTGGTGCCGGCGGCCTCGCGGGCAGGTGACTCGTAAACGGCGTGCTCGTCGTGCGCGTTCATCGGCCGGTTTCAGCTCAGCGCGTGCGCGGACAGATCTCCTCGGCTGAGAAGAAGTACGCGATCTCCGTCACGGCGTTCTCCGGCGAGTCCGATCCGTGCACGGCATTTTCCGTGATCTCATCGGCGAAATCGGCGCGAATGGTCCCAGGCGCGGCTTCGGCCGGATTGGTAGCGCCCATGATTTCGCGATTTTTCTCGACGGCGCCCTCGCCCTCGAGAACCTGAACGAGAACCGGACCGGAAGTCATGAAGTCGACCAGCTCAGGGAAAAAGGGCCGCTCTTTGTGCACGGCGTAGAAGCCCTCGGCGCTTTCCCGGGTAAGATGAAGCATTTTCGCGCCCACGACCCGAAGGCCCGCATCCTCGAAGCGCGCAATGATCGCGCCGATGGCGTTGTTGGCAACGGCATCGGGCTTGATGATGGAAAGGGTGCGTTCAATCGCCATTTAGAGCTCCAGTTTCAAGGCATCGGGTCGGCAAGCCCGTAAGTATAAGCCGCCGCGCAAACCGAGCGAAATGCCGAGCGCCGCAGCCCGTCACCTGCTCGGGGCGGCCGCGGGGCGCGTTGGTTTTTTCTGATTGCGTCCGCACCTGACAGGGCGAGGTTTGCGCCGGGGCAGGGCGGCGGTGTGTGTGCGGGCGAAGTCCCGGCAGGGACCGGCGGCTGCGTCAAACGCCGAAGCTTTCCCCACACCCGCACAGGCTCTTGACGTTCGGGTTGTCGTAGCTGAAGCCTTCGTTCAATCCCTCGCGGGTGAAATCGATGGTGGTTCCGTCCAGATAGGACAGGCTGTCGCCGTCGACAATGACCTTGATCCCGTGGGATTCGAAGACCCGATCGTCTTCGCCGATTGCGTCGGTGATATCCACCACGTAGGCGAACCCCGAGCAGCCGGTGGTCTTGATACCGACCCGCAGGCCCGCGCCGGAGCCACGCTCGGCCAAGAAGTGCCTGACGCGCTCGGCAGCAGCGTTGGTGAGTTGCACAGCCATGGTCCGGTCTCGCGTCTCCTGCTTGCAGCGGGTCCTGGTCAGATGGGGGCGGACTTTCGCCCGTTCAAGCGCGCGCTCTGCTCAGGCGCTGGTCTGAACGCCGCCGCCCACGTCCACGGGGACCTGGTCCTGGCGTTCCGCTACCTCGCGCACCCGGCGCCGCTCCACCAGCTGCGCCAGGTCGATGCTGCCCAGAAACTCGTGGATCTGTTTGCTCAGATCGTGCCAAAGATCGTGGGTGAGGCAGCGCGCCTCGCCCTGGCAGTTCTCCATGCCGCCGCAGCGGGTGGCATCCACCGACTCGTCGACAGCGCCGATGACGTCGACGACGGCAATGTCGCCGGCCGGGCGTCCCAGCCGGTAACCGCCGCCCGGGCCCCGGGAGCTCTGCACCAGGCCGCGCTTGCGCAGCTGGGCAAACAGCTGCTCCAGGTAGGAGAGCGAGATCCCCTGCCGTCGGGCGATGTCTGCGAGCGTGACGGGGCCGCCGTCGTGGTGGATGGCCAGGTCCAGCATGGCGGTGACGGCGTATCGGCCCTTGGTCGTCAGTCGCATCGAATGGCCCGCGCGTGGCAGTCGCAGGCAGTGTACATTCCTGACTATTTTAGTCAACTATTCCCGCCAGGCGTTCCCGGCCGCGGCGGCACGCGCCGGGCGCGGACCTAAACGCTCTCGAGCGCGGCGCGCTGCTCCTCCAGCCGGCCGATGGCGGCGCGCAGCTCGGCGACCCGCGTGCGCTCCTTGTCGACCACCTCCGCCGGGGCGCGGTCGACGAAGTTGCGGTTGGCGAGCTTCTGCTCGCTGCGTCCGAGATCCCTGGCATGCTTCTCGATCTCGCGCGCGAGCCGCGCCGCCTCCGCCTCGGTGTCGATGAGACCGGCGAGCGGGATCAGGATCTTCATGTCGCCGAGCAACCCGACGGCGCTCTTGGGCGCGGTCTCGCCCTGCTCGAGCACGCGCACCGATTCGAGGCCGGCGAGGGCGTCCAGATAGTGGCGGCAGGCAGCGAGCATGTCGCGATCCCGCGGGCAGGCGTTGTCGAGGATGACCGGCACGCGGCGGCTCGGCTGGATATTCTGCTCGCCGCGCACCCTGCGCACGGCGAGGACGAATCCCTTCACCCAGTCGATGTCCTCTATGCTCGACGCGTCGCTGCGCTGCGGATCGGCGACGGGGTAGGGTTGGCGCATGATGGTGGGGCCTTGGCGCCCGGCGATCGGCGCGACACGCTGCCAGATGGCCTCGGTGATGAAGGGAATCAGCGGGTGGGCGAGGCGCAGCAGCGTTTCGAGCACTCCGACCAGCGTGCGGCGCGTGCCCCGCAGCGTGGCCGGGTCGGCATCGGCGTCGCCGAGCACGGGTTTGGCGAGCTCCAGGTACCAGGGACAGTACTCGTCCCAGGTGAACTCATAGATGGCCTGGGCGGCGAGGTCGAAGCGGTATTGCTCGATGGCGTTGCGGACCTTGTCCTCGGTGATCTGGGTCAGCGAGACGATCCAGCGCTCGGCGAGTCCCAGGGCAACGTCGCCGCCGTCCGCCCCGCAGTCTCGGTTCTCGGTGTGCTGAATGACGAAGCGAGCGGCGTTCCAGAGCTTGTTGCAGAAGTTCCGGTAACCTTCGATGCGGCCAAGGTCGAAGCGGATGTCGCGCCCGGTGGTGGCCAGCGAGCAGAACGTATAGCGCAGGGCATCGGTGCCGTAGGAGGGAATGCCGTCGGGGAACTGACGCCGCGTGTCGGCCTCGATGCGAGGGGCCATGTCCGGACGCATGAGCCCCGAGGTGCGTTTTTTCACCAGCGCCTCCAGATCGATGCCATCGACCAGATCCAGGGGATCGAGGATGTTGCCTTTCGACTTCGACATCTTGTTGCCGTCGGCGTCGCGCACCAGGCCGTGGATGTAGACCTCCCTGAACGGCACGTCGTCCATGAACTTCAGCCCCATCATGATCATGCGCGCGACCCAGAAGAAGATGATGTCGAAACCCGTAACCAGGACGTTGCCGGGATAGAAGCGCGCCAGTCGCGGCGTGCGTTCCGGCCAGCCGAGGGTCGAGAACGGCCAGAGCGCCGAGGAGAACCAGGTGTCGAGCACGTCGGGATCCTGCTCGAGGGCAACGGATGGGTCGAGCGCGTGCTTCTCGCGCACTTCCTCCTCGCTGCGGCCGACGTAGACGCGGCCATCGGCATCGTACCAGGCGGGAATGCGATGTCCCCACCACAGCTGCCGGCTGATGCACCAGTCTTCGATATTGCGCATCCATTCGAAATAGGTTTTCGACCAGTTGTCCGGTACGAAACGAATGCGCCCGTCCTCGACGGCTTCGATGGCGGGCGCTGCCAGCGGCTCGGTTCTGACGAACCACTGATCGGTCAAAAACGGCTCGATGACGGCGTGTGAGCGATCGCCTCGGGGAATCTTCATGCGGTGCGGCTCGGTCTTCGCGAGCAAACTCTGCTTTTCGAGATCGGCGACTACCCGCTCACGCGCCTCGAAACGGTCCAGATCCCGGTAACGCGGCGGCGTCTCGTCGTTGGTCCGCGCGTCGATGGTGAAGATGTTGATCTTCGGCAGACCGTGACGCTCGCCGACGATGTAGTCGTTGAAATCATGCGCGGGCGTTATTTTCAGCGCGCCGCTTCCGAATGTCGGATCCACGTACTCGTCGGCAATGATGGGTATTCTCCGATCCGTGAGCGGCAGATCCACTTCCCTGCCGATGAGGCTGCGGTATCGCTCGTCGTCCGGATGCACGGCCACCGCGGTATCGCCGAGCATGGTCTCGGGTCGCGTGGTTGCCACCACCACGTGGCCTTCACCGTCGGCGATGGGATAGCGGATGTGCCACAGGTTGCCATCCTCCTCCTCCGAGATCACCTCGAGGTCCGAGACCGCCGTGTGCAGCACGGGGTCCCAGTTGACCAGGCGCTTGCCGCGATAGATGAGGCCTTCTTCGAACAGGCGCACGAATGTTTCGCGCACCGCCCGCGAGAGACCCTCGTCCATCGTGAAGCGCTCCGTGGCCCAGTCCACAGACGCGCCCATGCGTCGAAGCTGCCGCGAGATGGTGCCTCCGGAGTGCTCCTTCCAGTCCCATACCCGGCGCAGGAACGCCTCGCGGCCGATGTCGTGCCTCGTGATGCCCTCGGCGTTGAGCTGGCGCTCGACCACGATCTGAGTGGCGATACCGGCGTGATCGGTGCCCGCCTGCCAGAGCGTGTCTGCGCCCCTCATACGGTGGTAACGGATCAGGGCATCCATGATCGTGTCCTGAAACGCGTGTCCCATGTGCAGGCTGCCGGTGACGTTGGGCGGCGGGATCATGATGCAGTAGGGATCGCCCTGGCCGCTCGGCTCGAAGTAGCCGCTCTCTTCCCAGGTCCGGTACCAGGACTGCTCGATGGCTTGAGGGTCGTAGGTTTTATCCATACTTGGCTCGAAAGAATCTGAATCCCTCGGTGGCGGCCGGTGTCGTCAGCGTCCTAGTCCCGCTATTGCAACACGTTCGGACGCGAAATCGAAGCCGGTTCGGTGATTGCGGCGGCGGTGGGCGTGGAGGTGCCGGCGGGGCAGGGGCTGCTCAGTCGCGTCGCCGTGGTCCGAGCACGTTCAGCTCTTCGATGATTTCCGGGAGCATGATCTCCAGGTGGTTGCGCACCTGCTCGCGGATATCTTCCGTGGCCTCCTGAACGGCGGTCTCGACGCGTGCCTGCACGATGACCTCGATCTCGTTGGCGAGCCGCTCGGAGAGCTTGTGGTAGAGCTCCTCCTCGTCGACCTCGGCTTGCAGCGGTTGCTGCGTGCCTTGCTCACCGGCCGAGGCGGGCGGGTCTTCCACGCCCGGCACGACGACGTCGTGAAGCAGCGGAATGGTGTACTGGGCCTCCGCGTCCGCAGCCGTGGGCGGCGGCTGCGCAGGCGCGGATGCCGGCTTTGGCTGCCGGCGCTTCTCGAGAATCTGCTCGAGCCCGTTGAGTGCTTCGGTCAGTGACTGCGCGGCAGGCGCCGTGTCCAGTCGCCGATCGATCTCCTCGTCGACGAAACCCTCGGAACGCTTTGCAGAATCCTCGTCCATGGCCCGTTCAGAGATTGTGCTGATGGATGCTGACGCCTCGCTCGCGGTAATCGCGATAGCGGGTGCGGCCCGCGCGCCGCGCTGACTCATCGCCCGAGACAATCTCGGCGATGCGTGCGCTCCTCGCTGCGAAAGGCGGAATCGATTCAGCCAGGTTGATGAGCACGTCGAGCGCCTCGGGCTCCTCGGTGCCGTCGCCGACCAGCACCGGCTCGCACCGATCTGCTTGGATATCCTGGCGATCGCGCAGCAGGGCGTGCGGAACGAAGCTGTCCTGTCGGTAGGTCCATAGCATCTCGTCGACCTGCTTTGCCGCCTGCGCCGATTGCGTGTGAATGAAGACGCGGTGCCCTTTCTGCCAGGCCTTGTCCGCGAGCCGGCAGGCGGTGCGTAGCCGCTCCTGCTCCGCCGTCGCAGTCAGAATGTAGAAATCCACCCGCATCAATGCTCTCGCAGCCGTCGTCACTCGTCGGACTTCATGCATCAGCTTACGCGCTTGCGCCCGGCGCGGTCCAGCAGGAACTGTGAGAGCAGGCGCACCGGTCGGCCCGTCGCGCCTTTCGACTTGCCACCTCGCCACGCCACCCCGGCGATATCGAGATGTGCCCAGCGGTATTCACGGGCGAATCGTGACAGAAAGCACGCTGCCGTGATGGCGCCGGCCTCGCGGCCGCCGACATTGGCCACGTCGGCGAAATTGCTCTTCAGCGCCTCCGCGTACTCTTCCCACACGGGCATTCGCCACGCGCGATCGCCGCTGAATTCGCCGGCATCGAGCAAAGCGTCCGCGAGCCGGTCGTCGTTGCTGAAAAGGCCCGCTGCCTGGTCGCCGAGAGCGATCACGCAGGCACCCGTCAGGGTGGCGATATCCACCACCACATCCGGTTCGAATCGGCGCGCATAGGTGAGCGCATCGCACAGCACCAGGCGCCCCTCGGCATCGGTGTTCAACACCTCCACAGTCTCGCCCGACATGCTGGTGTAGATGTCGCCGGGCTTGCTCGCCGTGCCTCCGGGAAGGTTCTCCGTTGCCGCGACGATGCCCACCAGGTTGATTGGCAATGCCAGGCTGGCAGCCATCTTCACTGCTCCCAGCACACTCGCGGCGCCGCACATGTCGAACTTCATCTCGTCCATCTGGGCAGCGGGCTTGATGGAGATACCCCCGGAGTCGAAGGTCACGCCCTTCCCGATCAGCACCGCGGGGTGCCTCTTCGAGCGGCTGCCCCGGTACTCCAGGGTGATCAGCTTGGCCGGCTCCTCGCTTCCGCGCGCAACCGAAAGCAGAGTTCCCATGCCGAGGCGTTTCATCTCCGTCTCGCCCATGACACGGACCTTTATGGACTTCTCCCTGCGCGCCAGCTGGCGGGCCCGCTCAGCGAGATAGGTAGGCGTGCAGACGTTGGCGGGAAGATTACCGAGGTCGCGGGCCAGGTCGACGCCGTCGGCAATGCCTATGCCGTGATGCATGCCTTCCTCGGCGCGGCGCTTCTGCTTCTGCGTGGCGATCGCACAGGTGACGCGGTGCAGCCGGGGTTGCTTGAGCGAAGAGGCATCGGTCTTGAGCTGGTTGAAGCGATACACGCAGTCGCGCGCGATTTCCACGACTTCTCTCACTTTCCAGTAGATATCTCGATCCTTCACGTCGAGCTCGGTGAGGCAGACGACAGCATCTTCGGCACCGCCGTCGGCGAGCCTTTCCATGCAGCTCCTGAGCACGCGGCTGTAACGGCTCGCCGGCATGCTTTCTTTCTTGCCACATCCGACGAGCATTACCTGACTCGCCGCGACCTCATGTAGATTGTTCAACATCAGCGTATTGCCCACCGACGCCTGCATCTGGAAACGACGAATGATCTTGAGCAGCTCTCCGGCGCCGGCATCGTTGATCGCCTGGGCGGACGGGGACAGCCGATGGGACTCGAAAACGCCCACCACCATGCAGTCCGTCTTCTGGGAGTCGGCGACAATCTTCGATACTCTGAAATCCATCGATCCTTACTCTATGTTTTCTCTGATACCATTGACGGCACCGGACTCGCTTGCCGGGGCTGACCGGGAGGCGCGCAGTTTATGCCTTCGCCCCATGCATCGTAAAGACGGGCACTGACCGCTGGACTTGTCTTGACCGTAACGCGTTACCTGATACGGGAGATACTGCACTCGTTCTTCGCGGTATTTGCCATCCTGGTCATAATCGCGGTGGTCGTCATATTCGTGGAACTGCTGGCAGAGATGTCGACCAGCGTTTTCTCGAGCCTGTTCATATTCCAGCTCGTCACGCTCAAGATCATCGGCAAACTCGTCGTGCTGCTGCCCGCGGCGCTCTACATTTCCATACTGCTGGCGCTTGGGCGACTGTACTCGGACAGTGAGGTCATCGCCATGTGGGCCGGTGGGATCGGCCCGAACCGTATCAATGCGAGCGTGTTCCGATTTCTACTCGTTTTCGCGCTCGCCACCGCGGTGGTCTCGCTTTATCTGTCGCCGAAGGCCATGGCTACGCGCGAGGCGGTCTGGGAGCGTGCCGAGGCGGCGGCAGAGTTCGAGGGTATCATGCCCGGCCGATTTCTCGAGTTTAAAGGCGGCGAGCTCGTCGCGTATACCGAGTCGTTATCCGAAGACAATCGTGTCATGCAGAACGTGTTCGCGAAGATGACCTTTGGCGATAGCCAGAACCTTCTCGTCGCGAGAAGGGCGCGGTTCAGCGGAAGTGAGGAGAAAACCGGGCGCTACATCGTGCTCGAGGACGGTTACCGTTACTCTGGAGCTCCGGGAAGCGTCGACTACACGGTTTACCGATTTGCAAAGCACAGCTTTCGAATCGATCGGGAGCGCGGAGAGACCGCCATAAGCGATGTCGACGCGATTCCGACCCGGGAGCTGCTGGAAAAATCTCATCCGTACTATTCGGCACAGCTCCAATGGCGCCTGTCGCAGCCAATCTCACTCGTGCTTCTCGGCATGCTCGCGCTGCCGCTCGCACGCACCCTGCCCCGGCAGGGCAAGTACACCAAGCTTGCCATGGGAATTGCCGTCTATTTTCTTTACGGAAACGCCGTAGGCGCCATGCAGACGTTCGTCGAGCGCGGTAAGGTCAGCACGCTCATCGGAATCTGGCCGGTGCACATTGTGATGGCGTTGCTCGTCGCGGCGCTGGTCTACTTCGAGGCTTCGGGTCGCACACCACGCATTTGGCGCAAGAAAGTCCTGCGCAGATGAAGACTCTGGACCGACACATCGGTTTTCACGTCATACGGGACTGTTTGCTCACCCTGATGGCGTTACTCGCCGTGTTCTCGCTGATCGAGTTTCTCGATGATGTCGGTGATGTCGGCAGGGGAAGCTACACGATGGCAGACGCGCTGGAGTACATGTTGCTGAGCGCTCCGAATCGTGCGGCCATCCTGTTTCCGGTTGCGGCAGTCATCGGCAGCCTCATCGGCCTCGGCTCACTCGCCAGCCACAGGGAGCTGATCGTGATTCGCGCCACCGGTGTCTCCAGTCTGCGCATCGCGGGTTCGGCGCTAAAGGCGGCGGCTGTGCTGATGGTGGCAGCCGTAGTGGTTGGCGAGGTCCTGGCCCCTTACACCCAGCAGCTCGCCCAACAGCGCCGCACCGCGGCGCTCTCGGAGAACCGCGCGCTCGATACCGGAAAGGGTTTCTGGATCCGCGACGGCAACACGTTCATCAACGTCGGACGCGTGCTGCCCGGTAATCTCATGGGCGAGCTCTATATATACGAGTTCGACGAAGAGCGTCAGCTTCGCGTTGCCACTTACGCCGATCGCGCCTCATACGAGGGTGGGGAATGGACGCTCGAGGGCATACGTCAGTCACACATCGGCAAGGGCGGCGTCATTGCACGCGACGTGGTCGAGGCCGACTGGCGTTCGGCGTTCAAACCCGAGCTTGTGGAGGTCGTCACGGTACGTGTGACGAGTCTCTCGATTCCCGGACTGATGCGTTACATCGACTATCTGCGAACCAATGACCTCGATACGACCCGCTACGAGCTCGCGCTTTGGAATAAGCTCGTCCATCCCTTCGCCACGGCAGTGATGATTTTCATGGCGCTGCCGCTGGTGCTCGGGCGCCTCGGAACCTTCGGCATCGGTCCGCGTATCGTTGTCGGGGTTGTCGTCGCCATGGCGTTTCTGCTGCTGCAACGCATGGCCGGCCAGCTCGGGCTCTCTTTCGGGTTGAATCCAGTCGTGAGCGCGTTGCTGCCGTCGCTCGCGTTCCTGATGCTTGCGCTGCTGCTGTTTCGCAGAGTCGGCTGAAGCGAGGAGAAGTCGGATCAGCGCCGCGCGTTCAGGAAGCGTCGACGATTGACGTCCTCGAGAGGTGGTCGTGCCACGCCTGGCTATCGTGGTCGACCAGCATCCAGAGGAATCCCATCCCGAGCGCGAGCCACGAGAGGCCCGCGCCGACGAAACGCACCAGCGCCTCAGCCCAGCTGGCGCCGCCTCTGCCGGAGCCCACCAGGCGCAGGTTCCAGGTGCGCATGCCGAGTGTCTGCCCTCCATGGGTCCAGAACCAGCCGAAGTAGCCGAACGCGACCATGACCAGGTAAGCCGGGTACCAGCTCTGGCCGGCTCCGATCGCCTGCCCGCCGGTAAACGGCAACAGCACCGCCGTCGCTGCAAAAAGCACCGCCGTCAGCAGCACCCCGTCATAAACCATGGCCCCGAATCTTCTCCAAAGCCCAGGCGGCCCGGGCTTGGCTGAGGCTTCTGGATCCATCGCGATCGTATCCAGCGGAAAGTGGCGCGAAGCGCCTGACTATGCCTTGGGTAAGGTAACGCCCTGCTGGCCCTGATACTTGCCCTCGCGATCCTTGTAAGAGACCTCGCAGGGCTCGTCGGACTCGAAGAATATGACCTGGGCGACGCCCTCGTTCGCGTAGATCTTCGCAGGCAGCGGCGTGGTGTTGGAGAACTCGAGCGTGACATGACCCTCCCATTCGGGCTCGAGTGGCGTGACATTGACGATGATTCCGCAGCGCGCATAGGTCGATTTGCCGAGACATATGGTCAGCACGTCACGCGGGATGCGGAAATACTCCACCGTGCGCGCCAGAGCGAACGAGTTCGGCGGAATGATGCAGATGTCGGACTTGATGTCGACGAAGCTGTTGGCGTCGAAATTCTTCGGATCCACAATGGCCGAGTTGATGTTCGTGAATATCTTGAATTCGTCTGCGCAGCGTATGTCGTAGCCGTAGCTGGAGGTCCCGAACGAAATCAGCCGCTGCTCACCGTTGCTGCGAATCTGATTCGGCTCGAAGGGCTCGATCATCGCGTGCGTCTCGGCCATGAGTCGGATCCAGCGGTCGGACTTGATGGACATGGCCGTTAGTCGTTCTGGATCATGATCTTTGGAAACGCCTGGGTGTAGTCTTTGGCCTGCAGGGAGAGCTTGGCCGCCAGACGTTTCGCCACCTCCCGGAATTGGCGCGCAACCGGGCCGTCCGGATCCCTGACAACCGTCGGCTTGCCCTCATCGGTATCCGCGCGGATGCGACCATCGAGAGGCAGTGCACCGAGAAAGTCCACGTCGTATTGCTCGGCCATGCGCGCACCGCCACCCTCGCCGAAGATGTGCTCCTCGTGACCGCACTGGCTGCACACGTGGATGCTCATGTTCTCGACGATTCCGAGCACCGGGACCTTGACCTTCTCGAACATCTTCAGCCCCTTGCGTGCGTCGAGCAGCGCGATGTCCTGGGGCGTGGTGACGATGACGGCGCCGCTCACCGGGATCTTCTGCGCGAGGGTAAGCTGCGTGTCGCCGGTGCCGGGTGGCAGGTCGACGACCAGATAGTCGACATCACGCCAGTTGGTGTCCTTGAGCAGCTGCTCGAGCGCCTGCGTCACCATCGGCCCGCGCCAGATCATCGGCGTTTCCTCGTCCACCAGGTATCCGATGGACATGGACTGGATTTGGTAGCTGACCAGCGGCTCGAGCGTCTTGCCGTCGATGGAGTCCGGCTGCCCGCGGCTTCCGAGCATGCGCGGCTGGCTCGGGCCGTAGATGTCGGCGTCCAGAATGCCCACCGTCGCTCCCTCCGCGGCGAGCGCCAGGGCGAGATTCACCGAGACGGTGGATTTGCCGACACCGCCCTTTCCCGAGGCGACGGCGATGATGTTCTTGACGTTCGTCAGGGTCTCGATGCCCTGCTGGACCACGTGGCTGGCGATTTTCACGCCGACCTCCACGTCGATCTCGCGCCCACCGACCTCGGGTAGCGCGGCGATGCGCTCGCGCAGCGCCTGTGCGAGCTCCTGAACGTGGCTGCGGGCCGGATAGCCGAGCTGCACCGTGGCCCGCACCCGGCCGTCCTGCAGCTCGACGCCCTTGAGGCCTTTCGCCGAGACCAGGTCGGTCTCGAGGTACGGATCGATGTAGCCGGCGATCGCCTGCTCGACCGCGGCCTTGGTCAGCTCACCCAACTTTTCGACTCCCGGAAAAAAACCACTGCAGCGATTCTACAGCAGATTTGCAACACCGAAACGGTCGGGCGCCCCGGGGCCACCCCGGCTCGCCGCGCGTGGCACGGGCCGGGGCTTAGTGATACCTTGTGCGCCGGCTCCGATACCGCTTGCGAACGCACCTTCAATGGGCGACGGCTCCAGAACCATACTCGTCACCAGCGCGCTGCCCTATGCGAACGGTTCGATCCACCTGGGGCACCTGGTCGAGTACATCCAGACCGACATCTGGGTGCGGTTCCAGCGCCTGCGCGGACACGATTGCCTGTACGTATGCGCCGACGACAGCCACGGCACGCCAATCATGTTGCGCGCCGAGCAGGAGGGCATCAGTCCCGAGGAACTGATTTCCCGCATCGGCGAGGAGCATCGCGCCGACTTCGGCGATTTCGAAATCAGCTTCGACAACTTCCATACCACCCATTCGCAAGAGAATCGCGAGCTCGCAAATCTCATCTACGAGCGGCTCCGCGACGCCGGCCACATCGTCGTCAAGACCATCCGCGAGCCCTACGACGCGGTCAAGGGCGTGGGTCTGCCGGACCGGTACATCCGCGGCACGTGCCCGAATCCCGATTGCGGCGCACCCGACCAGTACGGCGACGCCTGCGAGGTCTGTGCGACCACTTACAGCGCATCCGACCTCATCGAGCCGGTATCGGTGCTCTCGGGTGAGCCGCCGCTGTGGCGTGACTCCGAGCACTACTTCGTGCGTCTCGCGGATTTCACCGACATGCTCAAGGACTGGGTGGGCATGGGCGACGGGCCTGCGCGGGTGCAGCCCGAGATCGCCAACAAGCTCGAAGAGTGGTTCGCAATGGGGCTGCAGGACTGGGATATCTCGCGCGACGAGCCGTACTTCGGCTTCGAGATTCCCGATGCGCCCGGCAAATATTTCTACGTGTGGCTGGATGCGCCGATCGGCTACATGGCGAGCTTCAAGAATCTCTGCGCCAGGCGCGACGATCTCGACTTCGATGCCTACTGGGCAGCCGACAGCAAAGCCGAGCTCTATCACTTCATCGGCAAGGACATCGCGTATTTCCACACGCTGTTCTGGCCGGCGAACCTCCACGGCGCGGGCTTTCGTACGCCGACGGCTGTCTTCTGTCACGGGTTTCTGACCGTCAACGGTCGCAAGATGTCGAAGGCCCGGGGAACGTTCATCAATGCGCGCACCTACCTCGAGCACCTCAACCCGGAGTATCTGCGTTACTACTATGCGGGCAAGCTCGGCCCCGGGATCGATGACCTGGATTTGAATCTCGAGGATTTCGTGCAGCGTGTGAACGCCGATCTGGTCGGCAAGGTCGTCAACATCGCCTCGCGGTGCGCGGGATTCATCACCAAGGGTTTCGAGGGTCAGATGGCCGAGGTTCTCGCCGAGCCGGAGCTCTACGCGCGCTTCGTCGCGGCGGGTGACGACATCGCCCGCTACTACGAGGGCCGCGAGTTCGCCAAGGCGGTGCGTGAGATCATGGCGCTCGCGGATCTCGCCAACCAGTACATCGACGAGCAAAAGCCCTGGGTCCTGGTCAAGCAGGAAGGCAGCGAGTCCCGAGTGCAAGCCGTATGCAGCATGGGCCTCAACCTTTTCCGGGCGCTGATGGTGTACTTGAAGCCGATCCTGCCCGGCATGGCGGAAAACGCAGAAGCATTCCTCGATTCCAGCATCCGCGGCTGGGGCGACGTCGAAGCGCCGCTGCTCGGCCACCGAATCAAGGGGTTTCAGCGGCTCATGTCCCGGGTGCAGAAGGAGCAGGTGGATGCCATGGTCGAGGATGCCAAGGAGACGCTGGGAGAGGGCGGCGCGGGAGACGACGGTGGCAGCGAGGTCGAGCCCCTGGCCGAGGAGATCGACATCGACGCGTTCTCGAAAGTCGATTTGCGCATCGCACGCATCACCGCGGCGCGGCCTGTCGCCGGCGCCGACAAGCTGCTCGAGCTCGAGGTGGACATCGGCTCGGAGTCGCGCACCGTCTTCGCGGGGGTCAAAGCCGCCTACGCGCCGGAGGATCTGGTTGGCAGGCTGACGGTGATCGTGGCGAACCTGAAGCACCGCAAGATGCGCTTCGGCACTTCGCAGGGCATGGTGCTCGCGGCCGGACCCGGGGGCGAGGACATCTGGCTGCTCGGCGTCGACGCGGGCGCCGAGCCCGGAATGCGGGTCAAATGAAGCCATCCGGCGTCGCTTACGCGGAGCGGGGAAGCCTTGCCGATCGCATCGACGCCTTGTTGCCGCAGACCCAGTGCGCGCGCTGCGGCTACCCGAGCTGCCGCGACTACGCCGTGGCCGTGGCAACGCGCGGCGCGGCGCCGAACCGCTGTCCGCCCGGAGGCCGGGTCACCGTCGAGGCGCTGGCGGGACTGCTCGGTTGCCCGCCCATGGCGCTCGACCCCGACTGCGGCGCCGAGCGGCCGTGGGTGGTTGCGCGCATCGACGAGCCCGCCTGCATCGGCTGCACGCTGTGCATCAAGGCGTGCCCGGTCGACGCCATCCTCGGCGCGGCGAAGCGCATGCACACGGTCATCGCGAGCGAGTGCACCGGGTGTGAGCTCTGCCTCGAGCCGTGCCCGGTAGACTGTATCGTGCTCGAGCCCATGCCGTCGGCCCCTGCCGACGATGAGACCGGCGCGGGCGGCGACGCCGATCAACGGCAGGCTTTCCTGCGGCGCTGGATGCGCGAGCGCGCGCCCGCGGCGCGTCGGCGATTTCACAACCGCCAGCAGCGCCTGCGCCGCCTGCAGGACCGGCGTGATCGGAAACGGGAGCCGCGCGCGGCGATGCCGGGGCGCGGCGCCGATCGCGCCACCAAGCAGGCGTACATCCGCGATGCCGTCGAGCGCGCCCTGCAAAGACGGCGAGGCGCTCGAAAAGATCCTTCCTGAGCATTCGTCGGGCACGTGAACAAGGACAAGCGCAGGGCGATTTTCGAGCGGCTGCGCGCCGCCATGCCGGCGCCGACCACGGAGCTCGAGTACCAGACGCCGTTTCAGCTGCTCGTTGCCGTCATCCTTTCGGCGCAGGCGACCGACGCCAGCGTCAACAAGGCAACCGAGAAGCTTTTTCGGCATGCAGGCTCGCCCCGGGCGATCCGCGACCTCGGAGAGCGCGGTCTGAAGAACTACATAAAGCGTATCGGGCTGTTCAACTCCAAGGCGCGGAACATCATCAAGACGTGCGACCTGCTCATCGAGCGGCACGGCGGGGAGGTGCCGGCGGAACGGGAGTCCCTCGAGGCGCTTCCGGGCGTCGGTCGAAAGACGGCCAACGTGATTCTCAACACCGCATTCGGCGAGCCGACCATTGCCGTTGACACGCACATATTCCGCGTCGCCAACCGCACGCGCCTCGCGCCCGGGAAGACTGTTCGCCAGGTCGAGGACAAGCTCGACCGAATGGTGGAGGCCGAATTCAAGAAAGACGCCCATCACTGGCTCATACTGCACGGGCGCTACACGTGCACGGCGCGCAACCCGAAGTGCAGCGACTGCGTCATTGGGGACCTTTGCGAGTATCGCCACAAGACTTCGGGGTGATGGCGGGGCGAGCGGTATGATGTTCGGCGGGCGGCGCGATCAGATTCGCCGGGTCTTCGTCGAAGCGTGGCGCAAGCACCGCGAGGGTGCGGCTCTCGATCCGATGGAACGCTCGATCGCTGCGGTCATCGAAGCACACCCGGAGTACCAGCCGGCGATGTCGGATCCCGACGCGATCATGCGCGACTATCCGTCTGACACCACGGAGGCGAATCCTTTTCTGCACATGGGCATGCACATCACCATCCTCGAACAGATAACCACCGACCGTCCGCCCGGCATACGCGCTTTGTACGACAGACTTCGCGCGAGCTACCCGGACGTGCATGCGCTCGAGCACGCGATAATGCGCTGCCTTGCCGAGAGCCTGAGGGAGGGGCAGGAGCGTGGCGAGCTGCCGGATGAACGACGCTATCTCGACCGCGTGCGCCGCCTGGAAGGCCGGGTGCTATAGTCATAGGGGTCTGCACCAAGCCGCGGCGTAGCGGATCTCTGCAAGGCAGTTCGAGGAGTGGCAGTTGTTTCAGGAGTACCTGAATCGCCATTGGTTGCGGGTCCTTTTGAGCCTGATCATTCTGTCGTTCTTCCTCGTTCACGCGCTGAAACAGCACGAGTGGGGGCTCATCAATCGGATTGAGAGCGTCGCCTACGACATTCGCCTGCTGTTGACGATGCCCGGAACGCGCGACGATCGTATCGTTATCGTCGAGATCGACGAGAAAAGCCTCGCCGCTGAGGGCCGCTGGCCCTGGCCGAGGGACCGGGTGGCGCGCCTGGTCGATCGGCTGTTCGATCATTACGACGTCAAGCTGGTGGCGTTCGACGTGGTGTTCGCGGAGCCGGAGGAGACCAGCGCCCTCGCGCTTCTCGACGAGCTCGAGAGTGAGCGGCCGGCCGGCGACAATGGGCTCGCGGAACGCTATCGGCAACTGAGGTCGCGCTACGATCGCGACCGCGTGCTGGTGGAGGCCGTCGACGGGCGCAACGTCATACTCGGCGTGTTCTTCTTCAAAGACACCGGTCCGGCCGGCAACCATACGGCCGGTGCGTTACCCACCCCTCTTTTCCGCCGGGGCAGCTTCACGGGCCGCAACGTTCGCTTCGTCAGCGCCTCCGGCTACGCGTCGAATCTCGCCGAGCTGCAGTCGAAGGCATTCGCGACGGGACATCTGGTGGCGGTTCCGGACGTTGACGCTCTGATCCGTCGCGTCCCCATGCTCTACGAGTACGACGGCGCGTTCTACGAGTCGCTGTCTCTGGCTGTGACGCGCAATGTTCTCGGCGTCGAGTCCGTCGCGCCGGTGTATTCACAGGAGTCCCCGGCCGGGCGCAGCGACGCCGAGATCGAATGGCTCGAGGTCGGCGACAGATACGTGCCGGTGGATGCGCACGTGACCGCCCTGGTGCCCTTCCGTGGCGCCCGTGGGAGCTTTCCCTACGTCTCGGCGACCGATGTCATCAGCGGGTCCGCCCCCAGAGACGCGCTCGTCGGCAGGATCATCCTCGTCGGAGCCACTGCCGCCGGGTTGCTGGATCTTCGCGCGACTCCGGTACAGGCGAACTTTCCGGGGGTCGAGGTCCACGCGAATATGGTGGCGGGAATCCTCGATGGGACGATCAAAGAGAACCACGCCGACTACACGCTGGGCGCGGAGGCTTTGCTGGTGCTCGCATGCGGGCTGCTGATGGCCCTCGCGCTGCCCGTGCTGAGCCCCGTCTGGGCCGGTGCCATATCCCTCGTTCTGCTGATTGGTGTCCTCGTTCTCAACATGGCGTTGTGGCATTTCGCAAATCTCGTTTTCCCGCTTGCGGCCAGCGTGCTGATGATTATCACGCTGTTTCTTTTCAACATGTGGTATGCGTACTTCTTCGAAGCACGTGGAAAGCGCAGACTTGCGGGGCTTTTCGGTGAGTACGTGCCGCCGGAGCTCGTGGAGGAGATGAGCCAGAATCCGGATTCGTTCACTCTGGAGAGTCAGAATCGAGAGCTCACCGTTCTTTTCTCCGACGTGCGCGATTTCACGACCATATCGGAAGGCTTGAGCGCCGCCGATCTTTCCGGGCTCATGAACGAGTATCTGAGTGCCATGACGCGTGTCATCTACGATCGCCGCGGCACGGTGGACAAGTATATCGGCGACGCCATCATGGCCTTCTGGGGCGCGCCGCTTCACGATGAAGACCATGCGCGAAACGCTCTTTTCGCGGCGTTGGAGATGCTCTCGGAGGTGCGTGCGCTGTCAAAGCGATTCGGCGAACGCGGCTGGCCCGAGCTGCATATCGGGATTGGCGTCAACACCGGCGAGATGAACGTCGGCAACATGGGCTCGCGCTATCGCCGCGCGTATACCGTGATGGGCGATGAGGTCAATCTTGGCTCGCGGCTCGAGGGGCTCACCAAGAGCTATGGCGTCTCGATTATCGTCAGCCGCCCGACGCGAGACGCCGTGCCGGAGCTCGCATACCGCGAGCTCGACAGGGTGCGCGTCAAGGGCAGGGAAAAGCCTGTCGATATCTACGAGCCGCTTGGTCCGCACGATGCGGTGGACGCCGCCGAGCGCGACGAGCTCGAGCTCTACCGCGAGGCGCTGCGCCTGTACCGTGCGCAGAACTGGGAGCTTGCGGAGCTCCAGTTCGTGAATCTCGCGAAGCGATCGCCGCAGCGAACGCTCTATGAGCTCTACATCGCGCGCATCGGCCACTTCCGGGCCCGTCCGCCGCACGCCGAGTGGGACGGCGTCTACACGCATCTGGAGAAATAGCGAGGGGAGGGCGGACGCCCACCCCTGGTCACTAGGAGACGAAGAACTCCATTTTCACGCCGGCGAGCTCGACCACGTCGTGATCCTTGAGCGCGTGGGCCTGCGCACCGATGGTGTCACCGTTGACCACCGGATGCTTGCCTTCGACGTGGGTGATGAAGTAGCCCTGAGGCCGGCGGGTGATAACGGCGACCTGCACGCCGGGGCGTCCCAGGGTGATGAGCGCCTTCTTGAGCTCGAGCTCCTTTCCGGCTCCCGGTCCGCTCAGGACCTGGATCTTGCCGAGCGGCATCTCTCCCTCGGCCACCTGACTGCTGGTTCCCGGCGGAGGCGGCGGCGCTGTCTCTTCCGCCTTGGCGGTGGCAGCGGCATGGCTCGCCATGCCCGGGCGGATAATCATGGTCTTCTCGAAGTCCTGATCGTCGGTAGTGGCCTCGTCGTTGACATACTTGAGCTCGTGCTTGCCGATGGTGATGACGTCACCATGCTTGAGCGCATGCTTCTTGACCAGCTTGCCGTTGACGAAAGTACCGTTGGTGCTGTCGAGATCCTCCAGGAACGAGTCGTTGAGAATCGTGATGATGGCCGCATGCTGCCCGCTGACGGCCAGGTTATCGACCTGGATATCATTTTCAGGCTTGCGGCCAATAAGCAGACGTTCCTTGTCGAGCGGAAACTCGCCGAGGACCGACTGATTGAGTGTGAGTACTAGGCTTCCAGGCATATCACATCCAGCCCACTCTAATTATCAACGACTAAAACCAATCAAGTACTTTGTTATACCAGTTCTGTTTCGTGCCGAAAGGCTTCAGTGCGCGAACCAGTATCACGGAGATGTTGTCCACCCCGCCTGCGGCGTTCGCCTTGTCGATGAGGTGTCTCGCCGCATCCTCGAGGTTCTCGCTGTACTCGAGGAGGATGTCGTGGATGACGTCGTCCTCGACGAGATCCGTGAGCCCATCCGAGCACATGAGATAAAGGTCGCCAGGTTGTACAACGTCTTCCTGTAAATCAGGGTTCACCGCCATCTCGATCCCCATCGCGCGGGTGACGAGATTCTTGTTGAGCGATTTCTTTGCCTCTTCGGGCGTATAAAAGCCTTTGTCTATTAGCTCCTGCAGCAGCGAGTGATCCGAGGTCACCTGCTGAAGCTCTCCGCCACGCATGCGATACATTCTCGAGTCGCCCACGTGCGCAATGGACATCCGGTCGTCGTAAAAAGCGAGCGCCACTACCGTCGTGCCCATGCCATGGCACTGAGGCTGGCGTTGGGCAGTCTGGTAGATTGTCGCGTTCGCCTTCTCTATAGCCGTCTTTATCAGCAATGTCTCCCGGCAGAAGCCGGTCTTGTCATCTATCTCTCCAATTCGTCCTTGCTTCATGCCCTCGCGCAGATCGTCGAGGATCATGTTGACTGCCATGGCGCTGGCCACCTCGCCGGCCCGGTAGCCGCCCATGCCGTCGGCCAGCACGGCGACGCCGAGCCCGGTGTCGCTGCCAATGCTATCCTCATTATGGGCCCGTTTACGGCCCACGTCCGTAACGCCGATGATCTCCAGTTTTCCGTCAAGACTCATCGGCTCGCATACTCAGGCCGCCGCCACCTGGGCGCATGCCCGCAAATTACGTGCCATCTCGGCGCCCCGCGAGTACCGCTCGTTGGCCGTCTTCGCCAGCGCCTTATCGATTATAGACGCAAGACAGGGCGGTAGATCGGGGCGTAGGGCCTTGGGGCTCGGATGGGGGTCGTTGGCGATCTTGTACATCAGACTCGCCATCGAGTCGGCCTTGAAGGGCAGCTGGCCGGTCAGCAGCTGAAACAGCATGACGCCGAGCGAGAACAGGTCAGAGCGTCCATCGACCTTGCGACCCGACAGCTGCTCGGGGGACATATAGGAGGGGGTGCCGAGCACCATTCCCGTTTTGGTCTTGCTCGAATCCGTGATTCGGGCGATACCAAAATCCGTCAGCTTCACGCTCTCCGAGTCGGCTTCGTACATGATATTAGCGGGTTTGATGTCCCTGTGCACGACGTTCTCCCCGTGGGCGTAGTCGAGCGCCTCCGCTGCCTGAACGACGATTTTGATGACTTTATCCACAGGCAGCAGGCGGTCCCCCTTGGTGTATTTCGTAAGATCTTGACCTTTCAGGAATTCCATTGCGATGTAGGCGAGGTCGTGCTCCTCGCCGGCATCGAAGATGGTGACGATGTTGGGATGGTTGAGCCGACCGGCTGTCTCGGCCTCCCGGAAGAAGCGCTCCTTGACCTCATCGATCTCGTCGTCCTCGAAGTTCTGCGACAGCGCCATGGTCTTGATGGCGACGATACGATTGATTTTCGGGTCTCTCCCCAGGTAGACCACGCCCATGGCGCCCTTGCCGAGCTCTTTCTCCACCTCATAGCGGCCGAGCATGGGCTTCTGAACGCCGTCGCCCTCGAGCAGCAATGTGCCTGTGCCGCCAGCGGCGCCTGCGGAGCCCAGCAGCACGGTTTCTTCCATCGCTTTGCTTCTCGAGATGCGCTGCGCGATGTCGCGGAATTGCGGATCGTGGTCCGCCATGTACCGATACACGGCGCCCGCCTTGTTGAACTGGCGTTTGCGCTCGTAATCGAGCGCGAGATTGTAGAGCAGGTCCATGATCGAATCGTCGAGGGGGCACTTGCGGAACTTCTCGAAGGCCATGTCGAGCTGGCCCTGGCCCTGAAAGGCGAGTCCCAACATGCGGTTACTCTCCGCCGATTCGGCGTCGGAGGCGAGCTTGCCGCGCTCGGTGACCAGAAAGCGTTTGGTGCTCAGCAGCGCGTGACCGACCATCAGAAGCGCCGCCGGCATCATGAGCTCGACCCACATGGCCTGGCTGGTCATGAGGACGAAATGCGTGATCAGCAGCGCGACCAGCAGGGCGACGCTCACGCCGACCGCCAGTCCCGCGCGCAGGAGTGGAAACAGCACTATCAAATACAGGGATATCAGCAACCAGGCACCCAGCTTGGCGTAGCCGGCCCATTCGGGCACGACGAAAAAATCCTCATTGAGAATGCTCGAGACGGTGTGCGCGAGGGTCTCCGCCGGGGCCATCGCGGCGGCCACGGGGGTCTTGCTCAGAGTGCCGATGCCCGGCGCCGATGCACCGATCAGCACGATCTTGTCGCGATATTTTTCCGTCGGAATCCGGCCGGTGTAGACGTCATAAAAAGAGTCCACGGGAAAAGCCGGCGCGCCACCATTGCCCGTATAGAAAAAGGTGTTCATCTGCAGAAAGGGATTCGTGGCGATGGTGAGTCCGCCGAGGCGCACCCCCTCGCCGAGCCTGACCTGGATATCGCCCGGGCCGAGGTTGAGACTCCTGGCTGCGAGCTGCAGGGCGAGCGAGGGGAAGTACTGGTCGTAGTGGCGCAGCACCAGGGCTTCTTTCCGGCTGCCGCCGTCTGCGTCGAGAAACTGCGTGAGGTGGCCGATGGCGAGCGCGTGCCGGCCGATTTTCGCGATAGGTGGTGTCTGCGCCGCGCGCGCCGGCGGCGGCTGAGCCGGTGCGTCCACCTCGGTCGGCCGTTCGACGTTGTCGATGGCGTTGCGCACCACGAACTCGGCAAGCGGTGCGTCCGGGTTGCCGTGCGGCTCGCCGATCTCGAAGGTCATCGGCAGAACCACGTTTCCCGCCCTCTCGAGACTCGCCGCGAGGATCGCGTCGGTGTCGAGCGCCTTGACGGCTTCCTCGAGCTGGCGACCGAGCGCGGGAATGCGCACCCCCGCGGCGGCATACGTGTCGCGCAATTTCTGAATGTATTTGAAGCCGGCATCGACTTGGGGCTCGGAGTAGAAAACGAGGTTTCCAACGACCTTGGCCCCGCCGGCGCTCAGGCTGTCGATCATCCGCGCGTGAATGTTGCGTGGCCAGGGCCAGCGGCCGAGGTTGTCGATGCTGCGCTCGTCGATGGCGATGACGGCGACGCGCTCGCTCGGTATACGCTCGCTGGCACGCACTCCGATGTCGTAGGCGGCTCGCTCGAGGGCCTCCCGGGTACCGATGGGCAGCCAGGCGGCGGCGCCGAACACCAGGCAGATGACCAGGGCAAGCACCCAATCGGCCGTCAAAGATCCTTTTTTCACCGTCTTGCCACCTGCCGAAGAAAATAAAATATAGGTGATACCACTCTGAAACGACAAGGATTTTCCAGGCTGCAGGGCGTCTGCTCCGGGGTTGCAGAGGCAGCGTGCCAACGCCCGCCTGTCGGGCGACTCGGACCATCAGTCGCAGTGCTCGTCGATCCAGGCCTGCACGCCGCCGGCGGCCGTCCGCCGATCGTCGTCACTCATGTAATTTCGCTCGCCGCTCTCGTTTTCCGTGTAGACGATGTGCGCACGCTGCAATTCGGCCAGCTGGCGCCTGGCGCGCGTGCACGCCTCGTCGCGCTCGCGCTTCGCCGCCGCCGCGTCAGCGTCGGCCTGACGGCGCTTGGCGCGCTCGGCCTCGAACGCTTCGAGAAGCCGGTGTCGTTGCAGGCTGCGGGCCGCGTGGTCGGCATCCACTGCCGGCGCCGGCTGCAGCTCGATGACGTTCGCAGCACCGCCGGACGCGGGCTTTCGGTCGCCGTAGTGAACCTTGCCATCGGCGTCGACCCACTTGTAAACCTCCGCCCCGGCGGTGGTGAGGGCCAGGGTCAGCGCCATCGTCGCCAGCAGCTCGATTCTTCGCATGTTCGGGATGCACCAGAAGGGCCGGGGCGCCCGCTGCGGCAACAAGCGCCCGCAACGCGAGCCCCGGACGGTCGGGCTAAATTATGCGTCGGCCGCCCCGGCGGGTTAAGCCGCCGGTGCGGCAATCTGTGACCTGTGTCGCGGGATCCGGCCGCCGCGCGCACGCTGTTCGGCGGCTGCAGTACCCTGGCTTGGCACCAAGGGGCGCTCGAGCCCCGCGTGGCCGGTCGTCGTGCCCGGTCGAGCCTTTGCAACCGCAGCCACTGTAGGTACCCTTGGCGGCCATGAAACTGGCCTTCGTCAAGATGCACGGTATCGGAAACGATTTCGTGCTCATCGACAACTTGTCGAGACGGGTCGACCTGGGAATCGATCAGATTCGACTGCTCACTGACCGGCGCCGCGGTATCGGTTGCGATCAGCTGCTCGTGATCGAGCCGGCGCGCGTGCGTGACGCCGATGTGCGCGCGCGCATCTTCAATGCCGACGGCAGCGAATCGGGCCAGTGCGGAAACGGCTTGCGCTGCCTGGCGGCCTGGCTGCGGGATGCCGGCATCGCCCGTGGCGACAACGTCACCATCGAGGCCGGCGATGGCGTGGTGCATGCCTGTCTCGCGAACCATCAGCAGGTGAAGATGGACATGGGCGTGCCGCGCTTCGAGCCGGGCGATGTGCCGTTTCTCGCCGAAAAGAGGGCGCCGGCCTATCGTGTTCAGGTCGGCACGCAGCGCCTGGAGATCGGTGCGGTATCGATGGGCAATCCCCACGCCGTGATTCGCGTCGACGATTGTGATTCGGCACCGGTGGAGACGCTCGGACCGGCGCTACAGCGCCTCGAGGTGTTCCCGCAGGGGGTCAACGTCGGGTTCGTGCAGGTCGTCGACGAGTCGAGCGTGCGCCTGCGGGTGTTCGAGCGTGGTGTGGGCGAGACGCTCGCCTGCGGCAGCGGCGCCTGCGCGGCGGTGGCGGTCGGACGCGTGCGCGGCTGGCTCGGTCCACGCGTGGCGGTAAGGCTTCCCGGCGGCGAGCTGCTGGTTGAATGGCATGGGGAGGGCAGCTCGATGTGGCTCACGGGCCCCACCGAACGCGCTTTCGAGGGAGAATTCGAGCTATGAGCGGAGAGAAGCATCGCAGCGTCTCGACCAGCATGGAGGAAGAAGAATCGATCGCCGCCTATCTTCGCGAGCACCCGGATTTTTTCGACCGCCATGCGCAGCTGCTCGAGGATCTCGTCATCCCGCACTCGTGCGGTGGGGCGGTATCGCTGGTGGAATATCAGGTGAGCGTTCTGCGCGACCAGGTGCACGACATGCGCCGACGCATGCAGTCGCTGGCCAATAATGCCCGCGACAACGAAGCCCTGTCTCAGCGTCTGCATCAGCTGACACTGACGCTGGTCGAGTGCACGCGCCTCGACGAGGTGTTCAGCTATCTCTATCAGGCCATGTGCGACGATTTCAAGGCCGATTTCGCCGCCATTCGTCTGTTCGCACAGCCGGCCTCGGAAGCCGACCGGGGACTGGGTGAATTCCTCGGTGAGAGTGCCGGTGAGAAGGCGCTTTTCTCGCAGGTGCTCGCATCGAGCAAGCCCATATGCGGCCACTTCAAGGCAGACCAGCTCGCCTGCCTGTTTCCCGACCAGGCGAACGAGGTCGGTTCGGGAGCACTGCTGCCGCTCGGGCGCAAGGCGGGCTTCGGGGTGCTCGCCATCGGCAGCCGGGATCCCCAGCGTTTTCATCCCGGCATGGGCACCCTATTTCTCAGACAGCTCGGCGAGATCGTGAGCCGCATCCTGATTCCCCATATCGCGGTGGCCTAGGGTGGCGCGCGATGTCGCCGAAGCGCCGAGCATGCGGGACTGGCAGGATCGCTTTTCCCGGCATCTCGGCGCCGAGCGGCGGCTCTCACCGCTCACCGTCGACGGGTACGCTCGCGAGCTCGTGCGCTTTGCCGAGTGGCTCGCCGAGCAGAACGTGCGTGACTGGCGCCAGGTCGACGAGTCCCGGGTGCGCGAGTTTATCGCGCGCCGTCACCGTCAGGGGGCAGGCGCGCCGAGCCTCGAACGCTGCCTGTCGGCCATCCGCGGCTTTTTCAGGTATCTGTTGCGCGAGGGCGCGGCCAGCCACAACCCTGCCGCCGGCGTGAGCGCCCCCCGGGCCAGGCGGCGGCTCCCCGACGCCCTGGACGTGGATCGGGTCAACGCGCTGCTGAACATGCCCGTGAAAAGCGCCATCGATGTTCGCGATCGGGCCATGTTCGAGCTCATGTACTCCTCGGGGCTGCGCCTCTCGGAGACCGTTTCGCTCAATCTCGGCGACGTCAATCTCAACGACGCCTTGGTGCGGGTAACCGGCAAAGGTGCCAAGCAGAGGGTCGTGCCCGTCGGCAGCGTCGCCTGCGAGTGGCTGCGCGGCTGGCTGCGCGAGCGGCCAGCCACGGCCGCAGGCGAGGAGAATGCGCTGTTCGTGAGTCGCCGCGGCACCCGGCTCACGAGCCGTGCGGTTCAGGCGAGGCTCGCGCACTGGGCGCGCGCCCAGGGGATCGACCGCCCCGTGCATCCGCACATGCTGCGGCACTCCTTCGCGACTCACCTGCTCGAATCGAGCGGTGATCTGCGCGCGGTGCAGGAGCTGCTCGGCCACGCGGACATAAGCACTACCCAGGTCTACACGCATCTCGATTTTCAGCACCTGGCCGAGGTCTACGATCGCGCCCATCCACGCGCCCGGCGCAGCAAGAGCAAGCGCTGAGCACCGCCCCGCCCGATGCCGTCGGCCCTTCGCGGGTGCAGCCGAGTCCCTTATTGAGCGCTGCCGGCTCGTGTAAGATCAGCCGCCTTCCACCGGGCGAGCGCCATTTCATGCAACAGTTCTCAGGCACCACCATTCTGGCCGTGCGCCGAGGCGGCGATGTCGTCATGGCGGGCGATGGGCAGGTTTCGCTTGGCGAAACGGTCGTCAAGGGCAATGCGCGCAAAGTCCGCCGCGTCTACCACGACAAGGTCATCGCGGGTTTCGCCGGCGGCACCGCCGACGCTTTCACCCTCTTCGAGCGCTTCGAGGGCCAGCTCGAGAAGCATCACGGAAATCTCGTTCGAGCGGCGGTGGAGCTCGCCAAGGACTGGCGCACGGATCGGGCGCTGCGCCGTCTGGAAGCGCTGCTGCTGGTGGCCGATGCGTCGAGCTCATTGATGGTGTCCGGAAACGGCGATGTCATCGAGCCGGAATTCGAGGCCATGGCCATCGGCTCTGGCGGCGCCTACGCGCTCGCCGCGGCCAGAGCCCTGCTCGAGAACACGCAGATGAGCGCGCGCGACGTGGCCGAGAGAGCCATGAGCATCGCGGCGGACATCTGCGTCTTCACCAACCAAAAACTCACCATCGAGTCGCTGCAGGGCGGCGCCGGCTGACCGGGACTGCCGGGCACCGTGCCCGGGCGTCACGCGCAGGTGTCCGCACAGCGAAGAAACGGGTTATCACCATGTCTCACATGACCCCAAGGGAAATCGTTCACGAGCTGGACAAGCACATCGTCGGGCAGGATGCCGCGAAGCGTGCAGTGGCGATAGCGTTGCGAAACCGCTGGCGTCGCAGCCAGGTCGGCGCCGAGATGCGTAACGAGATCACTCCGAAAAACATTCTCATGATCGGGCCCACGGGAGTCGGCAAGACCGAGATCGCCCGGCGCCTGGCGCGACTCGCCAACGCACCGTTCATCAAGGTCGAAGCGACCAAGTTCACCGAGGTCGGCTACGTCGGTCGGGACGTCGAATCCATCGTTCGCGATCTGGCCGATGTGGCGATCAAGTTGAGCCGAGAGCGGGCCATGGACGCGGTTCATCATCAGGCCGAGGACGCCGCCGAGGAGCGCATACTGGACGTTCTTCTGCGGCCTGCGCGCGGTGAAGGATCGCAGGCTGAAAGACCCGCGGATGCCGATGCGGGCTCGACGCGTCAGAAGTTCCGCAAGATGCTTCGCGAGGGCCGGCTCGATGAACGTCAGATCGAGGTGGAGGTGAGCGCTGCGGCTGTCGGCGTGGAAATCATGGCGCCCCCGGGCATGGAGGAAATGACATCGCAGCTTCAGGGCATCTTTCAAAACCTCTCCGGTGGGCGAACGCGCACGAAAAAAATGACGGTCAAGGACGCTTTCAGGGTGCTGACCGAGGAGGAGGCCAGCAAGCTCATTAACGAAGAAGACATGAAAACGCACGCGCTGGAAGATGTCGAGCAGAATGGAATCGTTTTCATCGACGAGATCGACAAGGTCACCCGCCGCTCCGAGATGACGGGAAGCGGAGCAGACGTGTCACGCGAAGGCGTCCAACGTGACCTGCTTCCTCTGGTCGAAGGATGCACGGTTTCGACCAAGTACGGCATGGTGAAGACCGATCACATTCTTTTCATCGCATCCGGGGCTTTCCACACTTCCAAGCCTTCGGATCTGGTGCCCGAGCTCCAGGGACGGCTGCCGATACGTGTCGAGCTTTCGGCTCTTGGCGTGGAAGACTTCACGCGTATTCTGACCGAACCCGATTCATCATTGACCGAGCAGTACGTTGCGCTCATCGCTACCGAAGGCGTTACGCTGCAATTCAGCGACGATGCTGTGAAACGGATTGCGGAGGTTGCCTGGCAGGTCAACGAGACCACGGAGAACATCGGGGCGCGCAGACTGCACACCGTCCTCGAAAGGCTTCTCGACAAGATATCGTTCGAGGCGCCGGATCACGCGGGCGGCGGGATCGAGGTCGATGCAGCCTATGTTGACGAACATCTTGGCGCTCTGCTGGCCAACGAGGACTTGACCAAGTACATTCTGTAGCCACCGGGCGACCGAGGCGAGGTCGCCCACCGGAGCCTTTGTCGCCATGAACGCAAAACAGATCGCTCCTACCGAGATTAGCTATCACAAGAAGTCCCGTGTTCTCGACATTGCTTTCGGCGATGAAGAACGTTTCCAGCTGACGGCGGAGTTTCTGCGCGTGCACTCTCCATCTGCGGAGGTGCGCGGCCACGGACCGGGTCAGGAGGTTCTTCAAATCGGAAAGGAGAACGTGGGCATCGAACGTATCGAGCCGGTGGGCAACTACGCTGTTCGTCTGTACTTCGACGATGGTCACGATACGGGCCTGTACTCGTGGGAAGAGCTGTACCGGTTCTGCGTGAACAGCGAGCAGCTGTGGGCAGACTACCTCTCGCGGCTGGCAGCGGCAGGCCACAAGCGCAGATCGGGCGATTCGTGAACGCCATTGCACCAGTGAATTCGTAGATTGGCGTATGAGCGACCAGGACACCGACTTCGGTTTCGACACTGTGCCCATCCGCGAGAAGGCTCGGCGCGTCTCGTCGGTATTCTCCTCGGTTGCCGAGAACTACGATTTGATGAACGACCTCATGTCGTTCGGAGTGCACCGTCTTTGGAAGCGCTTCGTTGTCGAGCTCTCGGGTGTGCGTGCAGGCCAGCGCGTCCTCGACGTGGCAGGCGGAACGGCGGATCTCTGCCGACAGTTCGCAATGAGAACCGGCGACAAGGGCCTGGTTGTGCTTGCCGACATCAACGCCGACATGCTCGATGTTGGCCGTCGAAGGCTCATCGATGCGGGCGTGGTCAAAGGGGTTGTCTGCGTTCAGGCAGATGCAGAATCGCTTCCGTTCGCAAACGATCGGTTCGACGTGATTTCAATCGCTTTCGGTCTGAGAAACGTCGCTCGTAAAGACCGCGCCCTCGCTTCGATGCTGCGCATTCTGCGCCCCGGCGGTCAGTTGCTGATTCTCGAATTTTCCAAGCTGCGCATCCCTTTTCTCGATCCCGTCTATCGTGCCTATCTCATGAACGCACTGCCGCGGATGGGCGCGATTGTCGCAGGCGACTCCCGCAGCTATCGCTACCTCGCGGAATCGATACGCATGCACCCCTGCCAGGAGGAGTTGCTCGGCATGCTGCATGACTGCGGCTTCGAGCGTTGCAGCTACTTCAACCTGAGCGGTGGAATCGTCGCAGTGCACCGTGGCTACAAGCTGTGAAAATGGATGAGCGGGTCATCTACGAGGGATTTGGGCGGCGCGTGCTCACCGCGCTCGTCGACGTGATCTTCCTGCTGCTCGCGGCTGCGGGGCTGGCGCTGCTCGGCTTCGCCGCCGGCGCACCGTTGGAGAGTTTCAGCGACCATCCGGCGTGGTGGATTGCGACGATCGTGTGCGTGCAAACCCTGTGCTGGGCCTTCCTTGGCGCGACGCCGGGCATGCTCCTGCTCGGCAGCCAGGTGCTCGCCGTGGACACGGGCCGGCGGTTATCGCTGGCGCGTTCTTGCCTGCGCTGTATCGGACTATGGGCCGGGATCGCCTGCCTCGGTCTCGGTGTCTTGTGGATTATCTGGAGTCCTCGCCATCAGGGGCTGCACGACAAGCTGGCGCGCTCGGTGGTGGTCAGGGAGGACGAGTCCCTGCTGTCACTCGAAGAGCTCGCGGAATCGGTCGAATGAGCGCGCAACCGGTCGTGCTCGCCGGCATTCAGAGCGTCGTCAATCGCCTCTTGAGTCTGGACCCGGAGCTCGTCGAGGGCGTCGCGGACCTCGAGGGTGCGGTTGTAGAGGTCTGCGTGCAGGGCCCCGACTTGCGCTTTCAGCTGCACGCGTCGCCTGCCGGTATCGAGGTCGTGCCGGTTGAAGATGGCGAAGGCGCCATCGCGGTAGAGCCCGATCTCACAATCAGCGGACCGCCTTTCACGCTCCTTCGTCTGCTCGGGACGCTCGATTCTGTAAACGGCGTTCTTCCACCCGAGGTAACCGTGAGCGGTGATCTGCACCTGGTGGACAAGCTTGGACGACTGACCAAACGAGTGGATATCGACTGGGAGGAGCCGCTGTCGAAGCTCCTCGGCGATTCCACCGCTCATGAAATTGGACGCGGCATCCGCGCGGCACTCGCATGGGCGCGCACGGCATCGGAAACCATCGCCCTCGATCTGGGTGAGTATGTTCGCGAGGAACGCCGTTTCACGCCGACGAAGCTCGAAGTGGACGACTTTGCCGCCGGGGTGGACGTGGTCCGCGACGACGTCGAACGGCTCGAGGTGCGGATCGCCAGGCTGGCGGGCAGGTTTCGGGAGATCTGAGCATTGATCCGGTTCCGGCAGGCTCTGCGTTTGCTCTTCATCAACGCCGTGCTCATTCGCCACGGTCTCGACGAAATCATTCTGACGACGCCGTTGCTTCGCCCTGTTCGATTCCTGCTGTATCTGCTTCCTTGGAACTGGGTGCGGCGCACGCGCGCCCCCAGGGCGGTCCGGCTGCGCCGGGCGCTCGAGGATCTCGGGCCGATCTTCGTCAAGTTCGGGCAGATCATCTCCACGCGTCGGGATTTGCTCCCGGAAGACATCGCCGACGAGCTGGCCAACCTGCAGGATCGGGTGCCGCCGTTTCCCGGCGCGCAGGCGCGCGCCATTGTCGAGCGCGCGCTGCAAAGTCCGGTCGCGGAGCTGTTCGCGGAGTTCGATGAGAAACCGCTCGCCTCGGCTTCCATTGCGCAGGTCCATGCCGCGCGCCTGAAGGACGGGCGAGAGGTGGTGGTCAAGGTCGTTCGACCGGGCATCGAGGTCGTGATTCGGCGCGACGTCGGGCTGCTGTATCTCGTCGCCGAGCTCGCCGAACGCTATTGGCGTGAAGGACGGCGCCTGCATCCGCGCCAGATCGTGGCGGAGTACGAGACGACCATTCTCGATGAGCTCGATCTGATGCGCGAGGGCGCCTCCGCCTCCCAGCTTCGACGTAATTTCATGGACTCGGAGCTGTTGAAAGTGCCCGAGGTCTACTGGGAATACTCTCGCCCCAACGTCATGGTCATGGAACGCATCTCCGGAATCCCGATCAGTGACATAAAAGCTCTGAAAGCTCATGGGGTCGATCTGCGGGCTCTGGCCGAGCGAGGTGTCGAGATATTTTTTACCCAGGTCATGCGCCACAATTTTTTTCATGCCGATATGCACCCGGGCAACATCTTCGTGTCTCGCGACGATCCGCAGAATCCACGCTACGTGGCGGTTGACTTCGGCATCATGGGCAGCCTGTCTCCCGAGGATCAGCATTATCTCGCAGAGAACTTCATCGCCTTCTTCAACCGCGATTATCATCGGGTTGCGGAGCTTCACGTTCTCTCTGAATGGGTGCCGGCCGATACCCGCATCAACGAGTTCGAGTCGGCAATCCGCAGCGTCTGCGAGCCCATATTCCAGCGCCCGCTGAAGGACATCTCGTTCGGCCAGCTGTTGCTGAGGCTGTTTCAGACGGCGCGGCGCTTCAACATGGAAGTTCAACCGCAGCTGGTGCTGCTGCAGAAGACGTTGCTCAACATCGAGGGCCTCGGCCGTCAGCTTTACCCGGATCTCGATCTCTGGCAGACCGCAAAACCGTTTCTGGAGCAATGGATGGCCGAGCAGCTCGGTCCGCGTGCCTTGATGCGCGAGCTGAAAAGTCATGCACCTCGCTGGGCAGAGACGCTGCCCGCGCTGCCGGGCCTCGCCCACGAGGTCCTCAGGCAGGCGCGCAGCGGAAAGCTGCGTGTGGAGCTCGGCCCCGGTGAAATCGACAAGATTCGCCGCGAGATGCGGCGATCGAATCAGCGAACCGTACTCGGCGTGGTGGGAGCGGGATTGATGCTCGCCGCAGTCGTGCTGCTGGCAGTCGAGGAGCGATCCGTGGAGGCTGCGACGGTTCCGTTGCTGACGTGGATACTCGGCGGGCTCGGCATGTACATGATCATTGCTGCGCTACCGTGGGATAGCGACTAGCGCCGCTTGCCGTCGGCGCGATGTGTGTTGCCCGGCCTCTGCGCCGCGCGATCAGCTCGCGCACGGAGACGAGCTCGACACCGTAGTACGAGGGCTTGAGCAGCACGCGGCGCAGCACGGCGAGTGTCTCCGGATAGGGATGACCGATGGCGAGTCCGGTGCCCTGGTCGCGCGCGATCTCGGTAAGCCTTTGGAACTGTCTCTCGATGATTTGCGAATCCGGCGTCGGGTCGAGGAACACGTCGCGCCCGATGGCCTGCAGTCCCACATCGCGCGCGGTGCGCAGGGCGACGCTTTGCGCGCTCGTGAGGCTGTCGACGAAGTACAGCCTGCCGTTGCTGCGCATCCATTCCATGACCCATTCCATGGGGCGCAATTCGCGGGTAAGCGAGCTGCCCATGTGATTGTTGATTCCGCTCACGTGAGGCACGGAGGCCAGCCCCGCCTCGAGGATCGCATGCATCTCGCGGCGCGACATGCTGCTGGTCAACGCCCCGGGTCCGAGATTCTTTTCCGCGACATCCGACTGCATGGGGACGTGCAGCAGCACTTCCTTGTCGAGCTTGAAGGCGATCGCCGCGAGACGCGTCGCAAAAGGCGTATGGGGCAGTATGGCGTAGGCGATGGGTCCCGGCAGCTCGATGGCGCGCAGGCCGTCGAGGCGCCGGTAGCCCAGATCGTCGATGATGATGCTGATAGCCGGCAGTCTGCCGCGGGTCTCGACGCTCTGCGCCGCCGACATCTCGCTGCCCGCGAGCGCCAGCGCCAACAGCGCGCCCGTCACCTGCAGCCATCGCCGTGCGCCCGGGCGCCGGTCCCCCGTTGCGGTTGCACGTCGCGCCGCGCGGCCCGGCGGCCACGCCGATGACGCACTAGCCGTCACTCTCAGGAGCTCTGTTTCTGCAGTATCGATAGTCCTTTGAGCAGATTGAGCGCCTCGAAAATCGCGTAGTCGCGGCGCGCGAGGGGTCGTTCCTCCGCGCCCCCCTGTTTCGACGAGTCAGCCCCCTTGCGCTTCTCCGCTTCGCCCTCGAGGTGGCCGGCGAGGTCGGCTTCCTTGATGCGCGAGGTCCCCGACCCCTCGGAGTCCGCGAGCTTGAGATTTTCGAGCTCGATGTCCGGAGAGATCCCCTTGGCCTGAATCGATACTCCAGAGGGCGTGAAGTATTTCGCCGTCGTCAGCTTGAGTGCCGAGCCGTTATCCATGGGCAGGATCGTCTGCACGGATCCTTTCCCGAACGTTTTCTGACCCATGATGATTGCGCGGCGATGATCCTGGAGTGCCCCGGCGACGATCTCCGAGGCCGAGGCCGAGCCGCCGTTGACGAGCACGACGATGGGCGCGCCGTCGAGCATGTCAGTAGGCTTGGCGTTGAATTTCAGCTTCGCATCTTCCAGACGGCCCTCCGTATAGACGATGATGCCATCTGTGAGAAAAGCGTCGCTCACCGCCACGGCGGCACTCAGCACGCCGCCGGGATTGTTGCGCAGGTCCAGAACCAGGCCTTTGAGCGTGCCGTTCGCCTTCTCTTCGAGTTTGGAAATCGCCTCGCGCAGGCTCTCGCCGGTGCGCGACTGAAACTGCGAGATACGGATATACCCATAGCCCGGGTCGAGCATGCGGCTCTTCACGCTGGTGACGCGAATCACGTCGCGGGTGATACTGATCTTGAGCGGCTGATCTTTACCTTCGCGCACGATGGTGAGCACGATATCGGTCCCTGGCTTGCCGCGCATGATTTTGACTGCGTCGGACAGTGCCATTCCTTTCACCGGGGTATCGTCGAGTCGAATGATCAGATCACCGGCCTTGACGCCCGCGCGCTGCGCCGGCGTGTCATCGATGGGCGATATGACCTTCACGAAGCCGTCCTCCATCCCGACCTCGATTCCAAGCCCCCCGAACTCTCCGCTGGTTCCGGCCTGCAGTTCCTTGTAGTCATCGGGAACCAGATAGGCGGAGTGCGGGTCGAGTCCGGCGAGCATGCCGCGGATGGCATTTTCGAGCAGCGTTTTGTCCTCGATGGGCTCCACGTAATCGTTCTTGATCTTCGCAAAGATCTCGGTGAAGGTCCGAAGGTCCTCCAGGGGCAGGGTCTCGGTCTCATTCTTACCGGCGAGCACGCCTTCCCCGAGGGTCAGCGAAGCTCCCAGAAGGGCGCCGAAAGCAAGCGCGGGCATGCTACGAAACAGCGATTTCATCGAATCCTCCAGGCGCTCGGCGCCGTCGAATTTTCTAGAATACAAGCCTCTCCTAAGGCGACACAAGAGCAGCCGTTTGAGCGGCCGGACCCCGGCCGCACCAGCGCATCGGGTCCACCGGGGTGCCTCGATGGCGGATTTCGAAGTACAGGCCGCTGGACTCGAGACCGCCGCTGTCACCGACTTTGCCGATGACCTCTCCTGCGTCGACCCAGTCGCCGACGTCCTTGAACAGCATCTCACTGTGACCGTAAAGGCTCATGTAGCCCTCGCCATGCTCGATAATCATCAGCAGACCGAATCCGCGCAGCCAGTCGGCGAATGCCACGCGCCCGTGGGACACCGCGTGCACGGGGGTTCCGGGTCGGGCGCTGACGAGAACACCCTTCCAGCTTAGTTGGCCGTCTGCCCGTGGAGTTCCGAACCTGAAACGCACGCTACCCGACGAGGGCCACGGCAGCTTGCCCTTGAGCGTTCGGAACGGCACCTGCCGGCTCTCAACCGGCCCGATGTCTGCAAGCTCCCTGGCGAGCTCTGCCACCAGCTCTGCCAGCTTGCTTTCGTCCTGGCGCAGGCGCTCGAGTCTCGACGCCTGCGAGTCTAGCGCCTTGGCGAGCTCGTCGACGACCGCGCTTCGGCGTCGGCGCTGCCCGTCCAGGCGCTGTCTGGCCGCCGCCTTGTCTGCTCGCAGGGCCGCAATCCGGCGCGTGTCGCGATCGATGCTTTCCTTAATATCGGCCAGCTCCTGAAGATCCGTAGCCAGGGCGCGGATGCGCTGGGAACGTTCGCGGTTGAAATAAGCGTAGTAGGTCAGGGCGCGCGCGAGCGTCGCCGGGTTCTCCTGGTTGAGCAGCAGCTTGAACTGGTCCTGACGGCCGCTGGCATAGGCGGCGCGAACGTAGCGCCGCAGACCCGCGCGCAGCAGGGAAATGTTCTCGGCAATGGCCTGGCGCCGTCGCTCGAGGCGCTCGAGGCGAGTGCGGTGCGCGCCGCTCTGCGCGTCGAGCTCTGCGAGCTCGGCATTGACCCGGGCTACGGCGAGCTCGGTATCGCGAAGCCGGGTCGCCAGCGTGTCGCGCTTCATGCGCGTGCGGTCGAGTCGGCGGGTGAGCTCCCGGATCCGCTCGCGCACGGATTCCAGCTCGGTGCGGGCATCGCGCTCCGCGGGGGTCGTGTCGGCTGCCAGCGGCGGCCCCTGCACGCATACCAGGCAGCCGGCCAGCAGAGCGAGCCGCGGCAAGCGTGCCGCCCGTCGCGCCTGGTCCGCAGCCGCCCTTCGATACGGCGTGGTCATGATGCGCATTCTAGTCGCTTGGCGGCCCGTCGTTTGGCCATAGGGCTGACCGTATTTGCCTGCCCCCGCTGTTCACGCTAATCTCGCCCATCCCGCCCGCGGCTGAAGAGCGGCCGGTCGAGGTCTGTGACGACGCGATACCGATGGAGCGACTGCCTGAGTTCATTGCCAATCACTCGAGCCTCGTCCTCGCTTTCGTCGTGATTCTGGCTATGCTGCTCTGGACCCTGTGGCAGGGCGCCAGCCGCGGGCTGAAGAAACTGAGCCCCATGGATGCGACCCAGCTCATCAACCACGAAGACGCCGTGGTCCTCGACGTTCGCAGTGACGGCGAGTTCAAACAAGGTCACATCATCAACGCCGTCAACATTCCCCAGAAGACTCTCGAGGAGCAGCTGTCGAAGCTGGAAAAATATCGCGACCGTCCCATCATCACGGCGTGCCGAAACGGACAGATCGCGCTCGGCGTCGGAAACCGGCTCCGCAAGCAGGGATTCGAGAAGGTGTACAATCTCGCCGGAGGGCTGATGGCGTGGGAAGGCGCCAACCTTCCGCTGGTGAAAAAGTAGGTGTGCGACAATGCTCTGCCAGCAGCGGCCCGCAAACAGTGAGAGCGTGTCATGTCTGAGATAGAAAGCGATGAATCGTGGCGCGCGACGCCGCTGCACGGACAGTTCAGTATCAAGAAAATCTACCTGAAGGACATTTCCTTCGAGACGCCGAACTCGCCGCACATCTTTCACGCCAAATGGGAGCCCGAGGTAGACGTGCATCTGCACAGTCACTCGAGCAAATTCGACGCCGGCGAGTACGAGGTGGTACTCATGGTCACCGCTGTCGTCAGCGTCGACGGCAAGACCGCGTTTATCGCCGAGGCAGCCGTCGCGGGGATATTCGGCATTACCGGTCTCGCCTCCGACGAGCTCGGTCCGACGCTCGGCAGTTACTGCCCGGGCATTCTCTTTCCCTACGCCAGGGAGTTCCTATCGGATCTGGCCATACGCGGTGGTTTTGCGCCCTTCATACTCGCGCCGGTAAACTTCGAAAAGCTCTACCGCGAGCACGTCTCGGCGCAGTTCAGCGAGCAGAAGGCGCAGATCGAATCCTAGGGCTGCGGTCTTGCGACCTGGCCTCGCCATTCGCCCGCTTCCCGCCATGCGCTCGAGGATTTGAAGGTGCCAGAGCCGATTCCCAGGGCTTTCGATGTCGCGGTTCTCGGCGCGGGTTCCTGGGGAACGGCGCTGGCGATCGTGCTGGCCCGCAACGGCCACGGCGTCTCGCTCTGGGGGCGCTCGTCCGAGCAGGTTGCCGCCATGTCGAGAGAGCGCCGCAATCGCCGCTACCTCCCGGAGCACGCCTTTCCCGACAAGCTCGACGTGAGCGACGATCTCGACGCGTCGCTGGCGCGTGCGGATCTGGCTCTGGTGGCGGTGCCGAGCCAGGCCTTCGAGGCGCTTTGCGCGCGCCTGCGCAGCCATGTCCCGACGCTTCAGGGAATTTTCTGGGCGACCAAGGGTTTCGAGCCGGGAAGCGGACGACTGCTCCACGAGGTGGCCGAGGACGCGATTGCCTCGCGGATACCGGCCGCGGTGCTTTCCGGTCCGACGTTCGCAAACGAGATCGCGCGCGGCCTTCCGGCGGCCGTGACGTGCGCGTCCTCGAGCGGCGCGTTCGCTGAGCGGGTGGCGGCTCTGTTCCACAGCGAACGCTTCCGGGTCTACACGGGCACGGACGTCGTCGGCGTCGAGATCGGGGGTGCGGTCAAGAACGTGCTCGCCATTGCGGCAGGTATCGCCGACGGGCTCGGCTTTGGTGCCAATACCCGGGCGGCGCTGATCACCCGGGGGTTGCGCGAGATTGTGCGTCTTGGCACGGCGATGGGCGGGAGCCCGGAGACCTTCATGGGTCTCGCGGGCCTCGGCGATCTGGTGCTCACCTGCACCGATGACCAGTCTCGAAATCGCCGTTTCGGCCTGGCGCTCGGCGAGGGTCATTCCCTCGACGCGGCCGAGCGGTCCGTCGGCCAGGTGGTCGAGGGCATCAGCGCAGCGCGCGAGGCCATGCGCCTGGCCGCCAGGCACGCTGTCGACTTGCCGATTGCGGAGCAGGTGAACAGGGTCCTGCACGAGGGCGTGGCACCGGCCGACGCCGTGCACACGCTGCTCGCCCGGCCGGCGGGCGCGGAGCACGACTAGCCCGACGCCGGCCGCGCTCCGGCGGGCCGCGGCGATTCCGCCTCGGAACCGCGAATCACGACCTTCAACACCTGCTTCTCGATCATCGCGCGCAGAGCCGCCTCGACCTCCTCGATGGGGCGCACGCCGCTCAGCAGCCGCCCGCTCTCGAAACGCTCGTCGCACAACAGCTGCAGTGCGCGACGCACGGTCGCGGGTCGGTGATGGTAGACGCCCTTGACGGTGATCTCGCTGTAGTGAACGTGATGGGTGTCCATCTCGACGCGTGTGCCGGGGGCACAGCCGCCGAACAGCAGCGCCAGTCCGCCCGGGCGCAGCGCCTGCATGCAGTCGCTCCACACCTGCGGCTGGCCGGTGCAGTCGATGCAAACGTCCGCGCCCGCGCCCGCATGCGCGAGCCGGCGAACCCCTTCGGCCTGGCCGCCGCCTCTGTCGATCAACCGGGTGACGGCGGCCCCCATGCTGCGTCCGACCTCCAGTCTCGAAGCGTTGGGATCGGCGAGGATCACGCGGTGGTCGTCGCGGGCCAGCGCGGCGCAGAAAAGCAGGCCGATGGGTCCCGCCCCGAAGACCACGATCTCGCGTGGGCCGGGACGCTGCGTGAGCTCACAGGCATCGATGCCGTGCAGAACGCAGGCGAGGGGCTCGGTGAGCGCTGCCCTGGCGAAATCGAGACCGGCCGGAATCGGGTGGACGCTGTGCGTCACGAAGCGCGCGGGAACGTGCAGGTACTCGGCGAACGCGCCGTTCAGATAATGCAGATCGGTGCACAGGTTTTCGCGCTCATCGCGACAGTACTCGCAGGTGCCGCAGGGCGCCGAGTTGGCTACCACCAGCGGCTCGCCGATGGCGAACCGCTCCAACCCCGGGCCGAGCGCGGCCACCGTGCCGGCCATCTCGTGACCGAACAGGGTCGGCACGCGCAGCATGCGTGGGTGACCGCCGCGGCGGTACACCTTCACGTCTGTGCCGCAGGTGGTCGCGGCGCGAACCCTCAGAACCAGCTCGCCGTGACCCGGTTGCGGCACCGCAAGCTCCTGGATCTCGATGCGCTCCGGACCTGTCAGGACGGCACCGCGCATGGTTTCGGGAAGTGAAGACACGACCATGCCCACGCCGTGTGCTCAGGGGGTGAAGAGAATCTTCAGGGCCTCGCCGCGCCGTGCGATGTCGACGCCGGTGGCGAAGTCTTCCAGGGGCAGGCGATGGCTGATGAGCGGCGTCGGGTCGAGCATGCCCTCGGTCATCATGGCGAAAACGCGGGCCTGCTCCTCGAGTCCACCGGAGTAGCTTCCGAGCACGCGCCGCTCGTGCTTGAACAATGCGTTCAGTTCGAAGCCGGCGCGCTCGCCCTCGGGCGCATGGGCGAACAGCACCACGGTGCCTGCCCGGCGCGTCAGTGCGAGGGCGCTGTCGAGCGCCGCGCCGCCGCCCACGGTATCGAAGACCGCGTCGGCGCCGAGGCCGTTGCTCATCTCCATGAGCCGTTCGTCGGCCTCGGACCCGGGTGCTGCGGCCGCGTCGGCGCCCAGTGCGCGCGCCAGGCGCCGGCGCGCCTCGAGCGGTTCGATCACCAGCGTGCGCAGGTGCGGGTGCAGCGCCTTGAGCACCAGCACGTGCAGCAGGCCCATGCCGCCTGCGCCCTGCACCGCGGCGATGCCATCGGCCTCGACGCCCGCCTTGCAGATGCCGCGCAGCACGCAGGCGGCGGGCTCCATGAAAACGGCGACCTCGTCGGCGAGATCGGTGGGAAGCGTGCGCGCCGCGAGCGCCGTTGCCCGGGCCTTCACCAGCACGTGTTCGGCAAAGCCGCCGGGTGCGAGCAGGTTTTCCTTGAAGGCCTCGCACATGGTCACGGCGCCGCGCCGGCACAGCGCGCACTGACCGCACGCGACATGATGCGCAACCGCGACCCGATCGCCGACACGGAACGCCTCGACACCCTCGCCCACGCAGGCGATTTCGCCCACCAGCTCGTGTCCGAGCACCGTCCCCGCGGGTGCGCTGCCGGTTTCGAGCTTGAACAAATCGGTTCCGCAAAGGCCCGCCACGCGCAGCCTGAGCAGGAGCTCACCTGCCTGCGGAAGCGCGAGCCGGCGCTCCTCCAGGGCAATCCGATCGCCGCCGCGGCAGACGACGACCCGGTGGCTGTTCGGAATTGACAAAATCTGCATGCCTCTTCGCGCGCCCGGGCGATGGCGGCCATGGTAGGCGCAAAGCCCCGGCCACGTCGATGTTACCAATATGTAGGTTCTCGCAGTCGTGACCGGCCCATATACTGGCCGGCAGCAAGCCTGGGACAATCCTCCCGTGCAAGCACGGCAATGAACGTGAGCGTCAATCCGGTCAACAGGCATGATTCCCGGCGCCAGCCCGTGGACGCGCAGGTTCTGCTTGCGCGGGTGCGCGATATCGTCATCGAGCTGCATCCGCACATGCGCGATCGGGTGCACGTGACTCTCGACAGCGCCCTCGACCGGGATCTCGGTCTCGACAGCCTGGCACGGGTGGAGTTGCTGGTGCGTCTCGAGCAGAGCTTCGGTGTGACCCTCAGCGAAGAGACGCTCGCAAATGTCGACACGCCGCGCGACGTTCTGCGGGCGCTGCTCGCTGCGAGCCCCGGCGTGAGCCCGATGGAGGTCGGCCCCGCCGAGGCGACCGTGGTCACCGAGGTGCCCGTGCCGACCGCCGCCGAGACGCTGCTCGAGGCGCTCGAGTGGCACGTGCGCGCGCACCCCGACCGGGCCCACGTGCAGATCTACGGCGACGGCGGTGCGCTGCGCACGATCGCCTACCGCGAGCTCCTCGACGGCGCCCGGGCCGTCGCCGCCGGGCTGCGAGAGGCGGGCATCGAGGCCGGTCAGAGTGTCGCCCTGATGTTGCCGACCGGCGTGGAATACCTGCACAGCTTTATCGGCATCCTTCTGGCGGGCGCCGTGCCGGTGCCCGTATATCCGCCCGCGCGACTGTCGCAGATCGAGGATCACTTCCGCCGCCACGCGCGCATCCTGGAAAACGCCGGCGTCGTCTGCCTGATCACGTTTCCGCCTGCCAAGCGGGTGTCGCGCCTGCTCACATCCCACGTGCCGGGGCTGCGCAGGGTGGTCACGGTCGCGGAGCTGGGCACCGCGGGCCTGCTCCTCGAAGCGAGCGCGGCGACACCGGATACGGTCGCCTTTATCCAATACACGTCCGGAAGCACGGGCAATCCCAAGGGCGTTGTGCTCACCCACGCCGACATTCTTGCCAGCTTGCGCTCCATGGGTGATGCGCTCGAGGCCCGCTCGAGCGACGTGTTCGTGAGCTGGCTGCCGCTCTATCACGACATGGGGCTCATCGGCGCCTGGCTCGGCAGCCTGGTTTACGGCTTTCCCCTGGTGCTGATGTCGCCGCTCACCTTTCTGGCGCGGCCGGAGCGCTGGCTGCAGGCGATTCACAAGCATCGCGGCACCCTTTCGGGGGGGCCCAACTTCGCTTATGAGCTGTGCTTGCGGCGCATCGACGACGCCGCCATCGAAGGGCTGGATCTGTCGTCGTGGCGGCTGGCTTTCAACGGTGCGGAGCCGGTGAGCGCCCAGACCATGGAGCAGTTCCTCGCGCGCTTCGCCCGCTACGGACTGCGTGCGGAGGCGCTTGCGCCGGTGTACGGGCTCGCGGAGGCCACGCTCGGCGTCGCCTTCACTCCGGTCGGGCGCGGCCTGCGAGCCGAGCGTGTGCAGCGGTTGCCGATGACGCGCGACGGGCGCGCGCTGTCGGCCGACGCAGACGACGAGGACGCTCTGGTTTTCGTCTCCAGCGGCGTGCCCATTCCCGGCTTCGAGGTGCGCATCGTCGACGAAGGCGGGCGCGAGACCGCGGAGCGAAGCGAAGGGCGTCTGGAGTTTCGCGGCCCGTCAACCACGAGCGGCTATTACCGCAATCCGCAGGCCACCCGGGAGCTGTTCGACGGCGATTGGCTCGACTCCGGCGACCGCGCGTTCGTCGCCGACGGCGAGGTGTACATCACCGGTCGCTCGAAGGACGTCATCATTCGCGCCGGTCGCAATGTCTATCCCTATGAGCTGGAGCAGGCGGTCGGCGACATCGACGGCATTCGACGCGGATGCGTGGCCGCCTTCGGCAGCAGCGATCCCGCTTCCGGCACCGAGAGGCTGGTCGTCGTGGCCGAGACGCGCGAGACCGACGACACCGCCCGCGCGGCGCTCAGGACACGCATCGAGACGCTCGTCACCGAGCTGCTGGGCATGCCCGCCGACGACGTCGTGGTGGCGTCGCCGGGCACCGTGCTCAAGACCTCGAGCGGCAAGATTCGTCGCGTCGCGCTGCGCGAGTTCTACGAGCGCGGCGCGCTCGCGCCGAGGCACCGTGCCGTCTGGCTGCAGATCGTGCGCCTCGCACTCGCCAGTCTGCTGCCGCAGGCGCGGCGCTGGTGGCGGCGCCTGCGCAGTCTGGCATTCGCGGCCTACGCTTGGCTGGTGTTCGGCGTTCTTCTCGCCATTGCCTGGCCGATGGTGGTCTTCACGCCGGGCCTCGATCGCCGCTGGCGCTGGCTCGGCGGGCTCGGTCGCTGCCTTTTCGCGCTCACCGGCGCCGGTCCGACGGTGCAGGGAGCGGAGCGTCTGCCGGCCGATGGAAAGTTCATCGTCGTCGCCAATCATGCCAGTTACCTGGACGGGCTGGTGCTGGTCAGCGTGCTACCGAGGCCGGTCGCTTTCGCGGCAAAGAGCGAGCTTCGCGGCAACTTCTTCGCGCGGGTCTTCCTCGCGCGTCTGGGCTGCATGTTCGTGGAGCGTTTCGATCGCGCCCGCGGTGCCGAGGACGCGCGACAGGTCATCGAGCGTCTCGAGCAGGGCGCTTCACTGGCGATTTTCCCCGAGGGAACGCTGCACCGCATGCCGGGGTTGCTGCCCTTTCATCTGGGCGCGTTCCTGGCCGCGGTGCAGACCGGCGCACCGGTGGTGACGCTCACCCTGCGCGGCACCCGATCGATCCTTCGTGACCGATCGCTGTTTCCGCGTCGCGGGCGTATCCGCGTGCACGTGAGCGAACGGCTGCTGCCGGAAACGGCCGGCGGCGGTGTACGGGAAAACGCCTGGAATCGTGCCCTTCGTCTGAGCGCGGCGGTGCGCGCGGAAATGCTGCGTCACTGCGGCGAGCCCGATCTGGCGGATCGGCGCGAGCTGTCCTGGTAGCGACGGCGTCGCCGGCTTGCGCCTCAGGCCTCGGCGGGCACGGCGCGCGCCAGCGGCCGATCGTCGATGGGCCAGTGCAGGGCCGCGGCGGCGACTCCCAACGCTACCCCGATCCACCAGACGATGTCGTATGAGCCGGTGGTATCGAAGACGTAGCCCCCCAGCCAGGCGCCCAGAAAGCTGCCCAGCTGGTGGCTGAAGAATACGAAGCCGAACAGAGTCGCCATGTAGCGCATACCGAAGATCTGCGCGACCAGGCCGCTGGTGAGCGGGACCGTGCCCAGCCAAAGCATGCCCATACCCGCGGCGAACAGCAGGATGGAGAGGTCGTTGACCGGCGACAGCACAAACAGCGTGATGACCACCGAGCGGGCCAGATAGAGACCGGCGAGGATGCGTTTCTTCGGGTAGCGTCCGCCGAGCACGCCGCACGCGAGTGAGCCGATGATGTTGCCGAAGCCGATGAGCGCCAGTGCCACGGCACCCAAGGCGGGGTCAGCACCGCGATCGATGATGAACGATGGCAGGTGGGTGGCGATGAAGGCGACGTGAAAGCCACACACGAAGAAGCCGGCGGTCAGGTACCAGTAGCCGCCGTGCCGACTCGCCTCGCCGATGGCCTGCGCAAGGCTTTGCCTGACGACGCGCTCGGCGCCCGAGGTTGCTTTACCGCTGAGAGCCGCTGCGAGCGGCACCATCACCGATGACATCAGCGCGAGCAGCAGCAGCGCGGTGCCCCATCCGTAGCCGTCCAGGAAGACCTGGCCGAGGGGCACCATGAGCAGTTGCCCGGAGGAGCCGCCGGCGCCCGCAAAGCCGAGAAAGAGGCTGCGCCGGGACTCGTCCACGCTGCGCGCGACAACCGCCAGAATGACCGGAAAGCCGGTGCCGCTCAGGGCGAAACCAATGAGCAGCCCGGCGCCGACGCTCAGCTCGAGGGCCGTCGACGCGAACGCCATGAGCACCAGGCCGAGCACGTACATCAGGCCGCAGACCGCGATCACGCGACCCGAGCCGTAGCGATCGGCGATGGCGCCGGCGAACGGCTGCGATATGCCCCACAGCAGGTTCTGCAGCGCGATGGCGAACGCGAAGCTTTCGCGACCCAGCCCCAGGTCCGTGGTAACCGGCGTGAGGAAGATGCCGAAGCTGGTGCGGATGCCGAAGGACAGAATCAGAACAATGCTGGCGCACACCAGAATCAGGACGGGATTGCGCCAGCTGCTGGTGTTCATCGCCTTCCTTCAGGCTCGCATAGGCGGGCGGCGCTGCAGTATACGTGGCGGCCGTGGCCGCGGTCACGCGTTCGAGGCGTCGCGCCGCGAGCGCCTCGCTCGCCGTTCGGCCCGCCGGCGAATGCGCCAGCAATTGTGGATGCGCGGATTGCGCGCGAAGTCCCGGGGAATGGTCTCGCGGGTGATGTCCTCGACAGCGAGACCGGCATCGGCGAGGGATCGGTGATCCATGCGGAAGCGCCTCAGATGGTTGGAAAAAAGCAGCACGCCGTCGGCGCTGAGAAGCCGCGCCGCAAGCCGGATGAGCATGGCGTGATCCCGTTGCACGTCGAGGGTGCCGGTCATGCGCTTGGAGTTCGAGAACGTCGGCACGTCGAGCAGGATCAGTCCGTAGGGCTCACCCTCGCGGGGCTCATTCAACCAGGCGAGGCAGTCGGCCTGAATCAGCGCGTGCGCTTCGTCGACGAAGCCGTTCAGCGCCAGGTTGCGGCGTGCCCAGTCGAGATAGGTAGCGGACAGGTCGACACTGGTGGTAGCGAGGGCGCCGCCGGCGGCGGCGTGCACCGAGGCCGCTCCGGTGTACGCGAACAAATTCAGGAATCGGCGACCCGAGGCGAGATCGTGCACCATGCGGCGAAGCGGGCGATGGTCGAGGAACAGGCCCGTATCGACGCGATCGCTGAAGTTTACCAGCAGCCTGCAGCCGTCTTCGCGCACCTCGTGCAGGACGTCCTCGCAGGCCAGCCGGAGGTACTGGCCGTGTCCCCGGTGGCGGCGGCGGGTCTTGAAAACGACGCGCTCGGCGGGCAGCTCGAGCAGCGCCGCCACGCTCGCGAGCACCGTCTCGCGCCGCGCCGCCGCCCGCGCCTTCGGGATACTCGCCGGCGCCTCGTACTCCTGGGCGACGACCCAGGTCTGCTCGGCGCGGTAAACATCCAACGCAAAAGCGTACTCGGGCATGTCGGCGTCGTAGAGCCGGTAGCAGTCGATGTGCTCGCGCCGCGCCCAGCGGCCCACCTCGCGCAGATTCTTGCGCAGCCGATTGGTGAACATCGGCGCGTGCGCATCGCCGTCGCCGGCACGTGCGCGCTGGCGGCGTCGGCGCGCAATCTCGAAAAGGCTGAGTCGGCACGCCAGCGGTCCGTTGTCGAGCCTGTGGCTGCGTCTCGGGCGCAGACCCAGGCGCGAGGCGAGCTCCGGCGAGCCGCACAGCACCGCCAGGCGCCAGCCCGGGAACCCGCTCGCCGCGACCTCTCCGAGGGTGGCGTAGAGCTCGCCGAGGGCATCGCCGTCGCCCAGGCGTATGCCGTAGGGCGGGTTGCACGCGAGCAGCCCCGTGAGCTCCGGCCACGGCGATCGCAGCTCGCCCAGATCGGCCCGCGCGACGCTGACGTGGGCTGCCAGTCCGGCGGCCGACAGGTTTTCGCGCGCGGCGGCCAGGACCCGTGCGTCCACGTCGAAGCCCGCGATGGGCGGCAGTCGCTCGAGACCCGTGCGGCGCCGTTGCCGCGCCTCCTCGTGCAGCCTCTGCCACAGCGCCTCGTCGTGTCCCTGCCAGCCCTGAAGTCCGAAATACGTGCGTCCGAGCCCCGGCGCGACATCACCCGCCATCAACGCCGCCTCGATCGGCAGAGTCGCCGAGCCGCACATGGGATCGAGCAGCGGTTGCCCCGCCGCCGCCATCTCCGGCCAGCCGGCGTGCAGGAGCATGGCGGCGGCGACGTTTTCCTTGAGCGGGGCAGGGCCGGCGTGGCGCCGGTAGCCGCGCCGGTGCAAGCCGGTGCCGGCCAGATCGATGGCGATGGTGGCGACGTTTCTGTCCACATGCGCATTGATGCGCACGTCGGGTGCGACCCGGTCCACCGACGGCCGCCGCCCGGTTTGCGCGCGGAGTCGATCGACGATGGCGTCCTTGACGGCCTGGGCGCCGAATCGCGCGTCGGCCAACGACGAGCGTGAGCTGACGAAATCCACCGCCAGGGTGCCGTCCACGGGCACGTGATCGCGCCACTCGATGCGGCGAACGCCCTCGTAGAGCGCCTCTCTCCCGGGCGCCTCGAAGCTCGCGAGGGGCAGCAGGATGCGGCTCGCCAGACGCGACCAGAGGCACGCTCGGTAGGCGACCTCGAGGGTGGCGCGGAAGCGCACCCCGGCGTGCCCGGCGCGCAGGTGCTTTGCGCCCAGACCGGCGAGCTCGCGGTGCAGCAGGGCCACCAGGTCGCGGGAGGCGGTGGCGAAAAACGGCGGGCCCGCGTCGGCCATTCGGCCGCCTGAGCGCTTCGAGTTCTTAGATTCCTCAGGAACTGTGCGCTGGTTCAAAAAAAGCCGGCTCCGGCTGTGCTGAAATACTTGTCGTTCCCAAAGCAAAGTATCCAACGGGTCCATTCGAGATGCCAAAAACCACCGAATGCGAAGTCCGCACGACCACGCTCGGCGGGCGACTCACCTACAGTCGAATCGAGAAGGGCTGGACGCAGCATCAGCTGGCCGCCAACGTCGGCACCAGCCAGGCGGTCATACAGCGCATCGAGGCCGGAAAGTGCAACCATCCGAGAATTCTCCGTGAGCTGGCGGAGGCGCTGGATGTGAGCCCGGCCTGGCTGATGTTCGGAGTCAAGGTCATCGAGGACCTCGAGCAGGAGGCCATCGAGACAGCGCGTGCCTGGTCGCGCCTCATGGAGCCGCAGCGCACGGCGCTCAAGGAGATGATCTTCCGCATTGCCGAGTCGGGACCGGACGCTCTGCCGCTGCCCGAGAGTGGCGTGCTGGAACCGAGCGACCTGCTCGGTCTTCGCTGAGCCAGGCAGCGGGCGGCGCGCTCAGCGCGATCGCTGCTCTGCGATGCCGGGTCCGTGCCCGGCGAAACCCTGCTGGCGCCAGGCCTCGTAGCACACCACCGCCACCGCGTTGGAGAGATTGAGGCTGCGGTTTCCCGGCAGCATGGGAATCGCAGCACGCTCGGCGGGCGCCACCCGTGCCAGCACCGGCTCCGGAAGGCCGCGTGTCTCCGGCCCGAACAGCAGCGCATCGGCGCTCTGGTACGCAATCGATGCGTAATTCCTCGGCGCGCGCGCCGAGAATGCGAGCAACCTCGCCGGCTGCGCCGCCTGCAGGTACGCATCGAGCGACGCGTGCACCCGCACGCGCGCCCACTCCCGGTAGTCCAGTCCGGCACGCCGCAGGCGCCTCTCCTGCATGTCGAAGCCGAGCGGCGCAATCAGATGCAGGGCAAAACCCGTGTTCGCGCATAGGCGTATAATGTTGCCCGTGTTGGGAGGAATCTCGGGCTGATAGAGGACGACGTCGAGCATGGGGGTCATCGCGCAGTGAGCGGCAACGCCGGCCACCCGTTGGGCGTGGATTTCTGCGGCCTGCGTCTGCACACGCCCCTGGTGCTGCTTTCCGGCTGCGTCGGCTTCGGCGAAGAATACACACGCGTGGAGGGCTTTTCCAACCGTGACGTCGGCGCCGTGTGCCTGAAGGGAACGACGCTCGCAGCGCGTCTCGGCAACCAGCCCCATCGCGTGTGGGAGACGCCCGCCGGGATGCTCAACTCCATCGGCCTGCAGAACCCCGGCAGTCGCCACGTGGTCGACAACATTCTTCCCGAGCTGGATTTCGACGAGACGCGCTTCTTCGCCAACGTTTCCGGCGCGACCGTGGATGAGTACGTCGAGGTCACGCGCATATTCGACGATTCGCCCATCGATGCGGTCGAGATCAACATCTCGTGTCCGAACGTGCGCGAGGGCGGTGTGGTATTCGGAAACGATCCCGATATGTCGGCGCGGGTCGTCGAGGCGTGCCGCGCGGCGACGTCGAAGCCGGTCATCGCAAAGCTCTCGCCCAATCAGACGGATATCGCGGAGAATGCCCGCCGCTGTATCGAGGCCGGAAGCGACGCGTTGTCGGTGGTCAACACCTTTCTCGGCATGGCGGTCGACGTCGAGACCCGACGACCGGTCATCGGCGCCAACCATGCCGGCCTGTCAGGCCCGGCGGTAAAACCCATGGCGCTGCTCAAGGTTCACCAGGTCTTTCAGGTGGCGAAGCGTCACGACGTGCCCATCATCGGTCAGGGGGGTATTGCCAGCGCCGAGGATGCGCTCGAGTTCATCATCGCCGGTGCCGCCACGGTCGGCATCGGTACGGCGCTGTTCTACGATCCGCTCGTGTGCGCCAAGATCAATGCCGGGCTGGAAGACTACATGCGGCGTCACAACCTCGACGACATTTCGCGCCTCACGGGCACACTCGAGTTGAACACCGGCGCCGAGGCCTGGTGCGCCTGACCTTCGTCGCGTCGCGCCGCGGCCGTCAGCGTTCCAGTCGCTTGAGGAACACGCGCATCTCTCTCGCCGCCTGAATGTCGCCCCTGCGCTCCGCCGTCTCGATGCCCTGCCGGTAGGCGGCCTTCGCCTCGCCGTCGCGGCCGGCGGCGGCGAGTGCCTTTCCGTACATCTTCCAGGCCGCCGAATAGTCGGGATCGAGGGCCACGGCCCGGGCGAGATGCTCGGCGGCGCGCGCCGGCTGCTCTTCGAGATAGGCGCTGCCGAGCGTGAAGCGCAGCAGCGCGTCGTCGCGGCCCGCTGCCAGCATGCCTTCGAGGTTTTCCACCAGCCCCACTGACCAGGCTCTTTCAGCCGCGCCAGAACGACGGCGTCAGGATCACGAGAAGGGTGAAGATCTCCAGGCGTCCGAGCAGCATCGCCAGCGAGAGGATCCACTTCGCGCCGTCGCCGAGCTCCGCGTAGTTGGCGCCGACCGAGCCGAGCCCCGGTCCGAGATTGTTGATGCACGCGGCGACGGCAGAAAAAGCCGTAACCTGGTCCAGCCCGAGCGCGAGCAGCGCCAGCATCATGAACGAGAACGTCGCGACGTAGGTGGCGAAGAAGCCCCACACCGCATCGACCACGCGGCTCGGCATGCTGGCGCCGTTGATCTTGATGGGGACCTGCGCATTGGGGTGAATCAGGCGCATGATTTCGCGCTTGCCCTGCTTGTAGAGCAGCACCACGCGAATCACCTTCAGGCCGCCGCCGGTGGAGCCGGCGCACCCTCCGACGAAGCTCGCGAACAGCAGCATCACAGGTAGAAAGCTCGGCCAGGTGTAATAGCCGCTGGTGGTGAAGCCGCTGGTCGTGCTGATGGAGACGGACTGAAAGATGCCGTGGCGCAGCGCGCTCGCGAAAGTCGGAAAGGTCTCCGAATAGAAAAGGTACAGGCTGGAGATCAGCGACACGCAGATCAGCAGCACGACGTAGGTTTTCAGCTCCGTGTCGCCGAGGTACGGGCGCGGGCTGCGCGAGCGAAAGGCGAGAAAGTGGATGGCGAAGTTGATTCCGGCAATGGTCATGAACACCACCGCAACGGCCTCGACCCATGGATTGTCGAAATAGCCGAGGCTCGCATCGTGGGTCGAGAATCCACCGATGGCGACGGTGGAAAAGCTGTGCGACACGGCATCGAACGGCCCCATCCCGGCGAGCCAGTAGGCGAGTGCGCACACGATGGTCAGACCGAGGTAGATGTACCAGAGCGCCTTCGCCGTTTCCGTGATTCGCGGAGTCAGCTTGTTGTCCTTCATCGGCCCGGGCGTCTCCGCGCGGTACAGCTGCATGCCGCCGACGCCGAGCATCGGCAGAATGGCGACCGCCAGCACGATGATCCCCATGCCGCCCAGCCACTGAAGCTGCTGGCGGTAGAACAGAATCGAGTGGGGCAGGGCATCGATGTTCTCGATGACGGTCGCTCCGGTAGTGGTCAGGCCGGAGATGGACTCGAACACGGCGTCTGTGACCGACATGTCCGCGATCTTCGATACCAGCAGAGGCAGGCTACCCGAGAGACCGAGAGCGACCCAGAACATGAAGACGATGACGAACCCGTCGCGCAGGCGCAGCTCCCGCCGGTGGCGTCTGACCGGCAGCCACAGCGCCAGCCCGGATACCAGGATGACGAGAAACGCGTCGAGAAAACCGTTGAAGGCACCGTCGTCGTACCACCAGGAAACCAGCATGGGTGGCAGCATGCTGATGCTGAACAGACAGAGCAGCAGTCCGAGAATGCGTTGGACGACGAACAGTTGCACGAATCGATGATCCCGCAGCGATCTGTGTGACTACAGGAAGGTGACACCCACCTGGAAGATTTTCTCCACTTCGGTCACGTATTTCTTGTCTATGAGAAACAGTATGACGTGATCGCCGGCTTCGATGCGCGTGTCATGATGGGCAATGATGACCTTGTCGCCCCTGACAAGGGCGTCGATGGTCGTGCCGGGCGGCAGCTTGATCTGTTCCACCGTGCGCCCGACGACCTTGGAGGTATTGCTGTCTCCATGGGCAACAGCCTCGATAGCCTCGGCCGCCCCGCGTCGCAGCGAGTGCGCGACCACCACGTCGGCGCGGCGCACGTGAGCAAGCAGGCTGCTGATAGTCGTTTGCTGCGGCGAGATGGCGATGTCGACGATCCCGCTCTGAACGAGATCCACGTAAGCGCCTCTGTTGATGAGCGACATTACCTTGCGCGCACCCATTCGTTTGGCGAGCATTGCGGAGAGAATGTTGATCTGATCGTCATTGGTGACGGCGCAGAAGACGTCCGTGTTGTCTATATTCTCCTCGCGCATCAGATCCTCGTCGGCCGCATCGCCCTGGAGAACGATGGTTTTGTTGAGCACCTCGGACAGCGCGCGGGCACTTTCCGCGTCACGCTCGATTAGTTTGACGTTGAAATTACTCTCCAGCCCGCTCGCCAGCCGGCGCCCGATGTTTCCGCCGCCTGCGAGAATCACGCGCCGAACCGGCCTGTCGAGCTTGCGCAATTCGCCCATGACGCGGTGGATGTGCTCGGTGGCCGCTATGAAGAAAACCTCGTCATCGGCCTCGATGACCGTGTCGCCTTCCGGGACGATGGCGCGACCGTGACGGAAAATGGCGGCAACCCTGGTGTCGATACCCGGCATGCGGGCCGGCAGCTCGTGAAGCGCGTGCCCCACGAGGGGGCCGCCGTGGTACGCCTTTACCGCGACGAGGCGTACCCGGCCGTCAGCGAAGTCGAGGACCTGAAGCGCGCCCGGTGTCTCGATCAGACGCTGAATGGAATCGGTCGCCAGCTGTTCGGGGCTGATGAGGACGTCCACGGGCAGCGCTTCCTGGCAGAAAAGCCGCGGATAGTTCAGATACTCCACAGAGCGCACCCGCGCGATCTTGGTCGGAGTTTGAAAAAGCGTGTAAGCCACCTGGCAGGCGATCATGTTGGTCTCGTCACTGTTGGTGACGGCAAGAACCAAATCCGCATCCTCGGCGCCCGCTTTGCGCAGCACGTCGGGATGCGACGCGTGCCCGGTGATGGCACGGATGTCGAGGTGGTCCTGGAGAGCTCTCAGACGCTCCGGGTCGAGATCGACGATGGTGATGTCATTGGCTTCGCTGGCCAGATTTTCGGCGACGGTCATACCAACCTGGCCCGCACCTAAAATTATTATTTTCACGTTTTTTGCGTACCGAATTCAGTGCGATTCGGTCTTTGAAGGCAATCTTTCCTCGCGCCGCCGACTAGTCCGGGTTTGCGCTCAGACGCTTGGGGTCGATACCCAGAGCGCGTATCTTGCGGTAAAGATGCGTTCTTTCCAGACCGATGCGTTCTGCGACCTTGCTGATGCTGCCCCCGGTCATGCGAAGCTGATACTCGAGATAGCTGCGCTCGAACTGCTCGCGCGCCTCCTTGAGCGGCAGCTCGAAGCCGTGAGGAATGTCGCTCTCCGAATGCTCACCCACTTCGCCTACCTCGCCCAGTGACACATCGATCTCTTCCTGATCGATGTCGGCCCCGCTCCCGAGAATGAGTAGCCTGTGCACGACATTCTTCAGCTCGCGAATGTTACCAGGCCAGGAATAGTTGCGCAGACGATTCTGCGCCCCGACCGTGAAACGCCGGTACGGCAACCCCTCGGTGCTGGCCAGTTGATCGATATAGTAGTTGAGCAATTCCGGAATGTCGTCACGATGGCTGCGCAGAGGCGGTATTTCCAGAGGCACGACGTTCAGATGGTAGTAGAGATCCTCACGCAGCTTGCCGTCGGCGACGGCGCGCGCCGGCTCGTGGCTGGTGGCGGCGACGATGCGAACGTTAATCGAGACAGGGGCGCTGCCGTCCACCCGCATGAAGGACTGGGATTTGAGCGCGCTCAGCAGGCGCGCCTGCACGCCGAGATCCATGTCGATGATGTCTTCGAGAAACAGGGTTCCGCCGTTTGCCTGCTCGAGAGAGCCGAAATGAACGTAATCGCCGTCCTCGATGCCGAACAGCTCCGCCGCCGAGTTGGCGTTCGTCAGTCCTGCGACGGGCACCCGCACGAATGGCCCGTCGCGCCGGTTGCTCGACTGATGAAGATAGCGGGCGAACACTTCCTTGCCGCTGCCCGACTCGCCCATCAGCAGCACGGGGGTGTCGTGCTGCGCGATGCGCTTCACCTGCTCGCGCAGATTCTGCATCGTCACGCTGCGGCCGACGGGTTCGGTGACGGAGCCCGAAGCGCGCCGCAGTCCGATGTTCTCCTGCTTGAGCTGCGCTGTCTCGAGGGCGTTCTTGATGGTTACCAGGAGCTTGGCCGTTGACAGGGGTTTCTCCAGAAAGTCGTAGGCGCCGAGCCGCGTGGCCTCGACTGCCGTCTCCACGGTGCCGTGCCCCGACATCATGATGACCGGCGTATCGAGCCCGGAATTGCTGGCCCACTCCTTCAGAAGGGAAATGCCGTCGGTGTCCGGCATCCAGATGTCGAGGAGCGTCAGGTCGGGACGCCGCGCGCGCCGCGCCTGCCGCGCCTTCTCGGCATTCTCCGCGGCGCCGACCTCATAGCCCTCGTCCTCGAGAATCTCCTTGACGAGGGTGCGGATGTCGGGTTCGTCGTCGACGACCAGAATGTAAGCCTCGTTCATGCCCCTACCTCGAGGCCGTGCGCGTTCGCGTCATGGGACAAAGCCTTTCATATCGCGTGTCGGTGGGACGTCGATGCGGACTCCGATTCCGCGACGACCACCGGAAAGCGCATGATAACGGTTGCGCCACCCTGGGCCTCGTTCTCGGCCCAGACGACCCCGCCGTGCTCCTCGACGATCTTCTTGACAATGGCGAGTCCGAGTCCGCTGCCCCTGGTTTTTGTGGTCACCTGGGGGCTGAAGATGTCTTCGGCCATGTGCGCGGGAAGCCCTCGCCCGAAGTCGCGCGTTCGAATCTCGACCATCTCCCGGGACGGTTCGTTGATGTAGCGTGTCTCGATGAGGATTCGCGCGGGATTGCCGGGCTCACTGGCCTCGAGCGCATTCTTGATCAGATTGTGCAGAATCTGGCGCAGGCGGTCCGGATCGGCTTCCAGCGGCGGCACATCGCCGTCGAGGTGTGTCTCGATGACAGCCTCGCTCTCGCCTGCGCGGTAGAGCTCGACCAGATCGGCGACCAGCTCATTGACGTCGACGTTGCGCAGCTGCATCTGGGGCGCGCGCGCGTAATCGGTGAATGCGTTGACCATCGTTTTCATGGCCTCCACCTGTTGCACGATGGTGCGCGTCAGTCGATCGAGGGCGTTGCTGTCCTCCGACTGCATTTTGCCGAGATACTTGTGGCGCAGTCGCTCTGCAGAGAGTTGAATCGGCGTGAGCGGATTCTTGATCTCGTGGGCGAGGCGCCGTGCGACCTCGCTCCACGCGGCGTTGCGCTGTGCCTGCACGAGATCGGTCACGTCGTCGAAGACGATCACGTGGCCGGCAAACGCACCATCGGAAGCCGAAAGCGTCGTGCCGCTGCACATCAGGACCTGGCGGCCTGTGGGTCCAAGCAGGATGACCTCCTCGCGCCAGTCCTCGACACCCTCGGCTGACACGCGTGCCTGCAGGGCCTGCTTGAGAGGGTGCAGATGCGCATGCCGCTCGTCGATCTCGTCGAGCGTCTTGCCGGCCTCGTCACCGAGCTCCACGCGCAGAATCTGGCTCGCCGCGCGGTTGCAGGTGAAAAGTCGCCCGCCCTCATCGAGCGTGAGCACGCCGGTGGAGAGCTGTGACAGCACGGCTTCCAGATATCGGCGCTGATCCTCCACCTGCTGCTGGCTTAGCCGGGTCTCGTCGCGGGCTTTCGCGAGCCGGCGCGTCATGTCGTTGAACGACTCGACCAGGAAGCCCACCTCGTCCTCGCTGGAGCTCGGCAATCGCGTCTCGTAGTCGCCGTCGGCCACGGCGCGCGTGCCCTGGGACAGATTCTGAAGCGGCGCGACCATGCGCCGCGCCGAGTAAAAGGCCGCCCACACGGCGGCGAACAGACTGAGCAGCAGCACCAGCGACAGGGTCAGCGTGAAGCTGGTCTTGAGCGGCTTGCGCAGGTAGGCGAGCTCGCGGTATTTGCCGTAGGTTGTTTGCACGGTATCGGCGAGCGTGCTGGTTCGCTCGGCGACCGGATAGAGCGCCTGCAGGATACGCGGCTCGGTGGTTGCCACGTTCTCGGGCAGACCCACCACCACGCGCACGTGCATGCCGGCGTCGCCGATTGGGTCGAGCCCGATGTAGGTGCCCGACTGGCGAAGCTGGACGAGAATGGCATCGCTCGGTCGGTTGGGGACGATGGCGGTCGGGTCGATGCTGCTCGAGGCAATAATGTGCCCGTTGGCGCCGATCAGAGTGAATTCCGAGGCGCCGGCGAGGCGCCGGCGATCGTCGAGACCGACGGCGATCTGCTCCGCGGGCATGTCCACGAGATCGCCGGCGACCACCTCCGTGTGGGCCAGCAGCTCGCGCATGCGCACGCCGAGCGCCGTTCGACTGAGCTCGAGGGCGTCGTCGAGCGCGCGCTCGATGCGCACATCGAACCAGCTGTCGATGCTGCGGTGGAGGAACTGCAGGGAAAAGTAATAGACGACCAGAACCGGCGTCACCGACAGGATTACGAACACCGCCACCATGCGCACCGTCAGCCGGGCGCCCGGCTCGCCTGCGCCCACGCGACGCAGCAGGCTGAACAGATTCCAGCCGATCAGTCCCGCCAGCGCGATGAGCCCGAGCGCGTTGATGGCGAGCATCGCCGAGTACAGCTGACCGAATCGCGCCGAGCCCTGAGTGGCGTTGCTCATCATCACCAGTGAGACGAGCAGCAGCAGCACGAGGACGAGAATCGGTCCGACGCCGGTGAAAAAGCGTTTCAGCGCTCGAGCGGCCATTCGTACCAATCGCTCTTCAGGCGCCACGGGGCGCTCAGATAGGCCCAGGGACGCATGGGTGAGGGCAGCGACTCGATGTCGAGAAGCGTACGCATGCGCAAATAATAGTGTCCCTCGTTGCCCATCAGGTGCTCGTCGATGAGCGGGAAGCCGCGCAGCCTGCCGAGTCCGTCGACGAGCTCCTCGAGCGATGCGAATACCCGTGTCTCGCCGGAGTTGAGATTGCGCAGCAGGTAGGTGTTGCTGAGCGGACGCGTCTCGATTCGGAACCTTGCCTCGATGTGCGCGATCTCCGCGTCCCACCAGAGGTTGTCCCAGATGAGGCCACGCTCGCGCAGCACGAGCATCTCGACGACGATGGTGACGGGTATGCCGTTCTCGATGGCTTCGAGCGACTCGTCGCTGAACACGAAGCTCAGGTCTGCGTCGAGCAGGTAGACGCCGTCGACCAGCTCGGTCCGGGCACTGCGGATATCGAAGCCCGCCTCGATTTTACCGGGAGCGGATGTGCTCGGCTCGGTGACGACCAGCAGCAGCGAGCACACGGCCAGCCACACGGCCGGCCAGGCGCGCACCCTGATCCGCTCAACGCTTTCCAAGCAGTGCATAGTAGAAACCGTCCATCGTATCCTCGCCGGGGAGCACTTGACGTCCGTGGTCGGTGGCTCGACCCCAAGCGCGGGAAATGGGAACGCCGGCGGCATCCGGGTGTTTCGCGAGGAATTCGGCCAGCACGTGGTCGTTCTCACGCGGCAGGTACGAGCAGGTAGCGTACAACAGCCGCCCCCGGCGGGCCACCAGCGGCCACAGCCGGTCGAGCAGTCGCAGCTGACCGGCGGCGAGCGTTTCCACGTCCTCCGGGCGACGTTGCAGCTTGATTTCCGGGTGCCGGCGGATGACGCCGCTGCCGGTGCAGGGAACATCGGCGAGGATGCGATCGAAGGCCCTGCCGTCCCACCACTGGCCGGGATCGCCGGCGTCGCCGCACACCACGGTCGCCTGCAGGGAAAGCCGCGTCAGGTTCTGTCGCAGACGTGCGAGGCGTTCGCCGTCGCTGTCCACGGCGACGAGCTCGTCCAGCTCGGGCTGGCTCTCGAGCAGCGCCGTGCTCTTGCCGCCCGGTGCCGCGCAGGCGTCGAGCACGCGCATGCCGGCGCCCACGTCGAGCAGCGGACCGGCGAGCTGTGCGCCACCGTCCTGAACCGATACCCGGCCCTGCGCGAATCCGGGGAGCGCCGCCACGTCCCTCGGGCTGTGCAGGCGAAGCCCGTGCGGGGTGTGCGCGATGGGGCTCGCTTCGATGCCCTGGTGCGCGAGCTCGGCGAGAAACGCGTCGCGCGTCGTGCGCCGCGTGTTCACGCGCAGCGCCATCGGCGGTCGCTCATTATTACTCTCGAGGATGCGCTGCCAGTCGCCCGGCCAGGCCTCCCGGGTGGCGTCGATGAGCCAGAGCGGATGGGCGTAGCGGCCTTGCTCGCACGCGTCGAGGTCGTGGATCAGCTGCGCACGTTGGCGCTGAAAGCTGCGCAGCACGCCGTTGACCAGGCCAGCGGCCCAGTCTCTTCCGGCACCGCGCACCAGCGCGACGCTCTCGGCGACCGCCGCATGCTCGGCGATGCGCGTGTACATCAGCTGGTAGAGCCCCAGCAACAGCACGGCGCGCACGCGGCTCTCGCGCTTTCGCAGCGGCTTGTCCATGAGCCGCTGCAGGCAGAGCTCGAGGCGCGGCAGCCAACGGGCCACGCCGTAGCAGAGCTCGCGGGCAAGGGCCCGATCTCTGGCGTCGGCGAGGGCCCCGCCATGCGCTTCCAGCGCAGGGTTGAGGGATCGCCCCCGATCGAGCAGGTCCGTCAGCACCGCACTCGCAACGGCGCGGGGGTTGCCGAGCGGGCGGGTCGATCGGGCGTGGTTCGGCATGCGCGGCCTCCCGGCGTCAGGCCGGGGCGGGGGTGCCAACCAGGCGCGCGCCGACGGCCAAGACGTGGGCGTTGAGATAGTCGCCGCTGCTCATGATTCGGCCACCGGCCGGCTGCAGTTTGACGATGCGCAGCGCGTCGCGCCCCGTGGCCACGTCGATGCCCGCGGCCGAGCACGAGAGCAGCGTGCCCGGCGCCTGCTGCTGCGTGCTCGTCACAACCCGGGCGCGCCATATGCGCAGGCGCTCGGCAACAGCCGTGGGCGTCGCCGGCAGGTAGGTGTAAGCCACCGGCCACGGGTCGAAGGCGCGCACCTGGCGCTCGATCGCCTCGGCGGATCGGCTCCACTCGATGAGCCCGTCCTGCTTGGCAATGCGGCCGGCGTAGGTCGCCAGCGCCGGGTCCTGGGGCTCGGCGTGCACATGGCCCGTCTCGATCGCCGCGAGCGTCTCGAGCAGGGTCGCGGCGCCGAGGGCTGCGAGACGATCGTGGAGGCTGCCGCCGGTGTCGTCTTCGTGGATGGGACAGTCCGCGCGGCGCAGCACCGGGCCGGTATCCAGCCCCGAATCCATCTGCATGATCGAGATCCCCGTGGTGCGATCCCCGGCGAGGATCGCGTGCTGAATGGGTGCTGCGCCGCGCCAGCGCGGCAGCAGCGAGGCGTGAACGTTGATGCACCCCAGGCGCGGAGTCGCGAGCACGGCCTCGGGCAGAATCAGCCCGTAGGCGGCGACGATCATCGCATCCGCCCCGTAACGCGCCAGGCAGCGTTGCGCGTCGGCCTCGCGCAGGCTGCGAGGTTGCTCGACGGCGATGGCGTGCGCCTCGGCGAGGGCCTTTACGGGGCTCGAGCGAAGGCGACGTCCTCGCCCGGCCGGCCGATCCGGCTGCGTGTAGACTGCCAGCACCCTGTGAGGACCGTCGAGCAGGGCGCCGAGCACGGTGGCGGCGAACTCTGGCGTTCCAGCGAAGATCAATCGCAAGCCCATGGGCTGTCCCGCACGGTCGGTGTTACCAGAATCGTCGCGCCGCCGGAGCTGATGTGAAGCCGCCATCGGCCGCACCCGGCGGCCTGAGGCTACATGGCCTGGCGCTGCTGCCTGTGCGCTTTCTTACGGATACGCTGGCGTTTGAGCTGCGACAGGTAGTCGACGAACAGCTTGCCGTCGAGATGATCGATCTCGTGCTGAATGCACACCGCCAACAGGCCCGTCGCTTCGAGCTCGAAGGGTGCGCCGTGTTGATCGAGCGCCGCCACCCGAACCCGCTCAGCGCGTCGGACCGGCGCGTAAATACCCGGTACGGACAGGCAGCCTTCCTCAATGTCTTGATTTCCCTCGCGCTCGACGATCATCGGATTGATGAACGCCCGCAGCTCGTTCTTGTCCTGTGAGATGTCGATGACGATGACTCTCTGTAAAACGCCGACCTGAACTGCGGCGAGCCCGATACCCGGGGCGGCATACATCGTCTCCGCCATGTCCTCGATGAGGCGCTGGCAAGCCCGGTCGACCCGCTCGACGGATTTTGCCCGGCGCTTGAGGCGCGGGTCGGGGTAAATAATGATATCGAGCAGGGCCACAGCCGACGAACCACCGTTAGTTGCTGACGAAGCGAATAGACTAGTTTACCTGTTTTCCCGAGAATGCTGAATCTGGCGCAGCTTGCCCCGTTGTCAGCATCAATATATGGGCTAGACTGCCAATATTAAAGAGCCGGTGACACCGCTGATGCGTTCATACCGACCCGTGATGCATTCTCTACGACGAATCCTGCTCACTCTGGCCGCTGCCCTGCTCGTGGCTCATAGCGCTCTGGCTCAGACGGTGACCCTGAAGCCGGGGTATCCGGAGCGCTACACCGTCGTCGAAGGCGATACGCTCTGGGACATCGCCAACCGCTATCTAGACAGCCCCTGGCAGTGGCCGAAAATCTGGCGATTGAACGAAAAGATTGAGAATCCGCACCTGATCTATCCCGGCGACGTGCTGGTCATGACCATGTCGCAGGGGGAGCCGCAACTGCAGCTGCTGCGGCGGGAGACGGTGAAGGTTTCTCCGTCCGTCCGCGAGGAGTCGTTGCGAGAGGCAATTCCTACCGTCCCGCCGAACGCCATCATGCCTTTTCTGACCGCGCCGCTGGTGATCGAGGAGGGGGCTCTCGACGGGGCGCCCTACGTCACGCGCAGCGTCAACGAGGCGGTTATGATGGGGAGAGGCCAGCGCTTCTACGGCCGGGGCTTTTCGGATCCCGATCAGGAGCAGTACCAGATCTTCCGGCCAGGTTTGCCTTTCGTCGATCCGGACTCCGCTGAGGTCCTCGGCCACGAAGCGGTGTTCCTGGGGAGCGCTCAGCTGATCCGCTACGGTGATCCCGCCAAGCTGGAGATCGTCTCCTCCAAAGAAGAGATCGGTCCGGGCGACCGGCTGCAGCCGCTCAGCCCCGACGTCAGGCTGCCCACTTATTTTCCGCGCGCGCCTGACGGACCCGTCCGGGGGCGCATTCTGCGCACCGTGCGCGGCGTGGCGGAAGTGGGCCCGTATGACATCGTAGCGATCTCCCTCGGCCGGCGCGAGGGCATCGAGGAAGGTCATGTGCTCCGTGTCATGCGCTATGTCGGTACCGACCAGGACCCCGTTACCGGGGAGCAGTATGAGATCCCCGATGAGAGCACGGGCCTGCTGATGGTTTTTCGGCCGTTCGAGAAAGTCAGCTACGCGCTGGTTCTGAACGCAGAGCGGGCGATTCATCTGCGCGACGTGGTCGTAACACCCTAATTCCTCAGGACGGCGGCTGATGGAACTCGGCCGCCGATGCACCGCTCAGGGAAGGGCGCTTTGCAGCAGACATCGAGTGAGCTCCTGCCGTGGCTGCGACTGTGTCGGGCGACGACCCTGGCATACGGCGCCCGCCGCAAACTAGCCGACTACCTTCGCGGCGTACCGCAAGACTCGGTTGCGGTCGGCGCTGGACTCGAAGGGTACTTCGCCCGGACGCCGGGTCTCGATGCCTCCGCGCTGCGGAGAATCAGCCCCAGCGTGCTCGAGCGCGACCTCGCTTGGCTGTCGAACGCCCGCCACGCACTCATTCCCCTTTGCGATCGGCGTTATCCGGATCTGCTGCGCGAGATCCCCGATCCGCCGCTGGTGTTGTTCGTGCGCGGGGATGCGGCGCTGCTGGCGGCACCGCAGGTCGCGCTGGTCGGCAGTCGCAATCCCACACCCGCCGGTCAGGAACTGGCACGGAACCTCGCCGCACGGCTTGCCGAGCAGGGCATCGTCGTAACGAGCGGTCTCGCCATAGGCATTGACCGTNNGCCCATCTCGGCGCGCTCGATGCGGGCGGCCGTACGGTGGCCGTTACCGCCACCGGGCCGGATGCGGTTTATCCCTACTCGAACCGTGAACTTGCCGAGCGGATCGCCAGCGAGGGCGGCGCACTGGTGTCGGAGTTCCCGACCGGGGTGCCGCCGCGGCGCGATCACTTTCCGCGACGCAACCGCATTATCAGCGGTCTATGTCGTGGAACGGCTGTTGTAGAGGCCGCAGCGCGCAGCGGCAGCCTGATCACCGCGCGATGGGCCGCCGAGCAGGGGCGTGACGTATTCGCCGTGCCGGGACCCGTCGGCTCCCCTCTCGCCCGCGGTTGCCATGCCCTGATCCGGCAGGGTGCCACGCTGGTCGAATCCGCCGAGCAGATCATCGAGGAGCTGAGTTGGCCGATGGCGACGCAGCAGGGCGGTGAGGATACGTGCACGGACATCGTGCGGCCCGAGGGCAGCGAGGCGACGCTTCTCGCCCTTATCGGGTACGCGCCCGTGACTCTCGATGAGCTCATCGAGCACAGCGGATTGACGCCGGATGCCGTTTCCTCCATGCTCCTGGCCTTGGAGCTCCGTGGGTGGCTTACCGGCTTGCCCGGTGGCAGATACCAGCGGAAGGGTTGAAAACTCGGACCAAAAGCTGCGACTTGATGAAAGAGAACGTCCTGGAAGTGCTGCTCTACCTGTTCGAGAACTACATGATCGAGGACGCCGAGTTTCAGCCCAACATCGATTCGCTCACCGACGAGCTGTCGAGGGCCGGCTTCGGGAATGGAGAGATAGACAAGGCGTTTAGCTGGCTGGAGGATCTCTCCCTGATGTGCGAAGAGCTGTCTCCCGATGCTCACGGCGGAAGCCATAAGTCGCTGCGCCATTACCTGGCCGAAGAGCAAATAAAGATNNAAGATCGATCGTGAGGCTCGCGCGCTGCTGCTCTCGCTCGAGCAAACGGGAGTTATCGGCTCCGCCGATCGCGAATTGGTAATCGACAGGGTCATGGCGCTCGACGCTGACCACGTGGACGTCGATCAGCTCAAATGGATCATCATGATGGTTCTATGCAGTCGCTCGCAGCAGGGGTCGATCCAGAGCTGGGTCGAGGATCTGGTGCGGGACGGCGTCCCGGCCCATCTGCATTGATTCTCTCTACGGCCCGCGCGTGAAGGTTCCGCGGGAAGTGGCGCAAGGCCGAACGGCGGTGCGTCGATTTTGGACGAAGCTCAGCCTCTTGTACCCATGAATCTTGTCGTCGTCGAATCTCCGGCAAAAGCCAGAACAATTACGAAGTACCTGGGACGCGGTTTCAAAGCCATGGCGTCCTACGGCCACGTCCGCGATCTGCTTCCCAAGAGCGGTGCCGTGGAGGTCGACGACAATTTCGCTATGCACTATTCGATCATCGAGAGAAACAAGAAGCACGTCGATGCCATCGAGCGCGCCGTCGCCAAGGCAGATGCTCTGTATCTGGCAACGGACCCCGATCGCGAGGGTGAAGCGATATCGTGGCATCTGTACGAGATTCTCAAGCAGCGCGATGCGCTCAACGGCACACCGGTGCACCGGGTGGTTTTCTATGANNCGATCATCCGCGGCAGCTGTCGCGAAATCTGATCGACGCCCAGCAAGCGCGGCGGGCGCTTGATTATCTCGTCGGGTTCAATCTCTCGCCCCTGCTGTGGAAGAAGGTTCGCCGCGGTCTGTCGGCGGGGCGCGTACAGAGTCCGGCTCTGAGGCTTATCGTTGAGCGCGAGGAGGAGATCGAGCGCTTTGAGCGGCGCGAGTACTGGACGGTCGAGGCCGACCTCGAGACTGCGGGCGAACGTTTCGTCGCCCGGCTGACACATTTCGAAGACGAGAAGCTGGAGCAGTTCAGCATTACGACGGCGGATCGCGCGCGTTCCGTGGAGGCCACCGTAGGGGCTGCCGCGCGGGGTCGGGTCAGCGTGCTGAACGTGGACCGTAAGCAGCGTCGCCGCCACCCGGCACCGCCGTTCACGACATCGACGTTGCAGCAAGAGGCTGCGCGCAAGCTGGGATTTGGCGCCCAACAGACCATGCGCGTCGCCCAGCAGCTCTACGAGGGCGTTGAGATCGACGGCGAGCGAGTGGGGCTAATTACCTACATGCGCACGGACGCCGTCAACCTTGCCGACGTTGCTGNNCGATACGGTGCGGCCAATGTGCCGGGGAGCCCCCGCGTATTCCGCAACAAATCGAAGAATGCCCAGGAAGCACACGAGGCAATACGACCCACGGACGTGCAGCGAGTGCCGGCGAGTGTCGAAGCAGCGCTGGAGGACCGGCAGTTTCGTCTCTACGAGCTCGTATGGAAGCGCACGGTAGCTTCGCAGATGAAGCACGCTACGCTGGACACCGTTGCGGTCGACTTCGGCGCTGGAGAAGGCAACGTATTTCGGGCCACGGGCTCGACGGTTGCCGACGCCGGCTTCATGAGCGTTTACCAGGAGGGCAGCGACGAGACGAAGCAGGATCCGGCAACGGAGGTGCGGCTGCCCGTGCTCGAGGAGGGCCAGACGCTGCAGCTCGAACGGATTCGCGCCGAGCAGCACTTCACCGAGCCGCCTCCTCGCTACTCCGAGGCGAGCCTCGTTAAAACGCTCGAAGCTTTCGGCATCGGTCGACCTTCCACGTACGCCAGCATCATTTCGACGCTCATCAATCGCGAGTATGCGACGCTCGAGAAACGCCGCTTCGTGCCCACCGATGTCGGCAGGGTCGTCAATCGTTTTCTGACCCGCCATTTTGGGCGCTATGTCGATTACGATTTCACCGCCAGAATGGAGGACGAGCTCGACGCGATCTCGCGCGGCGAGAAATCGTGGCAGCCGCTCATGCGCGAGTTCTGGCAGGACTTCAAGCGCCTCGTCGACGAGAAGGACCGCACGGTGTCGCGCGAGGAAGCCGCGCAGGCGCGGGAGCTCGGGCTCGATCCACGCAGCGGTCGCAAGGTAACCGTGCGTATGGGGCGCTTCGGGCCATTTGTGCAGGTCGGCAGCAAGGACGACGCCGAGAAGCCAAAATTCGCTGGTCTGCGGCCCGGGCAGAAGCTCGACACCATAGACCTCGACGAGGCGCTGGCCCTCTTCGAGCTGCCTCGCGATCTGGGCACGATGCCGGAGGGAGAGTCGCTGTCGGTCAACATCGGCCGCTTCGGCCCTTACGTCAAATATGGTGATAAATATGTCTCGCTGGGCGGTGAAGACCCCTACACGGTGTCGCGTGAGCGGGCCATAGAGCTCGTACGCGAGAAGCAGCAACGCGACGCGAACAGGATAATCAAGGTTTTCGAAGGCAGCGCAATTCAGATTCTCAACGGCCGCTACGGGCCGTACATAACCGACGGTGAGCATAACGCACGCATTCCAAAGTCGTCTGATCCCGCCGCACTCACGCGGGAGGAGTGTGAGGAGCTGCTCAGCGAGGCGATGACCAAGCGCCGCTCGCGTGCGCCGCGCGGCGGGGCCAAGAAGACGGCGAAGTCCAAGAAAAAGAGCTCCAGACGGAGCGATGCGTCAAAGTCGGCCGCCGAAGGTTGACCTCAAGCGGCGCTCAGCTCGGCGAGCAGTTCCCTGACCACCCGCAGGCGTGCACGCGCCATAGGTCGGCCGTCTACCGGGCTTAGCGGAGGCTCGTGATGTCGTTCACCTGGAAAGATCGTCATCTCGATCGCGACACCGTCGGCCGAGATGCGCAACACGGGTAGCGTCTTGTAGCGGTCGCGGCCAAAGCGATAGCGTTTGTCCAAGAATTCGAACGGGATGGCCTGTTCGTCGAGCACAAAGCGGACCTCCTCCGGCGTGGCCGCGAACAGGTGGAGCTCGACCGTAGTGTCCGGCACGACGTTGCCGCTCAGCAGCGCGCCGACCAACCGCGGCGAGAAGGCCTGCAGGAACGCCATTGCCTCGGCCGCGACCTCGAGGCGTTGACGGCGTAGGGCCGCGACGCTGTCGAGGCTGAATATTCTCAGCCGCTCACTGAGCTCGGCATCGATCTCGGCATTGCTCGGCAGATGGCGGGCAGTGGGCATGTCAAGGCGCTCGCATGCCTTTCGCTTGGCGTGCTGGAAATCCTTGATGCCCTCTTCCGCCATGATTCGGGCAGCCTCGAAACAGATCAGCTGTCGTGACCGCGCCTCTGCGCGGGAACTCGCGCGCGGGGGTCGCTCGTCTGCCGAGCGCGCGGGCCGCTGTCGACTCATGACCGCTCGCGGACGGCCGCGCACAGCCGCTCGGTGACCTTTTCGGCCCGGTGATGATCGGTAGCTGTCTGCGGAGCCGCTGCGTGCATGCTCAGAACAGGCCCTCGGTTACGCTGCCCGACGGCGCTGCGGTCCTTACAGCCGCCTGGCCACCCCGGTCGAGTGCTGCCGCGCCCCCTAGCGTTGCTGTGGGTTCGGTGCCCGCGACGAAGTACTCCTCGAATGCAGAAGGATCGCTCGGCGAGGCGGCCTGACCGGAATCGGCGTGGACATAGGTCGATACGATGCTGTCCGGCGGTAGCAACGGTCGCTCCGGGATCCCGTCGAGCGCTACTGCCATATAGTCTATCCAAATCGGTAGTGCTGCTTTGGAGCCGGCCTCGCCACGGCCGAGGTCGCTGGGCTTGTCGAAGCCGACCCATACCGTCGTGGCGACATCGGCGTTGAATCCGGAGAACCAGGCATCGTTAAAATTGTTGGTCGTCCCCGTTTTTCCGGCGAGATCGTTGCGGTTGAGCTCGAGAGCGCGCCTTGCGGTGCCCGAAAGAACCACCTGCCGCATGAGGCTGTTCATCAGAAACGCGTTCTCGGTAGAGATGACCCGCTCCGCGCCGTTGTGGCGCGGTGCATCGGCATTCTCGGCGGGTAGCGGGGTCAGGCAATGGCTGCACACCGTTGCCGGTCGGGCATGCTCGACAATGCGTCCGTCGGCGTCCTCGACGCTGGCGATCAGGTACGGTGCTACACGATAACCGCCGTTTGCGAAGATCGCGTAGCCTGCGACCACCTCCAGGGGCGTCAGCGAGGCCGTGCCCAGCGCCAGCGATAGCCCTTCGGGAAGTCGCTCGCGGTCGAAGCCGAAACGCCCGAGGTGCTCGATGGCGAAGTCGGTGCCGATAGCGCGCAGCAATCGGACGGAAACCAGATTGAGCGATAGGCTGAGCGCTTTGCGCAGCCGCGTCGGGCCGAAGAACTTCCGGCTGTAGTTCTCCGGACGCCAGATCTCGTCGGCAGCGGTGTCGGCCACCACGATCGGCGCTCCGCTCACGAGACTGGCAGGGGTGAAGCCCTTCTCGAGCGCGGCCGAGTAGATGAACGGTTTCAGATTGGAGCCGGGTTGCCGCTTCGCCTGGGTGGCGCGATTGAACTTGCTCAGATAGAAGTCAAAACCACCCTGCAGCGCCATAATGGCGCCGTCGGTCGGTCGGATCGAGACGATCGCGCCTTCGAGCGCAGGTAATTGTGCAAGTCGCCACTCGCCGGGCTGGGTGCGGTGCACGTATATCACGTCGCCCGGGCCTACCACGTCCCCCGCCGTCTGCGGTTTGGGGCCGAGCCGCCGGGCGCTGATATGCTGCCGGGCCCACGCCAAGCCTTCCCAGGGGATTTCGACGATTTCGCGCTCGCGCGTGTATGCGGTGGCGGCTTTCTCCTCGACGGCGATGATAACGGCGGGAATAAGGTCACCGCTGATGGAGACTTGGCTCAGAATTGCATCAAACCAATCCTGACCAGCGTCGCCTTCGATCACGACGCGACGCAGCGGTCCACGATAGCCGTGGCGACGGTCGTAATCGAGTATGCCGCTTCGCAGAGCGCTGTTGGCCGCCTCCTGCAGGGCGGTGTGCACCGTCGTGTGGACCCGATAACCTCCTTCATATGCCTTCTCACCGTATTTCTCGAACATATACTGCCGCGCCATTTCGGTGACGTACGGCGCGTCGACGTCCACTTGGGCAAGGTGCAGGCTGGCGCTGATCGGCGCACTACGCGCAGACTGGAAGCTTTCCGTGTCGATAAGCTCGAGTGCGCGCATGCGCGCGAGCACATAATTGCGGCGCTTCTTGGCGTTATCGGGATTGCTCAGCGGGTTATCGCGTGACGGTGCTTTGGGCAACCCGGCCAGCATGGCGATCTGAGCAAGATCAAGCTCATCTAGTGTCTTTCCGTAGTACACGCGAGCAGCCGCTGCGAAGCCGTAAGCGCGATGACCGAGAAATATCTTGTTGATGTAAAGCTCCAGTATTTTGTCTTTGGTCAGCGTCTGCTCGAGCCTGAACGCCAGTAACGTCTCCTTGATCTTTCGAGTGTAGGTCTTTTCGCGCGTGAGAAAATAGTTGCGGGCAACCTGCATAGTGATCGTGCTCGCGCCTTGGCCGGGCTCGCCCGATAACACATTCGCCAGGGCCGCGCGCGCGACGCCGGCAAAGTCGACACCCGGATGGCGGTAGAACGCGTCGTCCTCAGCGGCCAGTATGGCGTCGATCAATCCGCGCGGTACGACATCGATGCTGATGGGAATGCGCCGCTCGTCGCCGAATTCCCCCAGCAGAGCGTTGTCTGCGGTATAGATGCGCAGGGGAACCTTGAGCCGGATGTCGCTGATGGACTCGATCGACGGCAGCTCGGGCAGCAGCGACCAGACGAGCACACCGACAGCGACCGCAGCCGTCGCGACAGCCGCCGCAGCGGCGACGGTAAGGCGAAGCAGGATCCGGGCGAGACGGCGCATGCGCTAGCAGAGGGAAGAGATCAAATTAGACCTATAGTAACGACATCGGTGCTTTCGCGCTGCCCCAGGCGGACAGCCCTTCCGATCCGCGGAATGTACTCCGATCGTCGCAGATCAGCGGCGGAGCGCACCGGCTGGCCCAGCGCCGTCTTTGGTCGCTGTCCCTGCAGCGACCGCCGCCCGCGCTTCCCACTCGCGTCTGCGACAAGCCCGGAATTCCGGCCACGATCGTGGCAGCGCGGCGCTGGTCTGGGCTCGCCGTCATTATACGGCCGACGAATGGCAAGGCAGAAGTTTGTCATTTGGCGTTGCAGTGTCTATAGTTTTCCCTACACCTAATCCATTATGCCAGATTTTGCCTCTAAGCTACCGAGATATAGGGGGTTTTCTTGGGTTTCTTTAAGAGCAAGAAGCACGCGCTGGTGGGCATCGACATCAGCTCCTCGTCGGTGAAGGTCGTCGAGCTCAGCAAGAGTGGCGATCACTACCGGGTGGAACGCTATACGGTCGAGCCGCTGCCGCAGAACGCCGTCGTCGAGAACGCCATTACCGATGTCGAGCAGGTGGGGAAGGCTGTCGATCGGGCGGTGAAACGCTCGGGCACCCGCTGCCGACATGCCGCGGTCGCCGTGGCGTCCTCGCATGTCATCACCAAGCGCATCTCGATGCCGGGCGGGCTGCGCGAGCACGAGCTCGAGCAGCAGATCGAGATGGAGGCGGACCACTACATTCCCTACCCGCTCGAAGAGGTCAATCTCGATTTCGAGGTTATCGGCCCGTCGGAGTCCAACCCCAACGAGGATGAGGTCGTCATCGCAGCGTGCCGCAAGGAGATCGTCGACGATTACATCGCCGTCGTCGAAGGCTACGGCCTCACGCCGAGCGTGGTCGACGTCGACGCTTTCGCGATCGAAAGCGCCTACGGCCTCGTCGCCAAGCAGCTGCCCGGCGGCGGTTTGGAGAAGACCGTGGCGGTGATCGATTTCGGCGCGACGACGACGCACATGAATGTGATGCACAACAATCGCTCGGTCTACACCCGAGATCATGCCTTCGGTGGGCGTCACCGAGGAGATCCAGCGCCGCTACGGCCTGTCGTACGAGGAGGCCGGCCTCGCCAAGAAAGTTGGCGGTCTGCCGGACAATTACCGGACAGAGATTCTGCAGCCGTTCATGGAAGCGATGTGTCAGGAGACCATGCGTGCCCTGCAGTTTTTCTACTCTTCGACGTCATTCAACAGCGTGGATCAGATACTACTGGCCGGTGGGTGCGCCCAGATCCCGAAGATCGACGAGCTGATCGCCAAGCGCGCCAGCGTTGCGACATCCGCCATTAATCCCTTCGCGACCATGTCGCTAGCCTCCCGGAC
>JABAHR010000702.1_pt3 | contig 72031 bp, 69 predicted proteins | sample 7062101 | NCBI WGS metagenome assembly JABAHR01 (sample SAMN14534553, study PRJNA622989) | marine sediment metagenome | biome: marine biome [ENVO:00000428]; feature: marine pelagic biome [ENVO:01000023]; material: deep marine sediment [ENVO:00002113] | place: India: Gulf of Kutch | collected...
TAGGCGATCCAGATCCAGCCGAAGGCTCGCGCCCTGCTCGGGCCAGCGGAGGGCAACTGCGTCGCGTCGGTCATGGTTCTAATGGTCCCTCCTCGCCTGCCGTCTCGCCGGATTGCGGCAGGGCCCGCCACTGGGCGAGGAGCTCATCATAGGGCACCGTCATGCCTGGTGGCTTCTCGTTGGCCAGCCGCGGCTTGGGCGCGCCGGGCCTGGCAAGCCATTCCTGGGGATCGGCCTCGGAATTCAGCCGCGGGCCGCACTCGCCCTGGATACCCGCCCGCTGCAGACGCTCCAGGACCCGATCCTGCTCGGCAGCCAGGGCGTCCATGGCCACCTGGGCACTGACCGCGCCGCTCACCGCGTTGGCCACGTTGGGCCACCACAGCTGCGCAAGCTTCGGATAGTCGGGCACGTTGGTGCCCGTGGGCGTCCACAGCGTGCGCGCCGGGCTCCGGTAAAACTCCACCAGACCCCCGAGACGCGGCGCCGCTTCGGTCATGGCCGGCGAGCGCAGGTCGGAGTCGCGGATGGGCGTGAGCCCCGTCAGCGTTTTCTTCAGCGAAACCGTCTTGGAGACCACGAACTGAGCGTAGAGCCAGGCGGCCTTCCTGCGCTCCAGCGGCGTGCTGGCAAGCAGCGTCCAGGCGCCGGCGTCCTGATATCCCAGCTTCATGCCCTCCTCCCAGTATGGCCCATGGGGCGACGGCGCCATCCGCCATAGCGGCAGCCCGGCATCGTCGACCACGGCCAGATCGGCGGCGATCATGTCTGCGGTGAAGGTCGTGTACCAGAATATCTGCTGGGCGATGTGGCCCTGGGCCGGCACCGGCCCGGCTTCGGAGAACGTCATCCCCGGGGCCTCCGGCGGCGCGAAGCGCTTCAGCCAGTCGATGTACTTCTCCAGCGCATAGACGGCCGCAGGCCCGTTGGCGGCGCCGCCGCGGCTGACCGATGCTCCCACCGGGCGACAGCCCTCCACTCGAATCCCCCATTCGTCAACCGGCAGGCCGTTGGGAATACCCCGATCTCCAGCGCCAGCCATGGACAGCCAGGCGTCCGTGAAGCGCCAGCCCAGCGACGGGTCCTTCTTGCCGTAGTCCATGTGGCCGTAGACCCGCTGGCCATCAATGGTCCGGACGTGATCGGTGAAGAACTCCGCGATGTCTTCGTAGGCCGACCAGTTGACCGGCACGCCGAGCTCATAGCCGTAGAGCTCGCGAAAGCGCGCACGGAGATCCTCACGCTGAAACCAGTCGTAGCGAAACCAGTAAAGATTGGCGAACTGCTGATCCGGCAGCTGATAGAGCTTGCCATCCGGACCGGTGGTGAAGCTGCGGCCGATGAAATCGTCCACGTCCAGCGTCGGCAGCGTGACATCGGCGCCTTCTCCGGACATGAAATCGGACAATGGCACGACGTAGCCGTAGCGGGCGTGGGTGCCGATCAGGTCCGAGTCGTTGACGTAGGCGTCGTAGACGTTGCGGCCCGACTGCATCTGGGTCTGCAGCTTCTCGATGACGTCGCCTTCCTGGATGAGATCGTGGGTCACCCGGATGCCGGTAATCTCCCCAAACGCCCGGGCGAGCACCTCGGCCTCGTACTCGTGGGTGGTCAGGGTTTCCGATACGACGCTGATCTCCATGCCCCGGAAGGGCGCGGCAGCCTCGATGAACCAGGCCATCTCCGCCGCCTGCTGGTCGGGCGTGAGGGTGGACGGCTGAAACTCCTGGGTTATCCAGCGTTGCGCGGCGGCCTGATAATCCGCCTCGGGCGCGTCCGGCGCAGGCCGGTCACAACCCGCGAGCAGCAAAGCAAATCCCCACACCAGAACGATACCGCGCATTTGCATCCCCCAGGCCGAACGGCGCATACCTTAGCAGGAATTACCAGGATCGGTGCCTCGCCCATCAACCCCAGCGCAGCAGCGCGCCGAGAAGCGCTACGCTGAGGCCGGAGGCGAGGAGCAGGGGCGCGTCGAGCAGCGCGAGCCAGAGGATGTGGACGAAGGCGGCTGCCAGCAGGCCGACGAAAAGACGGTCGCCTCGAGTGGTTGCGAGCGGCAGCAGGCCCCGGCGCCTTCGCGTCGGCCGGCGAAGCTCGAGGCCCGTCATCACGACGAGCAGGCAGAAAATCGCGACAAAGAAGACCGCGGTCGGAAGCGTCCAGGCCATCCAGGAGAAGCTCATCGATCTGCTCCCGGCGCGTTCATACGCGACCCAGGGCAAAGCCCTTCACCAGGTGCCTCCTGACGAACCAGACGACGGCTACGCCGGGGACGATGGTCAGCACGCCCGCGGCCGCCAGCACGCCCCAGTCTAGGCCGGATGCGCTGACCGTTCGCGTCATGACCACCACGATGGGCTTCGCCGCGCTCGCCGTGAGCGTGCGGGCCAGCAGCAGCTCTACCCAGCTGAACATGAAGCAGAAGAACACGGTCACGCCGATGCCACCTCGGATGGCCGGCAGAAACATTCTGAAGAAGAAGTAGGGCAGGCCATGGCCGTCGATGCGGGCCATCTCGTCGAGGCTGCGGGGCACCGCGGACATGAATCCTTCCAGTATCCACACCGACAGCGGCACCGTGAACAGGCAATGAGCGAGCGCAACGGCCAGCGGCGTGTCGAAAAGCCCGATGGCGGAGTAGAGCTGGAAGAACGGCAGCAGGAAAACGGCGGGCGGAGCCATCCGGTTGGTGAGCAGCCAGAAGAAGAGATGCTTGTCGCCCAGAAAGCGGTAACGGGAGAATGCGAAAGCGGCAGGCAGCGCCACCACGAGAGAGATCACCGTATTCATGCCCACGTACGCGAGCGAGTTGGCAAAACCTTCGTACCAGACCGGGTTGGTCACGATCTCCGCAAAGTTGGCCAGGGTCGGCCGGCTGGGAACGACCTCCAGACCGCCGACGATGTCCCGATTGCTGCGCAACGCCATGTTGACAAGCCAGTACACGGGAAGCAGGAGATAGGCGCAGTAGGCGAGGATCAGCCAGTGACCGCGGCCCGTCATTCGTCTTCATCCCGGATCACGCTGGCGTAGAACAGCCAGCACATCAGCAGGGTGACGAGAAAGTAGAGAACCGAGAACGCCGACGCGGGCCCGAGATCGAACTGCCCCACCGCCATGCTCGTCAGGTACTGGCTGAGAAAGGTGGTCGCGTTGCCAGGTCCGCCGCCGGTGAGGACGAACGGCTCCGTATAGATCATGAAGCTGTCCATCAGCCGCAGCAGAACGGCGATGACCAGAACGGGCTTCAGCCTGGGCAGCTCGACCAGACGGAAGACCTGCCACCGGCTGGCCCCGTCGATCTCGGCCGCCTGATAGTAGGACGCCTGGATGGACGCAAGCCCGGCATAGGCCAGCATTGCGACCAGAGACGTCCAGTGCCACACATCCATGAGCAGGAGCGTGATCCACGCATCAACGGGGCTGGCCGTGTAGTTGAACCCGACACCCAGCCCGGTCAGGGCGCCGCCGAGCAGGCCGATGTCCGGGCGGGCGAAGATCTGCCAGATGGTTCCGACGACGTTCCACGGCACCAGCAGCGGCAACGCGATCAGGACGACGAGCACCGGGGCAAACCGGCCCCCGCGCGGCAGGCTGCGAGCCACCATGATCCCGAGGGGAACCTCGATGAGGAGCACCGCGCTGCTGAACGCGAGCTGCCGCGCCAGCGCCTCGAGAAATCTTGGGTCGCGCAGGATCTCCCGATACCAGTCGAACCCCACGAACAGACGCGTCTGCTGATCGAAGATGTCCTGGAGGGAGTAGTTCACCACGGTCATGATGGGGATCACGGCGCTGAAGGCGACTACCAGCACCACGGGGAGAACGCCGAGCCAGGCCCGATTGTCAGGCCGGCGTCCGCTCACCGGCCCGCCTCCCGAGGCGTCTCGCCACCGATTTCCGGCAGCCGCCAACCTTCCCGAAAGGCGAGCACCTGCCCGGCATCCACCGCTACGGCCACGCGCTCCCCGGGCGAAGCGGTCAATGCCTGGCGAACCTGCACCACTTGCCCGCCCAGGTCCACGCTGAGGAGGCCCACGGGGGCACCGCGCCGCACGCCGAGCACCCGGACCGCCGTCACCGTCCCACGTAGTCCGGACCCATCAGGTGCCTCCGGCAGCACCGCCGCCCACTCCGGGCGGAAGCCGATGGTGCACGGTCCGGGCTCCACGCCGGTAGCGGGAGCCAAGGCCCGGCCCTCGATTCGCAACGCGCCCCCGGCAACCTCCCCGGGAACGAGGTTCATCCCTGGCGAGCCGATGAAGTGGCCCACCTGCTCGTGGGCGGGCTCTCTAAACAGTGTCCGGGCCGAATCGGTCTGCAGTATCCGACCGCCATGCAGCAGGCTGATGCGATCGGCAAAGGTAAGCGCTTCGGTCTGGTCGTGGGTCACGTAGATCATGGTCGCACCGATTTCCTGCTGCACGGCCTTCAGCTCCCTCCTGAGCTGCCACTTGAGCGATGGCTCCACCGCCGTGAGCGGCTCGTCGAGCAGAACCAGCGACAGCTCGGGACGGACCAACGCTCGACCGATGGCCACGAGCTGCTTCTCGAACAGGGACAAGCCGGCAGGCCGGCGGCCCATCAGCTCTGCGATGCCCAGGCGCCGGGCCATGGCATTCGCTCGGCTGCGCCGCTCGGCGGCGCGCATGCGACGGGTCTTAAGCGGAAACTCCAGATTCTCCGCCACGCTTAGAGACTCGTACAGCACGGGAAACTGAAAGACCTGCGCCACGTTGCGATCCCGCGGGGCCGTATGGGAGACGTCCCGGCCATCGAAGGTGATGCGCCCGGCGGTTGGTTGCTCGATTCCGGAGAGCAGATTCAGCAGCGTGGTCTTGCCCGCACCCGAGCTGCCCAGCAGCGCGTGCGACTCTCCGGACCCGATGCCGAGCTCGAGCTCGGCGAAAGTATCGGTAGACGCCTCCGCGTATCGGTGGCCGACGGCCTCGAGCTCAACTCTGGACATAGCCAGCCCCCTCGGCGAATTCCATGAGCGAGTGCGGCTCGGCATACAGCCGCAGCTCCTCTCCGGGCTGGCGCGTCTCGTCCAGCAGCCCTTCGAGCTTGACCACCCAGTGCGCGTCCTCCACCCGGCAATGGAGGTAGGTCTCCGAGCCGTTGGTCTCCACGGTGAGCAGCTCGGCATCGAAGGCCCGGTCATCCGGCCCATGCGGGCTGACGTGCAGGTGCTCGGGGCGAATGGCCAGATGGCGATCCGCGTAGCGCAGCAGATTGACACCCGGATCGCTCATAAGATCGGCGGCCGCGATGCTGACCGGGTGCTGGTATACGTCCAGCGGGAGCCCGGCCTGCACGGGTTCATGGTCCCCGAGCAGGAGCACCTCGTCGCCCAGGTTGAAGGCGTCCCGGGGATCCGAGCTGGTGTAGACCACGACGATGCCCGCCTCCTGCAGCAGACCTCGGAGCTCGAGCTCAAGCGACTCCCGCAGCTTGAAATCGAGGTTCACCAGCGGCTCGTCAAGCACCACCACGCGGGCGTCCTTGGCAAGCGCCCGGGCAATCGCCAGACGCTGCTGCTGCCCCCCGGACAGCTGCGCAGGGCGCCGGTCGAGCAGCTCGGCAATGTGCAGCTTCGCGGCCAGGGCCTCTACCTGCCGGCAACGCTCACGTGCGGGCACGCCCCGCGCGCGCAGGGGTGAGGCGATGTTTTCCGCCGCCGTAAGGGTGGGGTAATTGACGAACGACTGGTACACCAGCGACACCGGCCGCTGTCCCGGCGGGGCCTGGGTGATGTCGACCCCGTCCAGCATGATCCGACCATTCCCCGCGGGCTCCAGACCGGCCAGCAGCCGGCAGAGACGGGTCTTGCCCGACCGGTTGCGCCCGAGGACCACGGCGATCCGACCTGGCCGAAACACATGGTCCAGCGGCTTCGCGCCCGCGGCGAGACGGATTTCCTGAAGCGTCAGCACCGCTGCCCCGGACCCACCGCCCGCCTGTGTCGCTGGGACATCGTTGACCTTGACCTGCAAAAGCCAAAGTATACCGTTCCCCATCCGCTGCAGAATCGAAGGACCATTGGACGAGCTGTTCGAAACCTATGACGAGGCGGGCAGGCCCATTGGGCTCATGGCGCGCCACCGGGTCCACACGCTCGGCGCCTGGCACCGATCTGCCCACGTCTTTCTGTTCGACACCGCAGGCGCGCTCCTCATCCAGCGCCGGGCGCGGGGCAAGGACCTCTATCCCGATCTGTGGGACTACAGCGTCGGCGAGCACCTCGTGCCCGGCGAGACCTATCTGGACGCCGCGCGGCGGGGGCTGCAGGAAGAGCTCGGCGTGCGGGGCGTGCTGCTCGAATCGGTTGGCGACGTGAGGCGTTGGCGGTCCCATCAGGCGGAGCTGGGCTTGAGGGACAACGAACTCCAGCAGGCGTTCAAGGGCGTGCACGACGGCCCCTTGGAGCCGGATACCGCAGAGGTGGCGGCGGTGCGCGCCGTCGGGTTGGAGGAGCTCGCCTCGGAAATCGAAAGGCGCCCCGCCCGCTTCACGCCCTGGTTCGTCAGAGACCTTCGGGAGCTCGGATTCGTGAGGTAGGCCCTCGCGCGGCGGCACTTGCCAGCACGACAGATCCAGGCGTAGCCTCCATCTTCCTAGCTCGTTGGGGCGCCCACGTGGCTGAACTCGCAACGCCCGCCGGCCGGCTGGCCAGATACCGCACGGACTACCTCCTCATGACCTGCGCAGCCATCGCGTTGGTGCTGCTGGTGCTGGCGCTGGCGGACGCCGTGCCCATGGGCAGCCCGCTTGGCCGCGCGGCACACACAGTGCACGAGATGCTCGCCGCCATGTGGTGGGGCATCGCGCTGGCGATCGTCATCATCGGCGTGCTGGAACGCATACCCCAGGAGTTCATCATCGCGTTGCTTGGACCCCCCGGAAGCCGGCACGGCGTTCTGCGAGCCGCCGTCGCCGGGGTACTGCTCGATCTCTGCAGCCACGGAATCCTCGCCATCGGGGCAAAGCTCTACCAGCGCGGCGCAAGCGCCGGGCAGGTCATGGCGTTCCTCATCGCCAGCCCCTGGAACTCCATCTCCCTGACCTTCATCCTGGTTGGTCTCATCGGGCTCGGCTGGACCGTCGCCTTCATCGCGCTGTCTTTAGTGGTTGCCATCGCCACCGGCTTCGCCTTCGACCAGCTGGCGCGCACCGGACGCATCCCGGCCAACGAGGCGCAGGTCGACCTGCCGGAGGATTTCCGTTTCGGCCCCGCATCGCGGGAGCTCATCAGCACCATCGAGTGGGAGCCCCGCCTGGTGTCGGAGATTGTCATCAACGGGTTGCGAGGCACCCGGATCGTGCTCCGCTGGCTGACGTTCGGGCTCGTCGTCGCCGCCGCGCTTCGTGCGTTTCTAAGCGCCGACGACTTCGCGCAGTGGTTCGGCCCGAGCCTGCTCGGCCTGGGGCTGACACTCGTCGGGGCCAGCATCTTCGAGGTCTGCTCCGAGGGATCCGTGCCCATCGCCGCGGATCTGATGAACCGGGCTAGCGCGCCCGGGAACAGCTTCACCTTCCTCCTCGCCGGCGTGGCCAGCGACTACACGGAGATCATGGTCCTGCGCGAGGCAACCGGGTCGACGAAGATTGCCTTGATGCTGCCGGCGATCTGCGTCCCCCAGGTGCTGCTGATCGGCTGGGTGCTGAACCAGCTCTGACCGAACGCCGGCCGGCGGGAGCGTGCCCGATCAGAACAGACCCATCTGACGGTCATCTCCAATCACCCGAGCAAAGTCCAGACCCAGAGACGCGAGCACGGGCTCGGCCACCGGCTTGATCTGCTTGTCGACGTAGTGCTCCCTGTCCGGCTCGTGCTGCAAAGCATCGAGCGGCTCGGGTCCCGCCGTGGTGACAAGGTAAGCGACTGTTCTCCCCGGCGGCTCCTCAGACTTCCTCGCCGCGGCCACGTGAGGGGGGTTGCTCGCCGTGTAGCTGTCCAGGCGTTTTCTCAGCCCTTTGCGGTAGACCAACAGCTCGTCCAGCTCCCCGCGGCGGAGCCGCGCGACCACATCGGCCAGGTAGTCGTCCACTGCCGCGTTCGAAAAGAGTCTGGCATACAGCTCCCGCTGTACCTGCTTGGCGAGCTCGGTCCAGTCCCGGCGAACGACCTCCATGCCCACGAACTCGACCTCGTCGGCCCCGGCCGGCAACCCGGCGTAGCGCTTTCGCGCACCCGCGGCCCCGTGACGAACCGATGGCAGGAAGAGCTTGGCGTAAAGCTTCTCGAACTCCAGCTCGAGCCGGCTGACCACTCCCCAGCGCTCCCGCACGTCGGCCGCAACGTCGGCATTGAGCTGGGCGGCAAGATCGTTCGCTTCCGCCAGGGCCGCATCGACACCGGCTTGAGCCGACCGAACGAACAGGCTGTCGGTGTCACCGTAGAGCACGTCGAAGCCCCTGGCCTCGAACCAGCGCTTGGACCACTGCAGCAGATGCCGGCCCTGACCGGTGATGGCATTGGCGATCTCGACGTTGTGAAACCGACAGGCCGGCGTGCCAAGCACCCCGTAGAACGAGTTCATGAGGATCTTGATCGCCTGGGAGGCCACGCTGTCTCCCGCAGCCTTTGCGGCTTCCCTGCGGGGAAACAGGTCGTCGAGCATGCGCGGCAGTATGGCTGGGCCCCGCCGGAAGCCCGCGCCGTTGACAAGGCGGATCACGTCGGGCTCCTCCCGGCCGGACGGGACGAAGCCCAGCGGGTCGACGTTGAAAGTTCGCATGATGCTCGGGTACAGGCTTTTGAAGTCGAACACCATCACGTTCCGGTGCACGCCGGTGACGGGCTCGAACACCTGACCCCCGGACTGAGCAGCGTGAACGCGGCTGTCATCAGAGCGCACCGTTGGCGCCACCAGATCACGTTGTCCCAGCGACGACAGATATAGGAAGTCGAAGGAAGCGATGCTGGCAGCCACCCGATCCGGCGTCATCCCCGTCAGCCGGCTGCGGGCGAAGGCGAGGTTCATGAGGTCGAGTCGGTTGACGATGTCGAGCGCGAGGCGCGCATCCGTTCGAGCGTAGAGCGCGAACCCCGGCAAATCCTGGCGGTAGCGCTGCATGATCTCTCCCGCGCGATCGCGCAGGTCGCCGTCCAGCGTCTTTCCCTCTCCAAGGACGTCCCGCGCAACGGCGTCCAGGGAGTACTCCTCCATCCGCACGAACGCACCGCGGAGCAGGTCCATGCCGTCGAGCACGAGGCGGCCGGGAATGGTGGCGTTGCCACTACCGAAGTAGCCCTGGGCCGAGCGTATGCGCAGGCCGCCCGGCTGGCGCCCGAGCTGAAACGGATGGCGCACCCTGGCAGCGATTCTGGCGAGAACCGTAAAGTCGAAATCAATGACGTTCCAGCCGGTGAGGACGTCGGGGTCGACGTTGCGAACGACCTCGCAGAAAGCTTCCAGCACCGTCCGCTCGTCGGCGAAGCCTCGGGCACGTTCGGGCATCGGCCGGCACTCGGGGTCGACGATCAGCACCTCGTCCACACCGGCGCCGTAGACGGCGATGCCGAGCAGTCGGTCCGCCTTCGCGTTGGTCTCTATATCGAAGGATAGGACCAACGGCTCGACGTCGACTTCGGCAGCGCTGACCTCGGGATCGTCGAGGATCCAGCCCACCCCATCCCCCCGGCGCGCTGGCCCGCGGACTCGACAGCCACCGCGGATTCCCCGGTCGATCAGATAGCGCATCGCAAAGCGGACGTCGGCCTCGAACGTCTCAACCCCAAGCCCGTGGAGCCGCTCCCGTGCGGGCGGAGCGTCCGACGGCACAGGCACGGCCACCCGGACCACAGGCTCCCCGGAGAACGTTCGGGCGCTGACGGGTTCCAGGGTTATGCCGTCGACGCCTGTGGCCCGCTCGGCATCTTGGCGCCGCACGTAGAAGTGAGGCCGCTGCCGATGATCACGCACCAGGAACGTCTCGCCGGTCTCCAGGCGGCCGAACAGGTAAACCACGGGAACCCCCGCGTGAACGCGATAGGTAGCCTGCAATATAAAACCGGCTGCATCCATGGATCTGTCGGCCTGGAGCCGTTTGAACGCCGAGGTCGGCGGGACGGTTCATTGTGCCCATGGCCGTCAGCCGAAACCAAGGCCCGTCCATGGCGTTGCGGCCGGCGCGATGCTGCCACTAAGATGCGCCGATGAGTCGATCCGAAGGCAACATCCTTCTCGTCGAGGACAACGCGGACCTGGCCGAGACCGTCGGCGCGTTCCTCGAGGCCAAGAACTACGTGGTGGACTACGCCGCGGACGGGCTGCTAGCCGTGCAGCTCGCTACCAGCGAACCCTTCGACGCCATCGTGCTCGACATCATGCTGCCCGGCATCGACGGCATCGAGGTCTGCCAGCGTCTGCGCCGGGATGCCAAGCTCTCCACCCCCATCATCATGCTTACGGCGCGGGACCAGCTTCAGGACAAGCTCGATGGCTTCGACGTCGGAGCCGACGACTACCTGGTCAAGCCCTTCGACATGCCAGAGCTGGTCGCACGCATCGAGGCGCTGATACGCCGCGGCCGCGGGGTGAGCTCGGCCTACACCGTGGGCAAGCTGCACATGGACCTGGACACCATGTCCGTTTTCCGCAGCGATACCGAGATCCCCCTGTCGAGAACGCTGTTCGACATTCTCAAGATCCTTCTGCGCGAGCACCCGAAGGTGGTTCCCCGGGAGACCATCGAGCGTGAGCTGTGGGGCGACGACCTCCCCGACAGCGACACCCTGCGCAGCCACCTGTACAACCTGCGCAAGGCGGTGGACAGGCCGTTCGACGAGCCGCTCATCGAGACCCTGGCGGGCCGCGGCTACCGCGTGCGTGCACCCGAGCCGGAAACCGGCTGACCAGCGCGACGTTTCACACCCCTTTCACCGTCGCCCCTCTACTTTCGATCGTAAAGAACGACAGAAAGGATCCCTCATGAGCACACCACGGCCCGTTGAGATCGAGTCCATGCCCGACATCGCAGGGCGCCCGCACACCAAGCCCCAGGGCACCCTAGACTGGGTGGGCATGAGCGACATTCATCAGCCCATCCTGGTACGCACCGGGAATGCCAACCAGCGCGTTCAAGCCAGGGTCCAGGTCTACGTCGATCTGAACGATCCCCACGCCAAGGGCATCCACATGTCGCGGCTGTATCTTCTGCTCGACGAGCACGCGCGAACCCGACCGTTGTCCATCGCCGGGCTGAAAATGCTGCTCGGTTCGATGCACAGCTCGCATCTAGACCTGAGCAGCAGCGCGTTTGTGCAATTCGACTTCGAGTACGAGCTGCGTCAGATGGCACTGCTGTCAGACAACGCCGGTTGGAGTTCGTACCCCGTAACCGTTAAAGGCACGCTGGCCAATGGCAAGATGACGTTGGAGCTCGGCGTCGAGATCCTGTACTCGAGCACTTGTCCCTGCTCCGCCGCGCTGGCCCGCCAGCTGATCCAGAAGGCTTTCGCCGACCGGTTCGACAGTGACCGCCCCATCGACTTCGCGGACGTCAACGAGTGGCTGGGCACGGAGCAGGGCATCGTGGCGACGCCGCACAGCCAGCGGAGCGTGGCGAAGGTCATCACCCAGCTGGCCGACGACGTCAACGACCTCCCCATCGCAACCCTGATCGACACGCTGGAGACCGCGATCGGCACCCCGGTCCAGGCTGCGGTGAAACGCCAGGACGAGCAGGAGTTCGCGCTGCGAAACGGACAGAACCTGATGTTCTGCGAGGATGCCGCGCGCAAGCTGCAGACGGCGCTGAATGACGATCCCTCCTACAGCGACTTCTGGTTGCGAATCGAGCATCACGAGAGCCTGCACGCTCACGACGCGGTGAGCATCGTTACTAAGGGCATCGACGGCGGCTACCTGCCGATCCCCTGACTCACTTCTCCCGGAAAAACGCCACTTCCACCCGGGTCCCTTCACCAGGCCTGCTGTGAGCCGAGATGCTCCAGCCGGCTTGGTGGACGAGCCTCTTGACTATGGCGAGCCCTAACCCGTGCCCCCGCGTCACTCCTCTGCTCTCGTCGACCCGGTAGAACGGCTCGAACGCGTTCCTCAGCTCCTCTCCAGACATCCCCACGCCCGTATCTCCCACCTGCACCGAGTGGTCGGTGACGGTCACGTCGACCCGGCCGCCGTGGGTGTAGTTGATGGCATTGCGGATGAGGTTGCCAAGAACGATCTCCAGGACTTTCTCCGGGGCGCGCACGCGCAGCTCGGCATGCTCGTGCAGCGCGAGGCTGTTCTCGGCGCGGTCGGCCATAGGCTGCAGGAGCTCCAGCTGGCCTGCCACCACGGAGTTGACGCTGACGTCCTCCCGCGGCATCTCCACCTGCTCCTCCCGGGCTAGCAGCAGCAGGGTCTCAAGCAACGCCTCCATGTCTGAGACCGTGCGTCTCATCCGGGCCAGGGCCTTCTGCTCGTGCGCCGGTCGATCGCCGGCCTGCTCGAGCAGGTCCAGGCTGCCTTTGAATATGGCCACGGGCGTGCGCAGCTCGTGACCCGCATCCCGGGTAAAGATTCGCTCGCGCTCAACGAAGGCGGCCAGCCGCGTGGTGAAGTGCTCCACGGCCTGGATCATGCTCACGACCTCCGCGTCGGCGTGGGCGCGCAGCGGGTCCAGATCGCGGCCGATCTCGCGATTGGCATTGAAGTCGAAGTCCTCCAGATAGGCGGCCAAGCGCACGATGGGGGACACTGCGCGCTGGGAGAGCCGGTAGGTCACGAAGGACGTGCCGTAAATCAGTAACAGCACGAGGGCGAGGGGGACGATGCCGAAGTAGAAAGCCAGCTCGGTCAACTGCTCGAACTCGACCACCAGGAACAGCCGCTTGCCGTCTCGTTCCGAGACGTGCACGACAGCCTCGGAGCCTTCGAACTCCTGCCGGACGAAACCCTCTGGGGCGAGATCCCTGTACTTCTCCGGCACGCCCGAGAAGTCGCCGTCAACGGCCATGTAGCCCTGCAGGTTGTACACGTCGGGCAGGCCGTGCTGAGGATCGGCTTCGTATCGGCTCCAGAAGTGCGAGGCCTCGTCGTTCAGCGTTTCCCGGTACAACACTCCGTAGATGATGTTGTAGGCCAAGTAGATGCCGACGAGGGTGACGAGGCTGATGATCGTCACTTGGATGAAGAAAGCCCGGATGAGCTTGGACCTGATCCCCTTAGGCTTCATCTCAATCCGTTCTCCGGCGGGCGCAGAACCCCGGCGTCAGCGTGGGGCAAAACGGTAGTGGCACACGAGCCACTCTTCGCCGCCACGATAGGCGAACAACTCCTCGCAAGCCATGAAAAACATCCGCCAGCGCTGAACCCAACGACCAACCTCGGACGCGCCGTACGTCTCTTCCAGCGCCTTCACCACTCGACCTTCATTGGCATCGAGATTTTCCAGCCACGCGCGAGACGTCTTCTCGTAATTGACGCCGGACACGCTCCACCGTCGCTCGCAGCGCAGGTCGTCCTGGAAGAACAGCAGGGTATCCGCCGCCGGCATGAGACCGCTGGTGAAAAAATAGCGTCCCATCCAGTTGCCGTCCCCTTCGGTTTCGTATGGGTACAGAAGATGGCGGTGGCAGAAGATGTGCACGAAGAGCTTGCCATCCGGCGCGAGCCAGCCCGAGATGCGATTCAGCAGCAGGGCATAGTTGCGCATGTGCTCGAACATCTCGACGGAGATGATGCGGTCGTAGGCGCCGGGCAGCTCGAGCTCGTTGACGTCTGCTGTGACGACCTCCACGTTGTTAAGCCCGCGAGCGGCCGCTTGCGCTTCGATGTACGCACGCTGGCCGTGGGAATTGCTCACCGCCGTGAAGCGGCTGTCGGGATACCGTTGCGCAGCCCACAGCGTGAAGGAACCCCAGCCGCAGCCCAGGTCGAGCACCCGCTGCCCGTCGGCCAGCTCCGCGCGCTCGGCATACAGCGCGAGCATGTGCGCCTCCGCCTCGTCCAGGTCCGCGGCGCCGCGCTCCCAGTAGCAGCTGCTGTATTTCAGGTGCTTACCCAGAACCGCGCGGAAGAACTCGGCGGGCACTTCGTAGTGCTGCTCGTTCGCCAGGTCCGTGTCCAGCGCAACGGGGCTTTGTTCCAGCTCGCGCAGCAGACGCTGGTGTCGCTCCGCCTGGGCGGCAACGCCGTGGGACCCTTCGTCCTTAAGCCGCTGGGCGACGAGCCTGCGGATCCCAACCCGAACCAGGGAATCCGGGAATCGACGGGCCTCCGCCAGATCGATGAGTATGCTCATGAAACTACCTCCTTGAACTAATGGGTCACCTTCTGGCGACCGCTTGCTTGCCGCCGACACAGGGCGCCGGCATGACCGCCCGAGCGCTCACCGAACCGGGCGCGAGGCGCGTCCTCAGTCGCTGAGCGCTCCCCGCCAGGGCTGACCCCGGTACGACGGCTTAGCGAACAGCAGCTGAACGTCGCTGATGGCCCGCTCCAGGAACCCGCCCTCGCAGTACGCGAGATAGAACCGCCACATTCGCACAAAGCGCTCGTCGAACCCCAACGAGAGGATTTCCCCCCGCCGGGCCTCCACGCGCTCGCGCCAGGTGCGCAGGGTTCGCGCGTAGTCCTGGCCGATGTCTTCGAGATTGACCAGCACCGCGTCAGTCTGGCGCGCGGCGGCGTCTACCAGCACAGACACCGCGGGGATGAAGCTGCCCGGGAAGATGTGTTTCTTGATGAAGTCGGCTTCCGCCAGGGCGCCACGATAGCGTCGGTCCTGGATGGTGATCGCCTGCAGCGCGATCAGGCCGCCCGGCCGGGTAAGCCGCGACAGGGCGGCAAAGTAACGGTCGAGGAACTCGTGCCCGACGGCCTCGACCATCTCCACGGACACCACCTTGTCGTAGCAGCCGTCCAGGTCGCGATAGTCCGACAGCACGGCGTCGACCCGATCCTGCAACCCCGCGGCCCTCACCCGCGCCCTGGTGGCTTCCAGCTGAGCGGGCGAGATCGTGGCCGTGGTGACCCGACAGCCGAAGCGCGACGCCGCGTAAACCGCCAGGCCTCCCCAGCCCGAGCCGATCTCGAGCAGGTGATCGTCAGGGCAGAGCTCGAGCTTGCGGCACAGCCGCTCCAGCTTGGCTTCGCTGGCCTCTTCAAGGGAGTCGTGCTCGGACTCGAACACGGCTGACGAGTACATCATCTTGTCGTCGAGGAAGACCTCGAAGAACTCGTTGCTCAGATCGTAATGGGCTTCGATGTTCTGCCGGCTCCCCTGTCGGGTGTTGCGTCGCAACAGGTGCTTCGAGCGGTTTGCCCACCGCAGGAGCAGGCTGCCGACACCGTCGACCGCATCGAGGACATCGCGGTTGCGGGCGAAAATTCTGATCAGAGAGACCAGATCGTCGCAGGACCAATCCGCATCCATGTATGACTCCCCGGCGCCAACGCTACCGCCCAGCACGAGCCGCCGGTAAAAGCGCGGATCACGAACCTCCACGTGCACCTCTGGGAGGCCGATTCCGAAAACCTCCGTACGACCGGCTTCGGTCAGCCGGATGGTGCCCTCCCGCAACCGGCCGAGCGCCTTGCGCGCCAGGGCGGCAAAGGGGCCCGCAGGCGCAGTTCGTCTCGCGTCGCCATACAGGGTGTTGTCGGTCATGATACCGGCGCCTCCTCGGCGCGATCGGGATGCGGGTAAAAGGGGGAGCGTTTGAGATAAAGACGCGCGGCCTGCCAGTAGATTCGCGCAAGCGTCACCAGGTTCTGCAGCGGGAAGCGGGCAGCGCCCCGAAGCAGACGCCCCCGGGTCATGGGGGCAACCTTCAACCGCAATCCAGCATTGAAGGTCTCCTCTCCCTCCCTGAAAAGGGCCATGGCGATCTTCACCTCATCACCGGCGATGGCAAATTGCCACCGATATTCGAGGTCCATCGGCATGAACGGCGAGACGTGAAAAACCTTGGGGAAGGTAAACGCGAGCTCGCCCACCTGGCCACGAGCGTCAAGGATGTAAGTGTGCCGCTCATCCCAGGGGGTGTTGTTGATGACGGCGAGAATGAATTCCAGCCCGCTATTGCCAACGCAGAAATAAAAGCTGACCGGGTTGAACCCCGAGACCCAGCTGCGCGGCTGGGTCAGCAGAAATACTCGCGCGGGTGCGGGGAAACCTTGACTGGTCAGGCGCGCGCGGACGGCGCCGAGAAGGTCGTCGTCACCGTCGAGATGATCCTTGGGCGCGATTGCCAGCGGGCTCAGCCCCAGGCGACGCCGGAGCAGGCGCAGGGGGCCCCGGCCAAGGCGGGCCAGATCCAGCCAGAGCATCCAGACGCGATACCGGAACTGGTGCGCGGGGGCCGCGCGACGGTGGTGGACCCACCCTTCGCAGACGCCATCGCGCAGGAGCTCAGGCGGCATCGGCCACGGCCCCCAGCATGCCTTCGGCAACCTCGACACCGCTGACAAAACCGTCCTCGTGAAACCCCCAGCCCCAGTAGGAGCCGGCGTACCAGGTCTGGCGAACGCCGTTGATCTCGGACTTGCGGCGCTGGGCCGCACGTGAGCGGCGATTGAACACCGGGTGGGCATACTCGCGTACGCTCCAGACGCGCTCCAGGGGCATCCGCGGGTTGAGGGTGACGAAAAAGTTCTCGCGACCGGGCAGGGACTGGAGAAGGTTCATCCAGTAGCTCACCTGGCAACGTTCGGGATGCTCGGCATCCACCACGGCGTTCCAGCTGGACCAGGCGGCTCGATGCTCCGGCATGACCCGCTCGTCCGAGTGAACGACCACCCGATTCGGCTGGTAGGCAATTCCACCGAGGACGTCCCGCTCCGCCTCGCTCGGATCAGCGAGCAGCGCCAGCGCCTCGTCGCTGTGGCAGGCCACCACAACGGCATCGAAACGCGTCGTTCCCGAAGCAGAGGTGATGTCTACGCCGGACGGCGTGCGGGACACGGTCTGCACGGGGTCGGCTACCCGCACCTCGCCGGTGAAATGGGTCAGGAAGACCTGAACGTAGGTGGAAGAACCGCCCTTGATTACCCGCCACTGCGGGCGACCGTCGAGCTGAAGCATGCGGTGATGGGTCATGAAGGCAATCACGTGCCGGGCCGGAATCGCCAGCGCCGCATCCGGCGCCGCCGACCACAGCGCGCCGCACATGGGCCCGATGTGATCCTCGATGAACCCCGCGCCGTACCCATGCCGATCGAGCAGCTCGCCGAGGCTGAGCGTCTCGTCCAGGGGGTAGTCGATGGCATCCCGGTAGAATCTGCGAAGGTCGGTGAGCATACGCAGGAACCTGGGCGAGACCAGGTTGCGCCGCTGACAGAACAACGCCCCGAACCCGCGGCTGCCGTACTCGACGCCGGTGGCGTGGTTGGAGACACCAAAGGACATGTCCGACGGCTGAGATTCGACGCCCAGCTCGTCCAGCCACGACGAGAACCGCGGGTAATTCTCCCGGTTGAACACGATAAATCCGGAGTCCACGGCGTGAGTGGCGCCGCCGACGAGCACCGAGTGGGTGTCGGTGTGGCCGCCCAGGCGCCCCTGCCCTTCGTAGAGCACCACGTCCGCGTCGTTCTGCAGCCGATACGCGGCGGCGATGCCGGAAACGCCCGCTCCCACCACCGCGATCCTCACGAGCGCCCCTCGCGAAGCACGGCCGGGGGAACGGGCTTCAGATCCCAGACGAGGCCCAGCCAGGCCATGACCTTGAGCAGGTAGAACGAGACATCAACCTGCCACCAATAGAAGCCCTGCCGAGCGGAGCCGGCATATCGGTGATGATTGTTGTGCCAACCTTCGCCCAGGGTCAGCAAGGCAACGAGCAAGTTGTTTCGGCTTTCGTCCCGGGTCTCGAAGCGTCTGCGACCCGAGCGGTGCGCCAGGGAGTTGACCAGCAGCGTCGCGTGAATGAGCGCGACGGTGGAGATGAAGTAGCCCCAGACCAGCATCTGCCAGCCGTCGGTGCCGAGCCCGGGCGCCAGCCTTTCCAGCCCCCACCCCAAAGCGAACATGGCCGCGCCGAGCAGGATGGGCACCATGGTGTCGAACCGGTTAAGCCAGACAAGCTCGGGATACCTGCTCCAGTCCCGCACCCTGGCCATCTCGGTTTCGAAATGCTCACCAGAGAGGAACCAGCCCATGTGAGACCAAAAAAACCCATCCTGAGGGCGGTGCGGATCGTCAGGGGTGTCGGTGTGCATGTGGTGGCGACGGTGGTGGGCAGCCCACCACAGCGGCCCGCGCTGGGTGGACGATGCGCCGAGCACGGCGAACACGAACTGGCAGGCGCGCGAGGTCCGAAAAGACTTGTGGGCGAAGTAACGATGATAAAACGCGGTGATCGCGAACATCCGGAGCAGGTAGGCGGCCACCGCCACCCCAACGGCCACCGGGCTGACCCCGACCCAGATGACGGCGAAGCAGGCCAGGTGCAGGCCGATGAACGGCCAGATGCGCAACCAGTCCACGCCGCGCCCGCGGCGTATCCTGGCCCGATCCGAATCTAATTGCCGCGTCAGCGTGGCCAGCATCGCCCCAACCCTGAAGAAAAGGGCCGCCACTATGCGCGGCGCGGCGTGAAAGCCACGTCAACAGCCAGCCGGGCCGGTACCGGGGTCTATGGGTCGATGAGAACGCCGGGGTTGAGGATTCCGTTGGGATCCAAGGACCGCTTCATCGCTTTAAGCGCCTGGGCATACAGCGGCGGGTGCTGATCCTCCCAGCCGGCGCGATGCATGCGCCCCACGGCGTGATGATGCGTCACCGTACCACCAGCATCCACCACCACCGCGGTTGCCTCGTCCTTGATGACCTGCCATTGCTCGTGCTCTGCACCGAGCCGAGCCACGCCGGAGAAACTGTAATACGGTGCCGGACCATCGGGGTAGACGTGGGTAAATCGACAACTGAGCCGCGCTCCCGGCCCCAGAACCTCCTCGAGCACCCGGCCCACCCGCTCCCGCACCGCCGCATCGAAGGCCGGCCAACGGTCCCAGGTGATGGCGGTCTCGAAGGTGTCCGCCAGCAGGCCAAGGCCGCTGGTCAGGCCCGCGTTCACGCCGATGAAGGCCGATCGCCACGCGCCTACGGACCCTTCCCGGCCGGTGGCTTTGCCAGAACCGTCATCCACGCGGATCCCCTCATCGTCCACCAGCCCGCCAGCCCCCCGGGCGATGGCCACCGCGTCGCGCATCAGATCGCCCTGGGGCACATCCGCGGACTCGAAGCCGATTATGAGCAGCGACCGGCCGTCACCGAGACCGGCACTTTGAGCCGCTTCGGCGGGATCCAGCAGGCGCAGGTTCGCGGGCCACAATTTTGCCTGCACGATCTGCCGGGCGGCCTCCGCCCCGGCTTCCCAGCTGGCGAAGACCACGCCCGCGGTCGCCCGATAGACGGGCCGCTTCTGAAGCCGCAACCAGCACTCCGAAATGACGCCGAGGATGCCTTCGGAGCCCATCACCATCCGATCCGGGCTAGGTCCGGCGCCGCTGCCAGGCAGTCTTCGAGACTCCCACCACCCGGCCGGGGTCAGCATGCGAACACTCTCGACAAAATCGTCGATGTGGGTGTGGTTGGTGGCGTAGTGCCCGCCGGATCGGGTCGCCACCCAGCCGCCAACCGTGGACCAGGGGAAACTCTGCGGGAAATGTCGCAGCGTGAGGCCCAGCGGCCGCAGAGCATCCTCCAGGTCCGGCCCGAGGACGCCCGCCTGAATGCGCGCCGCCCGGGAAACCTCGTCCACCTCCAGAACCTGATGGAAGTGATCCATGTCGATGGTGACCGCGGCATCCGCGCTTTCGGGCACGCGCACGCCCCAGACCACCGACGTGGCGCCCCCGAAGGGGATCGCCGCGTAGCCGTGCTGATCGCACCAGGCAAGGGTGGCTTCGAGCTCTGCCTCGTCGCGCGGATGGGCCACCGCGTCCGGCGGGGTGTCGAACTCTCCTCGCAGCCCGGAGAGCAGCTCGAGAGGATGGCCGCCATGAGTATGGACCACGCGCTCCGCGTGATCCGTGGTGACCCAGCCCTGCAACCCAGAAGGCACGGCTAGGCGCGCCTTCCGCAAGCCGATCTCGCCGATCCGCGGGATGGGGGGCGGCTCGACTGCGCGGCCGAGCTGATCGGACAAGCGCGCCGCCGCGTTGCGACGTTCCGCTTCAGAGGGCTCGTCGGACCGATACCCCCAGGTCCAGAAGCTCCGGGGTTGCTGCCATTTAGCCATCTGTTTTCTCCTGGCGCGCCTCCACGACGGCGACCGGAATGTTCAGGCCGGGGACCGGCTTGCCCTCGGAGTCACGCGGGGGATCGATACCGAGCAGCGCGGCGATGGTGGCCGCCAGGTCCACCTGATGCACGGATGGCAGACGCGAGCCTGGCGGAACGCCGCGGCCCAGCGCGAGAAAGATGCCCGCCATGTCCGGATGGTTCGGCGGGTAGCCGTGGCTGCCGAACGTCCATCCCGCCATGCTCAGGGCCGCGACCACGGCCCCCTCCCAACCCGGCGGGCGGCTGAAGGTCAGCGGGGGCGAAGCAACCACCAGCCAATCGCCCGTTCTGGTCGGGTGGTACAGGCGCATCCACCCGGGCAGCCTATCGCCCGCGTAGGCCGTGGCACCTTCGATCTGGCGGAGCAGGTCGCCCGCGCGCGCGTGGTCTTCGGGATCGTCCAGGTAGACCTGAGCTACCGTGCTGCCGGTGACGCGGGCACCAATGCCGGCCGCCTCCAGCAGCCCGCGCAGGTCCGTGTACAGATGGCTTTCCGCCATGCCGTGATCGCTCACGATCACAAGCGTGGTCGACGCCCAGAGATCGAGCGCGTCGAGGCCTTCCAGCAGCCGCTGCAGCTGCTGATCCTGCGCCGCGATCTGCTCCGTGACGCGCTCGCTATCGGGCCCGAAGCGGTGACCGATGGCATCGGCACCGGCCCAGTAGCTCATGATCAGCCGCGGGCGCTGGCCGTCGGGCAGCTGTAGCCACTCGAGGATACGGTCCACCTTGACGGCTTCGGGTCGGGCGCCATCGAAAGGACTCTCCCGGTGCCGGGTTCCGCGGCCTCGCCAGTCGCTTTCCGACCCGACCCAGAAGTAGGTGGCCGCGACGACCCCCTGACGCTCGGCCGCGATCCAGATCGGCTCCGCCAGGACCCAGTTGGCATCCGACCCCATCCGGAAGGCGCCGCGTTGCCGGTCGACGAAATGGTTGCCGACGATTCCGTGCCGGTCGGGGTGAGTGCCCGTCGCCAGCGAGACGTGTCCCGGGAAGGTGGCCGAGGGGAACACGGTGATCAGCCGTTCGGCCCGGGCACCTTCGCGAATCAGCCTGGCGAGCCCTGGAAAATCAGCGCGGTCCGGGTAGTCGTGGCGCATGCCGTCCCAGGAAAGGACGATCACCGTCGAGTCTTCGGCCGCCGCGGCCGCGACTGGCGCAGTGACGACAAGCAGGGCAAGGGCCAACAGGAGCAGGGCGGAGATGATGCGTTCACCGACCATGCTTGAGACTCCGCAGCGACGCCAGCACCGGCATGGCTGCCAGCTGCTCGGCCGAGAGCTCACCCCATTGAACCCCGACCGGGGCCGCGGGCGGCACCCGCACGCGAATCGTGCGCGTCGGCGTGCAGATCAGGCTGAGCGGCAGGTCGTTATCGGCGATGGGAAAGTCATCTACCAGCTGCACGTCGTGGACCGTGGTGGCCACCGGAACCGGGCGATGGCCGAGCTCCCTTAAGATGGCGAACTCCAGGTCGCTGTACCCGGCCCCCTTGCCCACCCGCTTGCCCGAGGGGGTGACCGCCGCACAGCCGGTCACGATGGCGTCCAGCTGGGGCAGGTGCTCTAAATCGACAGGCTGCGCCCAGCGCAGCATCGTCTTGAGCGCGGCCGCCTCGCGCAGCCGATCGGTGGGTATCCCGGCCGGGTCAAGCAGGTTGAACCCGGCGGCGAGCTTGGGCGTGGGCACGAAGACCTGGATCCCCCGCTGCAATGCCAGGAGCCGCACAGGCAACTGGGGCGAGTCCGGATTGACCTTGATGGCCCGGGCCTCGGAGAAGGGAGCTTCGGCGAAAATGCGTTCGGCAGCTGCCGCCGCACCGACGAAGTTCGGGATCCGCCCGTGAGGCGGGAACGGAAACCTGGCCAGACGACGATCGTTAAGCGCATCCCACGCCCACTGGCGCGCGTCTGCCTTGGAGCCGAACCTGGTGACGTCTTCTTGCAAGGCGAGTGGTGACAGCCGATATCGTCACGGCATACTACACGGCCCCTCAGAGAGATGGCATGACCAACTTCGTCCTGCAGCGATACCCGGCGCTCGGCTTTCCGCGCTATCGGAAGTTCTGGTTTGCCTCTCTCGCCTCGGTCGGCGCGACCCAGCTGATCACCCTGGCCCAGGGCTGGCTGATCTTCGAGCTCTCCGGGTCGGCTTTGCAGCTGGGAATCCTGGGCGCCGCGGTCGCCGCGCCCAACATTGCGATGACGCTGATCGGTGGCGTGGTCGCCGACCGTTTCGACAAGCGTCTCATCCTGGTCTGGACGTCCGGGACCATCGCCGCGCTGCTCGCCTTGCTCGCCTGGCTGGACTACAGCGGCGCCGTGCGCGTCTGGCACGTTCTGGCCGTGGCGGCCGCGGTATCGCTCATCACCGGGCTGGATTGGCCCGCCCGGGTCTCCATCTTTCCCCAGCTGATCGACCGGCCGGCCTTCATGAGCGCCGTCGCGCTCAACTCCATCATCTGGCAGGCGACGCGTATGGCCATGCCCGCCCTCGGCGGCATCATCATCGCCGCCAGCGACACCTGGGTGCTGTTCGTCCTCGGCAGCGGCGGGTTTCTCACCATGATGGCCGTCATCAGCGGGTTGCACGTGACCACCAGCGACGCTCATCACGCGTCTCCGCTGGAGCAGATCGCCGAGGGCGTGCGCTACATTGTCAACGAGGAGTTGTTCAAGTGGCTCGTGCTGCTCACGTTCATCGGCATGTTCTTCGCAAGCAGCTACGTGCAGATCATGCCCGTCTTCGCAGACGCCCTCGAGTCCGGCGAAGCCGGATACGGGTATCTGCTGTCCGCCGGAGGCGTGGGCGCGGTTGCCGGCACCCTGCTGGTCGGGGGGGTCCAGGAGCATGCCAGGCTGGGGCTCGTGATGCTGGGCGGGGCGGCCCTATCGGCCATCATCACGGCTGCATTTGCCCTCGTCGCCGTGGGCGGTTGGTTTTTCGCAGCGCTCCTGACCACGTTCCTGGCCTCTGTCTTCACCTCGGTGTTCATGATCAGCTCCATGGCCGTCCTGCAGCTGGTCGTACCCGACGAGCTACGCGGCAGGGTCATGGGGATCCACGCCATCGGCTACAGCCTCATTCCGTTAGGCGGCCTGTTCATGGGCGCCCTGGCCGAGGCCGCCGGCCCCGCCCAGGCGGTGCTGATAGGCTGCAGCGTGTTCCTGTTCGCTATCGCGGGCGTCGCGATGACCAGCGCGACCATTCGCGGGCTCGATGGTCGCCTCGTCGCGCACCAGGACTCATGAACGAGATTGGCAAATGGCTGGTGCTCGCCGGCGTGATCGTCGTGATCATCGGCCTGCTACTGCAGATGGGTTGGCTCAGTTGGTTCGGGAGGCTGCCGGGGGACATTCGGGTGGAGCGACCGGGGCTGTCCTTCTACTTCCCCTTCACCTCGATGCTGGTGATCTCGGGCATCCTCTCCCTGGCCGCTTGGGTTCTGCGGCGCTTACTCGGCTGAGCTTAAGCCGCCCGCCTCCGCGGAGTCGTCCTTGCCGTTGCGCGCGAGCTCCAGCTGCTGGTGCAGAGCCTGAAGAGAGCTGCTCTGCAGGTCACGCTGCCGCTCCAGCTCGGCGACCTTGCGGTTCTCCTGCTCCAGCGCTTTGGCGGTCCGGTCCTGTTCCTCGGACGTATCTCGCAGCCGGGCCTCGAGCTCGAGGATCTCGCTGCGCAGGACCTCTTGCATTGCAGCGGCCGCGCCATGGGAACCCTGTGCTTCCTCCCGGGCTGCTTCCAGCTCCGCGCCGAGAACGCGGACCTGCTCCTTGAGCTGTTCGGTTTCCTGCTGCAGGCGCCGGGATATCGTTGCCAACTTGTCGGCCGCGTTGAAGCGGCGGTCGCGGCGGTCGAGCTCCTCGCTCAATGCAGCGGCCTCGCGCTCTTTCTGCTCGAGCGTGGCAACCAGCTTTCGAAGCTGCTCCTCCTGGGCATCGGCACGGGCCGCGAGTTCGAGCGTGCCGGCGTCGATGGAGCCCGACCCCCGGCGATCGCCGGCGGCCTTGCCACCCAGAGATCCGTGCAGAAGCCAGCCAACGCCCACGCCGGCAACCAGGGCCACTAGCAGATAGCCCACGATGTTGACGACGAGATAGATCACGCGGCCCCTCCGACCACCCGGAACTCGACCCGGCGGTTCTCGCGACGGCCCGATTCGCCGGCGTTCGAAGCAATTGGCTGCGTCTCGCCGTAGCCGGTGGCCATGAGCCGGTCCGGGCGAACCCCTCGCTGTACCAGAGCCTTGCGCACGGCATCGGCCCGACGCTGGCTGAGCTTGAGGTTAACCGCGGCGTCACCCAGCGAATCGGTGTGCACCGCAATCTCGACGGGCGTCGAGCAGGAGCCCATGGCACGAGCAAGCTCCGCAATGACCGGATAGCTGGAATCGCCGATCTCGGGGCGACCGGTTTTAAACTTGACGCCCAGATCCTCGTGCGCGGAATCCATCTGCGCCTGGCACGCACCGTCGGGGCCAATAACCTCGATTTCGTTCTGCACCGATGTCACCCCCGGCAACTCTGCAACGGCTGCTGCCGCGTGAATTCTTTGCGCATCGCCCGGCGCCGCGCCCGTCAGGCGGACGCGCTGGCCCATGGCCTCGACACCTGCCCAGTAAAGCCCATGCTCGCGGGCCTCGCCACCGGCGCGCACGCCGACGTCGTCCTGGATGTCTGAGGCCTCGTTGAAAACGCAAACGAACGCCAGGCAGAGAAAGAATGCCCCGGCGGCTGTGAGGATCTCGAACTGTGAGAAACGAAGGTCCATTTTCCTTACTTACAGGATTCGAGCCGAATCGGTCCGCTTAGGGAATTTTGAAACGAATGCGGCTGGTTTTTCGTGAACCGATTCTCAAGTTACCCGACCCGCGTGCCCAACGCCAACGGACGGTCCGGACCTGCGATCGCAGCCAGCGCGGCCTACCGCAGCCCCTCAGCCGACGGCTGGATCCCCCTTGTCCAAGCCAAGCCCCGCCTGCTGCGCAAAGCCGAGCGCCGCGTCGCGTTCGAGGCGATTGTTCTGTGCCAGGGTGGACAACGCGGCAAAGGCTATCCACTCGGCGGAAACCTCGAAATAGCCTCGCAGGACCTGCCGATCCTCGGAGAGCCCGAAGCCATCGGTGCCCAGCACCGTGTATGGGCCCGGGACCCAGCGGGAGATGCTCATGGGCAGGGACTTCTGGTAGTCGGAGGCGGCAACGAATATACCCTCTTCCCGTTCGAGCAGCGCCTGCACGTAGGGGCGCTCGTCACTGTCGCCGACCCCGAGCAGGTCCCGCCGCTCCGCGGCGAGCGCCTGTCTGGCAAGCTCGTTGTAGCTCGTCACGCTCCAGACGTTGCAGGCAATGCCGCGCTCGGACAGCAGACTTTCGGCCTTCAACACCTCGGTCATCAGGGCGCCGCTGCCAAAAAGGTTGACCACGGCGTCCGGCACGCGTTTGAAGCAGTACATGCCGGCCAGCACCCCCTCCTCGACGCCTTCAGGCATGGTCGGCATGGGGTACGGCTGGTTGGTGAGGGTGAGATAGTAGAAGACGTCCTCCTGAAGCTGATACATCCGCCGGATGCCTTCGCGGACCAGCAACGCGATCTCGAACGCGAACGCCGGGTCGTAGCTCTTCAGGTTGGGTATCGTGTTGGCCACCAGGTGGGAGTGGCCGTCCTGGTGCTGCACCCCTTCGCCGTTGAGCGTGGTGCGCCCCGAGGTGCCGCCGAGGAGAAAGCCTTTGCACATCATGTCCCCGGCGGCCCAGATCATGTCGCCGACGCGCTGAAAGCCGAAAATCGAGTAGAAGATGTAGAAGGGAATCATGGGCAGACCGTAGTTGGCGTATGCCGTGCCTGCGGCTAGAAAGGACGCCATGGCCCCGGTTTCGCAGATTCCCTCCTGAAGAATCTGGCCGTCCTCGGCCTCCCGATAGGGGGCGAGGGTACCCGCATCCACGGGCTGGTACCGCTGGCCGGCGGGCGAGTAGATGCCGGCCTGCGGGAACAGTCCGTCCATGCCGAAGGTGCGAGCCTCGTCGGGGACGATGGGCACCACGAACCGGCCGATAGCCGGGTCGCGCAGCAGGCGGGAGAGCATGCGAACCACCGCCGCCGTGGTGGTGATCGGCCGGTCGGACCCTTTGAGCATGGCCGCAAACAGCTCCACGGGCGGCGGCTCGAGCTCGGCGCATCGCACCTCCCGGGACGGCAGGTAACCACCCATAGACTGGCGACGGTCGCGCAGATAGACGAGCTCCTCCGAGTCATCCGCCGGTCGGTAGAAGGCCGCTTTGGATATCTCCTCGCGGGGCAGCGGGATGCCGAGCCTCTGGGCGAGCTCCTGTCGCTCCTGCTCGTTGAGCTGCTTCTTCTGATGCACGGTGTTGCTACCTTCGGTGCCCGGACCCAGGCCGTCGCCCTTCACCGTCTTGAGCAGCACCACGCAGGGCTTGCCCCGCGCGTTGGCCGCCTGGGCGAAGGCGGCGTAGATCTTCTGATGATCCTGCCCGCCCCGCTTGATGGACCGGATCTCCTCGTCAGACAGCGTCTTCATGAGCTCCTCGAGCTCCGGGGACGTTTCCACCCAGTGCTCCCGCACGACATCCCCGCTGGACACCGTGTACATCTGGTAGTCCCCGTCCACGGCCTGCTCCATGCGCTCCTGCAGTATGCCGTGTTCGTCCCGGGCGAGAATCGCGTCCCAGCCCCCACCCCAGATCACTTTGATGACGTGCCAGTCCGCGCCACGGAAGGCTCGCTCGAGCTCCTGAATGATCTTCCCGTTGCCCCGGACCGGGCCGTCGAGCCGCTGCAGGTTGCAGTTGATCACCAGCACCAGGTTGTCGAGCCGCTCCCGGCTGGCGATGTTGATGGTGCCGAGCACCTCGGGCTCGTCCGATTCCCCGTCACCGATGAAGGTCCAGATCTTGCCCCCGTTTTTCGGCTTGAGCCCGCGGCTTTCCAGATATTTGGCAAAGCGCGCCTGGTAAATGGCGCTGGGCGTGGAAAGCCCCATGCTGGCCGTGGGCATCTGCCAGAACCAGGGCAGCCGGCGGGGGTGAGGATAGGATGGCAGGCCGCCGCCGGGAGCAAGCTCGCGGCGGAAATTGGTCAGCTCCTGGTCGGAAAGGCGCCCTTCTAGAAAGGCGCGGGCGTAGACGCCGGGCGCGGTGTGAGCCTGAAAGTGAACCTGATCGCCGCCGTAGGTATCGGACGCGACCCGGAACACGTGATTGAACCCCACCTCCATCATCGTCGCTGCGGACAGGTAGGTGGCAATGTGACCGCCCACGCCCGAGCCGCTGTCGTACGCCTGCAGCACCATGGCAACGGCGTTCCAGCGGATGATGTCGCCGATCTTCATCTCGAGCTCGATGTTGCCCGGGTAGGCGGGCTGATCGCGCACGTCGATGGTGTTCTTGTACGGCGTGTTCAGCGCGGCATCTGTCAGGATCATCCCGCGATGACTCACATGGGCCTGCAGCCGGCGAAGCAGCTCCTTGACCTCGCCCTCGCCCCTGAAGGCGAGCACGTCGTCAATGGCGTCGCACCACTCCTGCTGCTCGGCCAGCCAGTCGTCCGGGTTGCCTTCCGCCATCTCCGTCACCGTTCCCAAAACCGCAGGCAAGCAGACAAGCTACGCCATGCAGCCAGCGCGGTAAACCACGTCAGGAAGCGTCCGGGAAGCCGATGATGTAGGCGGTCCGCCACGCCAGCGCGCTGCTGCGTCGTGACCGCCTACCCGAAGCGCAGCGTGACCGCAATCGGTCGATGATCGGAGAGCCGGCAGTCCAGAACCTCGTAGTCGTCGATCGACAGCCCCGGAGAGACCAGCACGTGGTCAAGCGCAAGGGCCGGCTGCCAGGCCGGATACGTGGGGTGCACCTGATCCGCCGGCACCAGATCCGTATCTGAAAGCGGCGAGTTGAAGAGCAGGTGGGCAAGATGGCTGTTCATGTCGCCCATCACCACAACATGCTCCTCCGCGTCGATCAGCTCGCGCACATACTCCAGCTGGACCTGGCGGGAGCGCTCCCCGAGGGAGAGATGCAGAACGACGAGCGAGACCGTCGACTCGCCGAGCTTGAAGCGCATCAGAATCGCGCCGCGCCCCGGAATGGCACCGGGCAGCTTGTGGTCTTCCATGTGCACGGGCGCGATTCGGGACAGAACCCCGTTGCCGTGCTGGGCGAAGGGCCCCAGATCCCGGTTGCATTGGGTATACCAGTAGGGAAACCGTGCCCGGTCCGCAATGTACTCGACCTGATTGATGAAGCCGCTGCGAAGGCTGCCGCCGTCGATCTCCTGGAGTGCGACCAGATCGTACTCGCGCACCAGGTCGGCAATGTGGCGGAGATTGATGGCCCGCGCCTCGTGGGGCAGGACGTGTTTCCAGCCCTTGGTGACGTAGTGGCGGTACTTGGTGGTTCGAATGCCCACTTGAATGTTGAAAGTCAGGAGCCTGAGCGAATGCGCCGCCGCCTCGGCAGCCACATCGGACTCCGAGTGCAGATTCACGACCGGGGTGACAGCCGTACTACGGTTCTCGCCGCGCTTAGACCAAGCCAACATGGCGGACTGCTCCATCGACCTGGCCATGAGTCTAGCTTTGCGCTGCGGATTGAACTGCGTACTGCCTAACATTTCACTAGATCACGACGCCCCGGCGGCGGCCGCGTCCAAATCCTCCTGGGGTGACGGCTCCGGCGCGGATATGCCCCGGGCGGTTCGCAGTTTTGCGACAAGGTGGTTGACCACTTCCAGCATGGCCGCGTTGCTGCCCGCCATCCGGCCGTCCACACGATAGGTGCCGTCGACTACCAGGGCTGGCACTCCGGAGACGCGATAGGCGCGGGCGTGAGCCTTGGCCTGCTCGATGCGGCTGCGGACGCCGAAGGAGTTGTAGACCTGGGCGAACTGCTGGGGGCTCACGCCGGCGACTTCCTGGAACAGCGCGGCAATGGCGCCCGGTTCACGCAGGTCCCGGCCCTCCTCGTGCACGGCGCGAAAGATGGCTTCGTGCACCGGGCTGCCCAAGTCGAGCGCCTGAGAGGTATAGAAGGCTTTTGCAAGCGTCTCCCACTGGGGGCTGAAGATGGCGGGAAGGCGCCTGAAGTCGACGTCTTCCGGCTGGTTCGCACGCCAGGCTTCTAGCGCCGGGTCAAAGGTTTTGCAGTGGATGCAGGCGTAGGAGAAGACCTCCACCACCTCCACCCTGGCCGCATCGGCCGTGGCTACGCTGACCGGCAGCCGCTCATAGTGGACGCCCTCCTGCCATTCCTGGGCGAACGCAGGAGCTGATGCCCCGACGGCAAGCGTGAGCAGGAAGGCAAGCATGTCTCTCATTTCCACCTCACTGGAAGATCTGGTTTGCCCCGGCCTTGCCGCTTCCGCGGGAGGCGGGACTAATGCCTCCCGTCCGGAGCCGGCAGGGCTGCGCGGGCCACTCCTTGGACAACGACCTTTGCGCTTAGTGCAGCCCCTGCAGATAGTCAGCCAGGGCCGCGATCTCGCCGTCGGTCAGACCACCCGCGACGCCTCGCATCATGCCACCGTAGCTTTCGTCCGTCTGCCGGCGACCTTCCCGATAGGCCGTAAGCTGGGCAATGGTGTAAGCCACCGTCTGCCCGCCGATGGCGGGAAACCCGGCAGAAGCATTGCCTTCACCGTTCGGCGCATGGCAAGCGGAGCACGCTGCAACCCCTTTCTTGGCGATGCCGCCGCGGTAGATCCGCTCGGCAAGCTCAACGGATTCGTCGTCTCCCTCGGCCTGGCCCGTCTTCGCAGGCAAGGACGCGTAATAGGCAGCGAGATCCTGGAGGTCCTGGTCGCTCTTACCGATGAGCTGTCCCGCCATGAGCAGGATCTTGCGGTCGTCGTTCTGAATCATAACGAGTTGATCGTAAAGATACTTCTCGTTTTGGCCAGCCAGGTTCGGGTAGCTCGGATCGACGCCCGACGCGCCATCCTGGCCGTGACAGGCGGCACAGACCAGGGCCTGCGTGGCCCCTGCTTCGGGATCACCCGCGGCCGACGCCAACCCGGGCACCCACCACCCGAAGCAAACAATGATGGCCGAGGCGCACGGCAACCAACGAATCTGCATGGCTCTGATTCCTTTAAACTACTCGCCCCCGAGCGGGGCGCGCGAATTATATAACAACTCCCCGCAGCTGGCAGAATGCAACTTGAGGGACGATCAGGGCAACAGGGTGACCCAGACCGGACGGGGCCAACAGGCAAACAAAGACCGCGGCAGCGCAGACCGCCTGCCGGTGCGCTTCATCTCCAGCGCCCCGACGCTGCGCCAGTGCCCGCGACCCGAGGGGCCGGAGATCGCATTCGCCGGACGCTCCAACGCCGGTAAATCCAGCGTGCTGAACCGGATCACCGGCAGCCGCAGCACCGCAAAGGTCGGCAAGACGCCGGGCCGGACCCGCCTGCTCAACTTCTTCGCCGTCGAAGGCGGCGGGCGACTGGTGGACCTGCCCGGTTACGGGTACGCAAAGGCCGCCAAGACCGCCCAGCACGACTGGCAGGCCTCCGTGAACGACTACCTGTCGAACCGGGACGCCCTGCAGGGGCTGGTGCTCGTGAGCGACATCCGGCATCCCGGTCAGCGCTTCGACATGGAGCTCCTGGAGTGGGCGGACGCATCGGAGCTGCCCCTGCTCGTCCTCCTGAACAAGGCCGACAAGCTGGGCAGGAATGCCCAGGCAAAGGCACTGAAAGCCGCGAAGCGCTTGACCGAGACCATGCCGCTCGTTGAAGTCGTACTGTTTTCAGCCACCAGCGGGCTCGGAAACGACACGGTCGTGGCCTGGCTCCGCGAGCACCTCGAAGGCGGGGGCTAGTGCGCCTCGTCCCAGTTGGCCCCGGTACCGCAATCCACCAGCAGCTCCACATCCAGATCGGCGGCGCCCTGCATGTGCCCACGAACGCCCGCCAGCAGCCCCTCCAGATCTGCCTCGGCCACCTCGAACACCAGCTCGTCGTGGACCTGCATAATCATGACGGCGTCCAGACCCGCCTCCTCCAGCCAGGCATCCACGGTGATCATGGCCTTCTTGATGATGTCGGCGGCCGTCCCCTGCATGGGCGCATTGATCGCCGCGCGCTCCGCGGCCTGACGCCTCTGCATGTTGCGGGCGTCGATCTCCGGCAGGTAGAGCCGGCGGCCGAAGACCGTCTCCACATAGCCCGCATCTCTCGCCCCCGCCCGGGTCTCGTCCATGTAGGCGAGGACGCCGGGATACCGCTCGAAGTAGCGGTCGATGTACTCCTGGGCGAGGGTTCTCGAGATGCCCAGCTGGCGTGAAAGGCCGAAGGCGGACATCCCGTAGATCAACCCGAAGTTGATGGCCTTGGCGCTGCGACGCTGATCGTCGCTGACCGCATCCACGCCCACGCCGAATACCTCCCCCGCCGTCGCCCGGTGAATGTCCTGGTTCGCCGCGAACGCCGCGCGCAGGCCGTCGTCCGCCGAGAGGTGCGCCATTATGCGCAGCTCGATCTGGGAGTAATCGGCGGCGACGATCCGTTTGCCCGGCGGCGCGACGAACGCCTGGCGGATGCGCCGGCCTTCCGGCGTGCGCACGGGAATATTCTGCAGGTTCGGATCCGACGACGACAGCCGGCCGGTGGCTGCCACCGCCTGATGATAGGAAGTGTGAATCCGCCCCGTGCGCTGATTGATCTGCAGCGGCAGCTTGTCGGTATACGTCGACTTCAGCTTGGCCATGCTGCGGTAGTCGAGAATGATGCGCGGCAGGTCGAAATCCCGGGCCAGGTCGACGAGCACCGGCTCGGCGGTGGAGGGCTGACCTTTCGGCGTCTTCTTCAGCACCGGCAGCTCGAGCTTCTCGAAGAGGATCGCCTGCAGCTGCTTGGGCGAATCGAGGTTGAACTCCTCGCCCGCGAGCGTCCAGGCCTCCTCCGTGATGCTCTGCATCCGCTGGGCCAGCTCACGGCCGTGGGACTCGAGCAGGGCCCCATCCACCAGCGTGCCCGTTCGCTCCATGCGGGAGAGCACGGGCATCAGGGGCATCTCGATCTCCCGGAAGACCTCTGTCAGCCGTGGCTCCTTCTGAAGCCTGGGCCACAGCGTCTCGTGCAGCTGCAGGGTGACGTCTGCATCCTCCGCGGCGTAAACCACCGCGTCGTCCACCGGCACCTGATCGAAGGTCAGCTGCTTGGCGCCCCTGCCGGCAATGTCCTCGTAGTGCACGGTTTCCCGCGAGAGATAGTTCTTTGCCAGGTCGTCCATGTTGTGGCGGGACGCCGTGCTGTTGAGCACGTAGGACTCGAGCATAGTGTCGAACCCGACCCCGGCAAGCTGGACGTCGTAGCGTGTGAGCACGCTCATGTCGTATTTGAGGTTCTGACCCACCTTGAGGACCGTCGGGTCCTCCAGAAGCGGCTTGAGCCGGTCCAGGGCGTCTGCCACGCCCAGCTGCTCAGGCGCACCGGGGTAGTCGTGGGCCAGCGGCACGTAGGCGGCCTTGCCCGGCTCGCAGCTGAACGACACCCCCACCAGCTCCGCGAGCATGTAGTTCAGGCTGGTGGTCTCGGTATCGAAGGAGAAGAGCGCGGCCGCTCGCAGCCGCTCGATCCAGGCGTCAAGGGCGGCCACCGTGGTGACGCACTCGTACTCCCCCTCGACTTCTGCAGCGGCGGGCGGGAGCTCCTCCTCGCCGCCTGCCACCTCGGCGAGCCAGGTTTTGAACTCCAGCCGCTGGAAGAGCCCTTTCAGCCGCTCTTCGTCCACCGGGCGGGGAGCGAGGTCGTCGATGCCGACGTCGAGGTTCACGTCGCACTTGATGGTAGTCAGTGACTTGGACAGCGGCAGCTGATCCAGATGATCCCGCAGGCTCTCGCCCACCTTGCCCTTGATGTCCTCGGCGCCGGCAACCACGCCGTCCAGATCGCCGTACTGGTTGAGCCACTTCGCTGCCGTCTTGGGGCCCACCTTCGGCACCCCGGGGATGTTGTCCACGCTGTCGCCCATGAGCGCCAGGTAGTCGATGATCAGCTCCGGCGGCACCCCGAACTTCTCCACAACCCCTGCGGAGTCCAGCGTGGTCTCGCTCATGGTGTTGACCAGCGTCACGTGCTCGGTCACCAGCTGGGCCATGTCCTTGTCGCCGGTGGAGATGACGGTGTGGCGCTGCTTATCGGTGGCCTCCGCGGCAAGCGTGCCGATCACGTCGTCCGCCTCCACACCCGGGACCACGATGAGCGGCAGGCCCATGGCCTCGATGATCTCGTGAATCGGCTCGATCTGCTCCCGCAGATCGTCGGGCATGGGCGGCCGGTTCGCCTTGTATTCCGAATAGAGCTCGTCCCGAAACGTCTTGCCCTTCGCATCGAAAACCACGGCGATGGGGCTTTCCTGGTAGTCCTTGGCGAGCCGACGCAGCATGCCGATCACGCCGCGCACGGCCCCGGTGTGCAGACCGGTGCTCGTCTTGAGCTCCGGCAGGGCGTGATAGGCTCGGAACAGGTAGGACGACCCGTCCACCAGAACAAGCGGTGGGCTCACCGCCCCGGCTGTTTCGTCGCTGGCCATGATTCGACCTTTTTCGAGTGCGGATGCTTTGCCTTGCACAGCCGTTTCGGTCAACATCCCCCTGTGCAACGCTCGCCCCGGACACTATCACAGACGCGCCGCAAAGGCGCAGCAGCGCTGACGATCGCGGCTGCCGCCCTCATCCCGGCCGCCGCGTTGGGGAGCGAGGCAGAGGACGGGCTTAGGGGCCCGGACATCACCATCATTGCCCAGGAAGACAAGACTATTTTGGAGTTTCGCCAGGCAGGCCAGCTGAGGATGGTCAAGGTCGTGCCCCGGCTGGGGAAGCCCTACTACCTGGTTCCACGCGACTCGACCACGGGCTTCGGCGACCTCCAGCGCGCGGACATGCTTCTGCCCAGCTGGGTTATCGTCGAGTTCTGATCCGGGCATGCTGGGCGACAAGACGACCCAATGAACGCCATCACGGACCCCGGCCAGACCGGGATCGAAGAAACCCTCGCCCGCTACGGGGTAGGAGAGCTGATCTCCGCCTGGCCCGGCTCGCCCGCTACGACCTGCGCCTATGAAATCCGGACCCAGAGGGCCGGAAAGGAGCACGACTACCTGTTTCTGAGGGTGCCTGCCTCCGGCTTCGAGGCCGAGCTCGCCGCCCTGGAAGCGTGTGACCGGGCGGGCCTTCCCGTCGCGAAAGCCATCCCCAATCTGGCTGGGCAACCCCTGGACAGGCTCAATGGCGAGACGGTGATGCTCACCCGACGCATACCCGGGCGTCGCGTCTATAACCCCACGGTCCGGCAGGTGGCCGCGCTGGGCCGGTTCATGGCGCGGTTTCACGATGCGGGGGGCAACCTGGGACCGCTGCCCGCGTTTGCCTGTGACGAGAAGTGGCTCGTGAAGGCGTCAGCCTCTGTCGACGGCCGGCTCTCCTACTCCAGCGCTAAGCTCCTGGGCTCATCCGTCGCGCAGGTCGTCTCGATGCTGGGCCGCGAGGATGTCGCGAACCTGCCCAGCGGAGCCATTCATGGGGACATCTGCCGGGACAACGTGCTGTTCAACGAGCACGGGCTGAGCGGCGTCGCCGGCTTCGGTCAGGTGGCAAGCGGGTTTTTGGTCTACGATCTCGCGGTTGCAGCCAATGACTGGTGCAACGACGCGGGGGGCATACTCGATCCGGAGAGAACCCTGGGCTTTCTGCGCGCTTATCAGGAGATACGCCCCCTGGTTCGGGCCGAGCTCTGGTTCTTCTCGGGCTTTACGCTCTACGCGGCGCTGACGTGCTGGATCAACCGCCTGGCGTTCACCCAGGATCAACAGGTGACCCCCGGGGCGCACTTCAACACGCCGCTGGAGCTCGAGAGAATCGTCGAGCAGCATTCCGCGCACTTCTTCTACCTCGACGAGCGGTTGCTGACCTGAATCCGCGTCAGGCTTTCCTGGCGGGCGTGCCGAAACGAGCCGCCTGCGCGCCGCCGGTGAGGCCGGGCGCTTCCAATTAGAAACGCGCAGCCAGTGACCGGTAGGTCTGCACGATCGTATCGGCGCGGTGAGGCGCCCGGATGAAGCCATGATAGTGGCCGCGCGGGTTGATGATGACGATCTGCGCGCCGTGATCGACCAGATAGCTCCCGGACGACCCTTCCGGCGCAGGAACCTTGCCGAACCCGACATTGACCTGTCGGGCAAACGAGGCAAGCTCCTCTAGCGGCCCAGTCACACCAAAGAATCGGGGCGAGAACGCGGCCGAGTAGTCACCCAGGGTCCCGACGTCGTCCCTGTCCGGGTCTACCGAAACCAGCACCCCGACGAAGCGGTCGGCATCCTCAGCTGAGGCGGCGAGCAACTCGCGCTCTGCCTGAGCAAGCACGGCCATCGTGGTGGGGCATACGTCCGGGCAATTGGTGAAGCCGAAGAAGAGAAACGACCAGCCGCCTTCCAGATCCGCTGCGCTAAACGGCCCCCCGCGGGTGCTCTCCAGCTGAAACTCTCCGATGGCACGCGGTCGCGGCAGAACGAACACGCCAAGGTCGCGAAGCTCCGCATCACTGAGGACGGGCTCGCGGAGGACGCTGTAGACCAGGGCGCCCACGGCCGCTGCGGCCAGCGATAGGCACAGCAGCACCGTCGCTGCAACGGACCTCACTGCAGGCTCGGTCCTACGAGGGTATCGGCGACGACGTAGTGATCGGCGAGCAGGGCGACGAAAAGCAGCCCGAGGTAGACGATGGAGTAGCGGAACGTTTCCAGCGGCGCCCGAGGGTTACGATTGCGAAGCAGAACGACGGCCCAGTAGATGAAGCCGCCGCCCAGAGCACAGGCCGCTGCCAGATAGAGCCAGCCGCTCATGCCGATGACGAACGGGAGCAGGCTGACGGCCACGAGGATCAGGGTGTAGTAGAGGATGTGGAGCCGCGTGTAGCGCTCACCGTGGGTGACCGGGAGCATGGGGACGTCCACGGAGGCGTACTCCTCCTTGCGATCCAGCGCCAAAGCCCAGAAATGGGGCGGCGTCCAGGCGAAGATGATCAGCACCAGCAGCAGCGCGCCCGGCTCCACGGTGTTGCTCACCGCCGCCCAGCCGAACAAAGGCGGGGCCGCCCCGAACAGGCCTCCGATGACGATGTTCTGGGGAGTGGCGCGCTTGAGATAGAGGGTGTAGATCAGGCCGTAGCCGATCCAGGAAGCGAGATTCAGCCATGCCGTGAGCGGGTTGACCAGGAAGTACAGGACCATCATTCCCGACACGCCGAGAACGGCGGAGAACAGCAGGCCCTGGAGCAATCCAACCCGGCCCGTAGCCACCGGGCGAGCCTCAGTGCGCGCCATTCGCGCGTCGATCTGGGCGTCGGCGATGTGGTTAACCACCGCCGCCGAGCCAGCGACGAGCGCGATGCCTACGAGACCAAACACCAGCACGTCCACCGGCACCATGCCGGGCACTGCCAGGAACATCCCCACCAACGCGCACAGCAGCATCAGCAGCACGACCCTGGGTTTGGTCATCTCCAGGTAGTCGCGCCAGCTGGCGGCTTGCAGGCTGACTTCGCTCAACTTCTCATCCCCCCCAAGTAGGCCCGATAGTTTACTGTAACCAGCGCCAGCAGTAACACCGCACCAAATGCGTTGTGCAGAGTCGCGTTGCTCAGGGGTAATGCTAGAAGCACGTTGAGAACTCCCAGCAGCAACTGTAAGGCCAGAAGCGCGAGAACGGGCCAGCCGAGCGGCGAGCCGCTTCGCAGCAGCAGCAAGCCCAGCCAGCCGATGGCCAGGGTGGCGACGATGGCGCCCAGCCGGTGACTCACCTGGATCGCCACGCGAGCCTCGCTGTCCAGCATGCCGCCCAGATAATTCGGCCCCACCGCCTGGGCAAAGTTGAAGCCTTCAGCAACGTCCATATCCGGGATCCACTCGCCGTGACAGGTCGGAAAGTCGGGACACGCCAGCGCGGCGTAGTTGGACGTCACCCATCCGCCGAGGGCGATCTGCATCGCCAGTACGATCAGCGCGACGAGGGCGGGCGTCCTCAGCCTTGCCGACACGTCCCAGCCGGCGCCAACTCCAAGTCGCAAGCAGAGCAGCCACAGGAGGCTTAGCGTCGTGAAGCCACCGAGTAGGTGAGCGGTCACGACCTGCGGCCAGAGCTTCATCGTCACGGTCCAGGCGCCGAAGGCTCCCTGGACGATGACCAGCGCCAGAAGCGCCACCGGCAGCTTGACCGGTCCGCCCTCGTCTCGCCGAAGATAGGCGCGCCCGGCTAGGACCAGAACCAGGAGCCCCAGCCCGGTGGCGAAGTAACGATGAACCATTTCCCACCAGGCCTTGGCCCGCTCCACCGGCGCGTCCGGATAGAGCGTCTGGGCCTGGGCGATGTCTTCAGCCGACTCCGGAACGGTGAGGAAACCGTAACACCCCGGCCAGTCGGGACAGCCGAGGCCCGCATCCGCCAGTCGCGTGTAGGCTCCCAGCACGACGACCAGCATCGCCAGCATCACGCCGGCTTTCGAGAGGGTAAGGAGCGTCTTGTCAGCCAATTTGCGACACCTTCAAAAGTCGTTTTAGATCCTCGAGCACGGGTTCCCCCGCGTCGGAAAGCGGGTACCGAAGGACGAGGTTTCCAATAGGATCCACGATGTAGATGCCGGACGCCAGCCCGACAGGCCAGCCCGCGAGTCTTTCCAGGTCCGAAACGTTCAGTCCCACGGGCGGCTCGGTTAGGGCTTCCGAGGTGATGAGCGCGCGCCTGACTCTCGACGCGTTCTTGTTGAGCAGAGCGTGCACCTGTCGCAGCCGCTCCACGGCGAACCGGCACTGCTCACCGCAGCCGTCGGGCGCCACCGTCCATAGCCACCAATGCCCGTCCGCGGCGACGGTGCCGCCAGCGACATCCAGCAGGTTGAGGGAGTCGATGGTCGTGGTGGGCTCAACGAACTCGCCATTGTTGGTGGTCCCCCACAAGCCACCGCTGCTGGCGACGAAGAACACCAGGTAGGCACCCGCCAGCGAGAGACCAGCGACAAGCAGGATCACCACCAGCTGTCTGCGCCCTCTGGGGTCCTCCGAATTGTCCTCAGCTTGCGTCATCGCGTTCCTTCCGTTTCTGCTGTTCCTTCCTTCATCGGTTCTTTCATCAATTCCTTCGTCAGATCTTTCCACCGTTCGGCCGATCGCCCGCCCGGCGGCTACTTTGGCCGGCCCGCAGGCCATAGGCCGCGTACCCTAAGACGAGCACGCCCGCCAGGGCAAACCACTGCACCGCGTAGCCGTCGTGACGCTCCGCCTCGAAGCCGACCGTCAGCGGCGCTGCCTGCAAAGCGCCGGGCTGGCCGGCTTCCAGACGCACCTCCACGGGCACCGCATCATCCAGGCTTTGAGCCATTTGCGCCACGTCGAGGCGTTGTACCCGGACCGGCCAGTCCTGCGACCAGTCATCCTCGCCCAGCAGCGGGACGAGGCCCAGGTCGGGCCAGGCGACCCCGACGGTAACTACCCGACCCGCAGGCAGGGGCACCGCTGGCAGCCGCTCGCGGCGCCCGCCGCCGGCAACCCAGCCACGATTGACCAGCCAGCGCCTCCCGTCCTGCGTGGCGAAGCCGTGAACCACCCAGTAGCCCACCGAGCCGTTCGCCACCTGGTTGTCTACCAGGAAGTAGCGGTTGGCTTCGAACTCGCCTTCCAGCCGGATCCTCTGAAACGGCTTTGGGGCGACGGTATCCCGACCGGCCACCGGGGCCTTTGCGAGGCGCGAGAACAGCACGTCCTGATACTCGCGCTTCTGCTCGGCACGATCCAGCTGCCAGAAGCCTAGCGTGAGGGTCAGCGGCACGAGGAGCGCAACGGTCAATGTCATGCGCCATCCAGGCGCCCATGGGCGGGCAGTTCCCATCTTCCTTAATCCGTTGGGTGAGATGGGTTAATCTGGCCGACCCATGCGCGACCGGCACGCATCGTGTTAAAAATCCTGATCGTCGTACTCCTGCTAGGGGTGGTCTTGAGCCTGTTCAGCAGTCTGGCTTTCCTGTTCAGGGACAGCGACCGCCCGCAATCAAAGCGGGCCCTGTACGCCCTGGGCATCAGGCTAACCCTCGCGGGCGCGTTGCTGCTCACCGTGCTGTACGGCTTCGCCACCGGAGAGCTCTCGATGGGCAGCAATGCCCCGTGGCACCAGCCCCCGACTCCAGGGGACTGAACGGCCTCAGAACACGTAGACGAAGAGAAACAGGCAGACCCACACCACGTCCACGAAGTGCCAGTACCAGGAGGACGCTTCAAAGCCGAAGCAATCCTTGGGCTGGAAGTGTCCCTTGTAAGCACGGACCAGCTGCACGAACAGCATGAACGTGCCCAGGGTGACGTGAAACCCGTGGAAGCCGGTCAAGAGAAAGAACGTCGAGCCGTAGATCCCGCTGGACAGCGTCAAGCCCAGCTCCTGGTAGGCGTGCAAGTACTCTTCCACCTGAAGGAACAGGAACACCACGCCCAGCGCCACCGTGAGACCGAGCCACTTGAGCAGCTTGCCGCGATCCGCGTTCTTGATTGCGGTGTGGGCAAAGTGCACGGTGACGGAGGATGTGAGCAGGATGAGCGTGTTCCAGAACGGCAGGTAGCCGCCCCAGCTCAACAAGCCAGGGGACGCCATATCACCCCGGGGGTTTTCGAACACGGAGGGGTCCGGATTGCTGACGACCGGCCAGACCGCCTCGAACTCGGGCCACAGGTAGTCCCCAGTCAGCCCTTTTGCGCCCTCGCCGCCGAGCCATTGAACGGAAAGCACCCGCGCATAGAAGAGCGCGCCGAAGAAGGCGAAGAAGAACATGACCTCGGAAAAGATGAACCAGCTGATGCCCCAGATGTAAGAGCGGTGCAGCTGGGGGCTGGTGAGGCCTTCGAGGTTTTCGTTGACCACTTTGGCGAACCAGGCGAAGAGCACCACCGACAGGATGAGGGCCCCGGAATAGAAGAGCGTGCGGCTGGGCTCGGTCTCAGCCTTGAGGTCGTTCAGCCAGGAGCCGAGCCCAAAAACGAGCAGCGCCGATCCGATGGCAACCCAGATCGGGTACCAACCGCTGTGGGGAATGTAGTAAGTGGCTTGGTCTGATGGGCTGGCCATGGCCGTCCTCTCCCTCTAAGTGTCGGGTTGATCCGCTGCCGCGAAGTCGGTGGCGTCGAACAGCGCATAGCTGAGCGAGATGGTCTGCACGTTCTTCGGCAGCCCCGCATCGACGATGAATCGCAGCGGCAGCTCCATTTCCTCACCAGGCTCTAAGACCTGGCGCTCAAAACAGAAGCACTCGGTTTTGTGAAAGTAGTCGGTCGCCGTGATCGGGACCACGGAGGGCACCGCCTGCCCGACCATGCGCCGATCAGTGGTGTTCTTGACGAAGAACTTCACGTCCCTGGTTTGGCCCGGATGCACCCGCATGCCGCCCACTTCGGACCAGAACCGCCACGGCATGCCGTCGTTGGTATTCGTCAGCAGGTTGACCTTGATCAGCCGGGAGCGATCCACCTCCACTATCGCGGGGTCGTAAACATACGGACCGCCCGTCCTGCCGCCCAGACCCGTGACTTCGCACAGGAGGTCGTACAGCGGCACCAGGGCAAAGCCGAAGCCGAACATGCCGACGACCATGAGCCCAAGTTTCCAGACGATGCTCTTGCTGGTCTTCTGCATCTCGCTTTCTGCCTCCTAGCGGCTATTCCCCGCCTCCATCAGGAGTGGGCTTCAGCCTCGGTCACGTTGGGCGGCGTGGTGAAGCTGTGGTACGGCGCCGGCGACGGCAGCGTCCACTCCAACCCGTGAGCTCCCTCCCAGACTCGGTCGGTAGCCGGCTGCCCGCTCTTGATGGCTTTAATCACCACGTAGAGGAAGACCAGTTGCGAGAAGCCGAAGATGAACGCCCCGATGCTGGACAACATATTGAAGTCCGCAAACTGCAGCGCATAGTCGGGGATTCGCCGCGGCATTCCGGCAAGCCCGGAGAAGTGCTGCGGAAAAAAGGTCACGTTGACCCCGATGAACGAGAGCCAGAAGTGCACCTTGCCCAGGGTCTCGTCGTACATCCGGCCGCACCACTTCGGCAGCCAGTAGTAAACGGCGGCGATGATGGAGAAAAGCGCGCCTGGCACGAGAACGTAGTGGAAGTGCGCCACCACGAAATAGGTATCGTGGTACTGATAGTCCGCGGGCGCGATGGCCAGCATCAGCCCCGAGAACCCGCCAATGGTGAACAGCACGACGAAGGCGACGGCGAAGAGCATGGGCGTTTCGAACGTCATCGATCCGCGCCACATGGTGGACACCCAGTTGAACACCTTCACGCCGGTGGGCACGGCGATGAGCATGGTTGCGTACATGAAGAACAACTGCCCTGCCAGCGGCATCCCCACCGTGAACATGTGATGCGCCCAGACGATGAAAGAGAGAAACGCGATGCTCGCCGTGGCGTAGACCATCGAGTCGTAGCCGAACAGGGGCTTGCGCGCGAAGGTCGGGATGATCTGGGAGACGACGCCGAAGGCCGGCAGGATCATGATGTAGACCTCCGGGTGCCCGAAGAACCAGAAGATGTGCTGGAACAGCACCGGGTCGCCGCCGCCGGCGGCGTTGAAGAAGCTCGTGCCGAAGTGGATGTCGAAGAGCATCATCGTGACCGCCCCGGCGAGCACCGGCATGACGGCAAGCAGCAGATAGGCGGTGATCAGCCAGGTCCAGACGAACAGCGGCATCTTCATGAGCGTCATGCCGGGCGCGCGCATGTTCAGGATGGTGGCGATGATGTTGATGCTACCCATGATGGACGAGGCGCCCATCAGGTGTACGCCGAAAATGAAGTACGTGACGGTGTCGGGGGCGTAGGTCGTCGACAGAGGTGCGTAGAACGTCCACCCGAAGTTCGGACCGCCGCCTTCCATGAACAGCGTCGAGATCAGCATCGCGAAGGCGAAAGGCAGGATCCAGAACGACAGATTGTTCATCCGCGGCAGCGCCATGTCCGGCGCGCCGACCATCATCGGCAGCAGCCAGTTTGCCAGGCCGACGAAGGCCGGCATGATGGCCCCGAACACCATGATCAGACCATGGTTGGTGGTCATCTGGTTGAAGAAGGCCGGATCCACGAACTGCAGCCCAGGCTGGAAAAGCTCCGTGCGGATCACCAGGGCCATGGCGCCGCCGATGAGCAGCATCAGGAAGCTGAACCACAGGTAGAGGCTGCCGATGTCCTTGTGGTTCGTGGTGAACAGCCACCGCGAGAGCCCGGATGCGGGTCCGTGGTCGTGATCGTCGTGATGAGTCAGTACGGCTTCACTCATGGCGTTTCCTCGGCTTGGGTCTCGGCTAGGAACTCGATGACATCAATGGGTTGCGTGACGTCGCCCACGTTGTTGCCCCAGGCATTACGCTCGTAATGGGTCACCGCGGCGATCTGCGCCGCGTCCAGCTGATTGCCGAACGCGTTCATGCTCGTGCCCAGGCTGCCGTTGACGATGATGTCCAGGTGTTCTTTGAGCGGGCCCGTGGCGATCGGGCTCCCCGCCAGGGCGGGGAAAACGGGCGGCAGCCCTTTGCCGTTGGCCTGGTGGCAGCTGGCGCAGAACGTTGCGTACACGCGCTCGCCTTCCTCCATGAGTTGCGCAGGCGTAAACGTCTTCGACAGCGCTTGTTTGCGCGCGCTTTCCATCCGCACCCGATCCGCGTACCAGGCGTCATAGTCATCCTCCGCCATGACCTCGACGACGATGGGCATGAAGCCGTGATCCATCCCGCACAGCTCCGTGCACTGCCCGCGATAGATGCCGGGCGTCTCCACGATGGTCCACAGCTCGTTGAGCATGCCGGGGATGGCGTCCCGCTTGATGCCGAAATCCGGCACCCACCACGCGTGAATCACGTCCTCCGAGGTGATGAGAAACCGCACCTTGCGATTCGCCGGGATTCGCAGCGGCTCGTCTACCTCGAGGAGGTAGTTCTCGTTCTTCACGACACGGTTTTCGATCTCGTCCCGGGACGTGGAAAGGTTGCTGAAAAAGCTGAAGGTGCTGTTGTAGTCCTCGTCCAGGTACTTGTACTGCCACTTCCACTGGTAGCCGCGCACCTCGACCGCCATATCCTCCCCACCAGTGTCGTACATGGCAACCAGCGTCTGGGTGGCCGGAAACGCCATGCCGATGAGGATGAGAATGGGGATCAGCGTCCAGGCAATCTCGAGCCGCGTACTTTCATGGAAGCTGGCCGCCTGGGCGCCGCGCGACTTCCGATGCTGAAAGATCGACCAGAACATGACCCCGAACACCACGACGCCGATGGCTACGCAGATCCAGAAGATCACCATGTGAAGGTCGTAGATGGAGCGACTGATCTCCGTCACGCCCGGCGTCATGTTGAGGTCGTCCGCGCGCGCCGCGGCGGCGAGTCCGAGCCCTGCGAGGCACGTCGGCAGCCCATGCCAGTACTGTTTCAAACCTGCTTACCCTTGCGTTAGGTCGTGGCCTTTGCGGCAGCAACAGAGCGCCCCGGAGACCGTAGGTCGCCGAATGGGGGCCGCGAAAAAGTTGCGCCTTGGAGCACCAGCGAACCGGTCAGGTCTGCGCCGTCGCCGCGCAACGCGAGCGGGATACGGTCAGCCCATGACCTCTTGGTCGTGCCCGAATAAGGGCTTGGAGGTGCTTCCTGGAAGCTCTTCGTCGGCAGAGCAACCGAAGAGCGCGGGCATTATATCAGCGCGCCGCAATATCACAATGAAAGCAGGCGAAATTGTGAGCTTTTCAACGCCTTAGTCCAACAAAAGCGCCCGCAGGTCAGGAGTCCGAGGAGCCGTCATCCAGTAGACGCACCGGCCGCGCCTGTTCCGCGTCGACACCCCGTCGCGCAAACCGCGTCGGCAAGGCCACTTCCGGCTCGGAGGCGTTGGCGTCCGTGAAGCCGCAGCTAACGCATCGACGCTGCTTGAGCTCGGGCGTTTCCTCCACGACCAGGCGGTCCTGCGCGCCGCAATCCGGGCACACCGCCCCGGCAATGAATCGCTTCTTGATCGTCATGTGGTCGACTACCTCCCGGATTCAAACAGGCGGCGCGCCACGGCGCAGCGCATCGATTACGGGCGCGGTTTCCGGCCTTACCCCGCGCCAGATCAGAAAGGCCTCCGCCGCCTGCTCCACGAGCATGCCCAGACCATCGACGGCAAGAGGCGACCCGGCGCTCAGCGCCCAGTCGCAGAAGGCCGTGACTGCGCCAGGGCCGGTGGCGTAGACCATGTCATAGCAAACGGCACCCGCGACCGCATCCCCGGACACTACCCTGCCCACACCTTCCAGGCCCGCAGAGGTGGCATTGACGACCAGATCGTAAGGTCCGGCCGCCGCTTCCGGGGCGCAGACTTCGACGCTGACACCGCGCGAAGCGTGGCTCAGCGAGTCGACTAGGGCTTCTGCCTTGGAAACCGTACGGTTGGCGACGGTCAACGATCCGGGACCGAGGGCGAGAAGCGGGCGCAGAACACCCTGAGTGGCGCCTCCCGCACCCACGATGAGAACCCGGGCGCCGGCAATGGGGATTCCGTGATTCTCGGTGAGGTCTCTGACGAGACCCAGCCCGTCGGTGTTGTAGCCCCTGGTTCCTCCAGGATCGCAAGAGATGGTGTTAACGGCTTTCGCGTCCCCGGCCGCCTTGTCAAGCACGTCGACCCAAGCAGCGGCTTCTTGCTTGAAGGGCAGGGTCACGTTTAGCCCCGACCCGCCCGAGGCAAAGAACTCGCTGGCCGTCGAGGCGAAGCCGTCTCTCGGCGCCGGCAACTTTCCATATACCAGCTGCTGCCCTGTCTGCTCGGCGAACATCGCGTGGATGGCGGGCGACAGCGAATGGGCCACCGGGTGCCCAATCACGGCATAGCGGTCCGCATGCCCTGGCGCGTCTGGGCTCACTGCCCGCCTCCGCGCAGCACCTGGCCCGCCAACGTCCGAATTTGACTGGGGGCTCCGGCCTCGAGCACCTCACCGGGAAGGATGTCGTCAACGCGGCCTTGCAGGCGCCCCTGCAGGCGCCCCTGAAAGTAGGCCCGGGCCCGAACCTGGCTGGTGGCGGGCGGGCGGCCGCTGGGGTTCGCCGAGGTCGAGACTAGCGGGCCACCGAAGCGATCGCACAGCGCTCTCACCTGCGGGTGCCCGCAGACCCGAACCGCTACCGTATCGCGGCCGCCGCTGATCCAATCAGGAAAGCGGACGTTGGGCAGAACCCAGGTAACCGCGCCAGGCCAGGTCTTCTCCACCTGAACCCGAACCGGCGGCTCGAGCCTGTCGAGCTCCTCGGCAAAGTGCTCGCTCCGGCCGCCTACCACGATCAGCCCCTTCTCAACCGGGCGTCCTTTGAGCACCAGAACGCGGCTCACCGCTTCCACATTAAAGGGATCGCAAGCCAGCCCCCAGACGCCCTCCGTCGCGTGCAGCACGACCCCCCCGGCCTTCAGCAACCGGGCGGCGCGCCACACGTGCACGGAATTCATCAGCGGCCGAGTTCTTCCTGCAGCTGCTCGTTCTGAGACTGAACTTTACGCGCGTTCTCCGCCCGATCTCGGCTCACCCGCTCGGCGAGCGCTTCGTCACCCAGGCCAAGTATCTGCGCGGCGAGGTAGCCGGCGTTCTTGGCGCCGGCTTTGCCGACGGCGACGGTCGCCACCGGAATGCCGCCCGGCATCTGCACCGTGGAGAGCAGCGCGTCGAATCCCGACAGCGGGCCGCTGTCGACGGGTACCCCGATGACCGGCCGCGTGGTGTGCGCCGCCACGGCGCCGGCAAGGTGGGCCGCCATACCCGCCGCGCAGATGAAGACCGCGCACCCGCGCTCGGTCGCGTTCTGTACGTACTCCATTGTCGCGGCCGGTGTCCGGTGCGCGGAAGTGACTCGCACCTCGAACTGGACGTCTAGGGCGCCCAGCACCTCGGTGGCGCTCTGCATCACCGGCCAGTCGGAATTGGAGCCCATCAAAATGGCCACAAAGCTCATGGTTTGTCCTCCTGTTCCGGGGAATTACGTCCCCGGCGAAAAAGGCCGCCGAATATAACCCTCGGGGACGCGCTCGACAAACCCTGCAAGCTCCAGATCGATCAAGCACACCGACAGCGCCTCCGGAGCCATGCCGGTGAGGACAACCAGCTCGTCCATGGTGGTGGTTACCGGCTCTACCGCCGTGAGCACCCGGTTCAGCGTTTCGCCCAAACCCGCCGCGAGATCACTTCCCCCCGACCGCGCGGTTGCGTGCAGGGGCAGGTTAAGCGCTTCGAGAACATCACCCGCGCACTCCACCAGGCCAGCACCCTCTCGCAGCAGACGATGGCAGCCGCGACTGGCTCCGCCGCTCACCGGACCGGGAACCGCCATCACCTCCCGACCCTGCTCCAGTGCCATCCGCGCCGTGATCAGGGATCCGCTGCGCTCCCCTGCCTCGACGACGATCACGGCCTGGGAAAGGCCGCTGATCAACCGGTTGCGCTCCGGAAACCGGCTCTTGGCCGGGGGCACTTCCGGCGGGTACTCACTGATCAGGGCGCCACCCGATGCAAGCACCCTCCTCGCGAGCGGCTCGTTGCGCCGTGGATATATCTGCGCGAGGCCGCATCCCAGAACTGCAATGGCCCGACCGCCGCCAGGTCCGTCCAGCGCTCCCTCATGGGCAGCCGCATCAATGCCCAGCGCCAACCCGCTGACCACGCAGACGCCGGCCGCCGCGATTTCCCAGCCGAGCTGACAGGCCACCTCACGACCGAGCCGGCTGCAGCGTCTCGCGCCCACCACGGCCACGGCCGCTGCATCGGACCGCGGCAGCGCGCCAATCGAGAAAAGCGCAAGCGGAGGGTCGGGGATGTGTCGCAACAACTCCGGGAAGCGCCCTTCTTCGCTGCCGGTCACCGCGATCCCGTAGCGGTCGCAATCCTCAAGCAGCCTCGCGGGCGCAAAGCACCGCTCCCGATCCCCGGACCCGGCCCGTGCCTCGAGCGCCGAGAGCGCGTCGCCGCGCGCGGCTATGGCCGCGCGCGCCCGCGGGCGACCAAGTTCCATGGCGAGGCAAGCTGCCGCCGCGCTCTCCAAGGCGGCATCTCTAGCGGAGACGGACATAAAAAAATCGCCCCTCGAAAGAGGGGCGATTGTATTTGAGCCGTGATCGCCGCCAGTCAGCCAGGCGGCAATTCACCGGTGCGAAATCGTCGCACCGATGCGCAGATCAGGGATTACGAACCTCATCGTTGACGGCGAGCGGCCGCTCGGTGTCGAGGACGAGTCCGTAGGAGAGCTTTTCGAACACCCGGAACACCATCAGAAGGCCCGCCCGCTCGCTGGGCAACCGGATGGTCTGATTGGCGATGCGGTCACGAGCGAGCGCGCCGCGCTTATAGATCGCCATGACGTTACCGACCTCGATGCCCTCTCGCTCGCCGCGATTGAGAACCACGACGTCGTACTGGCCAACCTGAGTCACCCCGCCGAAGACGGAGATGATCTGGCCTTTGACGTCACCGTCCGGCGCGCTCGGAAAGAAGGTGGAGTCCACACGGCGCTCTTCGGTCGGCAGCACGCGGTCGCCGATCTGAGCTTCCTCACGGGTGCTCTGCAGCGACATCGTGGCAATGTCCCCTTCCTGGGCAACTGCCTTGCCAAGCCCGATGTAGGTCGCCTCTTGGCCAAGCACCTCTTTGGTCTCGGGATCGACGTACAAGGGCCCTTTGCGCACGACGTTGAAGCTTTCGCTGTCCGGCAGCACGCCTCGCACGTAAAGCCGGTCGCCGGCACCGAGAACCAGGCGCTCGTTTTCACCCTGCACGACGTAAGGCGCGCTGGAGAGAACACTGGGATTCACCACCCTGTTCTGCACCAGGAAGCCCTGAATGGCTTCGAGCCGGATCGTGGGGATCGCCGACTCCAGCGGGGTGGAGCGAATCTGCGGCTGCAGGCTCACCGAATCCGCCGGCGTCATCTTGTAGGTTCGCGCCGCTTCGCCCCTTCTCAAGGACAAGCGGGGCTGACCATCCACCCACTCCAGCGCGATCTGATCGCCCGGGTAGATGAGATGGGGATTGTCGATCTGCGGGTTGATCCGCCAGATCTCCGGCCAGAGCCAGGGACGATCCAGGAACTTGCCGCTGATATCCCACAGCGTGTCGCCCTTGACCACGGTGTAAACCTCCGGATGCCCCGGCTTGAGGTACTGAGCCAGGCCGTCCGTGGCACTCCATGCGCTTGCCGAGATCCCAAGACCGAGTCCGATCAGAACCTGGAAAATGATGCGCAGTTTCCTCATGATTCCTTTCCTTTTAGCTGTACCTGCTAGTCGTGCCGGAAGCACCCCTGAAGAGGGTCGACGAGGCTGGCTCGCTTCGAACTCTTGCCGCCGGATGCTGTCCATTTCGAGTTGTAGGCCTTTAAGTCCAAATGAAGGCTCATTAACATCCGCTCAACCATCGCCGGCCGGGCTTGAGGCCGCGACCAGGCGGGGTTTCAGAGCGAAAAACATATACTCGTCACAATGTTATCAGCCTGAATTGCAGCAGAAGTAGAGACACATCACATAGGCCGAAAAGGCGCTCCAACAATCCATGGCAACCCTAGACATACTCGAATATCCCGACCCCAGGCTGCGCACGCGGGCGAAACCCGTGACCCAGGTGGACGCACACGTCCAGCAACTGGTCGAAGACATGTTCGAGACCATGTACGCCGCACCCGGAATCGGCCTGGCGGCCAGCCAGGTCAACGTCCACCAGCGCATCATCGTGATCGACATCTCGGAGAACCGAGACGAACCGCACGTTTTCATCAATCCCGAGCTTTCGCTCCAGGGCGCGACGATCGAGTCTGAGGAAGGCTGCCTGTCCGTCCCGGGCTTTTACGAGCCGGTCATCCGCTCCGAGCAGGTGGTGGTGAGCGCGCTGGACAAGGAGGGACAATCTTTCACGCTTGAGGCGGAGGGCATGCTCGCGGTGTGCATCCAGCATGAATGCGACCATCTGGAGGGCAAGCTATTCGTGGACTATCTGTCCAACCTGAAGCGCACGCGGATCCGCAAGAAACTGGACAAACAGCGCCGCGTCCGCGCATGACCAGCGAGGGCGGCAGCCGGCCTCGCCTCGGCTTTGCGGGCACCCCCGACTTCGCCGCCACCATCCTCAGTGACCTCATCGCGGCGGGCCATACGCCCGTGGTCGTGTACACCCAGCCCGACCGGCCGGCGGGTCGGGGCCGCACAACCGCCCCGAGCCCCGTGAAGAGCGTGGCCACAGAGCAGAGCATCGAGATTCGCCAACCCGCCACCCTCAAGGGCAATCATCCCGCCGCCAATCTGGCAGCGCTGGGACTCGATGCCCTCGTGGTCGCCGCCTATGGCCTGATCCTTCCCGAGACCATTGTGAACACGCCCAGATACGGTTGCATCAACGTCCACGCTTCGTTGCTGCCCCGCTGGCGCGGGGCCGCTCCCATCCAGCGCGCCATCATGGCGGGGGATTCGGAGACCGGCGTTACCATCATGCAGATGGACGCCGGCCTGGACACGGGCCCGATCATCCGGCAGGCGCGGTGCCCGATCGGCAGCGGGGCCACGGGCGGCGAGCTTGAAGCCTCGCTGGCCCGCCTTGGAGCCGAATGCCTTCTGGTTTGCCTGCCGGATCTGGGCGGGTTCGATGCCCAGCCGCAGGACGATGCCCGGGCTACCTACGCCCATAAGTTGTCGCCCGCCGACGCCGCCATCGACTGGAACCGTGCTGCCCAGGCCATCGAACGCCAGGTTCGCGCGCTGTACCCCCGAATGCCCGCCACCTCCTGGTCCGGCGACCTGCGCATCCGGATTCTCCGTGCGCGGGCGACGGGCGAGCCTGGCGGGGAGCCGGGCAGGATCATCGCCGCCGACAGAAACGGCATCCGGGTCTCCTGCCGCGAAAGCACCCTGGTGATCGAAACGGTGCAGCTCAATCGGGGTCGCGGGCGCCCACTTTCCGCCGCTGACGCGGTCAACGGCTACGCCGCCCACTTCGAAGAGGGCACGCAGCTTGCGTAGCCCCGCTGAAGGCTCCCCGGCCACGGCGGCCCGCCTACTGCTGGCCGTGACGAGGGACCGGCAGACGTCCGATCAAGCCCTGGCGCGCATCGCCTCCACGCCCCGAATTCGCGATACCTTCTACGGCACTCTGCGACATCTCTTCGCCCTGCGACGTAGCGTCGACTCAGCCTTGCGCAACCCCCTGGCGAGCAAGCATGAGGACGTCTACTGCCTGATGTTGGTGGGTGCTTACCAACTGGCGTTCACCCGCGTTCCAGACCATGCCGCCATCAACGAGACTGTTGCCGGGTGCCGGGCCATTCGCAAGCCCTGGGCTCGGGGCCTGGTCAACGCCGTGCTGCGCCAGATCCAGCGCAGGGGTTTGCCCATCGAGTGTTCGGACGCCCACGAGCACCCGCCCTGGATGACCGAACGCGTTCGTAGAGACTTTCCAGACCAGGCGGATGCCATCTTCTCCGCCAACATGAGCCGGGCGCCCATGTGCGTTCGGGTCAACGGCAGCCTCGTCGCGAACGACGTCTACAAGCGTCAGCTCGACGATTCCGGAATTCCCCATACCGATGGGTTTCAGCCCGAGTTCGTCATCCTTGCCACGCCCATGCCCGCAGCCCAGCTGCCTGGCTTCGCCGAGGGCCTCGCGTCCGTTCAGGACGCGGGCGCCGGGTTCGTCGCGGACATCCTGACCCCCGAGCCACGATCAAGGGTGCTCGACGCCTGCGCGGCCCCGGGCGGCAAGCTTTTCCACCTGACGGAGCGGTTCCCCGACGCGGTCTTCGTCGCCGTCGACGCCTCAGCGACGCGCCTGGAGCAGATGGAGGCAGAGGCCGCTCGTCTTCGTCACAAGGTCTATGCCGTGCATGGCGATGCCACCGAGCTCAGCTGGTGGGATGGGCAGCCCTTCGACCGGATCCTGTTGGACACCCCCTGCTCGGGCAGCGGAACCCTTCGCCGGCACCCCGACATCAGGCTGCTGCGGGAGGCGTCGGACCTGGAAGGCTACGCCCGGCTACAAAGACGTCTGCTGACTAACCTGTGGCAGACCCTGCGCCCCGGCGGTAACCTTCTTTACTGCACGTGCTCGCTGTTCGCGGAAGAGAACGATCAGGTGATAGCGGCATTTCTGAATGCGGCCGACGACGCCACGACCAGCCCTTTGTCGCTGGCGAGCGGCGTGCCCCGAGCGCACGGGTGGCAGCTTCTTCCCACCGAAAGCCGCACCGACGGTTTCTACTACGCCCTGCTGAGCAAGCAGACCTGACAAGGCAGCCAACATGAAGATTCTCATTCTCGGTGCAGGGCAGGTGGGCGGGACGCTCGCCGAGAATCTTGCCAAGGAAGCCATCGACATCACGCTGGTCGACAACGATATCGATGCGCTCGAGGAGCTGCAGAGCAAGCTGGACATCAAGACGGTCTTCGGCTCCGCAAGCCACCCCGACGTGCTGCGCAAAGCAGGCGCAGACGACGCCGACATGCTCATCGCGGTGACCTCCAGTGACGAGGTCAACATGGTCGCGTGCCAGGTGAGCTATTCCCTGTTCCGCACCCCACGGAAAATCGCCCGGGTTCGCTCGTCGGCGTATCTCAAGGGCGAGGGCTTCTTCAGCGGGGAGCACATGCCCATCGACGTGCTCATCAACCCCGAGCAGGTCGTCACCGAGAACATCCGCCAGCTGCTCGAGCATCCCGGCGCGCTCCAGGTTCTCGGGTTTGCCGACGACAGTGTCCAGCTGGTGGCCGTAAAGGCCTACTACGGCGGTCCCCTGGTCGGCCAGGAGCTGCGTTTTCTGCGCCAGCACATGCCTAACGTGGACACCCGGGTGGCTGCGATATTCCGGCGCGGCCGCGCCATCACTCCCGAGGGCAGCACGGTGATCGAAGCGGACGACGAGGTTTTCTTCATCGCCGCCGCTGAGCACATCAACGCCGTGATGAGCGAGCTAAGGCGCGTGGAGCGGCCCTTCAAAAGGGTAATGATCGCGGGTGGGGGCAACATCGGCGTCAAGCTCGCCCAGACCATCGAGCCCGACTTTTCGGTCAAGGTGATAGAGCAGAGCGCCCGCCGCTGCGAGGAGCTGGCAGAGGTTCTCGATCGGTCCGTGGTCCTGAACATCGACGCCACCGACCGCGAGCTTCTGCTGGAGGAGAACATCGAGCAGTGCGATGCCTTCTGCGCCGTCACCAACGACGACGAGGTCAACATCATGTCCTCCCTGCTGGCCAAGCGGCTAGGGGTGCGGCAGGTGATCACCCTGATCGGCAAGCCCGCCTACGTCGACCTCATGCAGGGGGGCGACATCGACATCGCCATCTCGCCCCAGCAGGCCACCACGAGCGAGCTGCTGACCCACGTGCGGCGGGCGGACGTAGTCAAGGTGCACAGCCTGCGGCGCGGCGCCGCGGAAGCCATCGAGGCCATTGCCCACGGCGATGCGAAAAACTCCAAGGTGGTCGGACGCGCCATCAAGGACGTGGACCTGCCGCCTGGGGCCTCCATCGGCGCCGTCGTACGCGGCAAGGAAGTCTTCGTCGGCCGTGAAGACGTGGTGGTGGAGTCCGACGATCACGTGATCCTGTTCCTGGCGGACAAGCGCCAGGTCACGGCGGTCGAACGCCTCTTCCAGGTCGGGCTGACCTTTTTCTGATGCACTTTTCCGTCATTCTCCGAGTGACCGGGACGCTGCTGATGCTGTTCAGCATTGCGCTCCTTCTGCCCGTGCTGGTCGCGCTCTACTACGGCGAGAACACCACCCGCACGTTTGCGCTGGCGTTCGCCATCACGCTGGTTTCAGGTCTGTTGTTGACCCTGGTGGCGCGGACCAGGCGCGAGCTGCGTAGCGGCGACGGCTTTCTCATAACCGTGCTGTTCTACCTGGGCCTGGGCCTGTTCGGGGCAATCCCTATCTACCTCGCCGAGAGCGTCGGCGCGTCGTTCACCGACGCCGCATTCGAGTCTCTGTCCGGGCTGACGACCACCGGCGCGACGGTGCTGACCGGGCTCGACGAGCTCCCTCGATCCATACTTTTCTACCGGCAGCTGCTGCAGTGGCTAGGCGGTATGGGGATCATCGTGCTCGCCGTGGCCATCCTGCCCATGCTGGGGATTGGCGGCATGCAGCTGTATCGCGCGGAGTCGCCGGGGCCGGTCAAGGACGCCAAGCTCACGCCGCGCATCACCGAGACGGCCAAGGCCCTGTGGTATCTCTACGTCGGCCTCACCGCATCCTGCGGGCTCGCCTACTACGCCGCGGGGATGGACGCCTTCGACGCGCTCTGCCACAGCTTCTCCACCGTCGCCATCGGCGGCTTCTCGACCCATGACGCCAGCATCGGCTATTTCGACAGCGCTGCGGTGGAAGGGGTTGCCATCTTCTTCATGGTTCTCGCCGGCATCAACTTCGGCCTGCACTTCATGGCCTGGAATCGACGCAATCCGTTACTGTACGCGCGCGACGGGGAGGTTCGCCTCTACCTCATCGTGCTGGTCGGCGTCGCTGCCCTGGTCTGCGCCATTCTTGCCAGCCATCCGGAGGCGACGGAGTCGCCCTGGCGGGACGGCCTGTTCCAGGCCGTGTCCATCGCAACTACCACCGGCTTCACCACCAAGGACTTCAGCCTATGGCCCTCCGCTGCGCCCGTGCTCCTGCTGTTTGCGGCCTTTGCCGGAGGCTGCGCCGGCTCCACGGCTGGCGGCGTGAAGATGATCCGGGTGCTGCTCATCTACCGTCAGGGCATTCGGGAGATTCGCCGGCTCATACATCCCCAGGGGGTGTTCCCCATCAAGCTGGGCAGGCACCGGGTCCCGGACCGGGTTGTCGACGCGGTGTGGGGCTTCTTCTCCTTCTACGTGATCATCTTTCTCGCAATGGTCGCGTGCCTGATGCTCATCTCCGATCTGGATTTTCTCACCGCGTTCTCGGCCGTGGGCGCCTGCCTGAACAACCTCGGCCCCGGTCTGGGCGAAGTGGCCCTGAACTACGCCGCGCTGCCGGTATCGGTGAAGTGGCTGCTGATCTTCGCGATGTTGCTGGGGCGCCTGGAAATCTTCACGCTGCTCGTGCTGATGACGCCGGCCTTCTGGCGCCGCTGACCCCGTCCGCTACCCGACGCGATAGGGATCCGGTGCGCCCGGGGCTTGCCGCCTGAAGCGCTTGTACTCCCACTGATACTGGGCCGGATCGGTGCGAACGAGCGTTTCAATGGCCGCATTCATCGCGGCCGCGGACGTCTCGGCATCGGGCGAGTGGATGTCCTCGGGCGCAGCATGGAACTCGAACCGGAAGCCGCCGTGGATCCGCCTAGCCACCGCAAGGAGCACCACCGGCCGCGTGCGTTGGACGAGCCGGTGGACCAGGGTCATGGTCAGCGCTGGATGCCCGAAAAAAGGAGCATAGACGCCCACGTCCCGGCCGGGGACCTGGTCGGGAAGAAGGCCCGCGGCCGCGCCGGAATCTAGCGCCCGGTAAACGCCGCGCAGCCCGCTCGCGTCGATGGGCAGCAGCCTCATCCCACTTTTTTCTCTGGCAAGCCGCAACGTCTTTTCCAGGTTGGCGATCCGCGGTGGGTCGTACAATGCGGTGACTCGATAACGACCGAGAAACATGGGCAGCGCCTCCCAGTTTCCGAAATGCGGGCCGAGCAGCAGAACGCCTCTACCGGACGACATCGCCTCATCGAAGAGTGCTTCGCCCAACAGCGTCACCCGGGACCGCCAGCGCGCCGCAGGCCAGTGGTAGAGCGGTCCGACTTCCGCAACCACGTTTGCCGAGTGCCGGAGGCTGTCCCGCACGAGACGGTCCTGCGCGGCAGCGTCGAGCTCCGGAAAACACAGGGCGATGTTGGTCCGTGTCGTGCGTGCCGAGCGGACGTTGAGCCGGAACGCGGCAGCCGCCACAGCCCTTGCCAGCACCCGGTCGGTGGCCAAGGGCAGCAGGCTCATCAACCGCAGCAGCGCACGGATGAGCCAGCCTTTCAGGCGCTGCAAAGGGTCGCCCAGGCCTCCGCGCAACTTCGGTGCGAGGGGCAGCTGATCAGGTGGTCGTTGACCAGGCCCGCACTCTGCATTAAGGCATAGCAGGTGGTCGGCCCCACGAAACGGAACCCGGCCGACTTGAGCCTACGGGCGAGCTCCCGGGATTCTGCCGTCTCGCTGGGCACGGAGCGCAGATGCCGCCAGCGATTCTGCCGCGGCGCGCCGTCAACGATGGACCACAGGAACCCGGAGAAGTCTTCCAGCTGCAGGTACGCCCGCGCGTTCGCGATCATGGCCTCGAGCTTGCCGCGATGGCGAATCACGGCGGGGTCGGCCAGCCAGGACCTCACATCAGCCTCACCCGCGGCGGCCAGTCGTCCTGGGTCGAACGCGAAGAAACGCGCTCGCATGCCTTCACGTTTCTTCAGGATGGTCAGCCAGGACAGGCCGGCCTGCATGCCTTCGAGCACGAGCCGCTCGAAAAGGGCCTTGGGAGCCCGTTCCGGCACGCCCCACTCGTCATCGTGATAGGCAACGTAGAGCGGGTCGTCGCCGCACCAGCCACATCGCCGTGCTTTGACCATGCCTTTCAGATCCCTTAGATTGCGCCGGCGATTGTACCCGGCTGCTCCGCGATGGCCACACTCGTCCTGCTGGACCGCGATGGCGTGATCAATTTCGATTCGCCCGACTACATCAAGTCACCCGATGAATGGCAGGCCATTCCCGGATCCATCGAGGCCATCGCTTCCCTGCGAACCGCCGGCCGGATCGTGGCGGTATGCACCAACCAGCGCGGCATCGCGCGCGGCAAGTTCTCCCTCGAGGACCTGGAGGCCATTCACGCGAAAATGAGCGAGGCGCTCGCCGCTGCCGGAACCCGGGTCGACGCGGTGACGTTTTGCCCCCACGCCGCAGACGCCGGATGCAACTGTCGCAAACCAAAGCCAGGCATGCTGCTTTCGATGATGGAGCGCTTTCGTGCTGCACCGGAGGAGACGGTCTTTGTCGGCGACACCATCCGCGATCTCGAGGCCGCAGCCGCGGCAGGGTGCGAGGCGGTTCTGGTCCGGTCCGGAAAAGGGCCGGAGGAGGAGGCTGAAGCGACCAGGCGCCGACTCAACTTTACGGCCTACGACGATCTCGCCGCGTTTGCGCGAGCCATGCGGCCATGATCTCGGGGATCAGGTCCCTAAGCTTTTTTGCCGGCTACGCCGTCATCACCATTATTTGGGGGGCGCTTTCGCTTCTGGTCGCCTGGCTCATGCCCTATCGAATGCGGTTTCTCTTCATCGTCGGGGCGTGGACGCGGATGATCCTGGCCTGGCTGAGGCTGACCTGCGGTATCCGCTGTCGGGTCGAGGGCCGAGAAAACATTCCCGAGCAACCGTGCATCGTGCTTGCTCGACATGAGAGCACCTGGGAGACCCTTTTCCTCCAAAGCCTGTTCTCCCCCCAGGCCACCCTGATCAAACGGGAATTGCTGTGGATTCCGTTCTTTGGCTGGGCGTTTGCGCTCCTTCGCCCCATCGCCATCGATCGGAGCGAACCTCGAAAGGCCCTGCGCCGGCTGATCAATCAGGGCCGCGCGCGCCTGAACAGCGGGACATGGGTCGTCATGTTTCCCGAAGGCACCCGAATGCCCCCTGGCCAACCCGGTAAGTTTCAAGCCGGGGGCGCTGCGCTCGCCGCCGCCACCGAGGCCCCCGTGGTGGTGGTTGCGCACAACGCCGGGAGCTTCTGGCCCGCTCACGAATTCCGCAAGCAGCCGGGCACCATCACCCTTCGGATCGCTCAGGCCATCGAGACCGCCGGGAAATCCACCAAGCAGATCAATGACGAGGCGGCTTTGGTGATGGCCGAGCTGGCTCCCCCTTCAGCGCAACAAAGATGATTGTGCAGCGGGCGACGAGCACCGCGCTTGCGGCATCGTCGATTCCCCCTCTGGCAAAGGCCTAGACGTCCAGGTTCACCACCGACAGCGCATTGGACTCGATGAACTCCCGTCGCGGTTCCACCTGGTCTCCCATGAGGGTGGTGAACATCTGATCGGCCGCCACCGCATCGTCCACGGTCACCTTGAGCATGCGCCGCACCTCGGGATCCATGGTGGTCTCCCATAACTGGCCGGGGTTCATTTCACCTAGGCCTTTGTAGCGTTGTATGTCGACGCCCCGACGAGCCTCGCGCAGCAACCAGTCGAGGGCCTGGCCGAAGGTGGTCACCGCCTCCTGCTTGTCACCGCGCTGAATATACGCGCCCGCCTCGAGCAAGCCCTTCAGCCGCTCTCCCATGGCGACGATCATGCGGTACTCCTGGCTGAGGAAGAAGCCCGAGCCGAGCATGTAGTCAAATGACATGCCGTTTTCGACCAGCGTCACGACGGGGCAATAGGTCTGGTGCTCTGGATCAAGCCTCAGCACGGGATCCTGGTCCTCCGTACCCAGTGACGTAAGTAAGTGCTTACACCAGCTGGACATGGCGCCCTCGTCCGCCAGCATCACCTCATCAACCGGCGGCAGCTCGACCAGTCGCTCGGTGAGGACCACCGGGTAGACGCGCGACCAGGCGGCAAGCCGATCCATCAGCCGCCGGTAATCCTGGGCAAGCGATTCCAGCGCGCCATCATCGATCGCCGGGGCATCCGGATTCACAAATAACTTGGCATCTTCCAGGGCAAGCTGCAGGAAATAACCATTCAGCTCGTCATCATCTTTGACATAACGCTCCTGGCGGCCTTTCTTCACCTTATATAACGGAGGTTGTGCGATGTAGATATGGCCGCGCTCGATCAGCTCGGGCATCTGCCGGAAGAAGAACGTGAGCAGCAGCGTGCGGATGTGCGAGCCGTCCACATCCGCATCCGTCATGATGATGACCCGGTGGTATCTCAGCTTCTCGGGATCGAACTCCCCTCGCCCAATACCACACCCAAGCGCGGTGACCAGCGTGCCCACCTCCGCAGATGAAAGCATCTTGTCAAAGCGTGCCTTTTCCACATTGAGAATCTTGCCGCGCAGGGGCAGGATGGCCTGGGTGCGCCGGTCGCGCCCCTGCTTTGCAGAACCGCCCGCGGAGTCACCCTCAACGAGATACAGCTCGGAGAGCGCTGGGTCCTTTTCTTGACAATCCGCCAGCTTGCCCGGCAACCCGGCAATATCGAGCGCCCCCTTGCGACGGGTCATTTCTCGAGCCTTGCGAGCCGCTTCGCGGGCCCGGGCCGCGTCGATCATCTTGGTCACCACCGCCCGGGCGTCCTGGGGATGCTCGTCCAGGTACTCCGTGAAGGCGCGGCCCAGCTCCTGCTCCACCGCCGGCTTCACCTCGCTGGAAACGAGTTTGTCCTTGGTCTGTGAAGAAAATTTTGGATCCGGCACTTTCACGGACACCACGGCGGTGAGGCCTTCACGAGCATCGTCCCCGGTCGTGGAGACCTGCACCTTTTTTAACAGCCCTTCGCGCTCGATGTAGTTGTTCAGCGATCGCGTGAGCGCGCTCCGAAAACCTGCCAGATGTGTCCCGCCGTCTCCCTGAGGAATGTTGTTCGTGTAGGCGAACACCTGTTCCTGGAACCCGTCGTTCCACTGCATAGCTACCTCGACGCCAATGCCGTCGTCGCGTTCCACCGTGAAGTGAAAGACCTCGTTGAGCGGGTTCTTTTTCTCGTTGAGGTACTCGACAAACGCGCGGAGGCCGCCTTCGTAAACGAAAGACTCCTGTTTTCCCGTGCGCTCGTCGTGAAGGTTGATGTGAACGCCGGAATTCAGAAACGCCAGCTCGCGCAGGCGCTTGGCCAGCACGTCATAATGAAACTCTATATTGTTGAAGGTCTCATGGGAGGGCTTAAAGAAGCACTCGGTGCCACGCCGCTCCGTCTCACCCACTTCTTTCAGCGGCGCGGCCGGCGCCCCGTCGTGGTATACCTGCTCGTAGACCCGCCCGTCGCGGCGCACGGTCAGTCGAAACTCCTCCGAAAGCGCGTTGACCACCGATACGCCCACGCCGTGCAGCCCGCCGGAAACCTTGTAACTGTTGTCATCGAATTTTCCGCCGGCATGCAGCGTGGTCATGATCACCTCCGCAGCCGAGACGCCCTCTTCCGGATGGACGTCAACGGGGATTCCGCGACCGTTGTCGCGCACGGTGACGGCTTCTCCGGGATGCACGACCACGTCGATCTGGTCGCAAAAACCCGCCAGGGACTCGTCGATGGCGTTGTCGACCAGCTCCTGCACCATGTGATGCAACCCGGTACCGTCATCGGTGTCGCCGATATACATGCCCGGGCGCTTGCGAACCGCGTCAAGCCCCTTGAGCACCTTGATGCTGCGTGAATCGTAGGATTGATCAGTCATTCATGCTCCTGCGCACGCGACCGTGTTCCACGTGAAACACCTCCATTCTGTCCCCGGCGTAGCAACTGCCGCCCCGCGGCAAATGGGTGGACGTCGCCAGAATCTGGCTATCCATGTCGTCGAGCAATTGAAAAAAACGGGCGTTGTGGCCTTCGTCCAACTCAGCGCCCACGTCGTCGATCAGAAACACGCTGGTCTGGTTCAGCCCATTGGCCAGTAGCCGTGCCTGGCTGACCATCATCGCGCTGGCAACCGCTTTCGCCTGGCCCCGGGACAACAATCCACCCGCCCGCGCGTCACCTACCCGCAAATCCACGTCAGCACGATGTGGCCCAACCTGCGTAGCGCCCAATTTTACCTCTCTTAACCCCCATTCGCCCAACACTTTGTCCAGGCGTTCACCCTCAGGCCAGCCCCTGACGTAATGCAGGTCCACATCGAGGTCGGGGGCAAGCGCCGCCAGAACCGCCGTAAACAGCGGCCGCAACGCGTCGATATGGGATTTCCGCTGAGCATCCACGCGTTCCGCGGCCTGGACCAGCTGGGCGGTCCAAGCCTCGAACTCCGGCGAGGAAACCTCATCGGCCTTCAGCGCCGCGTTGCGTTGCCGAAGCAGCCGTAAGTAATCCCGCTGGATCCGGAGGTAGTCCTGTTTCACGTGAAACGTCCCCCAGTCCAGCCACTGCCGACGGGTCCCCGGCCCAGCAAAAACGAGATCCGCCACGTTAGGCAACATCACCTGCAGCGGGACCAGCCTGGCCGCCTCGGAAAGGCGCCGTTCCGGGAGGCCGTTAATCTTCAGCTCCGTGTGCCCCGAGCGATCGCGCCCCATGGCGACGGCGCGGGGCCCCAACGCCGGATCGATCAGCATCGCCCTGACCGTGAGCTGCTCCTGATCCCGCTGGATGAGCTCCCTGGGGCGGTGGCTTCTGAAGGAGCGGCCACGAACCAGCAGGTGCGCCGCCTCGAGAATGGCCGTTTTCCCGGCCCCGTTATCTCCATGAAAAAAGTTGAGCCCCGGGCTCAAATCCAGAGCCGCTTGATCGATGTTCCGAAGTCCGGAGATTTCTAAGCGATCGAAAAGCACTTTGGGCGGGGTTAGGCGACCGTCATTTGATTATCGGCTTTTGCGGAGCTAACGTCCCCCCTGAGGACGCCGCGGCTCGACCCGCCATTAAAGCCGCATGGGCATGACGACGTAGACGGCGTTCTCTTTACCCGTGCCTTCGACCAGAGCGCTGCTGTTCGCGTCGGACACGCTGATCTTGATCTCGTTGGTATCCAGAACGTTGAGGACGTCCTGCAGGTAGCTGACGTTGAAACCGATCTCAAGGCGTTCGCCTTCGTAATCCACCGGAACGATCTCTTCCGCCTCTTCCTGCTCAGGGTTGTTTGCCTGAATTGTCAGCTGCTCCGGCTCGACGATCAGGCGCACGCCTCGATACTTCTCATTGGACAGAATGGACGCGCGCATGAAGGCCTGCTTCAGCGTCTCGCGGTCGCCCGTTACCGTGCGGGCCGCGTCCTGGGGAATCACCTTCTCGTAGTCGGGAAACTTCCCGTCCACCAGCTTGGTGGTCAGTGAGTAGGGCCCCTGAGTGACTCGCAGGTGGTTGGCCCCTAACTGCACGACCACCTCCTCCTCCCCATCATCGATGAGGCGGCTGAGCTCGAGGACACCCTTGCGCGGAACGATGGCCTGTATCCGCTCAACCCCGGCGGCACCGCCGGGCAAGGTACACATCGCCAGCCTGTGCCCGTCCGTGGCGACCGAGCGAGTGTGCTCCGTCGTGACCTCGAGCAGCATTCCGTTAAGAAAGTAGCGTACATCCTGTTGCGCCATCGAGAAGCTCACCTGGTCGAGCAGGCTCCGCAAGTTCGACTGATCAAGCTTAAGCTCAAGGTCGCCTGGACCGCTTTCCACCTTGGGAAAATCCGTTGCCGGCAAGGTCGCAAGGGAAAATCGGCTGCGCCCCGACCGCACGTTGGCGCGATCCCCTTCCACCGAGACCGTCACCTCTGCGGCCTCGGGGAGCGACCGCCATATGTCCGCGAGCTTGCGAGCCGGTATGGTTGCTTCTCCTTCCCGCTCGATCTGCACATCCGAAGCTTCCGCTACCAGCTCGACCTCGAGGTCCGTGCCCGTCATGGAGAGCACGCCGTCCCGCGCGCGGAATAACAAGTTAGCCAACACGGGTAGGGTCTGGCGCCGCTCAACGACGCCCGTCACCAACTGGAGCGATCGAAGCAGCGCTTCCCGATTGGTCGTGAATTTCATGGCTTCCTACGATGTGAGATCAGCTGGACAACACGCGGTTGAGGTTCTTGTAGTCCTCGGCCACGTCGGCGCTACTTTCCCTAAGCTCGGCGATCTTGCGGCAGGCGTGAAGGACCGTCGTGTGATCCCTGCCGCCAAAGGCTTCACCGATTTCCGGCAAAGAATGATTGGTCAACTCCTTGGCGAGACACATCGCCATCTGCCGGGGCCGGGCTATGGTCCGGTTGCGCCGCTTGGAAAGAATATCCGAAATCTTGATGTTGTAATACTCGGCGACGGTGCGCTGAATGTTGTCGATACCGACCTGCCGATCCTGAATCGCCAGCAGATCACGCAGGGCCCGCTTGACCTGCTCGATGGTAATCCTGGTCCCGGTAAAGCGCGCATTCGCGATCACTCTGCGCAGCGCTCCTTCGAGCTCACGAACGTTCGACCTGATCCGCTCGCCAATGAAAAAAGCCACCGCCGGATCCAGGTCGACCTGCTCAGCCTCTGCCTTCTTCATCAGGATGGCGACCCGTGTTTCGAGCTCGGGCGGCTCGACCTCGACGGTCAGCCCCCAAACAAAACGCGACTTCAAACGTTCCTCGAGGCCATCGATCTCCCGCGGGTAGCGGTCGCAGGTGAGCACCATCTGGTGGCCACGCTCGAGCAGACCGTTGAAGACGTGGAAGAACTCCTCCTGAGAGCGCAGCTTCTTCGCGAAGAACTGAATGTCGTCGATGAGCAGCGTGTCCACAGAGCGGTAGTACTGCATGAAATCCTGCATGGTTCCCTGCTGAAGCGCCTTGACCATGTCCTGAACGAAACGCTGGGAATGCAGATAAACCACCTTGGCGTCGGGGTTCTCGTCGAGCACGCAGTTGCCGACGGCCTGCATGAGATGGGTCTTGCCGAGACCCACCCCCCCATACAGGAGCAACGGGTTGTAGGACTTACCAGCGTTGGCCGCTACCTGAAGCGATGCCGCCTTTGCCAACTCGTTCGACTTGCCCTCCACGAAAGTCTCGAAACGAAACTCGCTGTTGAGCTGGTGGGCAGGTTGAATGCGGAGACTGCCGGAACCGTCGGCCCGCAGCGGGCGCGTATCGTCCTCGTCAGCGATACCCACGTCCACCGTGACCTCCATCGGGCTCACCGGATCGCCGAGCTGGTCAAGCAGCTCACCGATGCGATCTAGATAGGCGACCTGAACCTGATTCTTCACATAGCGGTTGGGCGCCATGAGATGCAGGGCGCCTTCGTGCTGGCGCGCCTGGAGAGGTCTTATCCAAGTGTTGAACTGCTGAGCGGAAAGCTCGTCCTGTAAGCGATCAAGGCACTTATGCCAAACGGACCGTCCCACCAAATGCCCCCCGTATGACCCGTTCTCTTGGCAGAGAATCTGTAGTTTTAATGTGCGCGATTTGCCAGGCATTCTAGCCAGTAAATGAAAGCTTTTGCCATGCAGTAGGGAGCATTTCCAACAGCTTTTTTCGTATCGACAGCAAATTCAGAAACTTACGATCGGCCGGGGCTCGCTTCCACTGCAGCATCTAGTCAGGAGCGATGTGAGCAACTCGTTGAAGAACCTGTGGATAGTTTTTGGGCCCACCATTTGCCCCCGATGACCCCACCCGGATCCTCAGCCGGCCCCAAGCCTATCCACATCCTTGGCAGCGCCAAACATCGTGCCGGGGCAATGGCTTACAGGTTCTATCAACAGGGTCACCGGCCTCAACAAGCAACAACCACAAACTATTTATATTTAATCTCTTACTATTAATGTCGGCGTTGCCTTAAGCGCGTTGACACTCAATGCCGCTGATTCATAAAATCCCGCTCCCTCGCGATCCGGGCCATCATTGCGGTTCGAACGGTCATGGGTTTTGGTAGGTCAGCAACGGTAGCCTGTACATGAAGAGAACGTTTCAGCCGAGCAACCTAAAGCGCAAGCGCACTCACGGGTTCCGTTCGCGTATGTCCACGCGAGGCGGCCGCCAGGTCATCAACGCGAGGCGCGCCAAAGGTCGCAAACGCCTCACCGTCTGAGGCAGGCGATCGCGCTGCTGCTTCGATCCACTCATTCCCGCGCAGCCACAGGCTCACCAGATCGCGCGAGTTCGACCGCGTTCTGAAAAACGCCCAGGTGCGCCGCCGCAGCGGGCCGTTACGGCTGACCGCGGTAGCGAATACAATGCAGGGCGCGCGCTTGGGGATGATCGTCGGCAAGCGCGCCGTCGGCAGGGCCCACGAACGCAACCGCATGAAACGCGTCATCAGGGACGAGTTCCGGCGACGCCATGGAGAGCTGGCCGGCATGGACATGGTCGTTCTGGTAATGGCTGAGCTGGGGAATCAAGAGCTTCGCACCCATCTGTCGAGGCTGTTTGAATCGGAGGTGCAAAGATGATGCTTCGCAACGCGCCCCGCCGCGTGCTCCAGGCGGGCATTCGTCTTTATCAGTGGACGCTGAGCCCGTTCCTCGGGCGCCAATGCCGCTTCTATCCAACCTGCTCACACTACGCCCACGAGGCGATCGAAGAATTCGGCGCCTTTCATGGCAGCGTGCTTGCGGCGCGACGGCTGGGGCGCTGTCACCCATTCCATCCGGGTGGCGTCGATCTCGTCCCGAGCCGAGAGGAGGGCTGATCCGCGATGCTGCCGACGGAGGTCTTAAGGATCGTTCTCCTCATCGCGCTGGGGGTGGTGGGTTACCTGCTCATCCTGCAGTGGAACGAGGACTACATGCAAAGCACGCCGGCGCCGGATTACGCAACGGAGCCCGCGCCCGTCGCTGCGGAGCCTGCGGTAACCGCCTCGCCGGACGTGCCGGTGGCCGCAGATCTCCCGGCGGCTACCGGGGTGTCCGACGTCCCGGACGAATCGCTGATCGACCCCGAGGGTGCCGACACCCAAACCGCAGTGAGCGTGCCGACGCCGGACGTCCGCGAACGGCTCGTGGTCGTCAGGACGCCCCTTCTGCACGTCTGGATAGACCGGCTGGGTGGCGACGTGGTGCGCGTAGCGTTGCCGGAATATCCCGTGGACCTGGATCGGCCAGACGTCCCGTTCCTTCTGCTCGACAGCGGCGTTGATCGCACCTACGTGGCGCAGAGCGGGCTCATTGGCCCGGACGGCATCGACGCTGGGGGAGAGCGCCCGTTGTATACCACTGACGCTCCTAGCTACTCCCTGGAGTCGAACGAGCTCGTGGTGGAGCTACGGGCGCTGCGCGACGGGCTCGAGGTCGCCAAGCGCTACACCTTCCGCAGTGACGACTACCTGATGGACGTCGCCTATCGGGTGCGGAACCTGACCGGCCGCCCCATCTCGGCTCGGCTGTTCGGCCAGCTCAAGCGTGATCGCAAAGAGCCTTACGTGGACTCGTCCATTGCCCTGGGTCCCCAGCCCTACCTGGGGGCGGCGCTCACCACGGCGGAAAACCGCTATGAGAAGCTCGATTTCGACGATCTCGATGAAGGCCGTTACCGCACCACCGAGCAGGGAGGCTGGGTGGCGTTCCTGCAGCACTACTTCCTGAGCGCGTGGATTGCCAACGCCGAAGAAACCAACAGCTATTACGGCCAGCGGCGACCGGACGGTACGTACATGTTCGGTTTTTCGGGACCGGCACGCCAAGTGGCAAGCGGAGCCGTCGGCGAGTGGACGGCCAGGCTTTACGTGGGGCCGAAGGACCAGAAGCGACTGGAGGAGATTGCCGAGAACTTGAATCTGACCGTGGACTACGGATTTCTGTGGTGGTTGGCGGTCCCTCTCTTCTACCTGCTCGACTGGCTGCACGGGTTCGTCGGCAACTGGGGAGTGGCCATCATCCTGCTCACCGTGCTGGTCAAGCTGGTCCTCTATCCGCTCTCGGCGGCGAGCTACAAGTCCATGGCGAACATGCGGCGGGTGGCCCCGCAGATGAAGCGGCTCCAGGAAAGGCACGCCGATGACCGGCAGAAGCTGTCCCAGGAGATGATGGCCCTATATAAGAAAGAAAAGGTCAACCCGCTAGGCGGATGCCTTCCCATGCTTCTGCCCATGCCCATATTCATCGCCCTCTACTGGGTCCTCTTCGAAAGCGTCGAGCTCAGGCAAGCGCCCTTTGCCCTTTGGATCAACGACCTTGCGGCCATGGACAAATACTTCGTGCTGCCCCTGCTCATGGGGGCGAGCATGTACCTGCAGCAGCTGTTGAGCCCTGCCGTCGGTGACCCCATGCAGGTTCGCATGATGCGGCTCATGCCCATAATGTTCACCGTGCTCTTTCTATTCTTCCCGGCGGGGCTGGTGCTCTACTGGCTGGTCAACAGCGTGCTGTCCATCGCTCAGCAGTGGTACGTCATAAGGCAGACGGAGCGTGCCTACGCTGTCAAAGGCTGATTCCCGCGGGGTAGATCTGGACACCATTGCCGCTGTGGCGACTCCCGGCGGGCATGGTGGCGTGGGCATCGTGCGGATCTCCGGGCCTGATGCCCGCGTCATCGGAGAATCTATCGCGGCTCGGAGCCTGCGACCGCGGGAGGCGTCTTACTGCAGGTTCCGAAACGCCGAGAGAGACGTCGTCGACGACGGCATTGTCATCTACTTCGCCGCACCCGCTTCCTTCACCGGCGAAGACGTGGTGGAGCTGCAGGGCCATGGGGGGCCGGTGGTCGTGCAGATGGTCCTTAACGCGGTGCTGGAGGCAGGTGCCAGGCTTGCGCGCCCGGGGGAGTTCTCCGAGCGGGCATACCTTAACGGCAAGCTGGATCTGGCTCAGGCGGAGGCGGTCGCGGATCTGATCTCTAGCTCGTCCACGGCCGCGGCCCGCGGTGCCCTGCGCAGCCTGCAGGGGGCGTTCTCCGGTCGGGTTCGGGAATTAGATGCAGCGGTGCTCAATGTGCGGATGTTCGTGGAGGCGGCCATCGACTTCCCCGACGAGGAGGTCGATTTTCTTAGCGAAGGTGACGTCGGGGCCCGGATCACGGCCATCTTGTCCGACCTTCGCGATCTGATGCGGGATTCCCGGCAGGGCGTTCTTTTACGGGATGGGATCACCATCGCCCTGCTCGGTGCGCCCAACGTGGGTAAGTCGAGCCTGCTGAACGCGCTGGCAGGGGAGGACCGGGCCATCGTAACCGACATCCCGGGAACCACCCGCGACCTCGTGCGCGCCGATCTCGATATCGGCGGCATCCCGGTCACCGTGGTGGATACGGCGGGCCTGAGAGCCACCGATGATCCGGTGGAAAGGGAAGGCGTTCGGCGGGCAGAGGATCAGGCGCGCTCGGCGGATTTGATCCTCGCGGTGTGCGACGCGACAGACCCGAACGAATGTTCGATTGACCTCCCCGAATCACCGGAAGAAATCGCGGCCATTCATGTAGAAAATAAAATTGATAAATTAGCCGGTGGGAGTCGTCGCCGTCCAGAGGATGATCGCGAGGTGGTCAAGGTGTCTGCTCTCACGGGCGAAGGCATCGCGGAACTTCGCGCCAAGATTCTCTCAACCGTCGGTTATACGGAACAGGCGGGTACGTTCACGGCTCGGGAGAGGCACCTTCTGGCTCTGGAAGCGGCTGCCGCGGGTCTGGAACGGGCGGCGCGCCTTGCAGACTCGGCCGATGGCGGGGAGCTGGTCGCCGAAGAGCTTCGCGGTGTTCACGAGCAACTCGGTACGCTGCTGGGGGGGATCACGGCCGACGACCTGCTCGGCGAGATTTTCTCGAGCTTCTGCATCGGCAAGTAGCCCGGGCGGCGCCCTTCCAATCGGGTTGCGAGTACTTATACTTCGCGGGCTTGCAACCTGTCGGATCAGACCTTTGCAGTTTCCCGAGTCTTTCGACGTGATCGTCATTGGCGCCGGCCATGCTGGTGCGGAGGCCGCTGCTGCTGCTGCCCGCGTCGGGGCGCGGACGCTGCTGCTCACCCAGAGCATCGAGACCATCGGTCAGATGTCTTGCAATCCGGCCATTGGCGGGATCGGCAAGTCGCACCTGGTCCGCGAGATCGACGCTCTAGACGGGATCATGGCCAAAGCCGCCGATCGCGCCGGCATCCAGTTCCGGGTTCTCAACTCCAGCAAGGGACCGGCCGTTCGCGCCACTCGCGCCCAGGCGGACAGAGCCCTTTACCGCCAGGCGATCCGGGAGCTTCTAGAGGCCCAGGAAAACCTTTACCTCTTTCAGCAGTCGGTGGTGGACCTGATCGTCGAAGACCGGGCAGTGTGCGGTGTGGTCACCCAGATAGGCCTGGAGTTCCGGGCGCCCTGCGTGGTGCTGACTACGGGCACGTTTCTCGGCGGGCGCATCCACATCGGGCTGGACAACCACCCGGGCGGCCGAGCGGGAGATGCGCCCTCGAATACCCTGGCAGAGCGTCTGCGCGCGCTGCCGTTCCGGGTGGATCGCCTGAAAACAGGCACGCCACCGCGTATCGATGCCCGAACGGTAGACTTCTCGGTCATGGCCGAGCAGCCGGGGGACCAGCCGATACCCTGCCTGTCCTTCCTCGGCAGGCCGGAAGATCATCCGCGCCAGGTGAGCTGTCACGTCACCTATACCAACGAACGCACCCATGCCCTCATCGGGGCAGCGCTGGATCGCTCGCCGCTCTATACCGGGGTCATCGCAGGGGTCGGCCCGCGATACTGTCCGAGCATCGAGGACAAGGTCGTTCGATTCGCTGAGCGCACCGAGCACCAGGTGTTCGTCGAGCCCGAAGGCCTTGACACTCATGAGCTGTATCCCAACGGAATCTCCACGAGCCTGCCGTTCGACGTGCAGGTAGAGCTGGTGCGCAGCATCGCCGGTTTCGAGCAGGCCCACATCACGCGACCGGGCTACGCCATCGAGTACGACTTTTTCGACCCGCGGGATCTGGAGTACTCGCTGGAGACCAAGGCGCTTGGCGGGCTCTTCTTTGCCGGCCAGATAAACGGCACCACCGGTTACGAGGAGGCAGCGGCGCAGGGCCTGCTGGCAGGAACGAACGCGGCGCTCAAGGTTGCCGGCCGGGAGCCCTGGTGCCCGCGCCGCGACGAGGCTTACCTCGGCGTTCTCGTGGACGACCTGGTGAACCTGGGTACCAAGGAGCCCTACCGGATGTTCACCAGCCGGGCCGAGTTCAGGCTCCGGCTTCGCGAGGACAATGCCGATCACCGACTTACCCCGATAGGTCGGGATCTCGGCCTCGTGGGCGCGCAGCGCTGGGATGCTTACGCAACGAAACGCGAGCGCGTTGATCGCGTCCACGGTCGGATGGCGGCCCGCAACGTGACCGCGGGGTCGGAGGTGGCCGACCGGCTCGGCACGCTGACCGGAGAGCGATTGACCCGAGACCAGACCCTGATCACGTATCTCAAGCGCCCGGGCGTGGGCATCGCTGCGCTGCGCGGTCTCCTCCACGAGGTCCTCGAGCTGGACGAGGCAGATCTGGATCGCCAGGTTCTGGCCCAGGTCGAGGTCGAAGCGAAGTACGAGGGCTACATAAAGCGCCAGGAAGAGGAAATCGCCCGGATCCGGCGGCACGAGGGCTTGAAGCTCGACGAGGGCCTGGACTTCGCGCACATCGACGGGCTGTCCGCGGAGCTCAAACAGAAGCTGGCCGAGGTCCGGCCCGGGACGCTCGCGCGCGCAGCGCGCATTCCCGGCATGACGGCGGCAGGTCTCTCGGTGCTGCTCGTGCATGCCAGAAAAGCCCGGTCTGCGGGCGCAGTCGCTGCCGCGGAAGAAGAGCCGGCGCGTGGTTCGGGTGGCTGAGGCGAGCACCGAGCAACTGCGCTGCGGCGCCACGGAGCTGGGAGTCACTCTGTCGGCCTGCCAGGTGGAATCCCTGGTTGCCTATGCCGCTCTGCTGCGCCGCTGGAACGACAAGTTCAATCTAGTCTCGCGGCGGGATATGCCGCGCCTGGTGTCCAGACACCTGCTCGACAGCTTGAGCATCTCGCCATGGCTTGGCGCCGGGCCGACGCTCGACTTCGGGTCGGGCGCCGGCCTGCCCGGCATCCCTCTGGCCATAGCGTACCCCGATCACCGGTTCGTGCTGGCCGACAGGTCTGCGCGCAAGGCGCGTTTCCTGGAGCAGGCAGCGATGCAGCTGGAGCTGACCAACGTGACGGTGCGGTCCGGGGATGCGACCGCCTTGGAGCAGCCGTTCGCCTCGGTGGTTGCCCGGGGGGTGGCGGAGCCCGCTGAGCTGTGGCGCCTGGTCGGCCGCCTGGTTGCTCCCGGCGGACGGCTGATCTGCATGAGCCGGACGGCCGGCGACAGGGAGGGCGGAACCCGGGTGGTCAACGTGCCCGACGCCGGCAGCGTTCGCGCCGAGCAGGTCGCCGTTCCCGGCAGCGCCGCGCCCCACGAGGTCATCCTCATCGAGGTCGCTGCATGACGAGGGTCATCGCCGTCGCGAATCAGAAAGGGGGCGTCGGGAAAACGACCACCAGCGTGAATCTCAGCGCATCGCTGGCCTTGTCCGGCTCCCGCGTGCTTCTTGTCGACCTGGACCCCCAGGGCAACGCGACGATGGGCTCGGGCGTGGAAAAAGCCACCCTCGAGCGAAGCATCTATCACTGGTTGATGGATCAAGCCCCGCTCGACGACGTGATTCAAAGATGCGCCAGCGGCTACGCGCTGCTGCCGTCCAATACGGATCTCACGGCAGCCGAGGTGGAGCTGCTGAATCAGCCCCAGCGCGAGCACAGGATGCGGCAGCGATTGGCCGTGGACGCTCCGCGGTTCGACTTCGTCATCATCGACTGTCCCCCCTCGCTGAACATCCTGACGCTCAATGCGCTCATTGCCGCGGACGGGGTGCTCATCCCGATGCAGTGCGAGTATTACGCCCTGGAAGGTCTGACCGCGCTGCTCGAGACGGTCGAAGGCGTTCGCCAGCAGGCGAACCCCGCGCTGTCCATAGAGGGTCTTTTGCGAACCATGTATGATCCTCGCAACGGCCTCACGCGGGACGTTTCCCGGCAGCTGATCCAGTATTTCGGCGACCGCGTGTTTCGAACGGTAATCCCGCGGAACGTCCGGCTGGCAGAAGCGCCCAGTCACGGACTTCCCGCCATACTCTACGATCGGCAGTCGCGGGGCGCGGTGGCCTACATGGCGCTTGCGGGGGAAATCAAGCGCAAACACGAAGAGGACGACGACCCTTGAGCAGCCGCGCGTGAGCAAGAGAAGACTGGGCAGAGGCTTGGATGCGCTGTTGTCGAGCGAGGTGGTCGCCGATCTGGGCAGCGGGGAAAAGGGACCGGCTTCACCGGAAGGCGCGAGGATTGCGGAGATAGCTCTAGACGAGCTGGTGCCCAACCGCTACCAGCCGCGCAGGGATTTCAACGAGGAAGCCCTCGCCGAGCTGGTTGCCTCCATCAAGTCCCAGGGCGTGATGCAGCCCGTGGTCGTCAGGCCGCGCGCCCAGGGCGGCTACGAGCTCGTCGCCGGCGAGCGTCGCTGGCGGGCTGCGGGCCTGGCGGGTCTGAAAGCCATACCGGCGCTGGTCCGCGAGGTCAGCGACGAGCAGGCCTCCGCCATGGCGCTCATCGAGAACATTCAGCGCGAGGACCTCAACCCGCTGGAGGAGGCCCACGCGCTGCAAAGGCTGCGAGATGAGTTCGGCCTGACCCAACAGCAGGTGGCCGACGCGGTGGGCAAATCGCGCGTTGCGGTCACCAACCTGCTCCGCCTGCTGAATCTGGGGCCCGCGGTGCGGGACCTGCTCGTGGCGGGAGCCATTGAGATGGGACACGCCCGGGCGCTGTTGTCGCTGGACAGCGTGGCTCAGGAGCGCGCGGCCAACGAGGTGGTTGCGCGCCAGCTTTCGGTGCGCCAAACCGAAGCATTGGCGAGGCGCATGCAGCAAGGCGCGGGACCCGCACGATCTTCCGATAAGGCTCGCGATACGGACACCGCGCACCTGGAACGCGAGCTCTCGGACAGGATCGGCGCGCCGGTATCGATCTCCTGCAACGCCAAGGGCAGAGGTCGCCTGGTGATCCGCTACGGCTCTCTCGAGGAGCTGGACGGTATTCTCGGTCACATCAAGTAGGCGCCGGGGCTGTCGATGTGCCCGGTGCTGTTGATCGCCACTTTGTCAGGCTCGCGCCAATTGAACGAGGTCTGGCCCGTCTCTATAATACGCGCCGCCTTTCGGGGGC